>Ga0164292_10002339_pt1 | contig 15489 bp, 9 predicted proteins | sample GEODES117metaG_FD_111486 | JGI IMG/M metagenome (GOLD analysis project Ga0164292, IMG submission 111486) | Eutrophic lake water microbial communities from Lake Mendota, Wisconsin, USA - GEODES117 metaG | ecosystem: Environmental > Aquatic > Freshwater > Lake | place: USA: Lake Mendota, Wisconsin... | reverse complement strand
GTGGTGCCCATGCCGGGACCTGAGAAGTCGAGGCGAATGGGCACCGACTCGGCGGCGGGACCGACCTGGCCCCGCAGCGATACCGCGAAAAAGAAGAGCAGGGCTGCGAGTTTATTCGCGAGCGACGCCATTGTTCCAGGCGGCATGCATTTCCTCCACGGTGGGGATTTCGAGAGGGCGGACGATGCGGAAGCCGAGCCAGGTGGCGTCTGTCAGATACCAGATGCTTTTGGGGAGTTGGGGGTCCTGCTGTTTCCAACTGGGGTCGGAGGCGCGGCGGGCGCTGCTGCGAAGGGCGTCGGGATCGTCATCGTAGTGACCGCCTTTAGCGACGTGAGGGTAAGGGGTTTTGGAGCGGACCCAGTCGTTGGCGATGACTCCATTGACGGCTTTGGAGGCCCAGGTGGCGTTGCGATCCTTCGTGTATTGATCGAGTGTCCATTCGCAGACGTTGCCGTAGACGTCGTGAAGACCCCAGGGGTTGGCCTTCTTTTTGCCGACGGTGGAGTATTGGAAGTTTTCGGCGTTGTCGAAGAACCAGGCGTGATCTTGGAGTTGGGAGGCGTCGTCGCCAAAGTAGTAGGCGGTTTTGGTTCCAGCGCGGGCGGCGTATTCCCATTCGGCTTCGGTGGGGAGACGGTAGAAGTGGCCGGTTTGAGCGCTGAGCCACTGGCAGAATTTGTTGGCGGCGTGCTGGGTCATGCAGATGGCAGGGAAGCCGGTGCGGCCCATACCGAAGTCCATGGGTTGGTAAGGTGGGGTGGGTTGGGAGATGAGGTCCTGGGGTTTGTCATCCGGGGACCAAGTTTTGCGGGACCCGTCTTTGTTGCGGCCTTCGTTGGTGAGCATGAAGGGTTCGTATTCGTCCCAAGTGACTTCGTATTTGCCCATCCAGAAGGGTTTGATAGTGACCTGGATTTGAGGGCCTTCGTCGGGTTGGCGGTCGGCTTCGCCATCCGGGCTGCCAATGGTGGCGGTGCCAGCGGGGATGGGGAGCATGGAGTAGGCGGCCCCGGTTTTTGGGATTTTGGAGTCGTAGGCTTTCATTTCGCCGGGTTCTTTTTCCTTCGAGGTAGCGACGATGAAGGCGTGGATTTTTTTGGTGAGTTCGAGGGTATCCGGGGAGTTGGTGATTGCCGCGGCTTTTTCTTTGGCTTTCAGGGTGATGTTGTCCGGCCAGACGGCACCTTGTTCGATCCAAGCTTTGAGCATGGCGATCTCGTCCTTTTTCAAGGGGCCACCGCTTTTGACTGGGGGCATGAGGTCATCGTCATCTTCAGGAAGGTTGGTGGAGGTGAAGAGAGCGCTTTTGGCGGTGTCGAAGGCGACAATGTTGGGGGCGTTCTCACCGGTTTCGAAGGCTTGCTTTTTGGAGGAGAGGATCCAGTCGCCCTTGTCTTTTTCGGGGTTGTGGCAGGAGACGCAGTTTTGCTCGAGAATGGGTTGAATGTGTTTTTCGAAGCTGATGCGGGCGGTTTGTTTGAGTTCGACGCCTGCGGGCCAGTCGGCACCTTCTTCGATCCACTGTTTGATGATGGCGATTTGGGAAGGATCGAGCAGGCCTTCCTTTTCCGGGGGCATCACCATGTCGTCATCGGCGGGAAGAATGAGGGTGGTGTAGATGGCGCTTTTTGAGGGGTCGCCTTTGGTGATGCCGGGGCCGTTTTCGTTGCCTTTGGTGGCATCCTCGAGGGTGTGAATTTTGAAATCGCCCTTGTCTTTGTCGGTGCCATGGCAATGCACACAGGCGGCTTCCAGGATGGGTTTGACCTTTTGATTGAAGTCGATTTTCTCGGCGATGAGCGGAGAAGAGAGGGTAAAGGCGGTTAGGAGGGAGAGTTGGGTCGGTCTGAAAAGAGACATCCGGTTGGATAGCACGGGTTATGGAAATTGTCCAACGGCTGGAAAGGCGGTTGCTAAAACGGGAGAATCTGATACTTAATTATCAACAAATCCGTAATTTCAATTATCCTTAGCCGTTTTATAGGAGGCGATGTTGGAGAATCGAACCAGATCCGATCAAGCAAAACGATACCAGAAGCCGCTCTGGTATTATGGTGTCGTTGGGTTGGCTGGGCTTGCGGTGGCCAAGTTGATGGGGGTAACGGCGTTCTTGCCGGAGGAGGGGCTGGTCGTGATGGAGAAGGATGGGCCACGGGCGACGACGTGGCCGATGGGAGATGCGCAGGCTCATGGGTTGAATGAGGGAGCGTTGGTGGAGCTGGCGAGCCTGGTGGGAGGATCAGGGTTTGTGGCGCATCGCGGGATTGGGGTCTATCGGTGGGGCTTTGATCATCGACCGCGGTATGCGGCATCGGTTAAGAAGTCGTTGATCAGCGTGATGATGCTGCAGGCGGTGGAGGCGGGATTGATTGGGGGGATCGACGAAGCGGTAGTGAGGTTTGAGCCGAGGCTAGCGGGTTTGAACGGAGGTGTGGATGCGGGGATTACGTGGCGCCACTTGGCGAACATGACCTCGGGATACGGGATGGCTGACAGGCCCGGGGAGGCTTTCGCGTACAACGATTATGCGGTGGCACTGTGGTATGACACGTTGATGGACAAAGTGTATCGGGAGAAGGGGACCGCGGTGTTGCGGAGGCAACTGGCGGAACCGCTCGGGTTTGAGGACGAAGTGACCTTTCAGGCTTTTGGCCCAAAGGGTCCGGAGCCAAAGTTGCGGATATCGGCGAGGGATCTGGCGCGGTTTGGACAGCTTTTGATGGATCGAGGGATGGTGCGTGGGAGGCAACTCTTGTCGGAGCAATCGATGAAGACCATGATCGGGTCGGTGGTTCCTTGGGAGACGCCGTTGTCGACTGGAGAGCCTGCGGAGATGATCAGCGGGCAGAAGTCAGTTGGGGGAACGTGGAACATCAGTCCGATCGGACCGGGGCGTTACAGTTTTCACCTGTGGGTGAATCGCGCGGCGGATGGGGAAAAGTTGATGCTTGCGGATGCACCGGAGGATACGTTGTTAGCGTCTGGGAAGTGGGGGGAGACGGCGTTGTGGGTGATTCCGAGTTTGGAGTTGGTGGTGGCTTGGAACGGAAGTGCGATTGATGATCATCACCTGGGTCATGGAGACCGTGAGGCGGAGATGAACGTCGCCGCCAGACTGATGGTGAAGGCGGTTAGAGAACCGGACCTGGTTGCCTTGGCCGACTGAAGCCTTTGGTTGGGTGTGAGGGCTAGTGGCAGCCGCAACCTTCGCCGCAACTGCCAGATTTGTAGACGTCATCCGGGGAAGGGACGGTGCCTTTTTCGAGGGTCTTCGTGATGAAGGTATTGATGGCAGTGGCGACGCCTTGGAGGGTGTCCTGGGCGCTGTGGAAAGCTTGGATGCCGGGGTGGTTGCCGCCGCGGGTGCGGAGGTCTTCGAAGCGGTCGACTTCGGCCTCGTCAAGTTGCTCGCCGGCGCGGTGGAGTTGCTGGAGTTGGTTGCCGAGGGTCATCATTTCGCGGTAGAGGCCGACGGCGTCTTCGTCAGCGAGGAAGGCCTCGGCCTGGTCGCGGGCGGTGCGGATGGCGGGATCGTTGGCGATGGCGGCGCAAAGTTCGGTGACACGGAATTCGACGGACTCAGAAAGGGGGCTGGACATAGGGGAGGAGGGTAACGGGTGGATTAAGAATGGAAAGTGCTATTTTAGGGTGGATAGGGGCGGAATCGTAGGGGTTAAAAATTGCGATTTGGATGCCTTTTTCCTTTGCACAGGGTTAACCCTTGCTAAGCTTTTGCCTGTTGTATCGAACACGTTTCCGGAAGGTGCTGAAGGACGGACTCAGGCGATAAAACTCATTCAATCCCATGTCCCAAGAAATCATTGATTCAGTTGAGTCAAACTCCACGGCCGTAGCTGCTGACCAAGCCTACGGGGCAGACCAAATTCAGAAGCTCGAAGGGCTGGAAGCGGTGCGGCTTCGCCCGGGGATGTATATCGGGGATCCCGATGAGCGAGGGTTGCACCATTGTGTGTTTGAGGTGGTGGATAACTCGATTGACGAGCACCTGGCGGGCTACTGCAAAAACATCTGGATCAACATTCACACGGATGGCTCGATCAGTTTGCGGGATGATGGCCGGGGGATTCCAGTGGAGATGCACCCGAAGGCGGGTATTCCGACTGTGGAGTTGGTTTTGACGAGCCTGCATGCAGGCGGAAAGTTTGGTGACGGAGCGTATGAGTTTTCGGGGGGCTTGCACGGGGTGGGGGCTAAGTGTGTGAATGCGCTATCGGACTGGTTTAAGTGCGAGGTGTTTCGGGATGGGAAGATTTACGCGATCGGGTTCGAGCGAGGGAAGACGACAGAGCCGCTGACGGTGCTGGGAGATTTAGATGATGCGACGATGACCGGGACGAAGATTTCGTTCTATCCTGACGCGACGATTTTCACGATTACGACGGTCTTTGTGTTTGATCGGTTGCTGGTGCGGTTGCGTGAGTTGGCGTTTTTGAATCCGGGCATCAAGATCACGCTGACGGATGAGCGGGCGGAATCACCGAGGCAGGAGGTGCTGCTTTACACTGAAGGGGTGAAGCAGTTTGTGAGGGAGCTGGGGGAGAACAAGGAGAAGGTGCATCCGGACGCGATTGCGCTGGCCGGGAGGCGAGAGTTGGTGATTGATGACAAGAACAAGTTCATTTTGGTCGATTGCGTGTTGCAGTGGAACAAGGGGATCAATGAGCAGTCGCTGTGTTTTGCGAATGCGATTCCGAATCCGGATGGAGGAACGCATTATAGCGGATTGAAGTCGGCGCTGACACGGGCGGTGAATGCTTACATCAAGGGGTATCCGGATAACTTTAAGGACTACCGAGACAAGATCCCTGAGATCAAAGGGGATGACTGTCGTGAGGGTTTGATTTGTGTGTTGAGTGTGAAGTTGCCGAACCCGCGGTTCAACTCGCAGACGAAGGTGAAACTGGTGAATGGCGAGGTGGAGGGCGTGGTGAGCTCGGTGGTTTATGAGGGGCTGATGCGCTTTTTTGACGAGAATGCGGCGACGGCGAAGCAGGTGATCGCGCAGGTGATCATTGCGGCGAAGTCGCGTGAGGCAGCGGAGCGGGCGCGGACGGCGATTCGGAAGGATGCGATGAGCAGTGGTGGTCTGCCGGGCAAGTTGGCGGACTGTTCGGAGCGCGATCCGGCGAAGACGGAGTTGTTCATTGTCGAAGGTGACTCCGCGGGTGGATCCGCGAAAATGGGGAGGAATCGGCACAATCAGGCGATTCTGCCGCTGCGTGGAAAGCTGATCAACACGGAGAAGGCCCGGCTGGAGAAGGTGCTGCAGAACAAGGAAGTGCAGACGATGATCACGGCGATTGGCACGGGGATTGGGGGTAGCACGGATCGCGATTCGGGAGGTGAGATTATTGAGGGGAATTTTAACATTGAGAAGCTGCGGTATCACAAGATCGTGATCATGACCGATGCGGACGTTGATGGGAGCCACATTCGGACCTTGCTGCTGACGTTCTTTTATCGGCAGATGCCGGAGTTGGTGAAGCGGGGACACATCTATGTGGCCCAGCCGCCGCTGTATCAGGTGACGCGGAAGAAGCGGGAGGAGTATGTGCAGAGTGACGCGGAGATGGAGGCGATGTTGCTTGAGATGGGTTCGGGTGAGATTCGGCTGAGGAACAATGCGGATGGTAGCATTTTGGCGGATGACCGTTTGAAGGCGATTTTGGAGCAGTTGGTGCCGGTGGCGCGGTTTGCGGACATCATTCGGCGTCATGGAGGTGACTTTGAGGCGTATTTGCAGGGGCGTGATCCCGTGACGGGAGCGCTGCCGCATTACTTGGTGACGGTGCGGTCGGGGAATGAGGTGCACATTGAGTATATTTTAGGCAACGAGCAATTAGCGGCGTTTGCGCGGGAGAACAATGACCTGCATTTGTTTGGGAAGCCCGACGTGGATCCTGAGGGCAATGGGGCACCGGTGGCGAAGGCGCATCGTCGTGCGCGATTGATCGAAGTGCATGAGGCACACGGGATGAAGCGTCGTTTTCAGCAACTGGATGAATTGGGTCTTCATGTGGACCACTTCAGTAGCCAAGATAAGCCTTTGTTTGAAGTCATCGAAGGCGAGGGCGACAATGCGAAGGTGCATCCGGTGTTCAGTATTCCGGGGATACTGGACAAGGTGATGGAGATCGGGAAACGCGGGATGGAGATCAAGCGATTCAAGGGACTGGGGGAAATGAATGCGAAGCAGTTGTTTGATACGACGATGGATCCGACGAAGCGGACGCTGCTGCAGATTCGGTTGGATGAAACGAACTCCAAAGAGGCGGAGGACATGTTCACGATTCTGATGGGCGAGATTGTGGAGCCCCGGAAGCACTTCATTGAGGAGAATGCGCTGAATGTGCGGAACCTGGATGTTTGATAAGCCGCTGTTGAAGTCAGTTCTTTTGTTTTAGCCTTTTCCTTTTTCGTCAATGCAAGAATCCAATACCCGTCCGATCTCCGTCGCTGAGGAGGTCAAGAATTCGTTTCTGGACTATTCGATGTCCGTCATCATTTCCCGTGCCCTGCCGGATGTGCGGGATGGGTTGAAGCCGTCTCAACGGCGTATTCTCTATGCGATGCATGAGCTGGGGCTTTATCCGCCGAAGAAGCAGATGAAGTGCGCGAAGATTTGCGGTGACACCTCGGGGAACTATCACCCGCACGGTGAGGCGGTGATTTATCCGACGCTGGTGCACATGGGGCAGCCGTGGGCGATGCGGGAGACGCTGATTGATCCGCAGGGGAACTTTGGATCGGTGGAAGGCGATCCGCCGGCAGCCATGCGTTATACGGAAGCGCGGATGACGCCTTTGGGTGGGACTTTGATGTCCGACATGGAGAAGGACACGGTGGATTTTGTTCCGAACTATGACGAGCGTTTGACGGAGCCGACGGTGTTTCCGGCGGCGTTTCCGAACTTGCTGGTGAACGGTGGGACGGGGATCGCGGTGGGGATGGCGACGAACATGCCGCCGCACAACCTGGGTGAGATTGTGGATGGAGTTTGTGCGCAGGTGGACAATCCGCAGATCACGGTGGCGGAGTTGAGGCAGTTGATCAAGGGGCCGGACTTTCCGACGGGTTGTGTGATTCACGGAGTGGACGGGATTCGGGAGTACATGGAGACGGGACACGGCAGTGTGCGAGTACGGGGTCAGGCGGAGATCACGGAAACGAATGGTCGCGAGCAGATCATCATCACGGAGATTCCGTATAACGTGAACCGGGCGGAGTTGGTGAAGCGGATTGCGGAGCTGGCGAATGAGAAGATCATCACGGACATTGTCGCGGTGCGGGATGAGTCGGATGAGAATTCGCGGGTGGTGGTGGATTTGAAGCGGGATGCGCGGCCGCAGGTGGTGCTGAACAACCTATATAAGTTCACGGCGTTGGAGAGCAGCTTTAGCATTCACATGCTGGCGATCGATGGCGGACGCCCGCGGGTGTTGAGCATCAAGGATGCGATTGGATGTTACATTGAGCATCGCCGGGAAGTGGTGATTCGTCGGACGCGCTTCCTTTTGAATAAGGCGGAGTTGCAGGCGGAGAAGCTGGAGGCGTATTTGCTGGCGCTGGGGCATTTGGATGATTTCATCCGGATCATTCGGGACAGTCGGAATCGCGATGAGGCGCGGGAGCGGTTGAAGGCTTACCACTTCACGACAGCGACGGCGGAGGGGCTGGGGATTTTGATTCGCGGACAGCCCAGCATTCAGGGGGATCGTTATGTGTTCACGGACACGCAGGTGGATCAGATCCTCGAGTTGAGGTTGTATCAGCTCACGGGGATGGAACGGGACAAGATCAAGGCGGACTACGATGAGTTACTGGCGACGATCACGGATTTGATCGACATTCTGGCGAACGAGCATCGGGTGCTGACGATCATCAAAGATGAGTTGAAGGCGATCAAGGCCAAGTATGGCAACGGGCGTCTGACGCGGATTGATGCGACGGGCGGCGGGATTGAGACGATCGACCTGATTCCGAACGACGCGAACATTGTGACGCTGACGCACTTCGGGTATGTGAAGCGGACCTTGACGAGTGAGTATCGACTTCAGGGTCGCGGGGGCAAGGGATTGAAGGGCATGGAGGCGCGGGAGGCGGCGACGAAGGAGGACAAGAATGACTTCGTTGAGACGCTGTTCAGCGCGAACATGCATGACTTCATTTTGTTCTTCACGAACACGGGTCGGGTCTATGTTGAGCGGGTGTATCAGTTGCCTGAGGCGCCGAGGACGGGTCGCGGGCGGAGCATCAAGAATGTGCTGAATTTGAAGCCGGAGGAGAAGATCAACAGCGTGCTGCGCCTGGAGGCTCAGGGGGTTGAGGATGAGGCGATGTGGAGTCCGGACAAGTTTGTCTTGTTTGCGACGAAGGATGGCACGGTGAAGAAGACGGCTTTGGAAGCGTTTAAGAATTACCGGAAGGACGGGATCATTGCGATCAACATTGAAGACGGGAATGACCTGGTGGATGTGGTGCTAACGAACGGCAACAGTGAGATCTGCTTTGCGACCCGCGAGGGTATGTGTTTGCGCTGTGTGGAGACGGACATTCGGGCGATGGGACGCGGGGCAGCAGGGGTGCGTGGGATTCGCTTGGATGAGGGTGACAGTCTGGTGGCGTTGACGGCGGTGGAGCCCGGGACGCAGTTGCTGGTGGTTTCTGAGAAGGGACTGGGCAAGCGGACACCGTTTGAGGACTATCGATTGATCAATCGGGGTGGCAAAGGGGTGAAGACGATGTCGATCACCGAGAAGACGGGCAAGGTGGTGGCGGCGATTGCGGTGCATGAGGATGACGAGCTGATGTTGATCACCAGCAAGGGTCAGAATGTGCGCATTCGGGTGGGAGGCGACAAAGCGATCCGGGAGACGGGTCGGGTGGCTCAGGGGGTGAAGTTGATGGACCTGAAGAAGGATGAACTGATTCAGGATGTGACGACGGTCATTTCTGATGCGGAGGAGGAGTTGGTCGATGAAGTCGATGGGGGCGCGGTGATGGGGGAGTCTGATGATGGGTCGATTGCTGATGAGGGGACAAGGTCGGAGGAGGAATCATCCTGAGTCCTGACTTGCTATCGATTGACAAATCGACTAAAGTGGATGTGCCATGAAGAATAAATTGTTTGCAGTTGTTGGGATCAGTCTGGTGTCGTTGCTTGTTGCTTCCTGCGGTAAGAAGGAAGGGACAACGGCGGCTGAAGCTGTTAAAGCGGTGGAGGAGAAGACCTCTGTTGCGGGTGAAAAAATGAAGGAAGCGGCCGCTTCGGCGGGTGATGCGGTGAAAGCGGCTGGGGAAGCTGCTGAAGCGGCGTCCAAAGAAGCGATGGACAAGGGCAAGGAGGCTGCTGACAAGGCTAAGGCGGCGATTGAGGGAGCTGTGGACAAGGCGTCAGAGGCGACGAAAGAAGCGACTGACAAAGCGAATGCGGCGGCTTCGAAGGTGCTGGATGCGGCGGGTCAGGCAATTGACAAGGCGAAGGAAGCGGTGGCACCTGTGACACCGGCTCCGACGGCACCGCCTCAGCAGTAGGCTTGGATTGAGCGATTGTTGGCCGGGAGTTCCCAGTGGGGGCTTCCGGCTTTTTCTTTGGCACGCAGAGGCGCAGAGGATTGGATGAGGCGCAGAGATTTGAAGTGGGGAGAAATGCCGAATCGAATGGTTGACGAGTTCGGGGCCGGGGGCGATGCAGTTTCTTATGAGTTGGGAAGAGAAGTATCAAAAAGGGGAAGTGTTTTGGGATCGGGGGGAGGCGTCGCTGCCGATGAAGCAGTATTTGGAGCGGCATCCGGTGAGCGGGCGGGCGCTGGTGCCGGGGTGCGGGCGGGGGCATGAGGTGGCGTTGGCGGCGGGGTTGGGTTTGGATGTGATGGGGCTGGACATTGCGCCGACGGGGGTGGCGGAGGCGAAGGCGCTGTATCCGGAGTTGGCGGAGCGGTTTGTGGTGGGGGATTTGTTTGATCCGCCGGAGGCGATGCGTGGGGTGTTTGATGTGGTGCTGGAGCACACCTGCATGAGCGCGTTGCCGCCGGAATTGCGCGCTGATTATCGGCGGGGCATTGATTTGTTGCTGCGGCCGGGTGGTTTGCTGATTGGGGTGTGGTTCATCAATCCGGAGCTGGATCCGGGTTATGAGGGGCCGCCGTATCCGTTCAGCGTGGAGGCGTTGACGGGGCTTTTTGCGGAGGGGTATGAGGTGGTGGCGGATTATGTGCCGGAGGTGGCGTTTGAGGGGCGTGAGGGACGGGAGCGGGTGCGGGTTTTGAGGCGGTTGTGAATCGTTCCGAGTGTTGAAGAGGCGAAAGCAAATACGGGTGTCATTGGTTCTGGGTAATGACGGGCAGGTTTCGTTTTGGAGCGGGCGATGCGGTTTCTTGTTTCGCTCCGTTGGGGTTTGGTGCTCGGGGTCGCGTGGGAGGTAGGGTGGCGTTCGGGGCTCGCCTGCCCCGGGCCGGCCTGTTTGCGGGACGCCTGGCGGAAGCACCCTGTGAAAGCCGACTTGAAGACCAAACTCATCCTCAAACCTAAAAACGGAAATGGCTGAGGGCGATTCTGCCGCCGTCATCGGCTCCACAAGGCTTCCCGCTTCTCGGGTGGCATCACCTTTTCGATGCAACCGCTGCGAACCGGGAAGCCTTGTGGAACCCAGCACAACGCCATCTTCATCCCTTTCCATTCCCGTTTCCAGGTCAAAACATGCATCGGGCGGTGGCCATGAAAAATATCGCAAAAATGTTACATTTTTTGGGTTGCTCCGGGACAGCGAGAGGCGTTAACCGTATGTTGCCGAGTCTATACGTCATGAAAAACGATTCTTCGCTTTCTGTTGCCCCTTCCCAGCTGTCACTCCGTCAAATTTCCTTGGTGACTTTGCTGATTGCCAATCTGCTATCATGGGGAGTGGCTCCCATTCATGCCGCCCCTCAGTACAACATTCAGGTGGGGCTGGGCACTCTCTCGGTGGGGGAGCCTTTGAGTTATGAGGGCATGATTGTGATTTTGCGCCCCAGCCCGGGTGACAACTTCTGGTATCGCTTGCCGCACCGCGTGGAGGTGGTGGGTGATTTGCCTCCAGGTATTGAACTGGTGCAAAAGGGCGCAGGTTTTCATGACCTAGCGCGATTTGCAGGAACACCAACGCGTGCGGGCACCTATACGGTGCAGGTCAGCGCCACCATGGCGGATGGCCTGAAAACCAACAGCATCACCGCCACCTTTTTCATTGAGGATCCGAAGCAGCGAGAATACAGCGTGCAGAGTTGGGGTGCAGAGCGATTGTTGGCCGGTGTGGAAATTGGCAATGCGGGTCTGCAGGTCATCTCACCGTACCGAGTGCTGCGAGCGGCGACTAAGGTTAACATCAGCGGCCTGCCAGAGGGCGTTGAGCTTATCTTTCATGGCGATGGGTATTATATGCTCACGGGCACCCCAATGACCGCTGGCACTTATCCGACGAGCGTGGAGTTTCGTTGGCCTGATGACAACGCCCTGATTGCCTCCTCGCAGTTCACGGTGCAGGTCCTGCCTGATGATGAGTCGGCGCGGAATTATCAACTCACGTTGATTTCGTTGTGGCCGCTGCGTCAGGGAGTCAGCTACAGTGATCATGGTTACCAAGCTCCATGGTTTTATGTGGAGGACCAATTCGGACGCCGCAGTGAAGGGCCCTTCACCTGTGAGGCCAGCGGTCTACCCGAGGGCATGTCCTTCTCGGCGCAGGGTTACTTGGTGGGGCGGCCACAGCAGGCTGGCAACTTCGAAATCAGCCTGCAAGTCACCCTGCCAAACGGGGCAAAGACCAACACACAGAGCCTGAGCTTGCAGGTGCGCCCCTCCCTTACGCTGGAGCAATATGCGGGCGTTTACGATTGTAACATTGAACGTAGCGAGACACTCAACGGCAACATGGGTGGCAGGCTGCGCTTCAACATCACGGCTGGCGGACAAATCAGCGGTTTCCTGGTTCATCAGGGTCGCCGTTTCCCTTTCGCGTCGTCAGCGGTGAAGTTTGATGAGGGGGCGGATCAATGGGTCATCAGCCCGCCCAACTCGGGTTTGCAACTCAGCGGCAACTTCGACGAGCAACGCGACTACAGCGTCGCTGAAAACTCGCCGTTCATCCGTTTCGCGGGACAGGCCAGCGCGGGGGAGGATGCGGTGAGCCTTGCCGGATGCCGAGCCACGGCGCGATCAGCGGCTTCGCCAAGCCCCTATGCCAGCGCACAGCCGGTGAACATCCTTTTTGTGCCGCGCGATGAGGCCGGGCAGCAGGGTGATTTTGGCGGTGCGGGCTTCATGTCCATGACGGTTTCCGTGGCGGGTAACGCGACCATCACGGTGTGGGCAGCGGATGGCAGCGCGCCGGTTTCGCTGGCTACTACCCTGACCGAGAGCAGCATTGGCGCATTCATCCCGGTCTATGCCCTCCTTAGCAATAGCAGCGGCTCCAGCGCACTGATGGGTGAGCTTTTCCTCAACACAGACGGCGATGCAGCCGGGCAGCTGACCTGGCAACAACGAGCCAGCAATCGCGGTGCTTTTCCCGAAGGCATTGAGCTGATTAGCTACGAGGGGGTGATTGGCTCGCGTCATGTCACCCAGCCTCAGGGGCTCAATCTTATGGGTTTGGAGCAGAGCATTGCTGATGCCCAGCTGGATTTGATGGGTGATGAAGTGCCCTCTGGCAGCGAGGCCTCTCTGAGCCTGCGCAGCAGTCAGATTTTGGCGGTGCCCGCCGAGCAGCAGGTGTCGCAGGTTAAACTCAGTTACAACGCACGGAGCGGCATGGTCACTGGCAGCATGGTGCTACGCCAGAGTAGTGGCAAACGTGGCCGCAGCGTAACCTTCCGCGGCATGCGAGCGCCAGATGGCAAGAGCATCCTTGGTCACTACACCGTTCCTGAAGCCGCCAATATGAAGCGTAGCAGCGCAGGCATGATGAAGATTAGTGCTAAGGCCCGGTGAGGAGACTGCGGTCGATACGCGTCGGGACCAATGGGCTGAAGCGCACTCATCGTTGTTTTTGATAGTGAAGATTGCCCGGTGATGGGGTGGTCAGACGGGCCCGGCGGGAATGGTTCCAGTTCCGCTCGTTCTTCCTTGAAGAAGTTCGCCTTCGTCTTCTTGCCCTCCCAAGTTTGGGAGGCATACGCGTTTTCGGGGATTGCCACGTATTCGCCGCTATCACGGAACCTCTGCGCCTCTCAAGCACCTTGAACTTCGGAATTTGGGCTAAAGGCGGGACTACAGAACGGAGGGGCGTTCGTTGGGAAGGCCTTGAGCGAAGGGGCTTTAGCGCATGATGGCGGCTTCGGGGGAGGTGAGGGTTAGGTAGATGGCCAGGCGGGCGCGGTCGGCGGGGCGGGTTTGGGGGAGTTGTTGGATGGCGGTGAGGATGAGGCTGCGGCTGGCGGGTTGGAGGTTGCCGGCGGCGAGGAGGAGATTGAGGTGGTCGATGAGTTTTTCGGGGGTGGCGGCGAGGGCGATTTCGCGGGCGATGTCGAGGGGGAACTGGTAGGTTTGCCACTGGGAGAAACCGTCATTGACGAGGTTCCAAAGGTGGTTGGGGAAGGCGATGGCGGAGAAGCTGTCGGTGATTTGGAAGACGGGGCCGGCGAGTTGGTTCTGGGTGAGGAGGCCCGGGGCGCGGTAGTCGGGGCGGTAGAAGTTGAAGACGCTGGGGGAGCGGGTGGGTTCTTGGCGTGAGGCGTCATAGAAGTCCCCCCAATCCCACCAGAGGAGGTTGGGGGTGTTTTGCAGGCCGAAGGCGCGGCCCAAGGCCATGGTGCGCATGACGGGTTCTTTGAGGCGGCCGAATTCGGGAGAGATGGAGTGGGGGCGGGCGGCGCGGGCTTCGGGGTCGAGGAGGAGGGCGGGGATGACGGTGGCGAGATCGCCGCGGACGCCGCTGCCGTTGTCGATGAAGAGGGCGGCGATGCGTTGGACGTAGTCGGGGGTGGGGTTGTCGGTGACGAGGAACTGGATGAGCTGACGGCAGACGAAGGGGGCGGTGTTCGGATGCTGCAACAAATGGACCAGGGCGTCTTCGACATCGCGCCGGGCGTTCTCGGGGGTGGGAGCGCGTGCGGGGATGGTGTGGCCGCTGACGAGGGTTTTGGGGCCGAAGTCGTGGCGGTTGGAGTGGAGGCTGAGGTTGATGGCGTAGTCGGCTTCGGTATAACCGCCTTGGCCCCAGTTGTGGTGACCGAACCAGAAGCCGGTGAAGACGCGGGCGAGCTGGGTGATTTCGGTATTCGAGTAGGTGGGGATGGGGTTGCCGGCGTTGAGCTGGCGGGTGCCGTCGGGATTGAGTTGCCAGAGGCCGATGGTGAAGAGCTGCATCAGTTCGCGGGCGTAGTTTTCGTCCGGGAACTGGTTGATTTCAGGGCGGGCTTTGGAATTGCCGACGTGGGAGAGGTAACGACCCATGACGGGGTGGAAGGTGACTTCGCGGAGGATGTCGAGGTAGTTGCCGAAGGCGTTGCGGACGAAGATGTCGTAGTAGGAGGCCATGCCGATGACGCGATTTTCGAGTTGGGCGTCGCGGCGGGAGGTGACGAGGATTTGGCTAAGGGCGAAGGCGGTGCGCTGGCGGAGTTGGTCTTCGCCCTGGATGGCGGCGCGCGCGAAGGCGGTCATGAGGTTGTTGCCGAAGAGGAAGTGATCGAGGTCGCTGTGGCTGTAGGTGAGGTCGGTTTGATGGGTGAAGAGGTCGTCGGCGATGGCCCGGGCGTAGGTGGAGTGGAGGGTGGGCGGAAGGGCGATTTGTTCGGTGATCCAGGGGGCGTAGCCGAGGAGGCGGACGCGGTCGATGGAGTCGAGCGTGGGGCCGAACGTGGCCTGGGTGAGGAAGCGGGCGGCTTGGATGGGGGAGATGCCGGTGCCGGTGCTGCCGGAGAGGGTTTCATTGGGGAAGCCGCCGGTGGCGCTGCTGCCCTGGAAGGTTTGCAGGAGATTGAGGTAGTCGCCGGAAAGGGTGGTGTCTGGAGTGCCGTCGCCGGTGAGGTCGGCGGATTGGGAGGCTCGGCTGGAATTGGCGAGAGCGGGGTTGGTGCCGAGGAATTTGATTTCATCCCAGTCGGAGACGCCGTCGCTGTCGGTATCGAGTTCGGAGACGTGGACGCGGAAGAAGCGGTTGCCGGAGGGTGGGCCGAGGGATTGGGTGAGTTCGTCGCCAGAGAGGATGGGGGAACCGGGGGCGGGGGTCCAAGTGGTGGAGACGAGGGAGTTGGATTGCTGGACCTGGGAAGTTTTGTTGGGTAGGAGGGGCCAGTCGATGGAGAAGAGGCCGGAGGCGAGGCGGAAGCGGGACCAGAGGCGGGAGGCGGGATCGAAGGGATCGGTGCCGGCGATGGATTCCTCCCAGTTACGTTGGCCGTCCTGGTCGGAGTCGGTCATGGGGTTGAGATCGAAGCGACCGTAGAAGCGCTCCCAGGCGTCGGGCATGGAGTTGCCGTTGAGGTC
>Ga0164292_10002332_pt1 | contig 15504 bp, 16 predicted proteins | sample GEODES117metaG_FD_111486 | JGI IMG/M metagenome (GOLD analysis project Ga0164292, IMG submission 111486) | Eutrophic lake water microbial communities from Lake Mendota, Wisconsin, USA - GEODES117 metaG | ecosystem: Environmental > Aquatic > Freshwater > Lake | place: USA: Lake Mendota... | reverse complement strand
CAAACATCCTCTGATAAAGGATTACGTGGCTTTGTTTCCCAAGCTGCTCTGTGAATTACTCTTCCAACCCAACCATCATTGTATATACCTCTGTTGGCTGCAATTTCAAAATATTGAGTAGTATGAGTCTCCGGAGCTTTTGCATTGGTAAATGAAGACACCATACTTACACCTTGAATTGGTTCTTGCTTTACTCCATTTACACTTGTTGGTTGTGGCACATTACATAATTCTAAAATAGTTGGTGCAATATCAATTACATGATAAAACTGATCACGTATTTGTCCTTTATCTTTAATCACCTTTGGGTATTCTATGATTACGCCATTTCTAGTTCCACCAAAATCGCCTGCCATTTGTTTTGACCAACCAAAAGGTGCATTACCAGCAATAGCCCAGCCTGCAGCAAAATGTCCGTAAGATTCGCGACCACCAAATTTTGGCATCTGCTTTTCAAGATCATTGATATCTTCTGGAATTGCGTTGAAGTAGGTATTCTCATTTAGTAAACCATTTGCAGAACCTTCTGCGCTGGCACCATTATCACCTAAAATATAAATGAAAACAGTGTTATCTAACTCGCCAATAGATTCTACATAATCATGCAATCTACTAATTTGATCATCTGTATGTTCAGCAAATCCTGCATATACTTCCATTTGGCGTGCATACACTTTTTTCTGAACGGCAGTTAATGAGTTCCATGGCTTGATGTAATCATCGTAAGGAGCAAGTTTAGTGCCTTTTGGAACAATGCCCATTTCAATTTGACGAGCAAGTGTTTTTGCACGAAGTTCATCCCAACCACCATCAAATTTGCCTTTGTATTTATCTATATAGCTTGCGGGAGGCTGATGAGGAGCATGACATGCTCCGGGCGCAAAATACATATAAATTGGTTTGTCAGGAGTCATAGACTGTTGAGCTTTCATCCATTCCAAAGCATTGTTTGTCATATCAGTTGTGAAATGATAGTTTGGATCATCAGAATTAACTTCAGCTCTTACTGTACCATTCCATACACCTGGAAAAAACTGATTGGTTTCTCCACCCATAAAGCCGTAAAACTTTTCAAAGCCTTGTCCGGTCGGCCAGTTTTCAAATGGACCTGAACTATGAATTTGCCAGGCTGGCGTTTCATGATTCTTCCCAAATTGAGCTGTATTAAATCCATTCAATTTTAAAGTCATTGCAGTTTGTGCAATATTAAGAGGTCGTACACCAGTATTACCAGGAAATGCTGTTGCAATTTCTGTAATACCAGCCATATTATTGCTATGGTGATTACGACCAGTAAGTAAAGCTGTTCTTGTGGGCGAACATAAAGCAGTAGTGTGGAATCGATTATACCTTAAACCATTCGCAGCTACTTTTTCAGCAAAAGGCATTTTGATAGGCCCACCAAATGTGCTACTCATTCCAAAACCAAAATCATCAATCAGCACCAAAATCACATTAGGAGCTCCCTTTGGGGCTTTCACTTCCCATGCTGGAGGAGCTGTTGCTTTTCTTGCATCCTCTTCAGTAATTGAAGCATTTGATGGTGGCAAAATCGGCAAAACTGATCTATCGTATTCATCAGCGGAATTAATTGCTGAAGTTTCAGCGTTTTTTGTTTGTTGATTACAACTGAACATTAAAGCTGAAATAGCTATCAGCATTGATGTTGTTTGAATTTTTGACTTCATTTGATCATTAATTTACAAGAAAGATAAAATTTTTTTTATTTTAAAAAAAATTTTGAAATAAATGATACTTCATAATAGTGGTTTTCAAGATATTTAGAAACTGTTTTTCGAGCAAGTAATTTCAATACCTTCATACTCTAATAATAACATATGTCGAGCTTTATTATAACTTGCCCTAACTGTAACCATCAATTTGAACCTGGCGATTCTATGCGTGATGAAATTGAAAAGGAATTAAGGGGAAAAATGGTTGATTGGCAAAAAAAGAAAGAAATAGAATCGCAGGTACAATTGGAGCAGGAGAAAAAACGCTTACAAACCGAAATGCAGGATTCCATTAGAAGATCAATGGCGGCCGATTACGAAAATCAATTAAAATTATTGCAGCAAAATGCAGCCGATAACGAATTGAAATTAAAAGAATCCCGAAAGAAAGAATTAGAGTATTTACAAAAAGAACAACAATTAAAGAACAGAGAAGAAGAAATGCAAATAGCAGTTCAACGTCAGTTAATGGAAGAAAGAGAAAAGCTGAAGGAACAATTGATGAAAGAAGAAGCAGCTAAACTGAGTTTAAAAGAACAAGATTTTACTTTGCGCATTAAAGAACTAGAAAAACAAAAGGATGATCAAAATAAGCTCATTGAAGAAATGAAGCGCAAAGCCGAACAGGGCAGCATGCAATTGCAAGGAGAAATTCAAGAATTGCATTTAGAAGAATTATTGCAAAGCTGTTTCCCATTTGATAAAATAGAAGAAGTTGGAAAAGGCGTTAGAGGTGCAGACTGTATTCAAGTTGTACGCAATCAATTTGGCAATGAATCTGGTAAAATAATTTATGAAAGCAAGCGTACCAAAGACTTTGCCAACGAATGGATTGAAAAACTGAAAAAAGACATGCGTCATTTTGGCGCCGATGTAGCAGTAATTGTAACACAAACTTTGCCAAAAGACATGGATCGATTTGGCGAGAAAGAAGGTGTTTATATATGTACCCTATCAGAAGTTAAAAGTGTTGCAGCTCTTTTAAGAAATGCTTTATTAAAAATCGCGGATGCAAAAAAAAGCCAAGAAAATAAAGGTGATAAAATGGTCATGCTCTACGATTATTTAATTGGTTCTGAATTCAGCGAACAATGGAAAGCCATTAGTGAAGGATATAGAAGTATGCGCCAGAGTATCCAAAAAGAAAGGGATGCTATGGAAAAATTATGGAAAGCCAGAGAGAAACAACTCGACAAAATATTGTTGAATGCAGCTCATATAAAAGGTTCTGTAGAAGGAATTGCTGGCGCAGATGCGGTAAATTTAAATTTATTAGAAGACGATAACGACTCTTTGCTACTTGATTAATTTTATTGACCATATCAATCACAGTGGACAAGCAGAACAACCATCAAGGAAGAAGCCGATATATCCAATCAAAGATGATTTACGTAAATATCTAGTCAAATATGGCAGAGAAGTGAAGCTGCCTTTCGCCTACAGTGATTTACAAAAATTCACTTATACAACTCCTTTAAAAGACAAACATGGTATTGAAACTGCTTGGGAGAAAGTATCGTATGATTTGCATGAATGGAAATCCTTAAGAGAAAGCTTAATAAAAGTATATGCTATATTAAAAACTGAAGGAGATATGAGCTATATCGATCACTTGGATGTAGCCAGAATTGATTATTGTTTCTTTGGCAATAGCAAGCCATTTAGAATTAGAATAATCAATAAGTTCAACGATAACTACGACCATTATTATATTAAACAGGCAGATGCCAGCAGGGTTTATGGACTAGAATTAGAGCACCTACTTTCTCCAAACCGGATGACCTATTTCACCAATAAAGAAACCTTAATTGAAGAACATATTCCAGGTATACCTGGAGATGTTTTTATTGCTGATTATTTAAATAGCAAACAAACCAATCAGATCAGATTGGCCAAAGAATTTGTGAAATTCAATGAACGCTGTTTTGTGCAATTATTGGGTGATATGCGTTCTTATAATTTTGTAGTGAACATTATTCCTGATATAGAAGATTTTCAATATCGTATCAGGGCCATTGATTTTGATCAACAATCTTATGAGGGCAGAAAAAATTTATACTTACCTCAATTTTTTAAAGAGAATCAACAATTGGTTAAAATAGTGATGAAGCATTTAAACCATCAATCGATTGAGCAATACCAGGCCGAAGAAAAAACGATGATGACGTTTAGATTGGTCTCCTCTAGGTATAGAATTAAAGAGTTATTGGATATGATGAATGATGATCCTATTTCAAAACCAGAAAAAATCAATGAGTTAAAAAAATCATTGGCTGAACATTTTTACAATGATCAATATTTGAAAGCAAATACAATGGGACAATTATTAAAAACCCATATGAAACAAGCTCTACTCAAATTGCTGAAACAAGTAACCAAAACAAGAAATAGAATTGCAGATTAATGGATTTCTTCGAAAATCTATTCTGAAATCACCCACACCAAACTTAGATCATTAATAAGTTGATAGTCAAGTTTTAGTTCCTGATCGAATTCATTTTTTCTGAATCTTGCCTTTAAAATTCCTTTTGAAGAAATATCACTTGCGTCAATCCGCATCACTTCACTAAAATCTACATCCCCCCTTCCCCACCATTTAAACATGGCTTCTTTACAACTCCATAATAGAGTAAGTGTTTCTATTCTTTTTTTATCAGACAATTGATCAATTTTCCAATCAATCAATTCTGCTGGGTGTAAAAATTTATGCTTGATCTTATCTACTCGTGGAGTTATCAATTCAATATCTACTCCTACCCTATTATTGGTACTAACAATGGCAGCTGCAAAATTGCCACAATGTGAAATGGAGAAATGGAATTGTTCATTCCGTAAAAAAGGCTTTCTGGTATCTGCTATCTCAATCAAATCAGTAGGAAAATTCGGAAACAAAAATTGAAGTAAATACCTGCCCGCCAAATGTTGCAATAGCTTATGTGGATGGCTTATGGGCTGGTGTATTGGCAGTTTTTCTAAAAAAAAAGAGGCTGGTTCTTCGATCTCCCAAAGAGCTAATTTAGAAGTATGGTTAATATTTTGTTGATAATTGATTGGCAAAGCTGGATGGTTGCGTTTATATATTGCAGAGTTACAATTTATTTGCAATTCATTCATAAAAGTAATTATAATGATTTTAAGTGATCTGCGTATTTTAGAAGAAATAGAAAAAGGAACTATCAAAATTACACCCTACGACAGAGCCGATCTAGGAAGCAATAGCTATGATGTTCATTTAGGAAAATGGTTGGCTGTATATGTAGATGCAGTTTTGGATGCCAAAAAACACAACAAAATTGAATATTTCGAAATTCCTGATGAAGGTTATGTTTTACAACCAACCGGATTTTATTTAGGAGTAACTGAAGAATATACCGAAACCCATGCGCATGTTCCCTTTTTAGAAGGCAAGTCTTCTACTGGAAGATTGGGAATAGATATACATGCTACTGCAGGTAAAGGTGATGTAGGTTTTTGTGGCAACTGGACATTGGAAATATCTTGCAAACAACCAGTAAGGGTATACAAGGGAATGCCAATAGGCCAATTGATTTATTTTCCTGTGGATGGAGAAATTGGAACAGCGTATAATCAAAAGAAAAATGCCAAATACAGTGGACAGCCCGATAAACCAATTGAAAGCATGATGTGGAAGAATCTATTCTGATTATTCATTTAGTTTAATCGGAAAATAGCTGCATTGAGTATAGTTGCAAAACTTACCCAAAATAAATAAGGCAATAATAAAATGGATGCAATTTTAGAATGCTGCCAGAAAAAAAGGATGGTCAATAAAATGAATATCCACATGATTAATATTTCTATCAAGGCCCATCCCAATAAATGGTATTTAAAAAAGATGATCGACCAACAAAAATTCAATGCAAATTGAATCATAAAAACACCAATAGCCCAATTACGATCAGTTGTGGAAGGCTCTTTCCAAACTAACCATAAAGCAATACCCATCATTGTATAAAGCAAAGTCCATACTGGGCCAAACAACCAGTTAGGTGGATTAAAACTTGGTTTTATAAGCGTTTGGTACCATGTAGGAATTTCAGCAACAGTGAATATTGCGCCCAGCGAACCAAAGCCAACAGTAAAGAGTAAAGCGATTATTAATTGAATGATACTTTTCATTGATTTTTTATATTATAATTTGCCCCTTTTTCTTTTATATGCAATTAACCAGCCAATCACTTCATCATAACTGTTAATACCTGTCAATTGTTTATTTAGTTTAAGGTATTGATCGTACAAATCAGCACTTACTGGTGCAATTTTGTTGATTCGATTCATAAAAAATTGGCGAATATCTTTTCGGTCTTTTTTTACCAATGTGTCAATATGGCTTTTATTGTATTGAATGATTGTTTCTAACGCTTTAAAATTAGCATTCTTTGAAAATAAAATAAACTCTTGATTTAAGGCATAATTCAGCATTTCTAAATAAGCAGCATATTTAAAATAAATATTGTTGGAGGAGGTAGCAGTTAAAAAACCAACAAAATTAGCTTCACTTTCACTGGCATAACCCAATTGATGCGCTATTTCATGACAGGTTGTAAAAGGGAGAAGAATGGATGGCATATCTGTTCTTATTTGCGCTTCCCCTGTGAATGGATTGTAATATCCGGTGAAGCCTATATAATCTGCCATTGAATTATAACTACTGGTTTTAATACTTGTACCTTGATAATCTAGAAATGGAAAATTGACTTTTGCCATTTGATAACTCAGAATAGCCTCCTTTTTGATAGCTTCTAATGAATAGCTTGGAAGTTCATTGGTACCTATTGCTTTTCTGTAATAGTTGGCTTGTTCAATTAAATCATTGGTGATTGATGCAATGTCTTCCTTTGAATATTGGTTGTTTTCAATGGTTAATTGGTGAGCAATTCCCTGTCTATGGTAATTCAATCCCCAAGAAAGATTGAAAACTATATACACAACACAGATCATTCTAAAAATAGACCCGATCTTATTAATACAAAATACCCGTCCGAATTGATTCCGATAAACAGCAATAATCAACTGAATCAATTTAATCAAGATCCAAGCACCCAATATGGTATAAAGCAGATCCCCAACACTAAAATCAATCCATCCAACAATGAATCTGGTCATTTTTGAATAAAGTGGATAAAAACCAACGGCATACCATTTTTCCACAAAATCAGGGTATTTACCAGCAAAAAACAAGAAATTTGACCCAATAAAGAGCCAAAGACTGGTTTTTACCTTATTATTTTGAATGATGATGGAAAACCGCATAGTTTTAAGTCTTACAAATATATAGTTCAAGCCAACCCAATTAGGTATTTTCTTGTTTACTTTGGCAAATTCAGGGCTTTTTTCTACCTTTGCAAACCCTTAAAATGTGGATATGAGTAATCGGCGCGAATTTGAGATCGCTTTTGTGGGTTTGAAGCCGGGAATTCATATATATGAATATAAGGTGGATGATAAGTTCTTTGTTGCTTATGGCAATCAAGATTTCAAACATTGTGAAGCCAATATCAAGCTTAGCTTGGATAAAAAAACGGGTTTCTTATTGTTGAAATTTGATATCGACGGAAAAGTTGAATCCAATTGCGATAGATGTGGAAACGCTATTCCATTTCAGTTATGGGATGAGTTTAATATCATTGTAAAAATGGTAGATGAACCCAACCTCATGAATGAACAGGAGGAAGATCCAGATGTATACTATATCAGCAGAGGTGAAAGCCATTTGCATATAGCAGATTGGATTTATGAATTCATCAATTTGAGTTTGCCATTACAAAAATTGTGTAAACCGGAAGAATTGGGAGGCCCTAAATGCAATAAAGAAGTGTTGGAGAAGTTGAGGAAAATGGAAGAAGAAGCACAAAATGACAAACCGACTCTCTGGAAAGGGTTGGAAAAATTTAAAGATTTAGAATAATTTTTTTGATACAATAAAAATTGAGCAATGCCGAATCCAAAACGCAGACATTCACAGCAGAGAAGTGCTAAAAGAAGAACACACTATGTTGCACAAGAAGTTACCTTGAGCAAAGATAGCACTACAGGAGAAACACATGTACGTCATCGTGCACATGTAAGCGAAGGTAAGTTGTTCTATAAAGGTAAATTGGTAGCGGAGAAAGCACCATTGAAAGCATAACCTTTTAGATCAATTTATTTTAGTAGCTTACTAGCATGAATATAGGATTAGACATGATGGGAGGAGATTTTGCACCGCTTGAAGCGGTGTTAGGTATTCAACTTTTCATGTCCGATACTGTAGCGGATGTAAACATATTTTGCATAGGTGATGAAGCACTTGTACAACCTTTAATAAAAGAGTACAATGTTTCCTCACCTAATTTGCATTTTATACATGCACCTGAAGTTATTGGCTATCACGAGCATCCTACAAAAGCATTAAAAGAAAAACAACAATCTTCCATAGCCATCGGATTTCATCTTTTAGCTACAGGTAAAATCGATGCATTTATCAGTGCTGGTAATACAGGAGCAATGCTTGTTGGTGCAATGTTTACAATCAAAGCAATCGAAGGAATTAGTCGTCCTACCATTGCTACGATCATGCCTAAAATCAAAGGTTCTACAGGAGTTTTATTGGATGTTGGTTTAAATGCAGATTGCAAACCAGAATTGCTCAATCAATTTGCACTATTAGGAAGTTTATATGCCGAACATATTTTAGGTATTCAAGATCCATCTGTTGGCTTAATTAATGTAGGTGAAGAAGAAGGAAAAGGAAATATTTTGGCTCAAGCAACCTACCCCCTTCTTAAAGAAAACAATAAAATTCGTTTTATTGGAAATATTGAAGGAAGAGATTTTTTCTCAGACAAGGCCGACGTAATGGTTTGTGATGGATTCACAGGTAATGTTGTTTTAAAAATGGCTGAATCTATTTATGATATGGCCCAACAAAGAGGTATTGAAACCGATTCATTCTTCAGTCGTTTTCATTATGAAAATTACGGAGGTACTCCCGTTTTAGGTGTTGCAAAACCAGTAATCATCGGACATGGAATCAGTTCTGCCAAAGCATTTAAAAACATGATTCATGTTGCTACTAAAATGATTGCTACCAATATTTGTTCTAAAATGGCCGACTCATTCAAGGCTTAACCCCACTAACTTTTTTACATGCTCAAACAAATATGCCTGTTTATTTTCAAACAAACAGGTTGGAAAGCAAATCATCAATTACCATCTTCCATTAATAAATGCATAATTATTGCAGCACCCCATACCAGTAATTGGGATTTTTGGTACTGCATAGCCGCTTTCCGAATTTATGGTTTAAAAATCAGGTTTACGGTAAAGAAAGAGTGGATGAAATTTCCTTTTAATTGGATCATGAAACCACTTGGTGGAATTGGAATAGATCGTTCACCAAGAAAAAATGGAAATCGTCCTAGTTTTGTAGAAGCCATGATTGAACTATTCAACCAACATCAAGAATTGATTATTGTTATTACACCTGAAGGAACCAGAAGTAAAAGAGATAAATGGAAAACAGGTTTCTTTCATGTAGCACAACAAGCCAATGTACCCATCCTATTGGGATATGTTGATTATGCAACAAAAACGGCTGGTATCGGAAAAGTAATTCAACCAGTAGCATTCAATGAAACGATGGATGAAATAATGGAATTCTACAGCCAGATCACCCCCAAATTTCCCGAGAAATTTTCTTTGGACTTTCATTACAAAGAATCCAAACCTTAATTCCAAAACGATACCTTTGTGCAAACAAGTGTTAGTTTTTATGTGGAAGAACAATGTGCTAGAAACCATCGGCAATACACCGATGATCAAATTAAATAAGGTTTCAAAAGATTTGCCAGGAACAATCTTGGCAAAAGTGGATTATTTTAATCCAGGAAATTCCATTAAAGATAGAATGGCTTTAAAGATGGTTGAAGTTGCAGAACAAGAGGGCAAACTAAAGCCAGGTGGCACCATCATTGAAGGCACTAGTGGAAATACTGGTATGGGGTTAGCTTTAGCAGCTTGTGTAAAAGGGTATAAATGCATCTTTGTTACTACCGATAAACAATCAAAAGAAAAAGCAGATATTTTAAAAGCTGTTGGCGCAGAAGTAATTGTATGCCCTACCAATGTTTTGCCTGAAGATCCACGCAGTTATTACAGTGTAGCTAAAAGATTGGGAAAAGAAATTCCGAACTCTATGTACATGAATCAATATGATAACTTGGCCAATCGTCAGGCGCATTATGAAAGTACAGGGCCAGAAATTTGGGATCAAACAGAAGGAAAAATAACCCATTTTGTATGTACCGCAGGCACAGGGGGAACCATCACTGGAACAGCCATGTATTTAAAAGAAAAAAATCCAAATATCAAAGTTTGGGCTATTGATGTATACGGATCGTTGCTTACCAATTATTATAAAACAGGTAACCTCGATATGAACTTTGTACATCCTTATATTAGCGAAGGTTTTGGCGAAGATTTTCTTCCACAAAATTATGACATGAGTGTTATTGATCATTTTGAGCAGGTAACGGATAGAGATGGAGCCATCATGGCAAGAAGAATAGCGAAAGAAGAAGGATTGTTTTGTGGTTACAGTGCTGGAAGTTGTTTGCAAGGATTGATTCAATTAAAAGATCAACTAACAAAAGACGATGTGGTAGTTTGTGTATTTCATGATCATGGAAGTAGGTATGTTGGAAAAATATACAACGACCAATGGATGATGGAACGTGGATTTTTAGAAGTAAAAACTTTTAAAGATATCGTAAGTGGTAGACCAGGAACAAAATTGGTTACTGTTGATGCTTTACAAACTGTTTCTGATGCGGTTGAATTAATGAAAAAATATGACATCGAACATATACCAGTTTTTCACAACAATATGCCTATAGGAAGTATCAGCGAAGTTGGATTGTTTTTAAAAGTATTCAACAATGCTGATATTAAAATGGCATCTGTTGAAACTGTAATGGAACCTGCATTTCCAATTGTTGATTTTTCTGCACCAGTAGAAAAAATTGGCACATTAATCAATAAAGAAAATGGAGCTGTTTTAGCAAAAGATGAAAAAGGCGACTTTCATATCGTTACAAAATATGATGTAATTCAAAGTTTAGCAAAATAATTACTATTTAAGATGCAACGATTGAGATAATGAATGAATTTCAGACCGTAAAATAAACGGCACATTCAACTAAAAAGCCTTTCTACAATTGCAGAAAGGCTTTTTTATTTATTTATTATTTAAAATTATTTTGAACCATTTGATGGAAGACTTTCCATAATCCTTGCTACGCCAGCAGGAACAGCTGTATCAGGATCTTTTGGCGCTTTATCAAAATCAGCACTACCAACTCCTTCCCAAACCATTTTATTGGTTTTGGTATCAACCACATCTACTATAAAAGTACCTGCTTTATAGTCGTAGGTACTTACAGAAGTATTGGCACCCATTCCCAATCCGCCGTAATATCCATAGGGTCTGTATAAACCTCCATAACCATAAAAGTCAGTTGTTGAAGATACTTGTTGTTTGTCTTTAATGATGGTAACTGCATTTACTTTTAGGTCTGCATTATCTCCACCCTCCTTATATCCTTTCTTAACCATTTCTGCGCGAATTGCAGCAACAATTCTGTCTGCATTCATTTGACTAACACTACCAGAAGTTTTTAAATTGTATACGGTGAAGGTTTTATAGGAGCTAAAATTGGCCGTTTTGTCTATATCATTGGTAACTTTTAAAGTTGGTCCACAACTGGCTGCTAACATTGCAATACCAATAATAGATCCTAGTAAATTGATTTTCATGATTTTCATTTTTTTATGTTAAACAATTGGTTATTATTTTTTATCATCTTCTTCTACATCCACCACTTCATACATATTTTTTCCGTCTTTTTGTATTGGTTGGTAATATATATCTCCCACTTTTACATAGGTAATGTCTCCCAATTTTACTTCCTTGCCACCCTCTGGTAAATGTTCTACAATGGTTCCTGCAGTTGGAGGTACTACTGTATATCCTTTTTCACCTTTTTCATAGAAAGTTCCACCATAATAATAGTTATTAACAGTTTCATTTACAATAACCGTTTCAGATTTTGGCGGCAGCGTTGTAATAGTAGCACCTACTGGAGCTTGAACTACTGTATAACCTCCATTACTTTGAACATAGTAAACACCTTGATCGTAGTGATATTGTTGGTTTTCGATACTAACAATGATAGCTGTTGTAGCCAATGCTGCAACAAAGAAACCCCATGGATGCCAAACTGGTCCCCAAAAAAATGGAGTATATGGATGATAGAAGAAAGGATTGTAACAACGGTATCTGAACCCTCCATATACATAAGGAGGTCTTGGATAAGGCCTAAAATTATTTCTTCTAACTACATTGTTGCCTCGGTTATTTGAACCAATATTGACATTGGTACTGTTATCGATATTGATGTTTTTTCTGCTGTTATCGATATTGGTCTTTTTATTACCAGAACCAAAATTATTGGTTTTATTACCAGAATTATTGATTTTATTCCCCGAATTGGAGATATTGGCTTTTCTATCTGAAGCAGAATTATTACCGACCTTATTACCCAGACCAGATTTTGAAGGCATTTGCTTAGATGGCATTTGTCTGCTGGGTGCAGATCTACTTGGGGTGGGTCTATTAACTGCTGGGCGTTGAGCTAAAAGCATTATTGGCATTTGTGCAATTAATAATAAAACACAAATCCAATTTTTAATGAAATTTTTCAATTTAAAATTTTTTAATAATTTAAATAATTTGATAAAGTTAATACTAATCCTTTAAAAAATATCGTGAACCCTGTTTCATTTTCTAATAGCTAACAATTTAAGAGTAGTAACATGAATTTTCGCTTAGTTGATCTATGCAAAAATGGATAATTTTAGATCGCTTTGTGATAATTCCCATCAAAATAATTTCCGATAAACTACGTATCTTTAACATTACAAATACAGATTTTCAACTTTTAAAATAATTAAATGAAGAAGTACAGTTCAGGTGTTTTGTTTGGAAAAGAATTAGAAGCATTGTACAATGATGCCAAAGACAACCAATTTGCATTGCCAGCAGTAAATACCATTGGCACCAATACCATTAATGCTACATTAGAAACTGCTGCAAAAGTAAATTCACCTGTAATTATTCAATTTTCTAACGGTGGTGCGCAATTTATTGCCGGTAAAGGAATGCCCAATGATGCGTTAGAAGCTAATATATCAGGTGGAGTTTCTGGCGCTTTACATATTCACAATGTGGCAAAATATTATGGTGTTCCAGTAGTATTGCATACCGATCATGCTGCTAAAAAATGGTTGCCTTGGATCAGTGGTTTAATTGATGCTGGCGAACAATATTTCAAAGAAAAAGGACAACCTCTTTTCAGTTCGCATATGTTGGATTTATCAGAAGAGTCATTAGAAGAAAATATTCAAACGTCTGTAGCATTTTACAAGAGAATGGCGCCATTGGGCATGAGCATTGAAATTGAACTTGGTGTAACTGGTGGCGAAGAAGATGGTGTAGATAATAGTGGAGTAGAGAATGATAAATTGTATACGCAACCTCAACATGTAGCTTATTCATATACCGAACTTAGCAAGGTTGGCAATATGTTTACGGTTGCTGCTGCTTTTGGAAATGTGCATGGCGTATATAGTCCTGGTAATGTAGAATTACGACCGGAGATATTAAAAAATAGCCAAGATTATATAGAGCGTGAATTAAAAACTGGTAAAAAGCCTGTTTACTTTGTATTCCACGGAGGTAGTGGTTCTCCTCAACACCAGATCAGAGAAGCAATTAGTTATGGTGCAATCAAAATGAATATTGATACCGATTTACAATGGGCTTTCTGGGAAGGAATTCAACAATATTATAAAAAAAATGAGGCCTATTTGCAAGGTCAATTAGGAAACCCAGAAGGTGCCGAAAAACCCAATAAAAAGTATTATGACCCAAGGGTATGGTTACGCAAGGGTGAGGAAAGTTTTGCTAAACGTTTAGAAGTGGCTTTTGAAGATTTAAACTGTATCAATAGAAACGCTTAAAGTATTCATTTTCAATTCAAAAGGCTGGAATTAATCATTCCAGCCTTTTTTGCATAAACCTCCAGTTCTAGTATTTTTACTATATTTATCGCCCCAATTGTATTGTATTTATGAAAAAAGAACGTGAAGAAGATATAGAATCAAATCTAGCTGGGTCAGAAGAAACTCAACAAACTGATGTAACTAAATCTCGTTGGTTTACAAGAAAAAGAAAAGGTATTCTAACTTCAACAGCTGATAAAAAAGAAACACCAGAAGGTTTATGGAATAAATGTCCAGAGTGTAACTTAATATGTACCACCACTGAATTAAAAGAAAACCTATTTGTTTGTCCTAAATGCAATCACCATCATAGAATTGGTAGTGAAGAATATTATGATTTATTGTTTGATAATCAAGAATATACCGAACTATATGACAATATTAAAAGCAAAGATGCTTTAGGATTTACTGATTTAAAAAATTACCAAAAGCGATTAGACGATATACATGCCAAAACTGATTTGAAAGATTCAATGCGCGTTGCTGTTGGAAAAGTGAATGGCGAAGAAATAGTGATTGCTTGCATGGATTTTGAATTTATTGGTGGATCATTGGGTAGTGTTATGGGTGAAAAATTCAGTAGAGCTGTTGATTATTGCATAAAGCACAAACTCCCCTATTTAGTAATCAGCAAAAGCGGTGGAGCAAGAATGATGGAAAGTGCATTTAGTTTAATGCAATTAGCAAAAACCAGCGGAAAGCTTTCTCAGTTGAGCGATGCACAACTTCCCTATATTTCATTCTTAACTGATCCAACATTTGGAGGAATTTCTGCAAGCTTCGGAATGTTGGGAGATTTAAATATTGCTGAACCAGGTGCCTTAATCGGTTTTGCTGGCCCACGTGTAATTAAAGAAACAATCAAAAAAGATCTTCCTGAAGGTTTTCAAAGAAGTGAATTTTTACTAGAGCATGGGTTTCTCGATTTTATTGTAGATAGAAAAAATTTAAAGGACAAACTTTCTCAAGTAGTTCAATTATTTCGAAATTGAGTATTCAAAATAGACAGGCCTATTACAATTACCACATAGAAGATAAATATGAGGCAGGGATTGTATTGCTGGGCACTGAAGTAAAATCTATCCGTGAAGGCAAACTCAGTTTTAATGATGCTTTTTGTTTGTTTGATGATGGAGAATTATGGATTAGGGGTTTTTTCATTGCATCTTATTCTCATGGTACAGTAAACAATCACATAGAAGTTCATGATCGAAAATTATTACTGAATAAACGAGAACTTAATAAGCTACAACTCAAATTAAAAGATAAAGGTTATACCGTGGTTCCATTAAAAGTATTTTTTAATGAAAAACGTTTTGTAAAAGTAGAAATAGGTTTAGGAAGGGGTAAAAAATTACACGATAAAAGAGAAACCATTAAAAATAGAGATGTAGCCAAAGAAATCAAACGTCATTTGGGCTAACTTTTCAAGAAAGATACGTGATGAAAGATAAAAGATATGAGATAAAAGATATGAGATAAAAGATAAAAGATATGAGATACATATCTCATAATTCATATCTCTTAATTCTTATCTCAGACCAAGGGTTCTTGCTGACTTAAGCAATGAAAACTTCCCAATCCCCAAATAATATCTGTTGAATCTATGCCAACAATAGTTCTATCAGGGAAAGCAGCCTCAATTATT
>Ga0164292_10002331_pt1 | contig 15505 bp, 11 predicted proteins | sample GEODES117metaG_FD_111486 | JGI IMG/M metagenome (GOLD analysis project Ga0164292, IMG submission 111486) | Eutrophic lake water microbial communities from Lake Mendota, Wisconsin, USA - GEODES117 metaG | ecosystem: Environmental > Aquatic > Freshwater > Lake | place: USA: Lake Mendota... | reverse complement strand
CGAAATGCCGGCGTCGGCACCGTGGTTGCGCTGATGCTGCCCTATGTCATCTGGATGTTTGTGGTATGGACCGCGCTCTTCGCAATCTGGAAGATGCTGGGCCTGCCATGGGGCATCTGAAACCCTCAGCCTGTCGATCGACAGGGCGGCAAAGCGAAGGGACCGGCCATAGGGCCGGTCTGGCGTTTGAAGGATTTCATCATCTCGCCCTTGCCACGGCTGAAAGCCCGCAGCAGACGATCCCTTCCGCCCGACCCCATAGCGTCAGGAGTTCACCATGAGCGATCTCGTCTTCCTTGCCTTCCCCACCAAACAGAAGGCTGAAGAGGTCAGAAAGCGGCTGCTCGGAGATTGTCACCGTGAGGTTGCCTTGCGCCACGGCCACGGTCGACAAGGCCCTCGCCGAACTGAAGGGGATGGACGGCACGGTGGGGCACACCTCCTATGACGAGACCAAGGAGGCTTTGCTGCGCGAGGCGTTGGCCGACCGGCATGCGGCGCAAAAGGCCGCGCAGCCGCCGACATCCTGACGAGCGGCAGCACTTGACTGACACAGGGCCATCTGCTGCCCCTGCCGGGCGGAGACGGAGCGCATGAGCACCGTCAGCCTTGCCGATTTCCATCAGTTGACGCCCGCCGAGTCCGACATCATCGCCGCGCTCAACAGCGGCACGTTCGACCGGATCGGGGACGGACGGCGTCCGGACGAAGCGGCGCCGGACAGGATCGTCCGGGCCGAGCTCTTGCGCTTCCTGCTGCTTGGCGGCGGCGACGGCGTCTATCCGCATGAGAAGGGGGTCCGCATCTCGGGCGCCTGGATCACCGGCGTGCTCGATCTTGAGGGCTGCCGCGTGCCCATGGTGATCGCGCTCAGACATTGCGTGCTGACGCGGGCGCCGGTGCTCAGCGCCGCGATCATCGACAGCGTCCAGTTCGACGGATCAACCATGCCGGGGCTCATCGCCGACGGGCTTGAAATCCGGGGCGGGCTGTCCCTCCTGGGCGCAACCGTCGAGGGGCCAATCGCCATGCCAGGCTGCAAACTGGGCGCCAGCCTGCGCTGTGACGGCGCAACGCTGACTTGCGAAGGAGAGACCGCGCTCGATGCCGATGCGCTTGTCGCGCGCAGCGTGCTGCTGCGCGGCGCGATCGTAAATGGTGGAATCTCGCTGTTTGGTGCCCGGCTTGGCATGGATCTCAATGCCTCGGCCTGCACGATCACGCATCCCGAACGTGTCGCGCTGAATGCCGAAGGCATCGAAGTGCAAGGCAGCGTACAGTTCATATCTGCCAAGGTGCAGGGTGAAATCCGCATGATCGGCGCCCATGTCGAAGGCGATGTCGAATTCACCGATGCCAAGATCGTCAATCCCGGCCATGACGCCTTGCAGATCAACCGCGCCGTCATCGACGGCGGCCTTTTTCTGCGCGGAGGGGCCACCGTATCCGGCACATTCGACCTTTCCGGAGCCAGTGTCGGCACTTTTCACGACAAGCTCGATTGCTGGCCGGGCCATGGCGATATCCTGTTGAACCGGTGTCTCTACAACGGCTTCATCGGCGGCTCGGTGGACGCCGAAAGCCGGCTGGAATGGCTTGGCCGCCAAAGCCCGGAGCGTTGGGGCCAGGAGTTCTGGCCGCAGCCCTACGAGCAATTGGCAAAGGTCTTCGAAAGCATGGGGCATGACGAGCATGCGAGAGCGGTGCTCATCGTCAAGGAGCGGTTGCAGCGCAAGGCCCGCCGCGAACGGGCCCGCAATCCCTTCATGCGCGCCATGCTGTGGCTGATGGATGCCACGCTCGGTGTGACCGTCCGCTACGGGCGTCAGCCGCTGCTGGCGCTGGTCTGGCTGATGTTCTTCTGGGGACTGGGCGTTGCGGTTTTCGGAATCGCCGAGAGCCGCAGCGCCTTCAAGCCAGCCAGTGCGGTCGTGCTGCGGTCTCCGGAATGGACGATGTGCGGCGTGGCCACAACCGGGGAGCGTCTCCTGATGCCCGGGCAACAATCCGTGCGCGGGCGTGCTGCGCCGGGACAATCGCAGCTCGACTGCTTCCGCGCCCAGCACGAGGCAAGCAGTTATCCCGAGTTCAACCCGTGGATGTATTCGCTTGACGCGCTGTTCGGCGTCATGGAGCTCGAGCAGAAAACCTTCTGGCGTCCGGACCCGGCCAAGCCCTGGGGCGGACTTGCGATCAGCTACTTCTATTTCCAGACGATTGTCGGCTGGTTCCTGACCCTGCTCGCCGTCGCCGGCTTCTCCGGCCTCGTCAAGTCGCGGTGAAGCTTGTTTAGACCGACCGAAGGGGTTCAGATGGCGCGTGCCACATCCACGGGGAAGGCAATGAAACGCGCCGGCAGCGCCAGCGAGCCTTTGCTCATCGATCTGGCCCTCCAGGGCGGCGGTTCGCACGGCGCCTTCAGCTGGGGCGTGCTCGACCGGCTGATGGAGGAGGACTGGCTTCTGATCGAAGGCATTTCGGGAACCTCCGCCGGGGCGATGAACGCGGCCGTGCTCGCCTCCGGCTTCGCCAGCGGCGGCGCCCCTGCCGCCCGCGAGGCGCTGGAGACCTTCTGGCGCAAGGTCTCGGAAGGCGCCCGCTTCAGTCCCTTCCAGCGCAGCCCTCTCGATGTGCTGATGGGCCGCTGGTCGCTCGACCAATCGCCGATGTTCCTGGCGGTCGATATGATGTCGCGGATTTTCTCGCCCTATGATCTCAATCCGCTGGGAACCAATCCGCTGACGCCCATCCTGTCCGAGGTCGTCGATTTCGAACGCGTGGCCAATGGTCCGATCAAGCTTTTCGTGACCGCGACCAATGTTCACACCGGGCGGGGCCGGGTCTTCCGCAACCCGGAACTGACGATTGACGTGCTGCTGGCATCGGCCTGCCTGCCCTCGATGTTCCAGGCGGTGATGATCGATGGCGAGCCTTACTGGGACGGCGGCTATTCAGGCAATCCCACCATGGCGCCGCTGGTCCGCGAATGCCGGTCGACCGACACGATTCTGGTCCAGATCAATCCGATTGCCCGCGCCGAAACCCCGCGCTCGGCCAGCGACATCATCAGCCGGCTTAATGAAATCTCCTTCAATGCAGTGCTGATCAAGGAGTTGCGGGCCATGGCGCTGCTGCGCCGCCTTGAGCAGATTCCCGACAGCGAGGGCGCGCGCATGGCGGCGATGCGCGTGCATCGGATAGCCAGCCCGACAATGAACGAGCTCGGCTATTCCTCGAAGCTCAATGCCGAATGGGCCTTCCTCACCATGCTGCGCGATGAGGGCCGCCGCACGGCCGATGCGTTCCTCGCCGAGCATGGGGATGCCCTCGGCTACCGGGAAACGACCATTGATTTCGACGAATTGCTTGTCGGCATCTGACAACCGGAGCCTTTGAAACGCGCCATGGCCAGCCTTCAGCCGAAAGAACCCAACCTCGCTGTAACGCCGCCGGCGACTGCCGACCGCTTCGCCGGTGCCGCCACCATACTGATTGCGGCCGTCGCGGTTTGTGCGGCCATGTCTATTGCAAGCTCGGTGTTTGCGCCCATGGCGCTCGCCTTCCTTATCATCGCGATGCTCTGGCCGCTCCAGTACAGGCTGCAAGTCGCCATGCCCCGCGGCCTCGCCCTGATCGTGACATTGGCGGTGCTGATCGTCGTCTTCGCGCTGTTCGGGTCGCTGATCCTCTGGGCCTTCGGGCGGGTGGCGCGCTGGATCATCAACGATACCGCGCGCTTTCAGGCGGCCTATGATCAGCTCACCCTCTGGCTGGAAGGGCATGGTGTCGCGGTCGCCGCGATCTGGGCCGATCATTTCAACGTCGGTTCCGTCATCGGCATCATCCAGACGATCACCGGCCGGTTGAATACCACGATGAGCTTCTGGGTTGTCGTGTTTGTCTATGTCTTCCTGGGATTGCCGGAGGTGAACGATTTCGCGCGCAAGATCAAAACAATGGGCAATGCCGATGTCGGCCGCGTGCTGATGAACGGCAGCCTGATCACCGGTAAGAAGATCCGCCGCTATATGCTGGTGCGCACGCAGATGAGCGTCATCACCGGGCTTCTGGTCTATGCAGCCGCCTGGGCCACAGGCCTGCCGCTGGCCAAGGAATGGGGCGTCATAGCCTTTGTCCTGAACTACATTCCGTTCCTCGGGCCCATGATCGCGACCGTCTTCCCGACTGTGGTCGCCATCGTCGAGTTTCAGCACTGGCAATCGGCGGCCATGCTGTTCGTGGCGCTGAACATCATCCAGTTCGTCGTGGGGAGCTACATCGAGCCAAAGGTTTCGGGCAACGCGCTCTCGATGTCGCCCTTCCTCGTTCTGTTCGCGATCTTTTTCTGGACCTATCTGTGGGGCCTGTTCGGCGCCTTCATCGGCGTGCCGATCACCATCGCCATCCTGACCTTTTGCGATCAGCATGAGCGGACGCGCTGGCTGGCGCATCTGCTTGGCGGCACGCCGGACGAAGCTACGCCGTAAAGCCTTGCGGGCGCCAGATCAGGGCGCTTTCGCCGGGCTCCGGACGAAGCCATAGCCTGCGTCAGCTTGTCCTTCACGAAGGGGAAGAACGGTTTCGCTGGCGCGCATCAGCGTATCAATCGACATGGGGGCACCTCCACCAGAGCGACCGTGTGGGTCTGTGTGTGGGGCTGGAAAAGAGATTTCCCAAAAATAATAGATAAAACAATTGTTTAGATGAAAAAATGGCGGAGACGATGGGATTCGAACCCATGATACCCGTTTCCAGGTATGCTCATTTAGCAAACGAGTGCCTTCAGCCGCTCGGCCACGTCTCCGTGCGCACGGTGTATGACGGCGGGCGGGCGATTTGGCAAGGGATTTGGCGAACGGTTGCCGAAGAGAAACCGAAGCCATGGCACGGAGGCCTGCAAGGAGCTTCGCAGGGCGCTTGCGCGGTGGCCAGGAACGGAACTGCTGCGCAAGGCCAGTGTCGCAAGGTGGCAGCAGCGAACCGGCGCGGAGCAGGGCTTCTGCGCACAAGGTGGTCAGCGCATCGTCTGGCGTTGCCGTGCCGGGGGCTGTGGCGGCTCTGGCTGGCAGCCGCGGCTGCCCTGATCGCGATTTCGCGGCGTCCGACATGGTGATGCTATTGACGAATGGTCCAAAATCAGGATCACCATAATGGGTTGAACGTATCAGGGTGTCCCCCGAAAGCCGCTGCTGCCAGCCACTCTGCACCCCGATTGTTGCTGCCGCGTCCTTGCGGTGCCGGCATTGGGGGGGGCGGGTGGCGGGCGAGGCGAAGGCACCCAGAACAAGAATGCGGCATCAAGGCAGAGCAGACGCCAGATCGCGATCTCACGCACCGGAGGAACCGTCATGTCCATCACCCGCCGCCAGTTTGGCGCACGCACCGTCGCCGCTGCCGCCGCAGCGGTGTCCATGCCTTACGTCAGCAGCGCTGCCCGCGCGCAGGCCGTCACTACACTGCGCCTGCACCATTTCCTGCCGCCGGTTTCCAACGCCCATGCCAAGCTGCTGGCCCCCTGGGCGCGCAAGGTCGAGGCGGAGAGCCAGGGCCGTATCAAGATCGACATCTTCCCGGCCATGCAGCTTGGCGGGACCCCCGTGCAGCTCTTCGATCAGGCGCGCGACGGCGTGGCCGACATTGTCTGGACGCTGCCAGGCAACACGCCGGGCCGTTTCCCCACCACCGAGGTGTTTGAACTGCCGTTCATTGCCTCGAAGCGCGGCATCGTCAACGCCCGCGCCGCCCAGGAATTTGCCGACATGCACCTCAAGGACGAGGTCAAGGACGTGAAGATGCTGGCCTACTGGGCCCATGATGCCGGCGTCATCCATGCCAACAAGGCTGTCCGCACCATGGATGACCTCAAGGGCCTGAAGCTGCGCAACCCGACGCGGCTCGCCGGCGAGGCCCTGAAGGCACTCGGCGCGACCTCGGTCGGCATGCCGATCCCGCAGGTGCCGGAAAGCCTGGCCCAGCGCGTGATCGATGGTGCGGTCATCCCCTGGGAGGTCGTGCCTGCGGTCAAGGTGCAGGAACTCGTGCGCTTCCACACCGAGATTCCCGGCTCGCCCACGCTCTACACCGCCAGCTTCTTCCTCGCCATGAACAAGGCGCGCTATGACGGCTTGCCTGCGGATCTCAGGGCCGTGATCGACGCCAATTCCGGGCAGGCCTTCGCCGCCATGGCCGGGCCGATGTGGGACAACGAAGCCACTGCCGTGTCGGCGATGGTGCGCGCCCGCTCCGGCAACACCATCTCCAGCATCTCCGAGGAAGAGAAGGGGCGCTGGGTCAAGGCCACCGAGCCGGTGCTCGCGGCCTGGATCGAGCAGGTCAAGGCGCGCGGCCTCGATGGCGCGAAGCTGATCGCCGATGCGCGCGCGCTGGTGGCGAAGTATGAGGCGGCAAGCTGAGGCGACGTCCCAACGTCGCCTCCCATTGCATCGCTTCTCAGGTCAATGTCACCTGGCCAACGCCCTCATCCTGAGCCTGTCGAAGGATGGGGGGGTGGCAAGCCGCGGTCTTTGCGGTTCATCCTTTGACAGGCTCAGGATGAGGTGCGTGGGTTTGCGCGGAAAGCCGCCGATCCGCTTGAAGTCTGCTCTATGCCGAAGGCGCGACCCGCATGACCATTTCCGAGACGGCACAGTCAGCAAAAGTTCCGATTATCGAGCGGCTGACTGCGCGGGTGGCCGCCCTCGGCGGGGCGCTGGCGCTGGCCATTGCCGGCCTCGTGGTCGTCAGCGTCCTTGGGCGCTGGCTGTTCTCCAGCCCGGTCGAGGGTGATTTCGAGTTCGTCAAGATGGCTACGGCCATCGCTGTCTTTGCCTATCTGCCCTACACGCAGGCGCGGCGCGGCAACATCATGGTCGACACCTTCACCAGCCGGCTCAGCGCCCGCACACAGGCCCGGCTCGATGCGGGCTGGGATCTGGCCTATGCCGCCTTCATGGCGCTGTGTTGCTGGGGCCTGGTCGGCGGAGCGCGCGACGCCTTCCGCACCGGGGAAACCACGATGCAGTTGCAGCTTGCCGTCTGGCCAGCCATCGCGCTGTGCTCGGCCCTGTGCCTGCTGCTGACGATCACTGCTGTGTTGACCGCGTGGCGCCGCCTCGCAAGACTGGCCTGAGGGCGCACCATGAGCGGAACCATGCTGGCGCTCGGCGGCTTCGCTATCATGCTCGGGCTGATCGCGCTCAGGGCCCCGATCGGGCTGGCTATGCTGCTGGTCGGGGCAGCCGGATATATGCAGTTGTCCAGCGCCAATGCCTTCCTCTCCTACATCAAGACGAACACCTACCATCAGTTCGCCAACTACACGCTCTCGGTCATTCCCCTGTTCATCCTGATGGGGGCGCTGGCCGAGCGCGCAGGCATCGCGCGGGCGCTGTTCAAGGCCGCGGAGGGGCTGTTCGGGCGCTTTCGCGGCGGCCTTGGCATGGCCGTGATCGGTGCCTGCACGGCCTTTGGTGCGATCTGCGGCTCCTCGGTCGCGACCACGGCAACCTTTGGCCGGGCCGCGCTGCCGGAACTCGACAAGTATGGCTATGACAAGGGCTTCTCCACCGGCACCATCGCGGTTGGCGGCACGCTTGGCATTCTCATCCCGCCCTCGGTCATTCTGGTCGTGTTCGCCATCACCACCGAGCAGAACATCGCCAAGCTGTTCCAGGCGGCGCTGATTCCGGGCCTGATGGCAGCGTTGTTCTACTGCCTGACCATCGCCATCGTGGTGCGCCGGCACCCGCATCTGGCCCCACTGGCCGAGACGGCTGTCGTCGAGCATGCGCCGCAGCCGCTCTGGCCCCGCCTTCTCGCTGGCGGGCTGGCCGCGCTGGTGGCCGTGCAATGGGCGAGGGGGGGGATCGGCGGCGGGATGGCGCTGGCCGGGATTGGCCTTGCCGTGCTGGTCGCGCTCGTCGAGGTGGCGGTGATGCCCGCCATCCTTTTGGCGCTGGTCGTGGTCGGCGGCATCTATGGCGGCGTGTTCACGCCCACCGAGGGGGCTGCGGTGGGTGCGGTGGCGATGCTGCTGACCGGGCTCGGCCAGCGCTCGCTGAGCTTTGCCGACATCGTTGCGGCCCTGCGCCAGACCGCCGAGACATCAGGCATGATCTTCATCATCCTGCTCGGGGCGGAGGTGTTCGGCGCCTTCCTGGCCCTGTCGCGTCTGCCTACCATCGCGGCCGAGACCATCGGCGCATCCGGCCTTTCGCCCTACATGGTGCTGATCGCCATGCTGGCTTTCTACATCCTGCTAGGCGCCGTGATGGACGAACTGGCCATGATCCTGCTAACCTTGCCGGTGTTCTTCCCCGTGATCCAGGGACTGGATTTCGGCATGCCGCCGGACGAGTTAGCCATCTGGTTCGGCATCCTCGTGCTGACCGTGGTCGGCATCGGGCTCACGGCCCCACCCATCGGGCTGAATGTCTTTGTTATCAGCGCCATTGCCCGCAATGTGCCGATAACAGCCACCTATCGCGGTGTGCTGCCGTTCATCGTGGCCGACATCATCCGGCTCGTGCTGGTCCTCGCCATGCCCGGGCTGGCGCTGTGGCTGGTCCGGTGGCTGGCATAGGAGCTGTATTCGTCATTGCAAGCGCAGCGAAGCAATCCAGCCATTCTGCTCCACACTCCTCATCCTGAGCCCGCCGAAGGATGAGTTCCAGCGATCGCCGAACTGGATGCCATCCTTCGACAAGCGCAGGATGAGGATGGGGTGGATGGTTCAGGACCGTTGATGATGGGCTGGATCGCCCGGCGCGCCTCAGCGCGCCAGGCTTTGCCGCCGTTTGCTTTCCCTGGCCATGCTGTAGATTTTCGGCACGACCACCAGCGACAAGGCGATGACGATGATGGTCAGCGACAGGGGCCGGGTGAAGAACACCGTCCAGTCACCAGCCGAGATCGTCATGGCTTGCCGGAAGTTCTGCTCGGCGAGGGGGCCGAGGATCATGCCGATGATCACCGGCGCGGTCGGGAAATCATAGCGCCGCATCAGGTAGCCGATGATGCCGACCACATAGAGCAGGATCAGGTCGATGTAGGACTGTGAGATGCCGTAAGTGCCGATGGTGGCAAACACCAGGATGCCGGCATAGAGCAGCGGGGCCGGAATCTGAAGCATCTTCACCCACAGCCCGATCAGTGGCAGGTTGAGCACCAGCAGCATGACGTTGCCAATGAACAGCGAGGCAATCAGGCCCCAGACCAGTGCCGGCTGGGTTTGCAGCAGCAGCGGACCGGGGTTGATGCCGTAGCTCTGGAAGGCGGACAGCATGATCGCGGCGGTGGCCGATGTCGGCAGCCCGAGCGTCAGCATCGGTACCAGCACGCCGGCAGCCGAGGCGTTGTTGGCAGCTTCCGGCCCCGCCACGCCCTCGATCGCACCGGTGGTGCCGAACTCTTCCGGATACTTGGTCAGCTTCTTCTCGGTGTAGTAGCTCAGGAAGGTCGGGATTTCCGCCCCGCCCGCCGGCATCGCCCCGATGGGGAAGCCGAAGGCGGTGCCACGCAGCCATGGCCCGATGGAGCGCTTCCACTCCAGCTTCGTCATCAGCAGCGAGCCCTTCAGCGGCGTGATCTTGGTCTCGCTATTCTTGTAGGTGGCCGCATTGTAGAGCGTCTCGCCCACTGCAAACAGGCCGACCGCCACCACAATCACGTTGATCCCGTCGAACAACTCCTGCACGCCGAAGGTGAAACGCGCCTGACCGGTCTGCAAATCGATGCCGATCAGCCCCAGCCAGATGCCGAAGAACAGCGCCGTCAGCCCGCGCACCGCCGAACTGCCGAGCACGGCGGAGACGGTGGTGAAGGCCAGGATCATCAGCGCGAAATACTCGGCCGGGCCGAACTTCAGCGCCCAGTCGACGACGATCGGCGCAAGGAAGGCGATGCCGAGCGTGCCGATGGTGCCGGCCACGAACGAGCCTATGGCCGCCGTAGCCAGCGCCGCCCCGGCGCGCCCGTTGCGGGCCATCTTGTTGCCCTCCATCGAGGTCACGATGGATGCACTTTCGCCCGGCGTGTTGAGCAGGATCGATGTCGTCGAGCCGCCATACATTGCACCATAATAGATGCCGGCGAACAGGATGAATGCCGCCTGCGGTTCGACCTTGAAGGTGATTGGCAGCAACAGCGCGATGGTGAGCGCAGGGCCGAGGCCCGGCAGCACGCCGATGGCCGTGCCCAGCGTGGTGCCGACAAGGCACCACAGCAGGTTCATCGGTGTCAGTGCCACGCCGAAACCTGTGATCAGCCCGTTGATTCCGTCCAACTCAGCGCCCCCGCACCGTGGCGATGAGCCACTCGATGCCGTTTTCGATCAGGCCGGCGCCGATGTTGATGTTCAATGTCTTGGCAAAGCCGAGATAGGCGACCAGCGCGAACGCTCCGCCGATGGCCGCATCGCGCAGCGGCTGGCGCGAGCCGAAGCCGCGCGTCACGCACACGAACAGCAGCACCGAGGCCAGCGTGAAGCCGAGCGGCCCGATGGTCAGCACGTTCAGCGCCAGCCCGCCAAGCACCCAGCCAAGGGCCAGCCGGTCCGGCGTGATCGCCTTCTCGTCCTCTGTCTGCCAGCCGCCATGCGCTGCGCTGACCACGAGGGCCGCGCCGAACACCAGCAGCCCGAGCCCCGCCATGATCGGCACCAGTGTCGGCCCGACCTTGGCATAGATCGGCGAGACCGGGATCTCCCAAGCCTGCCACAGCACCACAGCAGCCAGCCCGACGACGCCGAGCGCCACGAGCAGATCGCCGGTTGCGGGGGCGGCGTCAGCCGCGCCCCGCTGGTTGGACCCCCCGTCCCCCGCCATTGAACTCAGGCCAGCCCGAGGTCTTTCAGAATGCCTTCGATGCGCGTCACTTCGGCATCAAGAAAGGTCCTGTAGGCGTCGCCCACCAGCGTGATCTGGGTCCAGTCACGCTGCTTGCAGACCTCGGCCCATTGCGGGGTGGTGGCCATCTTGCTGATCATCGCCACCATCGCAGCGCGGTCGGCATCCGACACGCCGGGAGGGGCGAACACGCCGCGCCAGTTGAACAGCTCGACATCGATGCCCTGTTCCTTGAGCGTCGGTGCGTCGATGCCGTCCTGCCGCTTGTCGGCAGAGATGGCGAGAACGCGCAGCTTGCCTGCCTTCACCTGCTCGGCGAATTCGCCATAGCCCGAGACGCCGGCGGCAACCTGTGCACCCAGCAGCGCGGCCATGGCCGGGCCACCGCCCGAGAACGCCACATAAGACACGCGGGCTGCCGGCACGCCGGCCGCCTTGGCGATCATGCCCAGCATGATGTGGTCAGAACCGCCGGCCGAACCGCCGGCCACCGGCACCTTGGTCGGATCGGCCTTGAGCGCAGCGACGAAATCCTTGGCGTCCTTGAACGGTGAGGCGGCTGGCACGGCCAGCGCGAGGAACTCGCCGGTGAGGCGGGCGATCGGCACCGTCTGCGTGATTTTCAGCGGGCTCTTGTTGGCGATCAGCGAGCCGACCATGACCATGCCTGCCACCATCAGCGAATTGCCCTGGCCGCGCCAGTTGTTGAGGAACTGCGGCAGGCCGACAGCCCCGCCGGCGCCGGGCACGTTGGTGATCTGCACGCCGTTGACGGCGCCGGTCGCGCGCAGCACTGCCTCGATCGAGCGGCCCGTCTGGTCCCAGCCGCCGCCGGGGGCTGCCGGAATGAATATCTTGAGCAGATCGACGGTCTGCGCCTGGGCGGCCTGTGGGCCAAGCCCTGCGGCCAGCGCGCCGGTGCCTGCCATGCCTGCAACAAAGTGACGACGTGAAATCATGGGTCTTCCTCCGGATGGCGCTCGTTGACGCCTGATGTGTGCTTCGCCTGCCGGCGCAGGCCTTGGGGTGCCGCGTGATCCGCCAGATCTGGACAATGACAGGCACCCGCGTGCCCACCTGCGCACTTATCTATAAGGAGTGATCACTGCCGCGCAATTTGAATCATCGCGGTCACCCCACCACCCGCGTCGTCCCGGACCTGATCCGGGACCGCCTGCGGAGCCTCGTTGTCACTTGATCCGTGCAGAGCCCGGCCCGACCCTGGCCCAAGGCGGGGATGACATGGTGCCCATGCTGCGCCTGTTGCGCCAGAAACCGGCATGGCACCGATTCTACACACCGTCGCCCGTCATTCAGCGCGATACTGCGGCCCAGGCCGGCGTTTGCGGGCTGGGCTGGTTAACAGAACCTTTCCAGACCCCCTCAAAGCGTGGCGATCTTGCAACACCTGTTTTCAAACAGCCCCGATCCACCGGGTGGGCCGTTCATTCCGGTTGATCGGCGGGGAGGGACGCGTATGTTGCGGTTATGCGAAGGAGGTCAACTCCTGAGCGCTCTTTTGGTGACGCCATCTGAAAAGCTGGTTTCACCTGAAGGTCGGGAAAAGGGCTCTGACGAGAAACCCGAAAGGGAGCGGCGGCAGAAAGAAAATCCTGATCCCGTTTTGGGTCTCGAAAATCCTATTGGAGGTTTCACCATGAAGCTCGTCAAGAGCCTTCTCCTCGGTTCCGCCGCCGGCCTGATGGCCGTCACCGGTTCCATGGCAGCCGATCTTCCGTCCCGGAAGGCCGCCCCTGTCGATTATGTTCGCGTCTGCTCCGGCGGCGCTGGCCACACCGGCTTTGTCGTTCCCGGCAGCGCCGATAACTGCCTGATGATCTCGGGCCGCGTTCGCGCTGACTATCTGGTCGGCAAGCGCTTTTCAAAGGCCGATGACGCCTACGGCATTCTTGCTAGTTCCCGCTTGAACCTTGATTATCGTCAGCAGACTGGCATTGGCACCGTTCGTGCGTACGTCCGCCTTGACATGAGCAATCCTTCCGGTCGTCCTGATTTCTTCTTTGCCGGTAACACTTCTCGCAACAGCGTGACACTCGGCGGCGCGACGTTGGCGACCGGCACCGTGGCAGTCGTAATGTCCCGAGCATTCATTCAGTTTGGTCTCGGCAGCGGCTTCGTTACCGCCGGCCGTTCTGCATCATTCTTCGAATACTACGGCGAAGACATGTTCTGGAGCGGCCGTGCCATTTCCGGCACACAGGGAAGCAATGCAAACGTGCTCGCCTACACCGCCAATTTCGGCGGCGGATTCACCGGTACCCTCGGTATCGAAGACCGCAGCGTGAGCGATCTCGCCTCCAATGCGCGTGCTCTTGGTGTTGCCGTCGTTGCTGGCGTCCCCCAACCCGTATTGGCTGTCGCTAACACCAACCTCCTGTATCAGGGTCGCCCCTATCCGGATCTGGTCGGTAACCTGCGTCTCTCGCAGGGCTGGGGCTCTGCCATGTTTGCTGCTGCGCTCCGCAACGTTTCTGTCACCAACTACAGCTTGGCAGCTCCGATCACCGGCTCCAAGACTGGCTTTGCCTTGCTCGGTGGCGTGTCCATGAACACGCCTGCTTTGGGTGCCGGATCGGCCATCGTGTTTGAAGGTACCTACACCCGTGGCATGTTGAACTACATCGGTCTCGGTTCCTCGGTTCGCCAAGGCTACGCCAACGTCGCCGTGGCTGACTTCGCATCCGATGTTGGCACTGGTAGGATCAACCTCAGCGAAGGCTACTCGCTGGTGGCTGCGCTCCGCGCCGTTTGGACGCCGACCTTGCGTCAGCACGTGTTCTTTGGCTACACCAACGTGAGCTACGGATCGCTTGGAAATGCACCGGTCGTTGACGCTGCTCTGCCAACTCTGAGCGCAATCACAGGTCTGCGTTCGTTCTCGAAGTTCGAGATCGGCACCAATTTCTTGTACACCATTGCTCCCGGCCTGAACCTCGGTGTGGAAGTTATCTACCAGAATGTCGATCCGAGGGGTCGTTTTACCTACACCAACGCCAATGGCGTTGCGAGCAGCACAAGCTCGCAATCGGCTGTGGAAGGTCGCCTCCGCATCCAGCGCGACTTCTGATAACTCTCCCCTCGGGGATTGTGTCAGGGAAGGCCCGGGGAAACCCGGGCCTTCTTTTTTGCGTTGACCGGTTCCGAATATTGGCGCGTTCTGCGTAATGCACCCCAAACTGTGCCAGACACTGTCATCGTGCGAGTATACTTGCCGCAAATGCCTTCAGGGCCAGTGACAGAAACCATGTTCGCGCAAGACTTTGGCGCGACACAGGTTATTTCGCTGCTCTACACTTGACTCCCATCCGCTTTCCCAGCCCAAATGATAATGAAGAATGAAGATCAGTTTGGCTGGTCGTCATCCGAAACCGGGGTGGCCCTGCGCTCCCCGGAGCACTCCGGCAAGGGCCGCCTGGCGGCTCATAGGAAGAAACATGAGGGGGCGGACAATGTGTCAGCCGAAGAAGTGGTGGTGGGGACTGTTGCCATTGGCGCTGCTCTGGGTGTTCGCCATGTGGCAGAAGGCCGGCCCGGTTGCCGCCGATGTCAAGGCGCGGGCCGAGAGTGCGGGCCTTGCGGTCGCCGGCCTCACGCCGGGCCTCGCTCCGCTCGCTGCCAGCGTCGCCGGCCGCGATGTCACACTCGCCGGTGATGTCCGCGCGCCCGACCTTCAGCCTGGCACCCTGCGCGCCGTCGATGCCGAGTTCGGCGTGCGCCGCGTTGATGGTACCCTCAGGCTGGCGCAGGGCCAGCGCCCCTATACATGGTCTGCGCAGCGCGACGGTAACCGCATCACACTGACCGGCTTCGTGCCTGACAACACGGCCAAGGCCGCCAATGCCGCCGCTGCCGCACGCGCCATCCCCAACGCTCAGGTCGATGACCAGCAGCGCGTCGCCTTTGGCGCGCCGGCCGGTTTTGCCGCCGCCGCCGCCGCTGGCCTCGCCGAGCTTGGCAGTCTCACCAGCGGCAAGGCCTCGATCAACGACGGCAACTTCTGCTTCGAGGGTGCCGCCGCCACATCCGACGGCTATCTTGCGCTGCTGCCCCGCCTCGCCAACCCACCGCAAGGCTTCACGCGGGCGGCTTGCGCGGTCACGCCGCCGACCGTGACGCCTTATCTTTGGTCTGCTGCCAAGGCCGCTTCCGGCGCAATCACCCTGTCCGGCTTCTATCCGTCGGATGCCGTGCGCGCGGAGATCAACACCGCCGTGCGCGCCGCAGCGCCCGGTGCTGCCGTCACAGACGCCATGAAGCCCGCACTGGGCGCACCGGCCAGCCTGACGGGCATGGTCACCGCTGGCATGGGCCAGCTCTCGCGCATGGTGGAAGGCACGGCCTCGATCTCCAACACGATCTACAATGTCGTCGGTCGCGGCCCCGCCAGCTTCGAGGCGTGCGATGCGCTGCGCCGCGGCGTGGCTGGCCAACTGTTGCAGGGCTTCTCGCTCGGCAATGGCGTGATCGAATGCCCGGCCCCGCCGCCACCCCCCGTGGCGCTGAGTTGGTCGGCTTTGAAGAACCCTACCGGCATCGTGCTCTCGGGCATGGCCCCGTCTGCCGCGGCAGACGGGGCCAAGGCTGCGGTAGCCGCCGCCGCCGTGATCGCCACAACCGGCACCGTCACCGACAATCTGGTG
>Ga0164292_10002328_pt1 | contig 15517 bp, 31 predicted proteins | sample GEODES117metaG_FD_111486 | JGI IMG/M metagenome (GOLD analysis project Ga0164292, IMG submission 111486) | Eutrophic lake water microbial communities from Lake Mendota, Wisconsin, USA - GEODES117 metaG | ecosystem: Environmental > Aquatic > Freshwater > Lake | place: USA: Lake Mendota... | reverse complement strand
CTCGAGTCCAGAACGAGGTTCCTGATGGATCCCAGCAGGGATGCAGTTTCTGCTTGAGAAAGGTCTTTCCTGCTGTGGTTCCTTCTTTGAGATAGGCCTCCATGTTGAGCTCGGAAACTTCCCCGTCTTTGATGAAGACGTACTTGTCTAGTGCATGCATTTTTACAATTGCCTGCCAGTGTTTACCGTCTTCTGATTCGAAGAAATGCTGTGAAGACTTTTCTAGGTAAGTCATAACCTCTTTCTGATTTTGTTCTGTTGTTTTCATTTTATTTTTTGGTTATTTTTGATTAGATTGATAATTTGCTTGCCTCTCTTAGAGATGCATTTGTGTTTAATTTTAAAGCTGGTACTGTCGATACCACCGAACATCTTTGCATTCGAATGGATTTCTGCTAGACCAACAATTAGATGCGTAATCGCATAGGGCGACTTTGAGAATTCATCAACTCTTTCGGACTTCAAAGTGTGAATATCCATGTCATGGAGGATAAGCTGAGCGGCAACCTGATCGTCATAGAATCTGACGAAGGTCTGATATGAGATTTCTGCATGGTTTGGAAAGTGTCTCTTCCCTTCAGAGTCTATTTGGAGACAATGAGGTTTTCCACAGTCGTGCATGATGGTGTAGGTCTTGAGGGTCTTTTTGTCCGCCAAGTGTTGGAGGATAAAACCTTTTTCCTCGTAGATCCATTTGGGAAGATTCCACTCATACTTGAGAGGAGTTCCTAGTTCGAGATGGTCCAAAAGATCCATCGTGTAGTTCTTCACAGAAAATCCGTGTTCGATAACCGACTGTGATTCGGTTTGCGGGCATGCCTTCATGGCAGCCAACAAGTCTCTCTTGCTGTTAATCTACAACATATTCATTTTTGATTGATTTAAGTGCTAGTGGAAGATGTGACAGCTTCTTTCTGATGTCGGGAGTTCCGTAGAAGCAGATAGAGGTCCATTGATCGACATCTGGCTCATAGAATTTTGTAGCCGGGGTGAGTTTGGAAAGCTTGTCGTAGTACTTTAAAAGTCTCTCTTCAGATTCGACTGAGAGGCAGATTACCGAGTTAGATTCTTTCTTCCACTGGTGGAAGGTCTCGGGATGCTCATAAGCAAAATCTGCGATTGCGTGTAATGATTGGGGCAAAGCGTACCCTGGATGATCGAAGTCCGATCTTGTGACGATGACCAATTTGGTCTCTTGAAATTTGTTAATCTATTTCATATTATAGTATATATTCGTTCCTTTTTATTTTGTTTCACTAAGAATGGAGATTTCCGAAATATTTTTGTGCACCCGAGAGGGGTCGAACCCCATTGAGACTGTTTTAGAGGCAGTCCCGGCTTCCCCGCCGGATTAATCACCGGGTGCATTTGGTTACGGGTCTAAACAATATCCCAGTGAATTACTGTTGAATATTTATCAGGATCTTGAATAGCTGTTATTTCTCTCTTGTGATCCTCGTTGAACTTCTTGGTTTCCTCTTCATTTTTACCACACCACACCCCAGATTGATCAAAATGATTAAGACTTGCCAATCGGCATAATTCTAGATAGTCTTTATCTCTTAAGTGACCTTTAAGAGGCATGACCCGGCCAACGCAGGTGTTCCAGGTCATCTTCCTTCCGTTGTATGTAATCCAGTAGTAATCCTGGTCGTCAGAACCTATTGCAACCAGTCTTTCAATTTTCCAACCACTGGTGATAACGAACTGTCCCTTGAGAGATTCAAACTCTTCTAAAATTTGTTTTAGATTGCTATCCATTATAGTTCAGATAATAAAATCATTTCTTTATCCCAAGCTCCCAAGATCTGCCAATAAAATCCAAATGGGCTCTGAACTAAAAGAATAGGGTCTCTCTTCTCGTAAGCCTTTTTAAACTTATCAGGTTCTGCGATGACGTAAAATACAGGCTTCTTCTGGCAGAGCTTTTTCATATTGTTTGTGTATTTCTTCATGACTGCAATTGCATCATCAGGAAATTCGGGAATGAACAGGTCTGAGGTCTTCATGACCAGATCATACTTTTCTAGCAAGTCATCGATCTTTTCGTCTGTAGTATTTTGAAATTCCTGAAAGAAGTTTTTGAACTTGTCCCACTTCTTTCTGTTCTCAAGTCTTTCGATTAGACCCTGAACCTCTCTTTTGCTGTAGTGCTGTGTGATAAGATCTGCCTTATACTTTAAGACCTCGATCTTGTCATCCAGGTTGGATAATGTCCAAGGTGTTGGGATAGTTTCTAGCTCGTTCAAAACATCCTTGGGCTTTACAGCTATTTTTTTATTTGGACTTTGCGAGCTGCCTGGATTGTCATCTCCCCCTATAGAAATCCCTGTACTAATAAACGAGTTCATAGGAGAATCTGTATACTGCGACTGGTAGTTCTTGAAATCAAACAAGAAGTTATCATCTAGCCCATTTAAAGGGGAAAAAAATACAGAATTTAAATTTTTCTTTTTCCTGACCAGTGATTTAATCTTAGATATTATTTTCATTTTTATTCTTTATATTCGTTAGCGTTGTTTTTATTCATCCTACTAATCACATCTCACAGTGGGAAGGATTCGTCTTCTGTGCCCGGTTCTTTGTAAAAAAAATCATAGTCTTTTTCCCATTGTTGGTTATACTTCTCTATCAATTCTTTTGGAATAAGTTTCTCGTCCAAAAGATTCTTTTGGACCCACTCGTTCATCGCATATCCAAATTTTAGATCCGTCAGATAACTAGTAGGGTAATGACAGCCTTCTGTCATCTGGCAGGAGAGGGGTGAGCAGCACCCTTGCTCCCCGCAGGCAGAGCATACCGGACAATACGGGTTGTATTCTTCTTGCATCTTAGCTAAATCTTTTACCTACCTTGAGTTTATCAATAAATCCGGCAACTTCTTCGACACTCTTTGAACTGTAGATGATTTCATTTGCGTCAGAATCCATTACTACCCTGTTATATTCCCCAGTTTCTTTATCCCTTATGATAAAACAGAATATGTTCTTCAAAGCGTCTTTATGAAGTCCATTATCGGTCTGAGCATAATTCGTTCCAATTTTATCGTGGAACCACTCATGGGTTTCGCTCTCCCAATAGAGACCATCCATCTCTAAAAATTCGTTTCTTTCGTGATCCATCCTATCTTTTTTAATTTACCTGGCATGACTTTACGCATAACTTTCTATCGTTTCACCTTTGTACTTCAGCGTAACTAATTTGGTCGGTGTGGTCGGTTTATAAACTTCCTCTGTAATGTATAGGTTCTCCCATTCAACATCTGTATTCTTCATAACCCACTGAATCCTTTCTTTCCATTCCAATTCTCTCTCTTCTATCTCTAGACCCCATTTTTTCCATTCCTCGTTAAACCTATAATGGGTTTTAACCAGATTGACAAATTCGTCTTTATCCAAGATTACCAATTGTTCTGGATTGCTGAACATTGCATCAATATAAGGTTGTGATCCTAGTATATCACCACATTCATATGCTTCCTTAATCATAGAAGCTTCGCTAAAAAACAAGGCATACGCCTCATCAATTATCTGATTATATCTTTCTTTGTTATTTTCTTTCATCCACTTATTTTAATTATCGATATCCACAATATTAATCATAGATATCGATAATTAAAAAAATTAGATAATTTTATTTAGTTTTAATGATAAACCCGCTAGACTTATTGATGATTTTTATAATCTCATCGGGAGATTCGATAACGTCTATGAATTTATCATTAAGGAATATCATAGATATGTGTGTTACACTATCCTCTGATGAGATTGATCCTATAAACTGTGGATTCACATAAACCGGTAAAGAATTCGGACCGGTTAATTTAATAAATTGGTTTTTTTCGATCATGGGTTAAAATATTTTAGATATCTGATGGGTAAACAGGTTTTTGGATTTCTTTTATATCATATAAATTTGTTTTCGTTTTAATTACTAATACTTAGTAGGGTAGTAATGATATTCATTTCCTACCACCCAGCATTCACCATCTCCTGTGTAGTTATCTAGAAGATACTTTTCTGCTGTCTCATAATCTGGGTGGTAAATAGAGGTTTTCTGCGGGCCTTCTTTTCTGTAAATTTCCTCCCAGCCTCCGCCTAGTAAACCACCAAAGTTTCTAGTGCGGATGATCCAGTGTGATTTTCTGTTTTCCGATCCTGGATCTGAAATAATTTGAACTATTGAAAATATTTTCATTTGTTACTATTTGCTTTCTTATTCTATAATTTTTTCAACGTATGTGCAGGTTACGCCTGTCCCAAATCCCTTTTCTAAAAGCAATGGAAGGGATGACGGTCTGCACCAGGCATACACTGTGTGTCCCGGGTGCTTTTCTTTCACGTAGTCCCACCTGGTGTCCCATAGTTTTCTAAATATTCCTTTCAGTCTATAATCTTCATGGACCCATGCATCTAGGAATTTAATTTTGTTTCCATCCTCTAGTGACATATAGATGTGACCTATAACATCTTCACCGAGCATTGCAATCCAAGAATCTAGCTTCTGTGAATTACTTTTGAAATGAACTATTTTGATTCCCTGCACGATTTAATTTGATAGGGGCATTTTGATAGAAGGATGAGATTGATAGTTTTCCAATTTCCAAAAATCGGGTTTAAATTGATCTATCTTATCGGAAAAAGACATATCTTGATCCATTAAGTAATGATATTCATCATTTCCTAATAACTGTGGTAGAGGATAAGATTCTCTTGTTAGCTGTTCTTTAACCCCGTCTATCTGATTTAAGTAAATATGGCAATCTCCCATGTTTGAAATTAGTTCATCCGGTATCATATTAACCTCTTTAGCTATGATTGTCAATAATAATCCATAAGATGCCAAATTAAAAGGAGTTCCTAATGGAACATCTTGGCTTCTGGCATTATACATTAAAGAGATTGCTCGTGTTGGTATGCTCCACTGGTTAATTTCGGAATGTGATAAAGTTTCTGACCCACCTGCAGTGTAAACTTGGTTAAACATTTCTTGACTGACTAATACTCTTCTCTCATCTAAACTCAACTCCCTTGTATAAACTTGAAATCCATAATGACAGGGTGGAAGCACCATATCCTGAATTTGATGAACGTTCCAGGCAGAAACCATTAATCGTCTTGAATCCGGATTTGTTTTAAGGTCATTGATTAGGTTTTGAATTTGGTCTATGTGTGTTTCATAAACGGCAGGATTGACTATCTTTTCATATCTTGTAGTTTTTCTAGCCCACCTTCTCCATTGCTTACCATAAATTGGACCCAATTCTCCGAACTCCTTAGCAAACTCATCATCGGTTTTTATTCTGTTGATGAATTCTTCTTCTGATAATATTATCAGTTCATTTGGGTTGCTAAACATAGCATCGATATGAGGTTGACTTCCTAATAAATCCCCTGATTCATAAGCAAGTTTAATCTCTAAAGATTTTTTATAGAAATTTTTATAACAGTCCCCGTTCCAAATGTTACAACCATTATCGACCAAATACTTGATGTTAGTATTTCCGGTCATAAACCAGAGGAGCTCCACTACCATAGTTTTAAATGCAACTTTTTTGGTGGTCAAAATCGGAAACCCATCAGACATCTTGTGACGGATTTGTCTTCCAAAAACTGAGATGGTTCCTGTTCCGGTCCGATCACTTTTAGTAACACCATTGTCAATAATGTCTTGAAGCAATCCTAAATATTGTTTATCTAAATTATTCATATTACTCTACAGATTTTTTCTTTTTATTCTTTACTATCTCGTCGATAATACCGTATTCCAAAGCTTCCTGAGAGGACAACCAAAGATCTCTTGTTGCGTCTTTCATTACAGTCTCTGCTGACTTTCCACAATACGATCCCAATAAATCAAAAAGAGTCTGGTTTAGCTTCTGCCACTCTTTCATGTCGATCTCTGCATCTTGAATATTTCCTCGAAAAGATCCTGAGCTTTGGTGGAGCATCGTTTGGGAGAATCTCAATGAAGATCTCTTTCCCTTAGTTCCAGCACCTAGTAATATAGATCCCATAGAAGCAGCCATACCGGTGTTTACTGTACGTATGTCACAAGCGATGTAATCCATCACATCTACCATCGAAAGTCCGGATTTTACAGAACCTCCTGGTGAATCTATGTGCATTGTGATGTCCATGCTGCTAACTGAATCCAAGTACATCAGCTGTGCTTGAACTACAGTTGACATACTATCATCAACCGGTCCTGCTACCCACAATAAGCGTTCTCTCATCAGTCTAGAAAAAATATCCATTTGAGTAACCCTCATTTCGCGTTCCTCCAGAATATAAGGGGTCATGCTATTGTGAACTTTTTTTTCATAGTAGTCTAAATTTAATGACCCCACCCCATATTCACTCCTTGCGTAACTGCTAAAATCTTTTTTTATATCTTTCATTTTTTTAATTTTTATAATTTAAACCATTCTGTCCATATTCTTATATTATTTCTTGCTATCTTTAATAGACCAGAGAAATGAATTTTCTCCGTATTTTTTATTAACCATAATTATTAATGCTTTTTTAGCCTTTGAGTACTGAGATCTGCTTGTACCTTCTGTGATTCCCAGCATTTCGGATATCTCCCTGTGTTTATACCCCTCCACCGCATATAAATTAAATATCGTTTTGTATCCGGATGGGAGTTTATCTATTAATAGGGAAATAGATTTTGCATCCATGTCTGATGCAAAATCCTCTGTATAAGATATTTCATTACCAGGTAGATCTATATCGCAAAACACAATTTTATTTTTCCTTATTGTATTGATGCAATGGTTGACGGTTATCCTTCTCATCCATCCTTCAAAGGACCCATCACTTCTAAATGTCGGCATCTTATCTAGTATTTTAGAAAATGCCTCAATGAAGCAATCCTCCGCTTCCTCTTGTGAATTTAAATATCTTTTACAAACCGCAAATAATTTTTTGGAGCACAGATCCCATAATTTCTTTTGAGCCCATTTCTCTTCCCTGATACAGCCCCTGATCATTTCTGATTCCCCCTTGTTTATATCGATGTGGATGTCCGGCATGTAATCTTATCTCTTTATAATAAAAACATCTTCAAAGTCAGTGTTATTTCGAAGTGCATTTCTTCTTTCCATTCCCGCATATTCATCTTTAGCACAATCCTTGCAAAGTGTCTTTACCCAGCCATATGAAAATGAACCAATCATACTCTTCGATCCGCAATTTTCACATGTTCTAGATGATTCCCTTTCTAGATTATATGCTATTCCGGATAAAGCATCTGGTACATCACCAGAAATATGCAATCTAATAAATCCGCCATCCCCTTTAATCTGAGATACCCTAGTTATCTTTTTATCCTCGATATATCCAGCTTGCAATATTAGATTGTTCAGCGAATCATCATAATCCTTTATGTTCTCAATCGCTTCTTTTAATATCTCAAACCACCCTGATCCAATAGGATCTATCTTTTTAGTATTCCCGAACATTTCAGGGTAGATCGATATTAGATCTAATCTTTGCTGGTCAGTCATTCTTCAAATCTATACGGTGTGAGGTATGTTGATCCTTTCGCAAGTTTGCTTTTGACCCTCGTTCATTAAAAAATTATTAATATATCCCATGATATTTGCAGCTCCGATAGGATTTGCTGAATGAGTAAATATCTGCGGAAATACTATTCCGGATCTCTTTTTTTCTGCTCTAGATTCCAGTGTTTCGTAGTTGTCGTAATAATAGTTAACCAGCCACTTTGCACAGTCGTATCCAGTCTTTTCCTCGATGTTATTATAATCAAGTTTATAATTTGGTGAAACGTTTGTGTAATATTCAGCCATTGCAGTATCGCCTAAATCGTGATCTAGCGATATAATTCTGATGTTTTCCAGACCAACTTCCTCAACCTTGCTCACGAATTCATTGTAGTCCCTAACTACGGTCCATTCAGGTGTTACGTGTGTGCTTGGATTTGGCGAGGGTGTTCTTACGTCGTCTAAATAAATATTAACCATAGCTATTTATATGTCATTTTCTCCAAATGTTCTCATAAAAATTGATCTGATCAACAAATTGATACTTATATGAGTGTTCTCTAAGTCTCATATTCATATCAAGAATCCTATTTTTATGATCAGAGAATCCTGCCATCTCCCTTGATATCATTGGCCAAACTGTATAATTATTTATTTCTGGCACCAGACATAAAAAATGATCCCAATCTTTGGAATCTGTCATTCCTCTAAATTCTTTATTGGCTGATATTTTTTCCACCAGCGTCTTTCTATAAACTCCAAAATTTGCTGTAGAAGCTCTTCCAATTGGCTTTGCAAGATTTTCACCTATTAATTCCATATCGGTAAAGAAATAGTGGTTCCCTATCAGAACATCCCAGTCCGAAGGTAGATCTGACCATGCTAATTTAAGTTTTTCCAATCCTCCAGATACTAGGTAACAATCATCCTCCAGTATTAAGAATGATTCATCTTTTGCTTCTCCTATACATTTAGTAAAGCTATCAAAGATAGCATCAACTACTGGATCTTTTTTAATAGCCGGAAATCTAACAACTTCAAAATGATCAAAAAGCTCGGTGTTGTTATGATTAAATCTTTCCCATCTGTCTGACCTATCATCTAGATTTAGAACATATACCTTGGATGGAAATTCTAGATTATTTCTAGAAACTAATGGTAACTCTTTTTTAAAAAAACATGAAAGGTCTTTCTCCCGATTTAATTCGCAGAGTCTTTTAAAATCTGGTGGATAATAATTAGGATTATCCAAGAATTATTCTTTATAACCACCTTCCCAATCAGAGAGATCCGGTCCTTCTTCTTTCTCGGTCTGATCGTCGAGGGTCCACATGAAACCCTCTTTAAGCCACGTTTTTTTCTGGAATGGGAAATTGTAGATCCAAACAAAAGAAGATCCAGTATCAAAGTCACCTACGATTTCCTCCATGCTTAATATAAATTCGTAGATCTCATCCTGACAATTCTCAGAAACTCCAAAGTCTTCTAGGTATATTTCTAGTAAATTACCATTCGCACAATCTGAAACGGATTCAACTATTAACTCCTTAAGATCTGGTGGAAGATCCGCGTAGGATAATGATTTCTTAATCTCTTTTAGTCCCTCTGGACTTACCTTTTTAGATCTGATTAAATCTAACTCAATACTATAATCTTTCGACATATTAACAAAATTTCAACTATCTATCTCAAGGGAAATCAAATTCCTATATGGATATCATTTTTACTAAAATGATCTAGCTCCTTTTCAACCAAGCTTGAGAATTTAACTTTTCTGCACTCTTCCTCATTTTTGACCGAAATAACCTTAACCAATTTTTTAAAGTTGGAAATCAGATTAATCTTTTCTGCGCGTTTTTTGTCTTTCATGAGGAACCAATATTTTTTAATTTATCTATCCGCAAGAATACCCGCACCTAGCGCTCTAAATCAGTTTTATTAGATAAAAAATTGAAAATTTTCGATAATTCTAAACTTCTTTGGTATTTTTTCCAAAAATCATACACAAAAGAGCATTTTTCATACTCTTCTCTCTCTACGTAGTAGTCTATCATGTTTTTATAGAGTCTCTCCGTGTAGGGAATTAAAGGTTTATGAAGCCAAGCGCTAACCCCCTTCTCCCTCATTATATTTAATGCATTTTCGTACTTATCTGGGCACTGTTTCTGATTCATAAGTCCTGAGCTGTGGAAAGTTATTAATAAGATCCTGGCATTTTTCAAACTCCTCGAAATACTCGAGAAATTTCAAGCACTCTGCCGCATCCGACACGTAAATACTACTATGTTTGCTTCTGATTAAGTCTGCATAGGCTTCCAGAATTAGGCCAAACAATTCCCTATCCTCAGGCTTAACCATAGAGATTTACATATTTGGATTTTCCGAATATTTAGCAGCTGGTAGGTTCTTCTTAGCCCACTTTAGCCAAATGGTCAATACTTTTCTAGCTTCCTCCAGAGTGAATGGGGTTTCATCCACGTAATACTGTAAATACTCTTTTAGAACAACATCCAATGGAAGTTTTCTAGTTTTTGCAGCATTATACATTCCGCTAACCATTGCAGGGATTTCCTCAGGAAGAGTAAAGTATGCATAGCTGTCTAAAGCTCTTCCAATCTCTTCTCTTCTTTTTTTAGAGACCAATCGAGGTCTGAATGGTTTTTTATTGATTCCTTTTTGTGTTAGATGCTCTATCTCGTGTCTAACAGCATCTCTAATAAAAGGTTGGCATCTATTATAGATCTCCGGTTCTCTATCTGGATCCAGTGTCAATAGAATTGCTATGAAATTTTCATCAGCAGGTTGTCTGTCCGGATCGAAATCTTCCGCGTAGGTAAATCCCTCTATAGCAAATCCCGTTGACACTGGAGCTCTTTTAACATAAAACATAGAGCTAAAAGAAAGTCCCGGTGATTCTATATCTCCCAGATCGAATTTTAAAAATCCCTCCTCTCTATAAGAATCTAGTTCCGTCCCCTTCACGTCCTCCATAACCTTGCTAGCTCTAACTAATCTCATAATTTCCCTAGTAACTAATCCGGTCACACGATCGTATCTACCTTCATTAATTTTATTCCATTGGGGAAAATTAAACATAGCCGTTACTTATTTTTTTTGATAATCTTATTCAGCTGTGATAAGACTTTGTTTTTACTTTGCATCACATCAGAATATCTGATCCCTGCTTTTTTGCAAATTTTATGGAGTTCGGTTTTCCAGGTTTTTGTAGTTTTCACTTTAGCATTTCGAAATTTCTAACTGGTAGATATACCTTAGCTGATGGATCATCGTCGTAATATCCATAGAGCAGGTTATCGCCTTTATTATCCTTATATACTCCCTCTACCTTATAGGTTTTTCTACTGAAGATATCTCTTAAACGATCTCCTCTTTGAATTATGAATGCACCTAGCTGGGCAGAAGAAACTACTTGGAAGTCAAATTGGTTTTGCATATTTTTATAGTTATTAAATTATACCTTGTAATTTGTGTATTATCTTTTTAACCTCTGCACATCTTTCAAACATTTCATTTTCCTCGCACCACATTAAATAATTTCTCAGAAATAGCTCAAATTGGCTCTTCTCAATAATAACCGAAGAATCACCGTCTACCTCATCGGAAGGATCGAAAACATTAAAAAGAATGGCAAAGTTATGATCGTTGATCACAGCTTGTTGAACCTTCGAGTAAATAGTTTCCCAAAGTTTAGCCTTCTCTTCGTGTGGCATATCACCACCAAAGTCTAGCTCTGTATCTTCACCAAGCTCATCAAACATTTTTTAATCGCCTTGTAATCCGGACTTTTTTAATTGGTCAACAAAGGCATCGTAGTTCATTGCTTTACCGTTTGTTTGCTGAGGTAAACCAAATGATCCTTTTTTACTGCCAAAATTTTTCTGATCATACCATTTCACAAATCCATCGTCTGTCATGTGATCTGTGTGTGGATGTGGATTTTCGTCACCAACTGGTGAGTAATCGCTTTCTGTTTCTTTTTTATCGCTCATTGTTGTATTTGTTTATTACTTAGAATATAAAACCATCAATAGCTGTATGGTTAATCCGGTTAAAGCACCGAATAAAATCCACAAAGCTTTATTAACCCCGCTCTGCCACTTCTTTAATCCCTCTATATCCAAAACAAGTTGATTGAAATCTTCTTCCCTATCTTCTTGTCTTTGCATAAATTTACGGGTCTCGTTTACTTTTACGATGACACCATCCTCTGGATTAAACAGTTTCTTTTTGATCTCAGATATATCATCCTTAACCCCCTGGTGTGTTTCTTTCAATGACTTTATCTGAGTGCTCATTGATTCCAATTCTCCATTCGGAAACCTACTTTTCATAGAAGTTAACTCGTCTAGTATTTTTTGAAGCACCTGGTTGAAATTTTCTCTTTCCGCAGTCATGAGAGGTTTTATATTTTTTTACTATATATCAAGGGGCTGGGAAGAATCTTGTACGCTGATGCCCGGTAGGCCCTTCATCAGATCGAATAGCTCTTCATCAGCATCTATTTCCATTTTTGCATACGGGAGTTTATCCAAACCCAATATACCATCATTCACTATCTCGCATTCACTGCTTGCAATTAACTGGCAAACCTGTAAATGGTGAAATGGGGTATGGCTAAAAATCCAGAATTTCAATGTACTTACTTTAAAAGGTACTGATCTACGAAATGATTAAGAACTATATAGTGCTTATCGTCAGCATTTGATTTTATGATGAATTCCTTTGGTGACACCGATCCGATCAATTCAAATTCTTCACCTTCGTGCTCAAATACAGATCCTAAATCCTTGGGCTCTAACATTGATTTTCTAATCCATTTACTCTGATTTCTAGCAAAAAGATTTTTGTAGTGTTCAATCATCGTTTGCTCCGGCTTTCTTATGTGTTTAACTGTTTCCATTTTCTATTCCTTTTTTTACTTTAAGCTTAGTATTATCAATCTGACTTTCTTTCCAAGATCCGAATCATTGGGATTTTCCAAAACAGCTACAGCTATTTGGTTTAAAATATCCTTTTTTTCCTCGTCTGTTAATTTTGAAATATCCATTACGTTTTCTTTAATTTAAGTAATCCTTTTTCTTTATTAAAACAATGGAGGGAGGTAATGTGCATCGTGTACCAACCTGGTTTAACATCTTTCCATCTTTCGTGGTCCATTTGTTTAAGCTTATCCAATACCCATAACACTTTACGACATGCTAGATAAACATCATCACGAAAGTGCCTAATGAAATCACAAGATCTGATATAATAGATTACGTGCAAATGATCACCTCTCCTAATAAAATGATATCCTATTGTGCATGGTACTCTTTCACCATGGACTGATCCAGTGTCTTCTGGAAACCATATTGGGAGAAATGCCTGTCTGGTGAATGGCTCATTCTTTAGTAAATTTACCACGTCGTCGAAATCTCCATAATCATACCTTAAACCTTTATGCGGTTCTTCGATATGATCGCTCATTAAAGACTTACCGAATTTTTCTCCTCCGAATTTAGGCCACATCCTTTCGGGGTATGTATGAGAGAATTGCTCTTCCTTCTTGAATTCCTCATTTTTCTTCTGGTTAAACGGCCACCATTCATTGGATGGTGGGGGATTTAAAGGAATACCGCAAGCCCTTTCATCGAAGTGATCATCTGCCCATGGAAGATTAGGTTTTATCTCTCTAACAAGATCACCTACTCTCTCGGGGATCATGAAAGAGAACGAATGGTTAAATTTTTCCCACATGGCATCTGGAGCATCTATGCTCTGCCATTTTTCTGTGTGTACTTCAAACCCAAAATCTAACATAGATCTTTTGGTCCATTCTATAGCCTCTGAGGGTTTTTGGAAAGCTTTAGTCATATTTCTCTATATTGTTTGGATGAGTCTTTCTGCTGTTGCAGGGTTTGTTGCCAGTGGAACATTATGTACGTCGCAGAGTCTCAATAGCATTTGTACGTCAGGCTCGTGGGGATGTTTCCCTAAAGGGTCCCTAAAAAATATAACCATGTCGATTTTGCCCTCAACAATAAGGGATGCAATTTGTGCATCACCTCCGAGTGGTCCGGATTTAACTCTCTGTACTTCAAGTCCAGCCTCTTGTACGAATTTTCCAGTCGTTCCAGTAGCCACGATGGAAATATCTGACTTTTGAATGAGCGAAAGATTGTGCATGAGAAAGCTGACCATTTGGGCTTTCATGCCATCATGAGCAATGATAGCTATTTTCATTAATTGAAAGCTTCAGAAGCCAAAGAAGTCAATTGTGATTCTGTAAAAGCACCAACGTGTCGTTTTACAAGCTCACCATTTTTTAAAAAAATCAAGGTAGGGATATTTTTAACATGGTACTTCTGAGCAGTTTCTCCGTCTTTATCAACATCAACCTCAGTGCAAACGTAGTTAACGTTTGATTCCGAAAATGATTCAAAAACAGGCTTTGTAGCTCTGCATGGTCCGCACCATTCTGCAGACATTTTTAGGATTTCCAATTTGTTTTCCATCTTATTTTGTAGTTATTTTTAATAAAAAAATCCGACCTTAGCCGGATTTTTTCAAAGATTTTTGAGATATTATTTTTGGTAATTAGTAAAAGGTCCTGAACACTCTGTATTCGGGAAGTAAAATGTTTTAACCTCGCCGGTTCTAGTGAACTTTACCTTTTTAGTAAATCCATCGGGTATATCAGCTCCAGAAGGCAAAACATTAGGCTTTACATCGTATACAACTTCTATAGTCACAACTAATGGTTGGATGTTACACCATTCTCTTTCCTTAGCTTCTAGATCTTTCCAAGGCCCTCTGTTTAATTTATAATGTTGTAGTGCACAATTTAAATAGGAAAATGTTGATGATATATCTGGCTTACTGCCGCAAAAAGAAGCTGCTGGAGCAAGATGTCCTTTATCCCAGTCATTATTTACATAATCCGCATCAGTTGATGTTATTACTCCTTTTTCCTCAAAGAAATCTAATCCTTTACGATCAGCTTTACAAACCGTTGGTATAACATTGTATGTTAATTTTAGTGGCTGCTTTTTCTTTTGGCTGTAGAATACTTCAAAAGTGGGTCTTACGATAAGCGTGTCATTTTGTGCTTCTACTATCAAAGGAAATAGAAACAGCGATAATACTAATAATAGTTTTTTCATTAATTTTTTTTAATAAGATTTTATTTTACTTAGATTCCTGTGCTGGTGCAGAATCTGATTTGTTTGAAACACCTTTTCGGTATCCCAATAATCCTACTCCAATACCGATTACTACGATAGATTGGGTTAAGATGTCTACTGTTCCTGAAAGGAACATTTTGTCAATGGCACCGAGCAAGAAGCAAAGACCGCCAATAGAAGAAATAACAATACCAACGGTCCCACTACCTGAGGTTTTGCCATTCTCATTTGAGCACATTTCTGCGAATGAAAATTTACTAATGTTAGGCATAGGGATTAATTTTTTTATTTTATTTATCATCACATAAGAGAAGAAATTTAACTCTGTATGTATCAAAAAAAAATCCCAGACTTGCTGGGATTTTCTACTAGTGGAGCTGCGAGGTACTGCCCCCCGGTCTTGCCCGACTCAAAAAATCAGTTCATTCACAGGCTTAGCTGGTTTTTCTAAACCAGCAAATTTTTTGGATAAGATTTTTGGACTGGCTACTATCCAAAGCCAGCGAACCTACCGATAGTGACGATCTTAATGGGTATCGGATTTCTCCTCAAGGTTCCACTCGGTTTCATTAGCGGTAATACGAACCTTTTTTCCCGCACTTGCAACTTTTTGTTCCTGGGATGTTGCCTCCCGTTGCTTATGCAGCCAAAGCTACTTCAGCGCCTACGAAAGACATTGCATCTTCGAAGGAGAAAGTTGACGTTTCGCCATTTAATCTTTTGTATAGGTTATTATAGAGTTTCCAATACTAACTCTGCCTGCATCACCAAAATGTTGACGATCGTCAATCGATTCTGTTTCAGCCCCATAAATTTAAGAACGATT
>Ga0164292_10002327_pt1 | contig 15518 bp, 15 predicted proteins | sample GEODES117metaG_FD_111486 | JGI IMG/M metagenome (GOLD analysis project Ga0164292, IMG submission 111486) | Eutrophic lake water microbial communities from Lake Mendota, Wisconsin, USA - GEODES117 metaG | ecosystem: Environmental > Aquatic > Freshwater > Lake | place: USA: Lake Mendota... | reverse complement strand
ACAGTCGCTGGGGCCTGAGCCTTCTTACGAAGTGACACTTTGATTTCCCGCTTTCAGTTGAGCCAACGTCTTGACCCCTCTACTTAGTAAGACACCAAAAGGGGGTAAATGTTGTGGTTTGGGCATAAAGAGGCTGACATTTATCCTCAAGTTTGTTGGTGCCTAGCACAACTCTGGAAGGGCCAAGCTTTTGTGAGCTCTTTGGGTCAAGAACCTCTTTATGTTCCCGGGTTTGGCCCTAGCTATGGCATTTGCCTCCCAAAATAGGATTTGAGTTTCTTTTACCCAAGCGCTGATTGGTGTGACGGTTACTTTGAGTTCACTCTGTCTAGCAAGTTCAGCAAACTACACAATCAATGAATGGCTCGATAGAACTTTTGATAAGTTTCATCCTGAAAAACGTCTGCGTTCATCAGTCGTTAAGAAACTGTCCGCTAAGGTAGTTTGGGGGCAGTACTCCGCATTAGTAATTCTTATTCTTTTGTTGGCCTTAACGGTTTCCATGACTGTATTTTCCCTTATCTCAGCGCTACTAGTCATGGGAGTGCTGTATAACGTTAGTCCATTTCGCCTAAAGGATCGTTACTACCTAGATGTGATTTCAGAAAGTGTAAACAATCCAATCCGTGTTGCCCTGGGTTGGTACATTGTAATTAAAGAGGTTTATTTTCCTGCTAGCGCCTTTATAGCCTTCTGGGCTGCTGGAGTGTTCTTAATGAGTCTGAAGCGTTATACGGAGATAAATACTTTGGGAGAATCCAATTCTTTAACACAGTACCGTAAGTCGTTTCAATCTTGGACACCATCCAAACTTCTAAAGTTTTCGCTCACTGGAGCAATTACGACAACAATTTTTTGGGAGTTTTACTTGCTGGTTACAAAATAGAATATATACTCTTGTTTCCGTCTATTGTTTTTTTATTTCAATACTATTTCGGATTAGCGCTAACGTTAAGGCCGGAAGTATCCGCACCCGAGGATTTATGGAAAAATAATGTTTTAAACATACAAATTTTTGTAATAATGGCACTAGCCATGTTATTGAGTTTTATTGAAATCCCAGTTTTGCATGATTTGGCAGGTTTTAACAGGTAAATTTCTATTTTTCTCGCACTAACCATTTAAGCATTCATTTATGGTTACTTGCGTGTGCTCCTAAATTCTGGACGTGTAGGAATTGGGCCAAGAACACCTAAACTCCAAAATGACAGATGAGTAACTTTCTGTTCCCTTTACCCAAAATCAGAATCTACTGAATTTAATTCACACACGGTTGCTGAATGTTTTAGAACTCTCTCCAGATTGAGTCTTCCTTTACCCAATCAAGAGGATACAAACTATCTGGCGTTTTAAATTCCTTAAACCAGGGGTAGGGGGCAACCACAATTTTCGGGTCCTTGGACAAGTTGGCAATCCACCAGGAAAAGGTAGAATTTGCAATAACAAAACCTTTACAGTTCCTCATGAGCATCAAGAGTTCGGCTGAAGTTTTAATTGATAGGTCATCAAACCAAACTACAGGTAACCCCTGATTTTCAATGATTAAAAATAGTTTTTTAGCAGAATAAACATCATCTGAAATAACTACAATTTTTGAAAAATTGTTTGATGATGTAGCTCTCCTAATTGCCTTTACATAGTACGTTTCATCTAATGAACCAAAGTATCGATTTTCTGGCTTTAAGTAGTCTCCAAGCCTTATGTGTACCATTAATACCGAAGCATTTTCTATTTCCACGCTCATCTTTGAAGCTTCTTTCGACACAAAATTAAACTGATCGAAATACTTATGAAATAGTTCTCTGTGTACTTCAAAATATTTATAAGTTTGAAAATATCCAAACACTTTAATTGGGGGCTTTTGAAACTGCAGACTTGGTTCAAAACCCAAGTCATTTGCATGAAAAGTGCTGGGTGTTCTTAAGAACGTATAAGTGGACTTTATCTGTGACAACTTTGTTGAAACTTTTGAAATAAATCTTCCTTTGGCGAAAATGGATTTCTTCATTTTATGATGTGGTAGTTTTAAAATTTCCACTATGTTTTCACTTCGATTATGCAGACTATGGGCCTTTATGTTTAATTCAGCCTTAGAGATGTCACACAGATAGTATCCAGCAAAGTAAATGAATAACTGATTACCAATCCCTCCTACTAAATCTATTGAAACGCTTTTTGACTCTCTTAGTGACATAACTTCCTTTTTGGATCGAAGTACCTTGAATAGTTGCTCATCGAGTTTTATCACTTTTTGTCACTGCCTGAATTATTCGAGTGAGTGACTTTAAATGTTTGTACTCTGCTACGTATGAAAAGCTTGGAGGGAGTAAGCCGTGAGAATTTTCTGTAGCCCACCGATTAAGCACGCTCTCATCATGCCAAGTTGGGATAACACCATTTGATATATCAGTGTCGGTTAGGTCAGATAATTTGGTTAACAAATCAATCATTTCACTTCTATTTCCAAACCATGCGCCACCACACACATAATTTTTTCTATTTTGTTTCGTAACATACGCGATAGACTTATCGTTATTTTCCCAAGCCCCCATAGGCTGTCTTCGAATCAAACTCCTCAACCTAGGTTTATCTTTCAGATAATCACGAATTTCTGAAATAGATAGAATATTAAAATCTTTCCGCCAATATCCGGGGTGGGAAACCAGGTTTATATCGTTTTTTGAACAACTGGTAACTATAAGTGGTAGAGGGTCACTATGTACGAGCATATCTGCATCTAGGTGCATAAGAATATCTTCAGTTAGAAAATGACTTTTGTTCGCAAATATTTTATATCTGAGCAAGGTAGCTTCTGGCCAAACATACGGCTCTATCTGATGAATGTTTAGATGAATTTTTGTCAGTTTAAATCCAATTTGCTTTGCTAATTCTGGTTGATCAGTGAATAGGTGAGAAACTACCCGTTGTTTTTCATCAATTACTTGATCAAAAGACAGGATCATATCTTCCCAGTATTTAATATATATGTTTGTGGCAACGGTCAATACTCCAAGACTTTGTCCTGCCTTATCCATATCGACTATTCCTAAACTTGCCGAAACCGAGAGTGAAATTTTTTACCATGATTGGCGACATAATGCTCGCCTGAATTAAAAGGATTAGTTGATTTATTCGTTTTTTAAAAAGTTTTGAATCATTCTGTGAAATTTTCATTGCGGTGTTGATTTTCTTTGAGCTTTGTAATCTATAGAAAGATGTTTTCGAAGATTTTTTAATTGCTCTTTCCAAGCTCTGGATAGCACCTTCAATTTCTTTCTCATTTTTAAACTCAACTGGCATTTCTCTATACCCAAGATTTAATTGGGAAAATTTCCAATTCGCGCGCGCAAGATTTTCAATTAACAGCTGTCGACTTCCGAGACTTCTAGAATACTGTTGATCAGATATTCTGTAGTTTGTGACTTTGAAGTTCAAGTTTGAAACCTTATAACGACTAGTCAGTCTGAGCCAAAGATCGTAATCCTCGGCCCCGGACATTGCAGATCGATATCCCCCAACATTAAGGACATACTGGCGATTAAAAAGAGTTGCTGGGTGGGCTATGCAATTTTGATATTCAAGCCTTTTCAATATCTCAAAATTATTTAACGGGTAGCAAGTTTCTCCTATTACTTTTCCATTTTTATTTATAAAGTTCATTTGGCCCCCTACACATGCAAAGTCAGGATTATTCTCCAGGAACTGAACTTGTTTACCTAAACTATCGGGCAATAACTCATCATCGCTATCTATTCTGCGAATATACTTAGCTTTTGAATAATTAACACCTGCATTTAATGCGAATGCAATTCCCGCTCCTTGGGAAAGAATTACCCTTAAATTTCCGTAATGTTTTGTATAATCTATTACACGCATTTGTTGTATTTCTGTGGGTCGGTCTAAAACAATCAAAACTCCTGCTTTGTTATCGAAATCTGTATAAATACTTTTCAATGTTTTTTCTAGAAATGGGGATTCGCCATAAACGGGTATAAGGAATTCCAATAACATTCGTCTAATTTACAAAACAAAATGACTTTTTCGCAGCATCAAACCACTAATTCATTTAAGTTTAAAGCTTAATATGTGTAGATATACTCTAAACTTCGAACTCATTAACTAATTCTCCCGGCCCCGAGCATAGGCGTGACCTAATGTTTTTCTGGTTGCACGGTTAAGGCGGTAACGAGTTTATTCTGTTTCTTGGTCAGACCATACCCGAGCCCGAAGCTGCCGTATTTTGTTGCGTACCTTCAATCTTCTAAATGCAAAAATTAACCTTCTTGTTATTTCAGCACAAAAAATAAAAATAAAGTTTCGAATTTTTGATAAAAAATTGATGTTTTCGCTCGAGAATATCCACTTAAGATGTGCAAGTAATAGCCTCGTTCTGTATCTCTTGTGCAGACCTTTACCAAAGCTATCTTCACTTATGTTAAATCTAACCAATCGCTCTCTCGTAACACCAAAATTGGTAAAATGACTAAGTCTCATCCAGGTGCCTAGATCCTCAATTTTGATATAGGACGATCCAAAGCAAAATGTATCCACTTTGGTTAGTAGCTCTCTTTTTACTAAGACTGAAGACATAACTACAAAATTATTTGCCATTAATGAAACTGGATTAATTTTCACAATACTTTTTTCCCACGAAGAAGTTGGAAATGTCAACTCATCTACTGCTGGACTACACACAAAATCAACTCTATTCTTCGATGCAAAATTCAATTGCACGGATATCTTGTCATTAAGCCATAAATCATCTGAATCAAGGAATGCAATCCAATCTGCGTTAGATTGCAAAATAGCAAGTCTTCTCAAGAAACCAGGATCGCAAACTCTTGAGTGTCTTATAATTTTTAAATTATCTATCTTAAGCGTGTCATAGAAACTGCATATTTCAGAATCACTTCCGTCATCAATCAACCAAATTTTATTAATATTTGAATTTCTGTTCACTGAATCTATCGCATTCTTTACAACATGAGTGCGATTAAAATTTGGAATTATGACATCTACTATCTTTGCCCCGACATCGGTCATAACCATTCCCACGTAATGTTGAATTTTTGCAAAATTCTTCTACGAATCACTGTGATGGGATTCTTAGCTAATTTTTTTATTCTCCTTAACAATTACCATTCCTTCCGCAGTGCTCTGACTAGTCGGTTTAATCCTGCCTCATAAGTGTATTGGTTTAGAGACTGTTGAGCTTGAAGTGTCATTTCTAACTTATCCTTTTGGCTAAGGAAAAAATAAGAGTCAATCATTTCTTCCATGTCTTGCGAGACAATGAAGTTCTTCTCAAAAATGTTCATAAATGCATTTTGGTTAGTAACTGGAAGCCTTCCATATGAGACAGCCTTGAAAAGTCGGCAAGCTAAATATTCGATATCAATTTGATGGTTTGAATGAATACTTGCACCAATTATTGAGTCGCGAACCAATTTTTTTTCCAATTTTTCTGAAAATTTGAAACGCGCCAATTTCCCGAGTTCAATTCTCCGAATTTTCGTATTTCGATTTTTCAGTACTTTCGCAAAATCCGCGATAATTTCTGAGTTTCCTTCGTTTCGTTCATTGTTCCACACCGAACCAATAAGATTTTCGATTCTTTTTTCATTGCTGCCAAAATTGATAGGTTTCGCAAATGATTTACTAGCTACAGGAGTTCCATAGGGTTGAAATAGGCGCGTACTAACCGCATCAAACTTTGAAATTGAACCAGCTTCATCGACTTGACCTGTTGCAGCTTTAGTAGTGAAACTCCAGTTCAATCCATGCCCAGGATATTGCATTATAAAATCCTGAAATTCTTTTATTTTTTCTGAATTATGGCCTATGTAGTAATTATCCTTGGTGAATGTCAAATCTTTTGCCGTCAAATCCACAAACAACACAACTGAATTTTTTGGGATGAGGGAGATATTTTTAACGTTATCCTTTAGCCATAGGACATCTACATAATTTCTTTTAAGCACCCTGAAGAAATTTGCATGAATATAACCATGAGTATGCTGAAGTGCAGTTATCCCCCAGATAACAAAGGTTCTTTCGCGTATAAAACCGGAAATTTGTTGTGAAGGAATCAACATTTATCTATCTAACATTTCTGCGATTTCCTTTGACAGTGGAATTGATGAACCAATTTTACCCGATAGAACTGCCATAATGTTACCCGACTGATCGGAAAGTAATTGAGTTGGTCTAGCTGCAGATGGATTAACTAAACTAGAAAGAATTGCTTTAACTGTATAGATACTAGATTTGTATTTGAAATCATTGTCCTTAAGATCATTTTCTAATTGTCTTAGCATAGCGGCTTCATTACTTGTTGGTCTCAGAACACATTGGTTACAATTGGAGATTGAATATTCACCACACTCTAAATGTTTTTTCTGGCATTGCAATTTATCATCTAACGCAATGTCCAATGGAGTATATTTTACGTTTGTTAGTGAATGCAATCGCGATTTACCGTAGGGCATGGTTGACCAAAATGGGCCATCCATTACGGTTATCCCAGTATTGATTAAATTACGGCTTTCACCAAGTATAACTTGACAAATCTGATACTCAATCTGTAAATCTTTCAATTTTAAGTGTTTAAAATGTCTTCTGCACATTGCGTAACTACTGAATATGATCTTATCAAAACACTCAGAACCTCCATCTGATTTAACTAGGGTTTGATGTGATTCACTGTGTAGCAATTCTCGTATTTCGCAGTTCAATCTCAATTCTAGATTTTTCTTTTTCATAATTTTATCGAAAATATTATTTTTAAGAATTTCCCAGTCAAATGTTGATTCTGGAACTTTTAGTAATAAGTCCACAATTTTCTCCTTAAAAAAAATTTTAGGACTTACTTCTGTAAACTCAAGTCCAAGTTCTTTTGCAAAGTATAAGTAATCTTCAGCGGAAGTATTTGTACTTTGTGAAGAAATAGCGTAATACTGATCTAGTTCTTTGATTGATTCATGAAACATCTTTTTAAAACTATCGTAGCTTTCAAGTGCTTCTTTTGCAGTTTCTAGATCTCTTGGATAATGCATTCCCGTGTGCAAACGTGCCTGGTTTATTCGAGACGCTTTATTTAGAATATCTGGTTCAGATTCAAATAAAGTCACTTCGTGGTCTCTGCTCGTAAGCTCCAGTGCAATTAAGCATCCGAACAATCCCGCGCCTACGATACCAACTTTCATTTTTGTGACACACTCGTTTCATGATAGGAATTGTTGGGAAAAGTGGATTTCTTGGTTCAAATTTAGCACAAAGGCTTGATTCCGCTGTCGATATATCGAAATTTTCAATGGATCAGCTTAGGAATATGCATTTTGAATCTGTCTATATCTGCGCGCCGAGCGCAAAAAAATATGTTGTAAATTCTGATCCAAAACAGGATATGAAGGATGTAAAACAAATTATAGAAAGAATTCGTGAAATTAGAAAGATTGAAAACTTATTTTTGTTTTCGACTATTGATGTATTTGCGAATTCGTTATCTAGTTCCGAACCTAGCTTAAAATTAACTGATGAGAGCTACGGTGGCAACAGAGCCTACTTAGAGAATAGATTAAGGAATATTTTTGAGAAAAATCTGACTATTGCCAGACTTTGCGGATTATTTGGTTCCAAGATGGTAAAGAACATTATTTTTGATTACAAATTTCAAAGATTTGATCAATTAAGGAAATACAACCCCAACTCGAAATATCAATATATGGATGTAAATTTGGCATTAGATATCGCATTAAGTTCAGAGTTTAAGGGTGTTTCGGTAAACGTTGTGTCTGAACCAATTTCAATTCATCAAATTGGAATTCCGCTTAAGTTTCTAGATCCTTCGACACAATGCATTCAATACGATGTTAAGACGCAAAGTCGAGAGAGCGGTTATTTTATAGACTTTAGGCGCTCGATGGATGATATAGAAAGTTTCTTAAATGACTAGCCTTGGATTGAGCTTAGTTTCCCAGCCTAAGTACACAAAGAGTTCGCTTGATAGAATAAGAGACCTGGGTTTTTCTCACATTTCTGTCACACCACAACAATTAGGATTACTCGAACCTTCTAGCTCCACGGCGGAGGGGAATCTCTCAGTTTTTAGATATGCCCACTCTATTGGGCTGCATGTTCATTCAATCCAAGGGCTTTTTTTTGGAATTAAACCAGATTCTGAAAACTTGCGATATTTGCTAAATGAAAGAATATCAAAATTGGCAGATTGTGCCTCGTCGCTCTCAATTCCTCACGTGGTCTTGGGATCACCTGATTTCAGAAAGTTTCCGTCGTCTTGGGACATTTTGATGACCGCTCTTGACGCTTTCAAGGACATCTTTGCCAACGGGATTCACATGGAAAATATATGTCTAGGATCTGCTTCATGTGATTTATCTGCAAATTACCCAATAAGACAAAGCTTGGCTCAGGTTTCATGCATGTTAGATATATCGAATTTATTGGATTGTAAACATGTTCCGGTTGAATCATTTGTAAATTCTGTCACCTCTAATTTTTGTCACATCTCATCAGCAAATCATCAAATGCCTCGGAACCAAAAGGAGTTTAATGAGATTCTCTCTATTTTAAATTCTTTTCCACAGATTTTAGTAGTGATTTGGGAGATTTTTAGTTCGGACACTGAAGAAGTATTCAGCTTGATGGAAAATTTCAATCGCTATTTGAAGTTTTAAGATCTTTTACTCTTAAAAAATTTATTGTATTAGTTATCTTAAAGAAATAGGATTGTGTTTGATCGAAGTGGGTGCCGTAAATTCAGGAATTTACAGGTGCTTCTAAGCATTAAACAATGTGCGAATCTAAAAATTTTTCTATAAAATTATTATTATTGATTTCGCTACTTCGATCAAGCATCAGCCAAGATTTTGGTCCTTTATGCCAGAAAATAGGACTAATGACTAAACCCTTGTTGTTTAGTAATGCCCCTACAAAACTAAAACTAGATTTGCCAATCAGCAGTACGTCAGCTTTTGACATCACCTGCCAAGCCAAAATTGGATCAATATTGCTAACAATTGAAAGGTTCTGATATTTTTTGAATCCAGATAACACGCTTAAGTCCTGAAGCTCCAAACTACCCTCGCTATGAATTATCCCTGAATCTTTCCAGTATTTCATTGTTTCTTGGTTGGCTCCCGTTGGCACTTTCCAGATTTTTTCTGCACTCACGTCTGTGTGTATTAAAATTTCATATTTTTTGCCTGCAGCAGTTACCTTCGAAATTAGCGTGTCAAGTATTCCCAAATACCAATCATCCGATGTAAATCTATCCGGCATATGACTCTCACTAACTTTAGCACGTCCTACATGTAGCTGTATTGAGATTTTTTCTTCATAAATTATTGGGCTTAAAAGAGGCATAATGTTTTTAATATTTGTATATGCTTGTGGATATCTCTCAATTAAGAGATATGGATTACTAATTAAATAAAGGTAATCACGTTTTTTTATCAAACTTTCTATTTTTTTAAATCCGAAAAAAATTACATTAAAAATTTTAAATTTAAAAAAATGCACAAAATTAATACTTTTTAAAATAGGACTTTCTGGTTTAGATTCATCAAGAAAACTTAAAAAATTATTCAGCTTACTAATATAATCTCGCATTTCACCAGGCGTGTTTATACCGTCTCCTGGATTAAAATCCAATTCTATTATCTTATTGTGTGCATATTTGACACCAACAAATTTTGCAAGGGAATAAATCGCAAAAATTCTTTGAACTTGTGCGCCAGAGCCATCGCGTGTCGACTGATTGTCATAACCAAAGAAAATTGCCACCACGCGATTGTAAGTTAAATAAAGCAGAATTGCGCTTTGCAAAACACATTATACATATATATTAAGGTCATGGAGAATTGTATTTTGGGTGTAGTTGGATTAGGAAAGCTCGGTTTGCCGCTCGCGGCGACTTTAGGTAATGCAGGTCATTCTGTCATAGCAGTAGATCTGAATGAAGATTTAATAGACAGACTAAACCAAAATATTTTTGACTTTATAGAGCCTAATCTTAATAACTATCTAGAGCTAAGTTCCTCAAGAATTTCATTCACGACTGATTATAGAGAACTAAGCTCTACGGAAGTTGTGTACCTAATTGTCCCAACCCCCAGTGACGCCGATGGTTTATTTCTCAATGATTACTTACTTCGCGCTATCGCTGAAATCGGCAAAGTTTGGGCGACTATAGGTGAACTGAGAACTTTGGTAATTGTATCTACCGTGATGCCAGGTTCAACGAGAAATGCATTGATACCATGTCTTGAGAAGGCGTCAGGTAAGAAAATTGGAGATGATTTGCAAGTTTTATACTCGCCGGAGTTCATTGCAATTGGATCAGTGATAAAAGACTTGCACTACCCAGATTTACTTTTAATTGGTGGTACTGATGCACGTTCAATAGAAAAGCATATTTCAATAATGAAATCAATTAATCTTAGTGATTCCATTGTCCGAATTCTTAATTTAGAGGAAGCCGAGCTAGTAAAGATACTAATTAACAACTACATAACTATGAAGATTACGTTTGCAAACCACATAGCAGAACTAACGGATTTGATCCCTGGAACAAACTCTGCGACCATTGCAGAAGCGATTGGTAACGACTCAAGAATTGGCAACAAGTATTTGCGACCTGGGCTGGGATTTGGCGGTCCTTGCTTTCCAAGAGATACACGAGCACTGAGGGCGTTTGCAAGTCAGTTTGGATTAAGTTCTGAAATTTCACACTCGGTCGAAAAAATGAATACCCGCCAACCTTCTTCGGTTGCAAAAAGGATACTTAATTTGTTCCCTGATATCAAAAACGTCGTTATTTACGGCTTGGCATATAAGGCCGGTTCGGCACTAATTGAAGAAAGCCAGGCCGTGATGTTGGCAGCCGAATTATTGCGTTTTGGCTTAAAAGTTAGTGCATTTGACCCTCTAATACGAGAGTCATCTGAAATTGCGTTAAATGGATTGGAGTATTTGAACAATCTTGAGAATTTAGAAACGGTTGAATTATTGGTATGTACTCAACAATTATCCCCACAAGATGAGGTAAGTTTAAAGGATATTCCAAAGATAAATATATTTTGATTTATCCCTTTTGATAGATAAAGAAATTTTTGTTAATTCTGTTTACCAGACGGAGATTTATATATGTGGGATCATCTACGTTAATGGTGAGACAAAAAATTTTGTGGAGAAAGTAAGAAGAGATTTTACCTATCCTTAAGAAGCCTCTTAATAACATAAATAGATTCAATTTAAAAGTACTGTTTGTTGTCTCAAGATAATTTAAGTCCATCTCAGCAGTTAAGAAGCAGATTTTTTTAAGGTACTTTTTTGTACCACGTATGATTTCAAAATCCATGCCTTGGGCATCTATTTTCACATACTCAATGAATCTAATTCTTTTAAAATCTAAATAATCCATAAAATCATCTAGCTTAAATACAGGTACATATTCAGAGGTCGATTGCAACAAATTCAAAGAATCTAACAAACTAGAGCAACCCGAATCCTGATCAGCTATTTTCATTTTCAACTTATGGTTTAGACTTGTAGAGGAAAGCGCGATCGGCAATATAAAAATATTTCTGCCGATATCTCTTGGGTTAAGCCGTATTGGCCAATCTGAAGTTCCCTCGGAAATCATCTTGATGTTTTTACTCAATGGCTCAAATCCAAAAATAAGTGCTTTAGGGTTAGCTTCAATCCATACTTTAGACTGCGGTGCGTTGCAAGATAAGCCAATATCAAATTTAATTGAGGTCACATATTCTGGGATCAAAATCTTGCCTGCAACCAAAGTAGCTCCAGATTTATCTATAAAATAGTCTAATGGAGGTGCAACTTCATTCGCCGACATTGCACTATAGTATTCCCTTAGGTTACATAAGCGAGTAGAAAGTAAAATTTATGCCTAAGTTGGCTTTAGTGTTCGGCGCTGGAGGATTCATAGGATCCCATATGGTGAAGAGGCTGAAATCGGAAGGCTACTGGGTTAGAGGAATTGATCTAAAGTACCCCGACTATTCAGAAACATTAGCTGATGAATTTATCGTTGGTGACTTACGGCACCGCGGCATTGTTGAACTTTTCATAAAACCACCCGATGAATTAGGGCCGGTATTTGATGAGATTTATCAATTTGCAGCAGATATGGGTGGTGCAGGATTTGTTTTTACTGGAGACAATGATGCAGAAATTATGCATAATTCAATATCCATAAATTTGAACGTGCTTGAGTTCCTTTTCCAGCATAATACAGCGGTTGGGTTAAACAAAACTAAAATTTTTTATTCGGGTTCGGCATGCATGTATCCTTCATACAATCAAGAAGACCCCGACAATCCAAATTGCAAAGAAGACTCTGCCTACCCAGCGGCTCCGGATAGTGAGTACGGCTGGGAGAAGTTGTTTAGTGAGAGACTATATTTTGCATATCATCGCAATCATGATATTCCGGTCCGTGTTGCTCGGTACCACAACATCTTTGGTCCTGAAGGAACATGGGAAGGTGGGCGGGAAAAAGCACCGGCTGCCATTTGTCGTAAAGTTGCCTTGGCAAATGAAACAAATGAAATTGAAGTCTGGGGCGATGGCGAGCAGACTCGATCATTCTTATATATTGATGAGTGCATAGAAGCCACGCGCCGTTTTATGAACCACCCAACATTTATTGGGCCAGTCAATATTGGCTCTGAAGAGATGGTGACAATCAATCAACTCGTTGATATAGCAGCGATTGTTGCAGGAAAAACGATCTCCAAGAGATATATTCCTGGACCACTGGGTGTGAGAGGCCGTAATTCAGATAACGCTCTCATTCGTGAGGTGCTCGGCTGGGATTATGAACAAAGCCTTGCTGTAGGAATTGAAAAAACTTACAAGTGGATTTCAAACCAGATTGTTGCGACGGTTATTCGTAAAAAGTAACTGCCGATTTTATATCTAATTAATTTATTTGGTACCTATTCATTCAAATAAATCTTAGAATGGGTGGATTGATTTGCATTTCGTTTCTATAGAAACCTCCCACAAATCTCCATTTAGTAAATTGCATTTGTGGGCCCTGTCGGGATCGAACCGACGACCCACGGATTAAAAGTCCGTTGCTCTACCGACTGAGCTAAAGGCCCGAGAATTTAACCTCTTTCGAGACTAAGATCGAAAGTCTAACGCCTAATCTCTCCGCATTTTACCCGAGGCTGCCTTATTTAAACGATCTCGGATCGCAACCGCCAAACCCTCACCTGTGGGCTCAACTACGACAATATTTTTTAATCCAAGCTCGTCACCTAATCTAAGCGCACTATATAGAACCTGTGCATACTCTCTATTACTTTTAGGAGAAGCCAACCTAACTGTCCCGATTGGCGTTGGAATCTCAGCGAATGCTAGAAAACCATCCCCAAGTTCTGTACGCAAACCTAATGAGACCTTTGCTTTTGGGGCATAGTGTGAATCTAATAATCCAGAAGTTTTTACATCACTCTTTATAGAATTTTGTATGCTTTCAAAGCCAGTTATCCTTTCGATCATTTCATTACTCACTGCGCCAGGCCTTAATACAACTGGAGTTGTTTTAGTGCAATCAATTATGCTCGATTCAACACCAATCTTGCATTGACCGCCATCCAAGATTTGGTCTTTGCTACCCAGAAAACTACTTAATTCAATCTCAACCGCGTTTGCGGTAGTCGGAGATATTGATCCAAATCTATTTGCGCTAGGCGCAGCTATCCCAAGCCCGCCTAATCCCTCAAATTCCTCCAAAAGTTTTAAAGCGACTGGCTGGTCTGGAATCCTAAGTCCAATCGATTCTTGACCACCGGTGATAAATTCTTTTGCTAAATCACTTTTTTTTAGTATTAAAGTCATCGGCCCTGGCCAAAACTCATCAGCAAGTTTTATTGCAAACTCTGGAATTTCAACTGCCCATTTAACTAATCGATTAATCGAGGAAATATGGACTATCAAAGGGTGATCTTTTGGTCTGCCTTTAACAGAATAAACTCGGCTCACTGCCTTTTCATTTACCGCATCAGCGCCTAGCCCATAAACAGTCTCAGTTGGAAACGCAATAAGATGGCCCTCCTTTAATGCTTTAGCAGCCATTTTGATTTCATTTTGTGTGGGGTTACTTAATACTTGCATGCGTAAATCATCTCATTTATCAAGTTTTGATCTGTCACTCTTCACCGATACCCTTCTCCCTTAGGTCCCCATCGTCTAGTGGCCTAGGACGTCGCCCTTTCACGGCGTTAACACGGGTTCAAATCCCGTTGGGGACGCGTAAGGTTGAGTTAAATACTCATCTTTGCAGGTAAGGCCCAGTAGCGCAGTTGGTTAGCGCGCCGCCCTGTCACGGCGGAGGTCGCGGGTTCAAGTCCCGTCTGGGTCGCAAGTGCATAAGTGCACTTTGATTGGCTGAGTAGCTCAGTTGGTATGAGCGAACGACTGAAAATCGTTAGGTCGCCGGTTCGATCCCGGCCTCAGCCACAACGGTTAATCAATAACAAGTTAGGTGTTGATGAAACTGAGTATTAGAGAGTTGAAGGATAAGTACTTCGACTACTCGATGTTGCGTTGGGTTCTAGTTGGCGTGACAACTACTGTTATAGATTATTTAATCTTCATCACACTTTATGGCCCGGTAAACTCTGTCTTTGTGGTTAATTTGATTTCATCTGCTGTAGCAACCTCTTTGAACTACTTCACCCATCATCGCTGGACTTTTAAGAGCGAGCAGGACCATTCCAGATCAGGGGTTAAGTATTTAGTTAACTTGGCTTTCTGGTGGCTAATCTCAACTTCAATTATTAAGGCGCTTATCATATTAAGTATTGATCCTAGAATCGCAAAACTAGTCCCTATTTTACTTATTGCACCAATAAATTACTTTGTGCTAAACAAAATTGTTTTTAAGAAAAAAACTAAGAATCCTTTTGCTTAAAGAAAAGCGTAAACAAAACTACCCAAAGTGCTAAGCCAGCTAGTACTGAATAATTTTCATAAATAGAATTTGCCTTTGAAATCAAAATAGCAAGTGCTCCGTAAAATCCTGAGAGAAGCCACAGAGAAATGGCAGCCTGTTTTCTAGATAAACCGCCTCTGATTAATCTATGAGAGAGATGATCTTGACCACCTTGAAATGGTGATACATGTCGACGCAATCGAGAAGTCACCGCAACTGTGGTGTCCAGTATTGGGACCGCAAGTAAAAATATTGGCGTTAAATAAGAACCGATTTGTGTATCTGTATTCGGCTCTAATCGAATTGTTAAAATGGCTAGCAGAACGCCTAGAAACAAAGCTCCAGCATCTCCCATATAAATCTTTGCAGGGCTTTTATTCCAAACAAGAAAACCTAGTGTTGCCCCTGTTGTTACGGTCGCTAGGGCGGCAATTAAGTATTGATCTCCTGTGAGAGCTAAAAAAGCCAGCGTTGCTGAAGAAATTGCCACAGTGCCTGCAGCGCCACCATCTAAATTATCAAAGAAATT
>Ga0164292_10002326_pt1 | contig 15524 bp, 17 predicted proteins | sample GEODES117metaG_FD_111486 | JGI IMG/M metagenome (GOLD analysis project Ga0164292, IMG submission 111486) | Eutrophic lake water microbial communities from Lake Mendota, Wisconsin, USA - GEODES117 metaG | ecosystem: Environmental > Aquatic > Freshwater > Lake | place: USA: Lake Mendota... | reverse complement strand
AGGAGAGGACTCAATATTTTTGCCGAAGAAATAGAAAATGCAGCACTTTTGCACCCTTTTGTAAAAGAGGCTGTTTTAATTTCTAACATACATAAACCACATTTACTTGAACTCATCGTTGTTGTAAAACAGGAGATTTCAAAGTCGGAATTACAAGATTTTTTGCTCCAAAAAATCACTAAAGACAAGCTACCTAATAAAATTGCTTTTGCTCTTTCTATTCCTCGCAACGATGCTGGGAAAGTAGATTTCAGAGTGATAGCCAAGAAACCTGTGGACGAAGAAAATTTGGTGAGATAGTTTAAAACTTTCTCAAAATATTTTTTTACCAAATTTTAATTGAATGAAATTTCATTTGACCATTGTTCTTTTTTCTATTCTTAAATTTTCATTTTCGCAGGATTCCACTGCCTTTGAATTGTCTGAGCTGAGTGTTACGGCTAATATTATCAACACTGAAATCAAAAACACCGGTCGAAACATTACGGTAATCGATCCTAAGATGATTGAAGCCTCTCCGGTAAAAACCTTGGAAGGTGTTTTGCAATATGCTCTTAATGTCGATGTTAGGTCTCGTTCTGCTTTCGGGGTGCAGGCCGATATTAGTATCAGAGGTGGACATTATGACCAAACCTTGATATTGGTGGATGGCATAAAAGTCAATGATCCCCAAACCGGTCACCACAGTTTAAATATTCCCGTTCCGTTTTCTATGATTGACAGAATCGAGATATTACAAGGCGGCACTTCTCGTGTATTTGGCCCGAGTGCCTTTTCTGGTGTTATCAATATTATTACAAAGAAAATAAATAAAAACTCGCTTGCGGCTAATGTAGGTTTGGGCTCATTTGGTTCGAAAAATGCAGGTCTAAGCACGGGCTTAGTTTTCGGACAAAATACGGCCTCGATTTCATTAGAACACATGGATAGTGATGGTTATATCTCCAACACCGCATTCAAGAAACAAACTATTTCGGCAACCTTAAGCCGAATTTATGGCAATGGTTCTTTGGATGTCAATTTTGGAGCTATGGCTAATCAGTTTGGAGCCGCAAATTTTTATCACCCAAAGTTTTATAAACAGTACGAAGAGGTCGACAGTAGATTGGTTAATGTGGCTTGGATGCATAAGTTTAGTAGAAAACTCAGTGGTATTTTGATGGTGAACCAAAGAACACACCATGACCTCTACGACTTTGACGATTATTTGGGTTCTAGAAAATTCAGTTCTGTGAATTTTCACAAAACTTCTGTTTTAGATGCCGAATGGAAGTTTAAGTTGGATAATAAATTAGGTCAAACCGCTTTTGGTGCAGAATATCGACAAGAAAAAGTACTTTCTAATCGTTTGGGAGATAATCTTTCGGATCCTCAAGTGGTTGATGCTGAATTGTATCCCAATGTTTTTTATAATAAATCTAAGATCAGAGATAATTTGAGTTTTTTTGGAGAACACCAAAAGCGTTGGAAAAAATATAGTCTTTCGGCGGGAACATTGGTCAACTATAACTCTCAATTTGGTTTAGCTTTTTATCCAGGAATAGATCTGAGCTATTTTTCTAGTAAAAACTCCACGTTTTATGCCTCAGTCAATCGGTCGCTCAGATATCCAACTTTTACAGAGTTGTACCTAAACACCTCCACCGTAAAAGCAGACCCAAATTTAGAACCTGAAAAAGCGATGAGTTTTGAGTTGGGTCATAAATATCATTCGAGGATTTATGCGAGTGTGGTTTCGGTTTTTTACAGAAAAACCACAGATGCCATAGATAAAGTAAAAAGACCCGACTTGGCTGTGCCAACCATGGAAAATATTGATGATATAAACATGTTGGGTATCGAAGTGAGCCAGAATATTTTATTAGAAGACTATGTAAAACTTCTAAAAAAAATAACGTTCAATTATGCCTTTCTTAAGGCCGACAGGAATGAACAAGGGTTTCAGTCTTTTTATACCCTTAACTATTTGAAGCACAAGTTTTCAGCAGGTGTGTTTTTGCAACCAATAAAAAACGCTAGTGTGGCCATTTGGTACACCCATAAAAACCGTGCGGGCAATTATCAGTGGGATACCGCTTCTCCTTTGCTTGCTTATCCAAAGGTTAATTTGGTGGACATAAGGTTTTCTCAGCAATTAGGCAAAATTGCTCTTTTTGTGGATGTCAACAATGTTTTCGATAAGACCTATTTTGAGCATGGTTTTGTACAATTGCCAGGAAGATGGATAACGGCAGGAATAAAAGCTGATTTTTAATATAATTTTAAGATTTTGATGGTAATTTTGTACCGTGAACAATACTTACAAGGATGATTCAGGTCACTAGAAGAGAGACTTTTAATGCAGCACATAGACTTTATAATCCAAACTGGAGTAAAGAAAAGAACTTTGAGATATTTGGACCATGCTCTCGTGTCCACGGTCACAACTGGGAACTTTTTGTGTCTGTAGAGGGTGAAGTGGAGGAAGATACTGGCTTTGTGATTGATTTAAAGATACTAAGGGACGTAATGCGTGAGCATATTGTTGAAAAAGTAGATCATACTTATCTTAACGAGGACGTAGATTTTCTAGCTGGGCAACTGCCGAGTACAGAAAACTTTGCGATAGCCATTTGGAAGGTTTTGCAGCCTATTTTAAAAAACAATCATGGGATTGACTTGTGCAAAATCAAACTAACCGAAACAGACAATCATTTCGTGGAATATTATGGTAAATAATTATTTCTTATGAAATATTTTATTGTTGCTGGCGAAAAATCAGGTGACATGCATGCTGCCAATCTGTGTTTGGAATTGGCAAAATTACAGCCAGACGCCGAAATGATGGGTTGGGGTGGTGAAAAAATGGAAGCTGCTGGGGTGAAAATTCTCAAAAACTACAGTGAACTTGCTTTCATGGGTTTTTGGGAAGTTATCAAAAACCTCCCTATAATTTTAGGGTTTTTGAAGTTGGCAAAAAAGCAAATTCAAGACTTTCAACCCGATGTAGTTATTTTGGTGGATTATGCTGGTTTTAACCTGAAGTTAGCCAAATGGGCTAAGAATAAAGGTTATAAAGTGGTTTATTATATCGCTCCCAAAGCTTGGGCTTGGCGTGCTTCTAGGGCTGAAACTATTAAAAAATATGTCGATTTATTGCTTGTTATTTTTCCATTCGAAAAAGCATTTTTTGAAAAATATGGTATAAATACCCGATTTGTAGGAAATCCGCTTTTTGATGAAATTGCAAAGTTCGAAACTAATCCAAATTTTAGGAAAGAAAATGGATTGACAGATAAGCCTATCGTTGCTTTACTTCCCGGAAGCAGAAAGCAAGAAATCGAAAACATGTTGCAATTAATGGCTAATTTGACAAAGGAATATATTGACATACAATGGGTTGTGGCGGGTGTTTCGAGTTTTGATATTGGTCTTTACACCAAGGCGGATGGTGATTTTAGTGTAGTTTTTGACAGAACTTATGATTTGCTTTCGGTTGCCACGGCGGCCGTTGTTACCTCAGGAACAGCCACTTTGGAAACGGCACTTTTTAAAGTACCTCAGGTGGTAGTTTATAAAACGAGTAATTTTAGTTATCAAATAGCCAAGAGGCTGGTACAAATTAAATACATATCGCTAGTCAATTTAGTGGCACAGAAAGAAGTAGTTAAAGAACTCATCCAAGACGAATATTCTCTAGAAAACACTAAAAAAGAACTAGAAAAACTACTTTTTGATAATAAATTTAGGGATAATCAGTTAATGCAATATACTGGCATAATCGAAACTTTGGGAACAATCAGGGCTTCGGCAAATGCCGCTTTAGAAATACTTAAATTGTGAAATAAGAATGAAGAAATTATTGGTTTTGTTTTTTGGTTTGATTTTGATGGTTGCTTGTAAGAAAGATGAGGTGGTTATAGAAAAAAACACTTTGGCATACTTGACTGGCTCTACTTCAAAAAAATGGAAAGTGACTGAAGGATTGGTAAAATTGGGAGAGTCTTCTATTAATTTAGTGGCCAATCAGCCTCCATGCGTAACAGACAATATTTTGGTTCTGAATAACAACAAAACCTACGAGTTAAACGAAGGAGCCTCAAAATGTGATCCTTCCAAAGACCCCGATTTGATCATAAAAGCCAATTGGACTTTGGTTGAAGAACCTAAAGCCATCACTATTGATAAGTTTATTTTCTTGGGTTATGTGCTTGAAAATTCAAAATTCTTGATTTCAAGTATTAATGATAATCAATTTATTGGTCAAACCGAAGTTATGCTTAATGGCAAAACTTATCAGGCTAACATTACTTTTTCGGTAGTAAATTAAAGTCATTAATTAATATTTGTTCTAAATAACCGAACCCAATTGCTTAATTTTGCGTTAGAAAATCAAACTGAACGATCTTTTTAGATGAGCAAAGACATGGATTTGTTGGAGGAACTTACGACCTCCGATTATAAATATGGTTTTTATACGGATATTGAAGCTGACGAAGCCCCTCCTGGATTAAGTGAGGAAATTGTTAGATTTATATCTGCGAAAAAGAAAGAGCCAGAATGGATGCTTGAATGGAGATTACAAGCCTACAGAGAGTGGATCAAGATGACAGAGCCTTCTTGGCCCAATGTATATTACACCAAGCCTGATTTTCAGGCCATTAAATATTATTCGGCACCAAAGCAAAAGGTTACGATAGACAGCTTAGACGACATTGATCCTGAGCTTCGCAGGACTTTTGAACGTTTGGGAATATCTTTGAAAGAACAAGAGCGTTTGAGTGGAGTTGCAGTTGATGCTGTTATCGACTCGGTTTCTGTAGCCACGACATTTCGTTCAAAACTTTTAGAAATGGGCATAATTTTTTGCTCAATTTCAGAAGCAGTTCATAATTATCCCGACCTTATTAAAAAGTATATTGGTTCGGTTGTTCCAGTAAAAGATAACTTTTATGCTGCTTTAAATTCAGCTGTTTTCTCGGATGGATCTTTCTGTTACATTCCAAAAGGCGTTCGCTGCCCTATGGAGCTTTCTACCTATTTTAGGATTAACGCGGCAGGAACAGGTCAGTTCGAGAGAACACTTATTATAGCTGATGAAGGTTCTTATGTGAGTTATTTGGAAGGCTGCACAGCCCCGAGTAGAGATGAGAATCAACTGCATGCAGCGGTTGTTGAAATTTTTACACATGAAAACGCCGAAGTAAAATACTCAACCGTACAGAACTGGTATCCTGGCGATAAAGAAGGAAAAGGTGGGGTATATAATTTTGTAACGAAAAGAGGTATTTGTTTTGGCGACAATTCAAAAATTTCTTGGACACAGGTAGAAACAGGTTCAGCGGTCACTTGGAAGTATCCTTCGGTAATATTAAAGGGGGATAATTCCATCGGGGAGTTTTATTCAGTGGCTGTTACGAATAATTTCCAACAAGCTGATACCGGCACAAAAATGATTCACTTAGGAAAAAATACTAAAAGTCGAATTGTTTCGAAGGGTATTTCAGCTGGTAGAAGTCAGAATTCATATAGAGGTTTGGTGGAGATATCCAAAAGAGCTACAAATGCTCGTAATTACTCTCAGTGTGATTCGATGCTTTTGGGTGACAGATGTGGAGCTCATACGTTCCCATATATTGAGTGCAACAATTCAACAGCCACTGTAGAACACGAAGCCACGACTTCGAAGATTGGAGAGGATCAGCTGTTTTATTGTAATCAACGCGGCATAGATTCGGAAACAGCCGTGGCCTTGATTATCAATGGCTATGCCAAAGAAGTTTTAAATCAGCTACCAATGGAGTTTGCAGTGGAAGCTCAGAAACTATTGGCCATATCACTTGAGGGTTCGGTAGGGTGATATTTTTTTCATAATATTTTATTTTAGAGCCACCTTTTGGTGGCTTTTTTTATGGCTAATTTTTAAAAAATAAGACAAAATGCTTTTTTATTTTGACAAAAGTCTTAAATTTGTGTATTGAAAATAAAAGATATGGGACTGTTTGTGGTTGAAGATGTGCAATATTCTTATGGGTCAGTGCCTAAAGAAAAGTCCGTTTTGGATATAATAAAATCGGTCAGAGAGGGCATGAGGTATGAGAGTTTTGCAATTGTTGCACTGAAAATGCCTTTTAGTATCTCAGAGTGGTCTGTTTATTTACATGTTTCAGAAAGAACTATGCTTCGTTACAAAAATGATAATCTGCCATTTGACGCTTTACAGACTGATAAAATTTATCAGTTATCTATGATTTATGACAAAGGACTTTTGGTTTTCGGCGAAAAGGTTTATTTCGACATTTGGCTTAATACCCAAAATATAGGTTTAGGAGGTTTGAAGCCCAAAGAATTGTTAGACAATTCGTTCGGAATAGACCTAGTTGGCGATGAGTTGATAAGGATTGAGCATGGGGTGTTGGCGTGAAAGTTTACAGATTAAGTAAAGCTCAGTTTGCCAATGATTTATCGGGTAAGGGGGCAGAGTTGGCTGGTGGCAGATGGAATAGTAAGGGTTTGCCAATGTTATACACCAGTTCTTCTAGGGCACTTTGTACTGCCGAAATTGCGGTACATACTCCATTGGGTATTGTTCCTACTGACTATGTCATTATTGAAATAGAGATTCCAGACGATTCTTTGGAGGAAATTAAAGTTGTCATCCTACCAAAAAACTGGAGGGAATTTCCGCATAGTCAAAGCACCAAGAAGCTAGGTGATATTTTTCTGAAAAATTGTAAAAATTTGACGCTGAAAGTTCCTTCTGCTGTGGTAAGCGGAGATTATAATTTTTTAATTAATCCATTTCATCCTGATTTTGCAAAAGTTAAAATCTTACAAAAAGAAGTATTTGAGTTTGACAGAAGACTTTTTATCAAATAGGAATATTTTTGCTCAGAATTTATATTTCAATGCACATAACTCCCCGCATTAAAATCAATGGTGCTACCGGTGGCATGGTCCATTAAACCTGCAGCTATTAAAACCGTTATGGGTGAGATATGCTCTGGAAGGGTTATTTCTTTTAGCGAGGCATCCTTTAGAATAGATTCTTCGCCATTTGTAGCAATAAACTCTGCAGCCATTGGTGTTTTTGTAAAGCCTGGTGCTAGAATGAAGGATTTGATATTATACTGGCCAAAGGATCTCGCCACTGTGCGAGCTAGCGAAACGACAGCTCCTTTTGAAGCAGCATAAGCCAGGTAGTCTTCAGTTTCACCTCTAAAAGCTGCCCTTGAAGCTATGTATATCATTCGCCCTCCATTATTTTGCTTGAAATGTTGAATTCCTAAATGGGTTAAAAGACCAACTGCATGTACATTGGTATTCATACTTTTATGCCATGTTGTCATCCAGTCCGCTGAACTTAAACTTAGGCTGTGTGCTTCAAAAATTCCCGCATTGTGTATAATCATGTCTACTTTTTCAAAAGTATTGACTACAGATTGAAAAAACGATTCAACTTCGTTTTCAACACTTAAATCGGCTTTGAACATCTTTGAATTGTTCCCTTTTTTTAGAAGTTTTTCTGCTCCTTTTTGATTCGAATTATAATGTATCGCAACCGTTGCACCAGCCTCTATTAACGCTCTCGCAATTTCGAAACCTATACCGCTTGATGCACCGGTTACAATTATTTTTTTATCTGTTAAATCTATTTGCATATTTTTGTAAAAATTAAAGGATTATTAAACTGATGGCAGGAAAAAACACTTATCGGAAACCAAAACCAAATCCTACCCCAAAAATAGTAAAAAAGGCGTCTGTTTTTTCTTACATCAAAAAACTCTTATACAAAGTCGTCTTTTATTTTTTTGTAATTTCCGTTGGAAGTGTGGTGGTATTTAAGTTTATACCTATTCCGTTTACATGGACTATGGTGGATCAAAAAATGGAATCTATTATGAATGGCGAGGATCCAGAAATTCACTATGCTTGGCGGTCATTTAGCAAGGTTTCAAAAGAAATGCACTTGGCCGTTGTGGCTGCTGAGGATCAGCTTTTTCCTGACCATTTTGGTTTTGATTTCAAGCACATGCAGATTGCCTATAAGAATAATTTGAAGGGTAAAAAAGTGCGTGGGGCTAGTACCATTAGCCAACAAGTAGCCAAAAATGTATTTCTTTGGCAAAACAGAAGCTATATCAGAAAGGCTTTGGAAGTGTATTTTACTTTTTTGATAGAAATAATATGGGGTAAGCAACGCATATTGGAGGTGTATGTCAATGTGGCAGAAATGGGTAAAAATACTTTCGGTGCAGAGGCTGCGGCACAGCGATATTTCGATAAGTCTGCAAAAAATCTTACAAGACAACAGGCTGCTCAATTGGCTGCTATATTGCCAAGTCCAAGAAAATGGTCTGTGACTAAACCCGGCCCTTATGTGAGTAGTAGAGTACCGAAAATCACCCGACAAATGCGAGCATTGGGTGGTACGGCCTATATCAAAGACTTGAGGAGTTTTTAGGTTATACAAATACTATTTTATCTGCAAGGTTTTTAGGTGCCCTATTGCAGTAAGCCGTTTTGAGCAATTCGAGGACAATTTCAGCTTTTAGATCTTTATATCTTAAATGAGTCCAGCCCATTTTGCCCCATTTGTTGGGTACCGGAAATATGGCGTCAGGTTTTATTTTACAAAACATTTCCTGTTCTTCTGGCGTAAACTTTAGCGTTGCCCTATTTTCTTTTTCGTTCAAGGTTGCAAATATCTTCTTTTTTACCCGAAATGAAACCTTTTCAAGGTGTGGCTCGATGCTCACTTCTGGCAAATAACCTGCTAATACGTTAAACTCTTTTACGCTGGACATATTTGGATGAAAAAAAAACTCCAAGTAGTTTTACTTGGAGTTAGATAATTTTTATTCTTCACTAAGGCCTGCCATAACCTCACTTAGGGGTTTTAAATTGGCAGGTATTGGTTTTTCATCGGTTTCTTCGGCAACTTCTTCGTATGGAATAACGTCCAATATTTTGGTGACACTGATATCAGAAATGATGTAATCCTGAACCGAACCTAGTTTTTCCACCATCAGCCCATAAACTTCTTTGATGTCTTGGGCATTGAGCAAAAACACAAATGGTACTTTCTTTTCTTTTTGAGATTTTTCGTCAAAAACAATGTACTGAGCTCGGGCTTTCCACCAAAGTTCTTGATTGTTTTCTATAAAAAACACTTCGTTAAATTTCATTTTGGTAAGACCAACCAGCTGAAACTCCTGAAGTTCTTCCGCACAATAGGCGTAAGCTCTTGCCTCGGCATCGGTGTAAGAAACCGCATCGAAAAGATAAACCTGCGTGATGGGTTTTGTGCCGCCTTTTTCGTCTTGTTGTATAAATTTTATTTTTGCTTGATACCAAGTAGCCATATTTCTCTTTTATTTATTATTACCTTATAAAATCATTAATCTAAAATCGTCAATCCACAATCCTTAAACTACAATCTAAAATAAAATTAATTCCTCACTAACTCAGCTGCTCCAAAAACTCCCGCACTGTCGCCAAGTAATGGTTTTAAGAATACTGTTTCTACTTTTCGGTTATTGAAAATATAGTTTTCTATCTGTTTTACGCCTTCGATGTAAAGCAAGTCAATGTTACTAACGCCACCACCAAGAACTATCACATCCGGGTCCAGCACATTGATAATAGAACTAATGGCTCTTGCAAAAGAAGTCATCAGATGGTCAATGGTTGCAGTGGCGTGAAGGTCGGTGTGGGCTAGGTATCTCTGGTAAATTTCCTGTAGTCTAAGTTTTTGACCAGAAAGTCCTTCATAATAACGTTCTAAGGCAGGCCCAGCGAAGACTTTTTCGTTACAACCACTTTTGCCGCAATAACAAGCTTCTCCATCAACATCCAACACAATATGTCCCCATTCGCCACCGATACCGTGTTTTCCACCTATTACTTTGCCGTTAACCACTACTCCTCCGCCAACACCGGTTCCCATAATTACCCCAAACACCACCTCTGCGTTGAGGTCTTTGGCTGCTCCCATGGTGGCTTCGGCCAAAGCAAAACAGTTGGCGTCGTTGGCCATTTCTATTCTGATTTTGAGCAATTCCTCTAAGTCTTTCTTCATAGGTTGGCCATTCATGCAAACCGTGTTGCAGTTTTTCATGGTCTGTAAACCTGGGTCTAGCGTACCCGGAGTGCTAAATCCAATGGCTGTCGGAACCACGGCAGTTTCTTCTTTTACGATATTAATCAACAGCCCAATTTGAGAAATGATGTGTTTGTAGCCTTTATCAGCCTCGGTATCAATTCGTTTTCTAATCAATATTTCGCCTGATTCTGCTTCTATTACTATACACTCGATTTTGGTTCCTCCCAAGTCAACACCCCAAAGGTATTTCATATTTTTTATTCTTTTAAACCGCAATGACACTAAGTTGCAAAGGTATAAATTTCCTTCTTGTGTTAAAAACTTAGTGGTTTTGGCGAGTGATTTTTTTCTTAGAAAACTTTAGCTAATTAAGTAGATTTTTGGGAGAATATTCATATAATTTTGCAGAAAAAATTATTAATGTTGGATTATTTGAATAACATTCCAATCTCCTTTCCAATTTCAAAAAGTAATTCCGCGGCATTTTCCTTTGCAAAATCCAATGTCATTTCGGGTGTTTTTACTTGATATGTTTTTATGATATTTGGTTGGTCATTAAGGTCAGTTTCTACAGAGCCTCCAACCAAAATCACTTTTTTGGTTTGGGCGGCTTCCAAAAGTTTCGAGATTAATTTTCCATTCCAAGTTTGGGCATCAATGCGGCCTTCGCCTGAAATTATGACGTCTGATTGTCCTATTTTGGTAGATAAATTACAGATTTTAAAGATTTCCTCTGCCGCTGATACTACTTTTGCTCCTAAAAAAGCATACGCCCCGCCTGCTAATCCACCGGCAGCTCCGCTTCCTGCAACGGTTTGTAAATCAATGTTTTTGGTTTTCTTTAGAATAGAATTTAGGTTTTGGAGTCCTTTGTCTAGGGAGTCTATTTGTTTCGGATTCGCACCTTTTTGCTTGGCATAAATGTATGCGGCACCATTTTCTCCATAAAAAGGATTGGTGACATCGGTGGCGACAATAAATTCTGTTTTTGAAAGATCAAAGATTGCTGCATAATCAAAATCGTGAATTAAATTCAGGTTTTCTCCAGTAGGATTTAATGTGTTTTCATTTTTGTCAAAAAAATGATAACCTAAAGCTGTTGCCATTCCAATGCCACCGTCATTGGTAGCCGAACCACCCACGAAAAGTATAATTTTTTGGGCTTTATTTTTTAGTGCATGAGCTATCAATTCTCCTGTGCCCAAGGTGCTGGTTTTATACGGATTTCGCTTTTTTTCGGTCACAAGTTCGAGTCCTGATATTTGTGCCATTTCCACAAAAGCCGTCTTGGTTTTTTCGTTCCAAAGATATTTGCTTTCTATTTTTCTGAAAAGCGGGTCGGATGCCATGCATTTTACATACTCCAAATTTCCTTTGATGGCATCCAGAGTGCCTTCTCCGCCATCTGCCAAAGGCAAAAGTGTAATTTCAGCCGCTTGGAACGTGCTTTTTATCCCTTTAGCTAAACTCTCAGCCACTTTAGCGGCTGAAAGTGAGTCTTTGAAAGAATCTGGGGCAATCAGTATACGCATTATAAGCTCATTAAATCTTTGAATTTGATAGCCTGACGGCGAGATATTTCGATTTTTTCCAAGGGTGTGCTTTTCTCACCGCCCTTTAGTGTTACCAACAATCCACCAGAGAACCAAGGCTCTATTTTCTCCACCCACTGAAGGTTGATGATGTGCTTGCGGTTGGCCCTGAAGAAACTCTTTGGGTCTAATCTTTCCTCCAGACTATTCAATGACTTCAAAATCATTGGTTTTTGGTCTTCAAAATGCAGCCTTACATAATTACCCATGGATTCAAAAAGTCTTACTTTTCCGAGTTTCACAAACCAGCATTTTTCGCCGTCTTTTACAAACACCTGATCGTTTTCAGTCAAATATTGCACATTTGGGTCAGCTGAAAGTCTTTCAGAACGTTTGATTTCTGCTTCCACTTTGGTGATAGCCTCTGCCAAACGGCTACTGTCAATGGGCTTCATGAGGTAGTCGAGGGCGTTATATTCAAAGGCCTTTAAAGCATATTCGTCATAGGCTGTAGTGAAGATGACTTCCGGTACTCTGTCTTCTATGATTTCCAAGAGCTCAAATCCATTCTTTCCGGGCATCTGAATATCCAGAAAAAGCAAGTCGGGCTGATGTTCGTCTATGAGTTCTATTGCTTCTTCGGCATTGGCAGCCTCGGCCACAACATGTATTTTTGGGAATTCTTCTAATAACCTTTTGAGTTCGTTTCTCGCAAGTCTTTCGTCGTCTATAATGATGGTTTTCATATACTTAAAGGTATTTTTATGACAGCCGTAACTGTCTGGTGATCTTCTTGATATATCTCAAAAGAGGCATTTTTTCCGTATAAAAGTTGGAGTCTTTTCTGGGTGTTTTTAAGTCCAAAGCCACCATCATCGTTTAGGTTTTCGGTGTTTTTAAGTACGCCTGTGTTCCTGATTTTGATTACTAAATTATTAACAACTTTGCTGGTATTTATCTCCACATAGCCCCATCTAGCTGCTTTTTGTACACCGTGTTTTATGGCGTTTTCTACCAAGGTTTGGAGCATCATAGGCGGCACTTGAATATTGAGCGTATCCACGTTCACGTCCCACATGATTTGTAAACGTTCTTCATACCTCACTTTTTCAAGTTCGAGATAATCTTCTATGGTTTTTAATTCCTCCTTGAGCGAAATAGTGGTTTTTCTGTCGGCTACCAAAGCACTTCTTAAAATATTGGACAACTGTGTTATGCCTTTCTGCGACTTGGTGGGGTCTTCTAACACCAAAGCCCTGATGCTATTTAAGGCATTAAACATAAAATGTGGGTTGATTTGGGCTCTAAGAATTTTGGCCTCTGTGGCCTCTACGGAGGTTTGGAGTTTAATTCGCTCAATGGCATCAATACGGCGTTCGTTGGTGTAGGCGTAAAAAATATATACCAAAACCCAGATCAAAATTGGTTTACTGAGACTGCTGAAATATATAATATCTCTGAGTAACCAATTGGATTTTGAGGTATCTATTATGTCTTCATCAAGACTCACATTTACGGCATAAAACAAGAATGTAATGATGAATATGGCAACAAAACTTCTTATCAACAGCTGAGGAATGGAAAGTTTTATCCAATTATACTTTTTAAAAACAACTCTAAATAAATGCGTTAAAGATATACCAACTAAAATATAGATTATTGAATTAAAAATTAAGCTCTCAAGTTCTTCAAAGTTGAAATTCCACAGCAAGAAATAGCTGATGAATTCGGAAATGGCGTAAAGTGTCCATCCCGAAATTTGAAAAAGCCAATACGACTGCTTAAAATTCATTCATCAAAAAATTTATCAAAACTACAAATAATGCGTATTTATATCCAATCTTCTTGATTGTCGGGGATATTTATTGGCGAAAGGTGGATTTATGGTTTATTGTATTTTGAAATAAAACACCTAGACTTCCAAATGGCTCACATCGTTTCTTGAAAGTATCTCAAATTCATCTTTGGTGTAGCAATATTCTAGTTTGTATAAACAGGTGTTTTGATGTGGAAATGTGTCCATTTCTTTGAGGTGAAGGTTAGAAATTTCAGCCAATAAAACCCGCATTGCTCGCCCATGCATAGCTATTAGTATAAGTTTTTCATCAGAGTTTTCTATAATCTTTTTTAATCCAAGGCTCAGTCTATCAGCTACTTCTACTGGACTTTCGCCTCCAGTGGGTCTTTGGTTCACATCGCCTTCTGCCCAGCTTTTTGTGAGATTGGCGTAGTAAACGTTGTCTTCTGTGTTTGGTTCTTTTCCTTCCTTTTCGCCCCAGCTGATTTCATTAAGTTCGGGTAATATTTCGTGCGGAATTCCTTTTGCGATGAATTTTTCGACCGTTTGATGTGTACGAACCAAAGCCGAAGTGTACACTTTTTGAAAGGCAACATCACCATATTTTCTATGAAAAGCCTCTGCTTGGTTTCTACCGGTTTCGTTGAGGTCGGCGTCTATTCCGCTTCCTTGCACTATGCCTTTTTTGTTATATTCTGTTTCTCCGTGTCTGATCAAATAGATTTCTTTTTTTGACATAAGTATATTTCCCCTCTTTTTAGATATTTTTGACAAATTTACGTAGAATACCATGTTTAATAAAAATTTTGATTTAGAATCCCTCAATGCTTTCGGCAAAAACACACTTCCGGGGCATATTGGAATTGAATTCACAGAGCTTGGCAATGATTTTTTAATTGCCCGGATGCCAGTTGATAGCCGCACACATCAGCCTTTCGGCATTTTGCATGGCGGGGCTTCGGTTGTTTTGGCCGAAACGCTCGGTAGTGTGGCCTCTATGCTGTGTTTGGAAAATCCCGAAAAACAAAAGGCCGTAGGTCTTGAAATAAATGCTAATCACTTGCGTGGAGTGAAGTCGGGCTGGGTTTATGGCAAAGTTACGGCCATTCACCTAGGTTCCAAAACACATGTTTGGGATATAAAAATCACGAATGAAGAACAAAAAATGGTTTGTATATGTAGGTTAACTACTATGATTATCTCTTAAACTTAAACTCGGACTCATTTTTTTGCATAAAGGAAAGTACTGCATAAACGATAATTCCGTGGATTTCACTTGAGTTTTGGTTTAATTCGAAAATAAATTCTACTTATTATCGATTCTAGGCTATTTTTGGAGAATATAAATTTCTTATATGAAAGCATTGGTATTGGGAGGGGGGTCTTTGAAAGGAGCTTGGCAAGTAGGTGCCATACAAGCGGTTTTAGAAACTGGATTCAAGCCTGACATGATTTATGGTATTTCGGCGGGAGCTCTCAATGCCGCCTTTATGGTAAACGAGGCTGGACACCAACACAAAGCCAATGGTACAATTAACTGGGACTTAGTAAACAAGAAATTGCTTCAGTTTTGGATCGAAAACATCACCAAACCTTCCGACATTGGTATTTTAAAGTCGAAATGGACGCTCGGGATAGAAACCCTGATGAGTCGTTTTGATGGCCTCTTGGATACCAATCCTCTTCATGAAAAGCTTAAGAAGTATATTGATTTGACTACGCTCAGACGAAGCCCTGTGGCTATTAAAGTAGGTGCAGTAAACGTTCATACGGGCGAAATGCACTATGCAGATCCGCTTGAGCAACATTTCCTGGATTTTCTAAGAGCCAGCAGTTCCTTGCCTATTATTATGCCGGGTATTCAGATTGGCAATGACAACAAAGAAGTTTATCTAGACGGAGGTATAAGAGAGGTAGTTCCCCTAAAAAAGGCCATTGAAGACGGTGCCACAGAGATTTATGCGATAGCTACACACCCGAAAAAACGTGAAATGGAACCCATCAATTACCGTAGCTTGCTGACTTTGATTGAACGAATCAAGGATATCTCGGTAAATCAGCTTGAAAATAATGACTTGGAATGGGCCGAAAATTATAACCACAATTTGGT
>Ga0164292_10002324_pt1 | contig 15527 bp, 14 predicted proteins | sample GEODES117metaG_FD_111486 | JGI IMG/M metagenome (GOLD analysis project Ga0164292, IMG submission 111486) | Eutrophic lake water microbial communities from Lake Mendota, Wisconsin, USA - GEODES117 metaG | ecosystem: Environmental > Aquatic > Freshwater > Lake | place: USA: Lake Mendota... | reverse complement strand
TTTTCATCAGCCCACGATAGTGTACCTACAGCCTGGTCCATGGCATGGCGGCAAGGAGGAGAATTCCGGACCCGACTGGGGCGATGAGCGCTTTTTCTACGACGAGGAAGACTGTCATAAGATACGCAGGCTGATAACCCATTTCCTTCATGCTGCTGACAAAAAAAAGTGTCCGGTGATTCTTGTAACCGGCATTCGTAAACCATCCCAAATGAATGTAGGACTACGTCGATTAGGATTATTTGATCGTCGGATTCGTATACCCGAGCTCGATCCCATCTGGTTAGCAGATAACTTTATGCAATCTGTAGGTTGTGAACTCTTCGATGAGTCCATTACGTCAGATAAAACGTGCTTTGGTATCCTGCTAAGTAGAGATTTCCCGACCCAAAGGCGTCGATCGCTTCTGTATGCAGCGATTCGACGACAAACCTGGCAGCAGGGTCGTGCCATTGGACTTCAAGATATCGCTCAGTATGCAGCGTACGGTACTCAGGATGACCCAGATTTAACGTCTGGCGTAGCAAGCAACGATAAGCTTTTACGCCATGCGATGCATGAGGCTGGTCATGCGGTCATCGCATATTACGAATCAGTTGAGCGAAAACTGCCTATCTACTGCAGCGTGAATAAGCGCAGTGAATCACTGGGGATCTTGATGGCCGCCCCGGATTCAGCCGAGCACCAAGAGGAAGACCCTAGTTTCTCGGATGTGATACATCGTATCAAGGTGTGTTTGGCTGGCAGGGCGGCTGAGCATTTACTGCTGGGCTATGATCAAGTGAGTGCGCGGGGCGCATCATCAGATTTAGAACAAGCATCAAGCTTGGCAAGATTAATGTGTGCAGAATGGGGATATAGCCTGACATCGTCTGAGTCTGGTCAAGCTGGATCAAATCTGCTGGCTATTCATGAAGAGTCACCTGAATTACAAAAAAATAAAATTGAAGAAGATGCTCGGCAATTGTTAGGTCGCCTGTATATGCAGGTTCTTGAGGTTCTAAAGACTCATCGGGCTGCGCTAGAACGTATCGTTTACACCCTAGTGGAGAAGAAATCTTTATTTGCGAGCGACTTTGAGATACTTCCGCAGCCGCCAAAGACAGGTTGTGTAAAGCCATGAATAAAAATGTCCTACGTCAATGGGCTCTATTAAGACTCTTGCCTAGATACCCCAAGAAAAGTTCGGTCACTGATTTACTTTATAGCTTGGATCGGCTGGGATTTGAGACGACGATCAGGACCATACAGCGCGATTTAAATGCGCTCGCCTTATCGTTTCCCATCGTTTCTGATGATGCAAAACCTCAAGGGTGGTCATGGTCCAAAGACGCTCCACAGCTTAATTTCCCGGACTATGACCAGCAGACGGCAGTCAATTTTTTAGTAGCGAGATTGCACCTTGACAAAATATTGCCTAAGAACTCACTCAGCTATCTCAAGCCGTGGTTCAAGGCAGCGGATGATGCGTTAAATATTCAAGGCGTATCAACAGGTCAACTGAACAATAAAATTCGTATTGAAAGTCGATCATTTTCACTTCGACCACCTGAGACAAATCCTGAGGTGCTTGATTGTGTGTATGACGCTCTTTTAAGAGAAAAATGCTTGCAGCTTATCTATGCTTCTCGTTCTAAGGAAAAGAGTGAAGAATATGTCGTTCACCCAATCTCCGTAGTAATCATTGACGCAGTAAGTTACTTGGTAGTTATTTTTGAGGGGCATGAGGATATTCGCCACCTTGCAGTGCACCGAATTAGAAAAATTAGGTTACTAGACCGAGTAAGAAAAATACCAGAAGACTTTAATCTGGATGATTACATTTCGCTTGGAAGTTTTGGGATGAAGCAAGGGAGCATCGATCTTCATCTCAAATTTAGAATTAAAACGATATGGGCGAAGCATCTTGAAGAGACGCCCATGGCAAGTGACCAAAAAATCACTCATCTTACCGATGGCTGGACACAAATTGAGGCAACGGTACCCGACACTTCTCAGATCAGGTGGTGGTTAAGAGGGTTTGGGGCTGATTTAATCGTCGATAGACCCAGGCGACTTTTAAACGAGTTTAGCCGTGAATCAGCGCGGATGAGAGAGAACTATCGACTGGATTAGGTGGGTTGGATGCGACAATTTTTGTCGCAATACTCAGGTAGGCTGATGGCTGTGACATGAAAAATAAACAGTGTCTGTATTTCACGGTGAGCTTATGGCAGTTATACCCCTATGCCCATTGAACTAACGTCGCCCAGCCTAGAGGAAAGCCTAGATCCAATGGAATCAGTGGTAGCTATTCCTTTAGTCGAGGCCAATGCAACAACAGCTCCAACCGAAGGCAGTGGTACTCATAGTGATCCGATTGATACGGAGATCGTATTTATCCTCATCGGATTGCTAGTTTTATACGGTTTAATTCGCCTACTGATTGGGATGCTTCCATATATCTTTGGCTTGGCATTTTTAGGTCTGCTGGGTTTTCTGCTGATCAGATAGTAGCTGAAGATGGTTCTGTCAAGGACGATTAGTGGTTTTTTAAAAATTACTGTTTTTGCAGAGAGCATAACTTCATGAGTCTTATACAAAATGCTGTATTAACAACCTAATCAGTTGATCACGGTACGGATGCTTAATACAAATGGTTTCGGTAGCGTAAAACAGAAAATTGTATTTACTCTGCCTGCAACCGCAGCTGGTGCTGTCAAAAATGAAGTGGGTTTTGAGCTTGTTCCTCATGCGGCCGGAAGCTATCAGGGTCGGCCAGTTGGTATTTGGCACCGATGGACAACGCGTCGAGGTGATGATGAGTCCATCGTTATGGAGCTTGGTATTTATTTGAACCCAATCACTAAGGATTGGGAGATTGACTGGTTGCAGAGTGACTGGATTTGATATTTGATGATTGGTGATTTTTTGTTTAATTGATTTCGTAAAACGTGGACTGGCTTTATCTAGTTTTTTAAAATCATTCGGAGAATTCCATGAAAAATTTAGGTATTATTTTAGTAGTGGTTTTGCTTCCCGCATGCAGTTTAACACCGCAACGAACAGCACAAAATCCAGCTGGATTGACTAACGAAGAGTTACTGAAAGTCCAAGCCGATCAAATCGCAAAGCTAGAACGGGATATCGAGAAAAAAGAAAATGATCTACGGTATCAGCATCTCAAGGAAATTCAGTCGCTCCACATACAACAAAAATCATCACCTGCTGTGAACACGCAATGTAAATTTTTATGCTTTTAGCTAGGGTGAGTAGTAGATCATGAAGATGTCAAAAAAACGCACCAGAAAAATCGATCGGAAGCGACTGTTTGAGATGTGCCGTAATTCTGAAGAGCAGCAGAATAAAGACTCACTTCTTTTTGAAAAATTAGTGATCAAAAAAAATGAATACTACGATCAGTTGAAAACTGAGGATGCAGTTCTTTCAGCGCTTGAGAAATTTGATTTACCTGATGGTAAATGACAACTGACCTGCCTTGATTGCACGGTTACTTTCTTCAACCATTTGCTTGTCTAGATTAAATTTGATTGATTTGTCAGGGCTGTAGTTGATGACTAGTCCTTGTAGTTCATAGAAGAACTTTGCGATCTCGGGCGCGCGAGTGGTTAAAACTTTAAAAGCGTACTCTTTGAAGTCTGAGGGTTGTACGTACTCTGGGAAATCAATTCGAACGTGACGACCGGCGTTGCAGAAAGCTGCCATGGTGATTTGACGAGGACGTCCGTTATTTGCGGTAATAGCGAGCGCGTGCGGCACAAAGTTGGACCGCCAGGCGGCTTCGATTTCATCGGTGATTTGCTGTCTTGATGCATTTATTGCATCTTCTATAACGGATTTTGGCAGATCTAAGGCGAGTGGTAGGCGTTCGATGAGACCGCGACTGGAAATGAAATCACCATCGAAAACCTGTTGTAATCGCCGTAGTCCTTTGGCAATATTAGTAATACCAGAGCGAACTATCACCTCGTGATGCGAGATCGATAAGTCCTTGCATCTTTGCTGGATCAGGTCATGAATAATCAGTGGTTTCATAGATGCAGTGTTACTGGAGAAATTGGGATCACCAATGTATTTCGATGACGCGACATCTCGTGTCGTATTAAAGCATGGCAGGTATCGAACAGGAAGCTGTGACCTATGCATGTAACCGACGGCAAGCTCTATTTCTCGCCAAGTGATCTTGCTGAGTTCATGGCGTGTGAACACGCTATCACACTGCACTTAAAAGACCTAGATTCAAGCCTTCAGAAAGCTGAGCCAGATGAGACGCTTAAAATCCTTCAGGATCACGGGGATTTGCACGAGAAAAGCTACCTCGAGAAATTAAAGTTGGCGGGTCGGCAAGTTGTGCAAATCCCGGGTAGGTTAACGCAACCCGAGCGCCATCAGCGAACGCTGCAAGCGATGCAAGACGGTGCCGAAGTTATTTTTCAAGCCGCTTTGGAAGAAGGATCTTTTCGGGGCTACGCCGACTTCCTACTTCGGCGGCCGACTCCCTCGTTACTGGGCAGCCATTCATACGAAGTAGCCGATACCAAGCTGGCTTCCTCAGGTAAAGCTCGGCATCTGGTGCAAATTGCTCTGTACTCGGACATGGTTACCGTCGTACAAGGCGTCCCGCCGGCAGAGGCCTCATTGGAGTTGGGCAGTGGCGAATCTAAAACTTACCGCTTGGATAACTACCGGCACTACGTGAATCGACTGAAGGCCCGGTTCTTAAGGTTTGTGGAGGAGCGCCCCTCCACCGAAGCTCAGAAATGTGATCACTGCGGATTTTGTGTTTGGAAGGACTTATGCGCTGATGACTGGGCTCGAGCCGACCACCTTAATCAAGTTGCCCGAATTTCCTCTCCGCAGATCAAACGGCTTAAAGCTGCGGGGATTACGACCTTGGCAGCGCTGGCAGAGTCGAATGTTTCAGTGCCAGGAATGGCGTCACTACAGTCTTTGAGACTGCAGGCGCAGCTGCAGCTGCATAAACGAACAACGGGTGAAGATAAGGTCGATATCAAATCTTTAGATCCTGTCGCTAAGACAGGCTTTTATCGATTACCTGCACCGGGTCAGGGTGATATGTATTTTGATATGGAGGGCTACCCCTATGTCAAAGACGGGCTCGAGTATTTGTTTGGTGTGTCTTACCACCACGATGGCGAACTGAAATTCAAACCATTCTGGGGTCACGATCGGCAAGGTGAGCGCACGGCGTTTGAGCAATTCATCGACTTCGTCATGGAGAGGATTCGGCTTTACCCTGAATCACACATCTACCATTACGCAGACTATGAGCGCCGAGCCTTACGTTCTTTAATGAGCCTGCATGGTACGCGTGAAAAAGAAGTCGATCAACTTTTACGTGAGCAGCGACTGATCGATTTATATGCAGTAGTTCGAGAATCTATTCTGACCTCAGAGCCACGTTACTCGATCAAAAACCTCGAGACGTTTTATATGAAAGGTGAGCGGGAGTCCGATGTAAAAACTGCTGGCGCTAGTATCGTTTTTTATGAAAAATGGCGACATGACAATAATCAACAGTGGCTAGACGACATCGAGCGATATAACGAAGAAGATTGCATCTCCACTAAAAAGCTTCACGACTGGCTCTGTAGCTTAAAGACGCAAGCCGAACGCGATTACCAACAAGTAATATCTTGGTATGTCCAGGAAGCAAGTGACGAGTCTGAGCCTGCTGTAGGTTCATCCCGATCCGAGGGATCTCTAGCCGCACAAGCGAGAAAAGAAAACGTCAGAGCCCGTCTTGAAAACTACCTCAAGCCCTACATCATCCAAGATCAACGTCTTGGTCAAGTCCCCTCCACAGAGTCCCAATTAAGCGGACATCTTGCCGCAGTTCAAAATCTGCTTTATCTCCTCGATTTTTACTGGCGAGAAGCAAAGCCGGGTTTTTGGAAGATGTTCGATCAACAAAAACGCTCCTTTGATGAGTTGATCGACGATATGGATGTGTTATCGGGGCTGATGAGAGACCCGAAAGTAGCCCCCGTTGTTGACAAACAGTCCTTGATTTTTACCTACCAGATGCCCGCGCAGGATCATCGGCTAAAAGTGGGCGATTCCCTGCGGGAGACATCGACATTGCGGTCCTTGGGTACCTTGCACGCCCTTGATGCTGATGTGGGTGAGGCAGAAATAAGGATCGGCAAGCGAACGGTTAACGGTACATGGAAGGGCGAAATGCCAATCCTATGCGCTGTCGCGGCATCCAATATGGTCAGTACCAGCACACTTGAGGCAGCCATCTTGCGCTTCGCAGACGATGACCTTGAGCGACAAGAAGACTCTAGGTACCAATCACTCTGGCAAGTACTAAGTAGAACGTTGCCTCGAATCTCTGGGATTGAGCAGGGTGCTTGCATTCTGCCGCCAGCAAGTACCAAAGAGCAGATCACCGATGTCGTGAGCCGATTAGATAATAGCTATCTCGTTATCCAAGGGCCGCCAGGCACTGGAAAAACCTATACCGGTGCCAGAATCGTTTTGGCACTGCTGGCTAAGGGTATGCGGGTTGGAATAAGTGCGTTAAGTCATCAAGCTATTGCCAATTTCCTTGACGCAATCACTAAAGCTGCAATCGAACTTAACCAAGCATTTGTTGGCAGCCGCAAGGGCGATGGCGCAGCTGCGTTATCGGATGGGCGTTTTATAGTAGACACCGAAGATACGGAGACAGCGCTAGACCGGAAAAATCAACTCGTGGCTGGAACAGCTTGGCTTTTTGCCAGAGAAAGTGCCGATCAAGCATTTGACTACCTCTTTATTGATGAGGCGGGTCAAACCTCACTGGCCAATCTCGTGGCAATGGGCACTGCAGCGAAAAACCTAGTGCTCTTAGGTGACCAAATGCAACTTGGTCAGCCCCTGCAAGGGAAGCATCCGGGTGACGTTGGTCAGTCAGCACTGGAATATTTGCTAGGCGACGCGGCGACTGTTCCACCCGAGCAAGGAGTCTTGCTGGATATAACTTGGCGCATGCATCCAGCCGTCTGTCAATTTATTTCAAGTGCGTTGTACGATGGTCGCCTGAAAAATCATGAAAGCACCGCAACCCAAAGACTGGTACTGAGCAGTGGCCATGATCCTGCCTTGAAGAGTAGTGGAATCTCCTTTGAGCCTGTAAACCATGAAGGCTGTGCCCAAACAAGTGAGGAAGAGGCTGCAAGAATCAGTGAAATTATCTGCTCACTGCTTAAGCAGTCATATGTCAACTCAGATGGTAAGGCAAAATCCATGGCACAAGACAATATTTTGGTTGTAGCGCCTTATAACGCACAGGTAAGAATCTTAAAACAAAAACTCTCCCCGCAAATAAAGGTAGGAACAGTCGATAAATTTCAAGGCATGGAAGCAGAGGTAGTGATCGTCTCAATGACAACATCAAGCGACGAGGAAATGCCAAGAGATATGGCATTTCTGTTTGATCGCAGGCGCTTAAATGTCGCTATCTCAAGAGCAAAAACATTGGCAATACTTGTCGCGAGCACCAAATTATTGGGAGTGCATTGCAAAACGCCAGAGCAAATGGCATTGGTTGATACTTTATGCTGGGCAAAAGAAATGGACAATTAAGCAAAAAGAATCAGCAATCATTAAAAGAAAAAAAACAGAAAACGACAGAAAAATATGAGGTCGCTAATGAAGAGATTTGTGCTAAGTGATGAAATATCTGCGGAAGAAATTCAGTTGTATCGCGACTATGTTGGCATGCCATGGCAAAAAACAGAGGAATTAGAAAATGTTGCCGAGAAAATAAAGCAAATCTGGGATAAAGTTGATTTATTAGGGCAGGTATTTTGTAGCAACGCTCTGGGGAATAATTTTCATGTTACCGATAGAGTTCGAACGTGCCTTGATCAATCTGGTGGTAGGGCTGGGCCTAAGAAATTCCGGCATTACTTGCTCGTCAGGATAAAACATAAAGAAAGTGAATTTAAAGACGAGCTTTATTATTGGCTATCTGCAGGATTTAATAGAGATGAAGAATCTAAAATAGTGCAGAAAGAAAAATTCAGAATAAGACTTGCATTGGGTATTTCTGATCAGGATGCGCCAAAAGATATAAAAGATATTTTTAGAAAAATTTTAATTGATAACCACCTCGAATGCATTGTCGAAGATGTTGAAAATAAAACAATTGAAGAAATTGAAAAAATTCTTTTTGAGGAATTTAAAAAATTCAAAAAATCATTTGATCAAATTGTTCATGAAAATAGAGAAGGTCTAAAGTCCATAAAAACGAGAAAAAAAATAAGGGATATGGAAAAAGATACAACGCAGAGTAATTTTAAGCACCGCGATAAGGAATTTGATTGTGAAGAAGATTTGGTGTCAAATAAAATATTTTCTACAAAAAATCTTATTTTTTACGGCCCTCCGGGTACAGGCAAGACTTACCATCTTCAAGAACTGAAAGAACAGTATAAAAATCGTTGCGAGTTTGTGACTTTTCATCAATCGTACGGTTACGAAGAATTCGTAGAGGGATTAAGGCCTGTTCTCGCTGAGGATAGCGGTTTTCCTCATAGTAGCGATGGGTCAGGGCAAGTAAAATACAAAATAGAGCCAGGTATTTTTAAACGTCTTTGTGATAACGCTGCAAGTGATAAGGATAATAGATACGCAATTTTTATTGATGAAATTAATCGAGGTAATATAAGTAAAATTTTTGGTGAATTAATTTCTCTCATCGAGATTGATAAAAGAGAAAAGCTAAAAATTACACTGGCATACTCAAAAAAATCTTTTACTGTACCTAAAAATATCGACATTATTGGTACGATGAATACTGCTGATCGATCGTTAGCTCTGATTGATACTGCCCTTAGAAGACGTTTCGAATTCAAAGCACTTTATCCAGACACTCGAGAAGAAAAAGATCCTAATGATAAGTTAAGCGCACCGTTATCAGGGCTCATGGTGGGTGAGATTGACATACGCAAGATGCTGAAAGCAATAAACGATCGAATTGAACTCTTGTACGACCTTGATCACTGCATTGGTCATGCCTACTTTACTGGTTTGTTGAAGAACGAGGGCGAGCTAGAGAGTGATGACTCTGAAGAAAGACGATTCATGGCTTTAAAACATATTTTCTTAACACGAATCAGGCCACTTCTCGAGGAATATTTTTTTGAAAATTGGAAAAACATCAGACGTGTTCTTGGCGATGATTCAAATAAGCCGAAAGATTTACAATTTTTGCATGAAATTACGAACTCGGATGATCGTGATCTTTTTGATGATGGTTTTGAAAATGAAAGATTCCGTTATCGATGGAATGATGATGCGTTTAAGGAACCTGAGGCGTACATCCGAATTTACTCGAATCTTAAAAAGCAAGTTTCTTTATGACGGGAAGTGCGATTACCTGCTATGAATTTCACAAACTGGTCGCGTCAGTGACAGACGATCATGAATCTGAGGATTCGGAGAACTTTAAGAAGATAAACCCTAATGTATTTGCATGGCTTGAGCGTGTGGCTCGATACAGCTCTGTCACTGGTTCGCCCGCTTGGGTTAGACCAAGTCGTCAGCGAGGAGCGGTAGCGGTCGAGTTAACTAGCTATGTAGGCGTAGTTCGAGCGCCGGACGGGACTCAGATCGAAATACTTCCCAAGATCGGAAGATTGAGCGAAGACGATGTCGATAAGACCCGTATTCTTCTGCTCAATATGTTACGCAGTTTGCCCGGTTTTAAGCACGTTAAGACCACTGACGCAGCGCTGCAAGCACGCAAGATGCGTCTACTAGATATTTTTATATGTGAATTTCTGAAGGCAACACAAGCAATCGTAAAAAGAGGGTTACGCGGCGGTTATTCCACTCGCCGGGATAATCTAGCTGCATTGCGTGGGAAATTGCAAATTTCGATACATTTGCGTGAGAACCTCGTTCGTCGTGATCGTTTTTATTCCGAATTTGATGAGTTCTCCACTGATCGTGCTGAAAATCGGCTCTTGCACACAGCACTGCGTCGATCACTTTCCTGGGCTTCATCGGCAGAGATTCAGCACCTGGCCCGAGAATTGTGTTTTGTTTTCTCAGATGTGCCCGAATCCACAGTCCCTAGGGTGGACATGCAGTTTGTCAAGCTGGACCGAGACATGGGCTACTACGCAGAAGCGTTGGCTTGGGCAGAACTGATCCTTCAAGGGCTTTCACCCTTGACTGGCTTAGGTCGAAATGAAGCACCTTCTTTGTTGTTTCCAATGCAAGATGTGTTCGAAGCTTACGTTGGAAAATATTTAAAAAGCCAGCTTCAACCGCTATTTACATTGCAAAAGCAATCTAACAAGCTCTCGCTCGTCGAGCACCGCGATGAAAAGTGGTTTCAATTAAAGCCCGATCTTCTTGTTAAGGATTCAGCCGGAAAAGCCTGCATGGTATTAGATACCAAATGGAAACTACTTGATGCCAGCAGAGGTAACTCAAGGGACAAATTTGGATTATCTCAGGCTGATTTTTATCAAATGTATGCTTACGGGCAAACTTACCTAAAAGGCAAAGGGGATATGGTGCTGATCTATCCCAAAACGCGTGAGTTCGATCAGGCTCTGGCAGTATTCGAGTTTTCAGAATCTAAAGAGTTGCGTCTATGGGTTTTGCCTTTTTGTTTAGAGAACAAGCTAATGATCTTGCCGAGATGCGGAGCGCTAAATTCGACCTTTCACGCAGACTTAAAGGAGAGCCGAGATGCTTGATAAGGACTACACTATTGAGGAAACCGTCCAATATGCAAAAATGCGGGGATGGACAGAAGTACAAGTGCTCGCCGATCTTAAATTCCGTATCGCTTCGGGCGAGGACATCAACTTTCGAGAGACTGGCAACTCAACAGCCGTAATGTCAGCAGCAGCAGCAGGATATCTTTCAATCGTGAAACTTCTGATTGAGCAAGGTGCAGACCTAGCAGTCAAGAATCGCTTTGAGGAAGACGTCGTCGCCTGCGCAAAACTCAGCAAGAAAAAGGATGTCATTGACCTCATCAAAACCGCGATCAAAGCGGGTGGCGCAATTCAAGCGGCAGACCCGCAAATCGCTTTAGTGTACTTCCGCCCCAAGCCCGGCTCACAAGCTGAGTACACCTTTTTTCCGTCAAAGAGTTTTAAGAAGGAGCACGACTCTATCGCTAATGACGTTGGATTTTTTCTCAATCCGTGCGAGATACTTAAATTGCAGCCAATCAAACCTCCAACGATTAAAGCGGGAATTATTTCTATTAATATTGAGGAAGGCAAAGTCACCATCCACGACTCAGAGTGGGATAACCTAAACGAAAAGCAACTCAAGCAGGTGCTAAAGAATTCAACAAGTGAGATTTACGATATCGACGCGGTAGTCAGGGAGTACCTGTCTGAGTAATTTTGTAAGTGTTAGCCCTCATGATATTGGGCGCATCCGGACTTGGCAGTATCCGAGTTTTCAGAATCTAAAGAGTTGCGGCTATGGGTTCTTCCATTTTGTTTAGAGCGGCCGCATATGATCCTGCCAACGTGCAGGGCCACAACCTAAGCGGCTATTATTTTGGAAGGGCAGAGCGATTACCAAAATTTCAAAAAATGAATTCGATTTAATATTTTTTTGTTGGTGGGGCGTTGAGAAATTCAGTGCATGTCTTCCGAAAATCTAAATTTAAATTAAGTCCTTTTTTACGCATTCAATTGTTGTAAGAACTTTTTGCAGAGCTTTAAGCGTCTTTAAGCTCGATTAAGCAATATTGAAAGCTTTGTTCTGGCGGGCCATTGAGGATTCGAGCTGTCGCTCAAACCAGCTCAACCACAGCCCGTAGCTGCTTTGGATTACTGTAAAGGTACGCAGCAGTGGTGCTGATACTGCGATGACCCGCCAAGGCTTTAAGTAAATGGATAGCCGTTCCTTGATTCGCTAGTCGAGTCAAAAACGATCTCCTACCACTGTGGCTGCTCGCGCCTTCAATGCCTGCTGTTTTGTATAGCAGGGCAAAGGTCTGCGCAAGGCTGTTGGCACTGAAGCCAGACTTCACAGATTTCTGGCTTGCGAAGAATGGGTAGCTGCTATCGATGCAGCGAGCTGCATCTGCATATTCTTGAAGTACCTGTTGAAGCTTTGCGCTGACAAACACAGTGCGGGCGTGTCTGCCTTTGGTCATATCAGGAAGCAGACGAATTTCGTCTTTGATGCGACCGTCGGAATCTGTGACATCGCGCCATCGTAGGCAAGCAACTTCGCCTACACGCAGTCCGGCCCAGTGGGTCAATAAAAGCATGGCACGATTGCGCACAGCATGGCGCGTTTTGCTGACATCCTCCAAAAGCTTCTGAATTTCTTGGTCATCTAATGTGCGTGCTTGCGCCATGAAATCTCCGATTAATTGTCTGAGTCAGTCATCATTGTGTTGTCAGATATTTAGCAGGACAACCGAAATCAGACTGAATTTTGCGGGCTGATTAACTGTTATCTGGACCTAGCAAGGCTGACTGTGGATTGTGCTGTGGATAACTTTTTGGCATGAATTAGCCCGCCAAGAATCAATGACTTAAGTGCAAAAACTATGAAAAGCTAACTTTTCATAGATTTTCCGTTGCTGAATTCGCAATGGCTGTGGATAACTTTCAACGACGCTAAATCTAGCCCTACAAGCGTTTTTCATGGCGTCCAGCACCTAGCACATGCCCGGACGGGCAAAATCGCGCTGTAGGGCTTTTTAGCGGTGGGACTTTTGTGGCTTGCCTGGGATTTTTATTTGCACCTGAGGGCAAACGCATTTTTCTAGGGCTTTTTTCTGGTTGTGATTCTCGTAATCATAGTTCAACGTTCCTAAAAACCCATCGACCCGACGGGACATCGGGTTATCGGTTGTCCATTGTCAAAATAGAACAAATACTAATTTCCAGAACAGTAACTTGGAGATTAGGCATGGAACACAATCGCAACAGTGAATTACTCGCGGAGTTAGCGCAATTCACAGGCACCCAGGGCTACACTCGGATTACCCGCAGGCACTTATTGACCGATGGTGCAAGGTATCTGGCAGATCACGCCGAGTGCTATTGGCTCATGGATGCAGTTGCAAGTCATCTTGATGAAATCGGCACGCAGGACTGGTTTGTCCTAGTCCGCTTGGAGCTGGAGGGGAGCATGGCTACGTTGATCTATGAGGACGGTAACGGTCACGAGCACGCCAGACAGGCCATTCCCTTCACGGATTTCCCTTTGCAGCAGATACGGCTGTACGCTTGCTGGGACACGGAACACTGGGTAATCATGCTGCCCGGCGAGTATTGAATCAAAATCGAGCACTGGATAGGCCATCCAGTGCCCATTGGCCCTCGCTAATTATTTCTTGAATCCAGCCTTCAAGCTTCCACTGGCTGCTTCTATCTGAGCGTCCAGCTCGCCGGTCTCAACTGCTGCCTTCACGGTCTCGATTGCGGTGACCAAATCATCCAGATTGGCCACTTCAATGGCGTTTTTACCCTTGGCAATATCCAGAACTCGCGAACCATAGCGGACCGAAAAACAAAGCTTGCCATTGTCTCCAGTGAACCACCATGGCCGCACTCGTTTTTGTGCGTCTATTGTCACGCGCTCACCGGTTTCTGTATTACGAACGGTTTTTCTGCGAACCGGTGCGAATACATCACCAGATCGTTGGGATCGTGCCAGCTGCAATTGCTCCCATAGTTTATCGCTCAATTTATTTCTGCGAACCACAATCGCGGGCAGAGCAGTGGGCTTGCGGGCTTCAACCAATTTCAGCTTGCTTAGTGTGCTCATTTCATCCTCCTGTTTGAGTTAAGAGCACACTTACTTTATGACTGATTTTTGGGCAGGACGACCATTTTTTTCGGTCAATTTGTCCAAAACAGCGGAAATCAGCCTAATTTTCGCCGGATTTTTCGTGGGTTTTCCTGTCTCAGGCATAAATATTTGTGCGAGTTGCTTTGTTCTAGTTGCGAGTTGCAGTTGCTAGAAGAAGAAAAACAGTTGCTGTTGCTAGAGAGTTGCAGTTGTTGAGTTGTGTTGCTGAGGCAAATGAGTAGCCATGATCAGCAACTCGAGACCAGCAACTTCCCTTTTGGGATCTACTACTGGCAACTCAGCAACACGTCAGCAACTGTTTTTTCTTCTTCTGCAACTGCAACTATTCCAGCAACCAGCGACCAGCAACCGCACAAACTATCAAGGAGAAGATAATGAGAGAAGCAGTAATCACGAGATCAGCAGAAATCAACTCAGTAGTTATCACGCAAGCACAAGCTGCTAAACCCGCAGAACGAGAAATCGTTGTACGCGGCTTTATCAATGAACGATTCGGCAGCACCTATGGGCAAGGGCTTTTTCGCCGAGCAGTCTATAACGGCTCTATTGAGCTGCGAAATCCCTTCCAAAAATATCTGTTGGATTTTTACACCTACGCTTATTGGGAAGTTAAAGCGCGATCTGACCAGCAAATAAAAAGCGTGAATGACATGCGCTCGGCTGGTATGGATGGTGACCCTGACATTTTGTTTTCATGGTTGCAGCAATACGATCCAGTAACCAAGCACAAGTCAGCAGTTGCAGGCTACGCGGTGTATCACACCAAGACCAACGAAGTTCATGTGAGCATCAACGACCCCGAGCGAGATGTAGTGGAGCAGTGGTGGCTGGATGCACGCGCCTGCGCCAATCCAGGGCTTAAAAAACCAGCGTTTATTGCAGCCAATGTGGATCTCAACAGCTAAGCTGGGATTCTGCGAAATCATTGCGAAATTTACAATAAAAAAGCCAACCCAGTGTGCAAAACCCAGTGCAGCGAGCTGTCGGTTTTATACAGCCGGGTGCTACAACGCGCTACAAGTGCTTTTAAGCAGGGCTGCGTGCTGTCGAGCCCAGCAATGCAATAAATAGCTTGTAGCGCTGATTAGACGCTTTAGTTTATCCACAGCAGCTGTGGATAACGATCAGCTAATTGGTTGCAAAACTGCTGACAGCTTGAGTTTGATCGGCGTGCATGCAGATTAAGCAGAGTGTGGGATTTCTCCCACAGAATGCCAGCAAGTAAACGCATAAGAAAATCTAACTTTTCTTATGCGCTGTTGCTAAGTCATTGATTCTTGGAAGATCTGCAAAATTTGCAACCAACAAAAAAAGAGGTCGTCCATTTTGGAAAAAGAAAACACACTACAAGCGGGTGTTTTATTTATCTCAAAGGACAAACAAATGGCCCAAGCAAAAACGTTAACCCAAGCAGAATTTGATCAAGTGATGCGCTACATCAGTACCAAGAAATTCGCACTTCGCAATCGCGTAATGTTCCTGATCAGTCATTGGTCAGGCATGCGTGTGGGTGAGATCGCCAGTCTCAAGGTGAAAGACATCCTCAATCCCGATGGCACGATCCGCGCGGAAGTGCGCTTATTACCCGAGCAAACCAAAGGACGCCACGCTCGCACCGTGTATCTACCTGCCAAGCTGCAAGAAGAGCTGCGTGCCTATATTCGCTGCCGCTGTATCAACAGTGCTGGCATAAGCTGTTGGCG
>Ga0164292_10002323_pt1 | contig 15532 bp, 9 predicted proteins | sample GEODES117metaG_FD_111486 | JGI IMG/M metagenome (GOLD analysis project Ga0164292, IMG submission 111486) | Eutrophic lake water microbial communities from Lake Mendota, Wisconsin, USA - GEODES117 metaG | ecosystem: Environmental > Aquatic > Freshwater > Lake | place: USA: Lake Mendota, Wisconsin... | reverse complement strand
ATCCAATATGCAAAGGCCTTACAAGCTGTGTAACGACAGCATCACCAATTTTTTTTCCCTGTAACGTGCCATTGGTAATCGCCTCCTTATAATGTATTCCACCGTAGAAGCGACTTACCGCTGCTTCATCAGCAGCTTCGTAAAATGATTTGAAATGACGTACAGGAAGACCGTAACCGATCTCTGTATCATCTGCAAAACTAAAGTCATTACCAAATAGCGCTGATAATACGGATGCTGCAGCGGCGCTGATCACGCTATGGCCGCTGGTGTACTCGGGAAAAGGAGGTGTCTGTAATAAAGGGCGCCATGATTCATCGATATATGCGTTGATAAATGATTCCGGCCTGATGGTATTGCTTCTGTACTTTTCGTCCCAGCAACTGATGAAGCCATCGTAGAGAGCCACAGCAGTAAAGAGATATGCCTTTAAGGAAACATTGAACGAGGCCTTTGCTTTCATACAGGCCACTCCCGCAATACTCATCCAATGGCCTCCCGGCGATAGTTTTTTCGTCGCAAAATTCAAATGGCCCTGCGTGTTCAAATAAAAGGGGTTACAATCCCAAAACGACGCAACGGCGGAATCGCCAACTGACATCTTCTTTGAAAATTCATATACTTCCAGGGCCTGTTGGTAGAAAGGAGAATCCTTTGTTGTGCTGAACTTCATGGGTGAAGCCGGTCTGTATTCGTCAATGGACTTGATCACCACAGGCCTGAGCTTTCCCCAGTGAGGTTCAACCGCGGCAAAATAACCCGGTGGCGTAGGGATCCATGCAGAAGGATCTTTAATCAGGCTATAGCGTTTCATTTTCCTGGTAGCACCATAGTTGTCCTTCGCTGCCCATGACATGACACTGTCACTAACCTTACGGGCCCATTCAATGGACACTTTTTTGATGTCCGGGGTAATCCTATAGGAGGATAGGATCGCGTGCAGTGAATCCTTCATTGCAGAATCAGAAAAAACAAAACGTGAGGATGTAAACAGCAGAGCATAGATGCTGCTATAACGCGAATCAATCTGTGATTTTTCCGGGGGATCAAATGGCAGATGAAAATCTTTACAAACCTCCCCGAAAGAAGGATAAGAAGGATCTCCGGCCTTAGCAGCCTCATATGCCGCCACGGCGGTATACAAATAGATCCGGCTGGCTACGGGAGGAGAGAAAATATCATGAACGATCACGGTAGTGACTGCTTTTTGCGCCCTGTGCAACAACAGCTCCTCTTGCGCAGTAAGCACAGATGGCAGTAAAAAGGATAACACTCCAATAGTTAGTATCGATCTGATTTTTCTCATTCCAAAATTTCTAATACCTGCACAGGCTCATCGTTCTTAGCAACAATGATCAGCTTTCTGCCACTCGCATTTTTTATGATGGCCGTTTGTCGTACATCACCGCTAATATATAATCCGGTTTCTATAGCCGGCCTCACATCAGCCTCACCGTCTTTGTTAAAAACCGATAAACTCCCCAACCCTGCATCACTCCTGCCCCATTGAACCCGCCAGGGATAGAAGTTCCCTGTCAACAGCAAGCCCTGCTCCCCAAGATCATTGATACTGAAAGTCCTTGACACCTGCGCATACGGAGGCAACACCTTTTTTTGGAAACTATTATCGCCCTTATTGATATAAGCAACTGTTGAAAGTTCAGTCACATTCCACTGCGAAGCAGATTTTCTTTTTGCATCCGGAACTATGTCCGCGATCCCTGCATTTGCATACTGATGATACTTCACAAATTTTCTACGCAGTGAGACCACCTGATCCAGGAGTTCATCCCTCGATGCGGCAGGATATGAAATGCCATTGATATAATAACAAAACAGGGGATCTTCCATGCCATTGTCATCGATGTCTGTTACAAATAAATTAACAGGTTCTTTTTTTGACGCCTTGAACTGAAGATTATTGCCAGCATTCCCTGCAACGATATCCGGCTTGCCGTCGCCATTGACATCACCCACAAAAAGCGCGCTCCAGAGACCTTCATCAGACAAGCCTGAGGTCTTCGACACCTCCTTAAATGATCCCCCGCCATTCATGAACAACTTTACACTCATCCACTCACCCGCGATGACCAGGTCGATTTTCCCATCGCCATCCATATCAGAAAAGGCAGCAGAACTGATCATACCCGGCGTTTCCAATTCCTTTGACCACGCTCCCGTTACATCTGTAAAAACAACGGCTCCATTCCTAGAATCATTTCTCAGCAAATAACTACGACTTGCATGAGGGAATCCCCCCGGCACTGCGCTTCCGCCAACAAACAGGTCTATGTCACCATCGCCATCCATATCCCCCGCGGTGATGGCCTGCTTACTGCTGGTCATAGCCTGTGGCAATGCATTCGGCGACCTCGTAAAACCACCACGACCATCGTTCACATAAATTCTATCTGCATACTCTGGAGATCCATTCTCATATTCATTCCCACCGGATACTACATACAGATCCAAGTGATTATCACCGTTGAAATCTGCCATCACAGCCCTCACATCTTCACTCTCCTTGTCTGCCTCCCAGGGCTGCGATCCGGCCCTTGAAAAAGTTCCGTCTTTCTGCTGAAGAAACAAGGCACTCGACTGGCCGATGGCGCCCCCTATAAAAGCATCTGACAGGCCATCGCCATTCACATCACCAGTAGCCAATGCGGGGCCTGACCTCGACAACTGATAAGGGATCAGCACTTCTACCTTGAAGTCGACAAAATCATTCTCCCTGTGAGTAAAGCCAAGCTTGCTGGCTGCAGTGACATCTTTGAACCGGGGGGTTGAAGTAGTATTGTTTGAGATATCTGGAGTGGCAACATAGCTACTCCCAGTCTGCAGAGCCTTTGCCCGCTGTTCGATGTCGATCCTCGAGTTAATGATCACGGAAGTCACAGTTTGCACGCTGCCATCAGGCCATTGGATCATTACTGAGTCTATAGTAGCAGCATCGCCCAATCCAAAATGCAGGGTATGGGTACTGGACGACTGATAACCACGCACCGGGAATAACTCCTGCAGTTGCACGGGGGCAGACTTTGCAAATACGTACACTTTAGCGCCGATAGCCTGGCTATTGTTACCGCTCCCTTTTAACAGGATCTGCAAGTAATTCTTCCGAACCAGTTCATTGGCCTTGTTCTCATAGAGCTGCACAGGCTCGTTGTTATTTCCAATGATTAGATCCATGTCGCCATCGTTATCTAAATCTGCATATGCGGCGCAATTGGATATCGTAGCATTATTAAAGCCCCACTCCTGGCTTTTGTTGGAAAAGGTCAGGTCACCTTCGTTTCGGAAAAAAAAATTTCGCAATTTGTTCGAGGGCATCTTGCGCACGAGGTCGTAGGTCTTAAAATTGAGATTGCCTTTAGAAGCCTGTGCTAATTGCTCATCTGCCACTGTGTATTTCAGAAAGTCGTTATCCGTAAAGTCCCTGAGGTATCCATTGCTAACCATCAGATCTTTCCAGCCGTCGTTATCAAAATCAGAAAACAGGGCGGACCAACTCCAGTCCGTGTTACTGATCCCCGCCAGCTGTCCAATTTCACTGAACCGCATGTTCCCCTGCTGGTCGATCCCCTGATGTAAGTGCAACATATTGCGCATCTGCTGGTGATAATAGCCGCTGTCCAGCAATAAATGATATGCATCATATTCATCCGGGCCCTTCAGTAGTTTCTGCCTGTAGTTGTCTGCCGGCAGCATATCGAGCGTATATACATCGGGCCAACCGTCGTTATTGATATCCGCAATATCTGCTCCCATGGAGAACTTACTGATATGCGTAAACGATTTTTGGAGAACCTGGGTGAAGGTTCCATTCTTGTTATTGACGTAGCAGTAATCCTGCTCTGTATAATCACTGGAGCTGTAGATATCTGGCCAGCCGTCCTTATTCAGGTCACTGATCACTACGGAGAGTCCAAAGTTCAACGCATTGTTAATGATTCCTGCAGTCAGGGTGACGTCCACGAAACGCGGTTTACCATCGGGTTGAGCATCATTTCTGAACAACCGGTTTCCGAATCTCATATCTGGTGTAGCCCGGATCTTGCTGGTGTTTAGATAAGGGTTAAACGTATGATTGGAATGATTGACCAGAAAAAGATCAAGGTCACCATCGCGGTCAAAATCAAAAAAAGCGGACTGGGTAGATAAACTTCCCGGTGCATCAAGACCGAGTTCCGCTGCCATTTCACGGAATTGTGGAACGCCATTTTTCAACCCTTGGTGAATATACAGCTCGTTACTGAGAGCGATACCCTGAACCGGGCCGGAATGGCAGATATAGATGTCGGGCCATGTGTCGCCATTAACATCAGCTACGTTCACTCCGGTGCGCCAGTGACCATTACCTTCTATTTTAGCCTTTACAGTAATATCTTCAAACCTGAGTGAGCCTTTGTTTAGGTATAGCTTATTGGCTACCACATTACCGGAGATGAACACATCATCCAACCCATCCTTGTTAAAATCAGCCACCCCAATACCATGCCCGTTATAGAGGTATTCATATTTAAAAACGTGCACTGAATCGGTTTCAACGATGGCATTCGTGAAGCGGATACCAGAGCGATCAGGGGAAACAAGATCAAATAAAGTTTTACCCGACTGGCCATAAGATAGAAGCCCGACATGCAACAGGGAAAATATGGCTATGATCAAATGTTTTGTCATGGATGAATATCAATACTCATTTAGGGACGTCGATCACCAGATTCTCATCCCCTTTCTTGTATGGAAGGAATACCATGATCATAGTCAGCATTTCATTTGTAGTTTCCATATTGCCTGTAGACGTGACCAGCCTCGGTGGATTGTTTGGATTGAAGGGATTGCTCGATGTATTGTCATAAGTTCCCTGAATAAACAATCGGCTACCCTGCGGAACCGGAACCAGTTTTTTGAACCGGTAGATCTCCTGCCACCTGAAATCCCAATCGGGGATGTGCGACAACTTAACCGTATCTCCTGTGGGTTTAATAGCGAAGGCCTTGAATGTTTTTCCCAACAAATGCATATGGGGCCAGACATACATGACCGAAAAATCTTCGCCTGGATTCATCAGCTCCAGCGAAAAAGTCTGCACCTTGTTAGGCATCAGTTTTAGGGGTGGACTGATCTGCTTCTCGCCGATGCCACCTGAACCGAAACTGATGATCTTGACCTTACGATCGATCTTCGCTTTTGTGAAAAATAAATTCACGCCGGCTGTCACCTCTTCGGGTTTTGCAAGCGGTGCGAAATGAAGGGTTAGAATGATCACGCCTCGTTTAGGAAGTACCCAGCCCATTCCTTTGGGATAGCTTTCGAAAGAGGCGCCCGGAATCCAGCCACCATAATACTGTATGGTTTTCTTCAGGGGTTTCCATTGCTCAGTTAAAGCAGGATTTTCTTCAGTAAGATTGATCGCATCAGGACCGCTTTTCAGGGGCACAGACGCTGGCACTTCATGAATGCTGTAATTGACATGATGGATCACTTTTTTGTTATCGGAGTAGAACTCTATCGCTTCCACGTTGAGTGAATCCTTGAGCTCAAAGGGAATACGATACATGACGAAACGTTCTGCATTATCACCTGGCAACTGGAACGGCTGCGGCATCAACAAGCTGGTATCTGCCTTTCGATGATATGCTGTTTTGTTGCGTACACTGGTGAACTGCCCTATATTCATCACTTCTCCGGTACCCTTAGGCGCACTATTATCTATCCATGCAATAATGGTTTCTTTCTCCTTATCAGTCAGCGACCTGTTGTTTGCGTAATCAGCATAATGATTATCAGCCCGCCAGGGAGGCATATAGCCCGAGGAGATCACCTTTTTGATGAATCCGGTACGCTTGGCCACATCCTCATAACTGATCAGGGAAAATGGAGCCGATTCATTTGGCCTGTGGCAGGGGCTGCATTTGGCATGGATGATGGGCGCCACATCTTTTACAAAGGTGGGCACCTGCGCGAAAATTCCGTTACTTAAAAACATGTTGATCAAAAAGATCGCAGTCAGTTTTCTCATCTTAATATTCATTTAATACACAGCCCTGTGCTTTCACATAGGATATGGTCACTGGTTCTCCATGTATCACCTGCCGCACCGCATCGGCGAGGTATAATTGATCCGGCTTTTGCTTTTTCTTTCCCAGTTTCGTTAGCCAGTTATCTATGGCGCCCCGATAAACGCATTGACCTTCCTGATTGAACAAATAGACTTCGGGCGTTACTTCTCCCTTGAGTTTCAGCGCCACTTCTCTCTTTTTATCCGTGAGCAATGTATAGCCGATATTGTAAGAGCGTGCAAACTGCAGCACGGTCTTATCGCTATAGGTGCTGCCAACAATGATCCCGGTGATCCTTAACTCACTGGCATACTGCTCCTGGAGTTGGTTAAGGGTGAGCGTATAGTTGATCGACATAGGGCACTCAGGTGAAATGAGGACGAGCGCTTCAATCTTTCCGCTGCTGCCAATGGACAATTCCTTGTTGTGTTCCGAAGACCAGATCGGGATGTCTTTCACTGCTGCCAGATCGAGCAGCTCGTTTTCCTGCGCCACGCCAGGTATGGCTAAGAAGCAACAACAGCATAAGGCGGCCAAACCATTTTTTAACGCACAAAACATAGGTGCAAATTCGTGATTTACCAGCAAAAAAAAAGATAAACAGCCAGAAAGCTGGCTGTTTATCTTTTAACGAATCAATTAGGTCAAATCGGATTGCTTATGGCATATCCCACCAGATCCGGCCTCTTGGATCGAGATTATCTGAACCGAAATTAGGATCAGCTTTCATCGCATCCAAAGCTGCTTGCTTGTTAGCGAAGTTCAGATCTGTTGGACTTGGATTTCCAATCACAGCCCGACGGGCGATCTGAAATACAGAACCATTGATCAGGATATCCTCGTTAGCCAACGCAGTAGTCCTGTTAGGCATACCGGTCCGCTTAAATCCAGCCCATGCTTCGTTGGGCTGCTTGAAGTAATTGATATAATTCTGAATGGCGATCTGCTCAAGCGCCCTTGCCGGAGTGTACCTCACGGTGGGATGATTAAGATATGCCGTAATCTCCGCAGGAGTTACAGCAGCGTAATCAACCACCGCTGCGGCCGCAGCCCTGGCGTTGTAGAACTCGATTGAAGCAGTTACACCCTGGTTGTACATGGTTTCAGCATTCTCAGTAGAGATACCCCTTGCCGCAGCTTCAGCACGCATCAATTGTTGATCAGCGAAAGTGATCACCGGGAAAAATGCCTGACCGGTTCCGCCACCAAAAGTGGGTTGGAACATCCGGTATTGGATATAGGAGAACGTATCTAATACAAGGGTGCTGTTTGCACGACGACCGGTAAACAGGATCCTGTTTGCTGGCGTTTGAGCCAGGTCCGGACTAACCGGCGCACCAACGATACGCTGAGCGGGTTCCGTAGTTCCAGCAGCCAACACTCCGCCAGCGATACCGGCGTTGATATTCGCTTGCGTATAGTTATTCCTTTGATAGAACAACCTGAGGCGGGGATCCTGGGTGGTAGTCATGAAATTCACTGTAGGAGCAGGAGCCCGAAAACCATCTGGGTTCCAGTTTCCACCAGCAGTAAACGTATTATGAGCCAATAATACCCAGCTTTCGCTATTGTTTGCCATAAGCAAGGTAGGATCTGACAAACATTCCCTCAAAATAGCGGTAGCTTTGGTTGCATCCCGCTTCAAAAGACGCATAGCGATTCGCATGCGCAGCGCATTAGCAGCCTTGGCCCAAAGCGCATTATTTCCTGCGTAATACTGATCAAAATTGGTTAATGAAATCTGGTTCGGCGCGCCTGCCTTTAATGTCGCAGCCAGTGCCTTCAAACGTCCGTCCCAAATGTTGAATAGTTCCTGCTGGCTTTCCCATTTTGGTGTCAATGTTCCACCATAACGTGCAGTAAATGCTTCAGAATAGGCCAAATGACCGTTCATGTCAGAAACAAAGAAAGCATAATAGATCTTAACCACTTCAGCCATGGCAACGACCATCTGACGAGAGGCTCTATCGGCATCCGACATTCCTTCAGCCAACTTGGCCACGTCTGTAGTTGTGCTGCCTATACCGGGATAAAAAATACCTAAGCGCTGGTTCGTGTTTCCAAACTCCGTGAAGGTGGGGGCGTTAGCTCCAGCCTGCGGAACGGTAATCTGTACCCAATGATTGATCCTGCGGAGGTTATCATAAAACTGCTCAAAATCGGAGCTATGTACAAGACGGGCGGCAGTAAAAAACTGCTCTTCCGGCTTAATAGAGTACAACACATCAGGGTTGGTATTTAAATCAACAAAATCCTGTTTGTCACAACCCGTAAATGCCAGTGCACCTACCGCCAATACCCATGAAAAAATCTTGGTCTTCATCTTCATCGTAATATCTTTTCGTATTCGTTTTTAATTCGATTAGAATCCTGCATTTAATGAAATAGCAAACTGCCTCACCCATGGCATACCACCATATTCTGCAAATGAACCAGCCCTGCTTGAGAAGATGCTCTCCGGGTTGATATCATCAGGAGTAGTGTTATACAGATAGAACAGGTTACGTCCTGTGAAACTCAGGCGAAGGCGTTGCATATACACTTTATTGGCAAGGGCTTTTGGAAGTTCATACCCAACGGAAATTTCTCGAACAGCCACCCATGAATTCTCGAAAATAGAGTACTCGCGGATACCGGTACCCCAACTGGCGAGATTCTCGTAATGCTGCCACGCTGGTAATGGCTTGGCCAATCCACTTTTTACAGCATCAGCATAGGAGATGCCTTCCATGTTCTGACCATTGATCACCACTCCTCTGCCAAATACGCCATCAGGAATGATACCATCTTCACGTACTACACCAGTTGCGTCTGTCCAGCTAACACCGCCCGTTGCCAGTGTACGACCTTTAAGCGTGCTTTTCCAGCTACCGAATTGTGACCCGTACTGGTGCGTGGCAGAAGCCATCATACCTCCAAACTTACTATCCAACTGGGCGAACAAAGTGAAGTTCTTGTAACGTACTTCATGAAGATTGCTCAACAGGAAGTTTTCCATCATGGTGCCTATTTCTTTGAAACCCTGACCATATGATCCGCTCCTGATAAACGCACCAGCGCCATTCAATACGCGCTGATTTTTCTCGTTGGTAGCATACGCATAATTGGTAATAATGGTTCCATAATCTTTACCGACACGGGCAACAGATACAACGTCAGCTCCGAAAGCGTAGTCCAGGTCAACCTGACTTACACCTGGGTACAATTCAATGATCTTATTGCGGTTGAGCGTAAAATTAAATGTGGTAGAATATTCAAAATCCTTTTTCCTTACGATCACTGCACTTAGCACCGCTTCAATACCCTGGTTTTGGATATTACCTGCATTGATCTGGCGGCTGGATATACCACTTTCAGAAGGTGCTCCGAGATTCAACACCTGATTGAATGTATTCTTTTTGTAGTAGGCTACGTCCAGACGCAAGCGATTATCGAACATACGGAGATCCGCGCCAAATTCCCACTCGCGCGTACGCAGGGGTTGCAAGGCGAGATTACCCAGTCCATAGTTAGGCCATCCATACTGAGGAAATGCAGTACCATTTGGAAGAATGGGGTTACCCAGCAAAGAATAGTTACCAAAGGTGGTAGCAAAAATGCCTGCACCAGCACCAGTATAACCAAGGCTAGCGCGAAGCTTACCAAAGGTCAGCCAGTTGGCCTTATTCTTCTTTTGGAGCATTTCTGTGAACACCCAGGATACGCCGACTGAAGGATAGAGGTAAGAGAAGTCACCACTTCCATCAGGATAAGTCAGTGTACTGGTCCAGTCGTTACGCAGACTCGCATTGATGGTCAACATGTCTTTCCATGTGATATCACCATAGCCATAAATCGCATCCAACCTGCTCTGCGGAAATACACCGCCTGAGGTAGTTGCTGCGTTTACAGAGTTAGCCAGATTATATACACGGGGGATACGAAGACCACCGGCTGTAGATGAATTCTGCTGGCGACCGCCCAATCCACGCTGTGTTTCACCACCGACTGTGACATTATAGTCAAAATCTTCTCCGATCTTACGGGTTGCAGTTAGCAAACCCTGGATCCTAGCATCCATAGAGTTGCTCTGGAACAAGGAGTAGCTTCCCTGGAAGTTAGGCCCAACACCAAAGTTGACACCATCACCGGGGGTTTTATTTTCACGCTGTACGGTGAGTGAGTTCAGATTGGTACGAACCAGCGCCGTCAGCCATGGGGTAATTTGGGCTGTCAAATCCACGTTAGCCAGGATCTGATTTTCTTTTTGGTTAACCCTCACCTGATACATCTGCCACAAAGGCCCGATGTTGACACCCCTCAAATAGGGCGGAACTACATTCGACCCACCATTGGGGCTCAAATAGTTATTCAGAACATAGTCAAGCGGAAGGTTTCTTGAATTGGAGAATCCAAAACGGAACAGCGGATTTGAGTTACCACCCTGCTGCAAAGGATTCTGGCTGTTAGACATAGCATAAGCCACAGAGGCGTCCATGTTTACGAACTTGCCGATCTTTTGAGTTGCCCGCAGGTTAAAATTGTTCCTGGTGAACTCATTGGTAGGCTGGATCGCCTTATTTGATGTATTGGTATAAGAGAAACGGAAAGTGGTCTTGTCGCTTCCTCCCTCTACCGCAATATTGGTATTATTGATGGTACCTGTCCGGAACAATGATGACGGATCATTGGGAGAATAGGGACGTTTTACGCCATCCGCATCCGTAACGATCCTTCCGTCCATTCTTGGACCGAAGCTCCGGTAAGGGGCGTTGGCATCGTTTGGAATCAAATCACTGCCATCGGCTGCTTTAGCGAAATAAGGATTGATGCCGCCACCAAACTCATTCTGATAAGCCGGTAAACGCCAAACATTTTCCCAAGTATTGGTCTGATTCAGGGTTACACCGAGACCTGGGCGAGCGCGCCCTTTCTTGGTGGTGATCAACAGAACACCATTAAGTGCTTGAGAACCATACAGTGCAGAGGCTGCAGATCCTTTTAGTACAGTTACACTTTCATAATCATCGGGGTTCAGGTTCTTCATCTGGTTACCGAAGTCACGGGCATCACCCCAACTGTCAGCTCCTGTTGCACCTGGCTGGATCAGCACACCGTCGATAACCACCAATGGCATGGTGTTACCGCTCAATGATGCGTTACCACGGATACGGATCCTTGAACTGGACGACGGACCACCAGCACCCTGGTTCACCATCACACCAGCTACTTTACCCTGAAGTGAGTTCACAACGTTCACCTGGCCGGCGCGCGCAATCTCACTACCCTTCACTTCCTGAATGGCGTAGGTAAGGTTCCGCGTGCTCTTTTTTGCACCGAAACCAGTAACAACCACTTCATTCAATTCATTTTTCTTTGATTGAAGTCCAATAACCATAGCCTCTGACCCGTCCATTTCAATGGGCGTGAAAGAGATGCCGGTAAACACCAGTTTGGGAGAGGCACTGTTTGTTGCAATGGTGAATGCACCATTTGCATCCGTAGTTGCATAGGTCTTCGTTCCTTTTACCTGCACGGTGATCCCCTGTAATGGGTTACCTGCATCGTCTTTTACTACACCTGAATAGGATTTTCGTTCCTGGGCCATGGCCATAACCACCAGGCAAAACGAAAAAACGAGGAATAGAAAAACTCTCTGGGTAGCTCTCTTCATTTGCAGTTGTCTTTTTTTGGTTTATTTAATTGATGTCTTGCATTATTCATAGCGGCTTTAGCACTCGCCGCCGGCAATTGTGATGCCTTTAACATTCGGACGTAAAATAGTAAAAAAAACATAATACTCACCGACACAAGCCCCATGGTTTTTCTTCAGAATCGTGTTTAACTTATAACTACCGACTATAAATGATAGATTTTCGTTGTAACTGGGCTTAATCCACTTTCATCATCGCCACAAAATCATCGAATAGGTACCTTGAATCAAAAGGACCGGGCGTAGACTCCGGATGGTATTGCACCGAAAAAGCCGATTTCCCTTTTATCCGGATGCCTTCAATGGATTCGTCGTTCAAATTGAGGTGTGTGATCTCCGTATTAGGAGAATTCCTAACCGCTTCCGGATCTACACCAAAACCATGGTTCTGCGTGGTGATCTCGCAGAGGCCGGTAATCAGGTTCCTCACGGGGTGATTCAGACCGCGATGCCCATGGTGCATCTTAAAAGTAGGTATGCCGTTCGCCAGCGCCAGCAATTGATGACCCAGGCAAATCCCAAAAGTTGGTTTGTTTGTATTAAGAATGTCTTTCACCGTCTCAATGGCGTAATCCATGGCAGACGGATCGCCCGGGCCGTTCGAAATGAAGAATCCGTGCGGCTCAAACTCCTCCAATTCCTTCAGTGTCGTTTTTGCGGGGTATACCCTTACATAGGTTCCTCTGTCTGCCAGACATTGGAGAATGTTCTTTTTTACGCCATAATCCAGCACGGCTACGCGGATCGGCGCAGCCGGGTCGCCCAGGTGATAGACTTCCTTAGTGGATACCTGGGAGGCCAGTTCCAGACCACCCATGGAGGGCACTTTGGCCAGCTCGGTCTTCAGTAAATCAATGTCGGTATGCTCGGAAGAGATGATGCAATTCATCGCGCCTTTTGTCCGAACCGCCGTGACGAGGGCCCTGGTATCGACATCTTCAATCGCAACAATATTTTGCTCCTCCAGGTACTTGTGCAGAGAGTTGGTGGCCTTGAGCCTGCTGTATCGCTCTTCCAGGTTCCTTCCGATCAGGCCCCTGATCTTCACAGATCCGGACTCCACATCATCGGGCATGACACCATAATTACCCACATGCACACTGTTCATGATCAACACCTGGCCAAAATAACTGGGGTCGGTAAATACTTCCTGGTATCCGGTCATGCCGGTATTGAAGCAAAGTTCGCCAGACGTGGTTCCAATTTTTCCAAACGACTTTCCATGATATACTGTACCATCTTCAAGAACCAATACTGCGGGCCTGTACGCTTGTAATACTTCGGGCATGTAGTTTTAATTTTTTTAAATAACGGATGCAAAATAAAAAAGGCAAGTCCAAATGACTTGCCTTTCTATCAACTATTTTTAAACATTCTTATTCTGCGACTTTTTCTTCTGTTGATTCAGACGCGGGTTTAGCTTCTGCAGTTGCATCAGATGCCGGAGCTACTTTCTTCTTGGCTCCACCACTACGACGGGTCTTCTTGGCAGGAGCGGCTGCTTCAGCAACACCCTTACCGTAGATCTCATTGAAGTCAACCAGTTCGATCATCGCCCTTTCAGCATTGTCACCCAAACGGGCACCCAGCTTAATGATGCGGGTATACCCACCAGGGCGGGATGCAACTTTAGGAGCAACAACGGTGAACAGTTCTTTCACGGCCTCCTTATCATTCAGGTAACTGAACACTACCCGATGCTGGTGCATGATCTGCTCTTTAGTCTCTGTTTTCTTTGTTTTGGTGATCAGGGGCTCAACGTAGGTCCTGAGCGCCCTTGCCTTTGCCAGTGTGGTCACAATACGCTTGTATTGGATCAATTGGCAGGCCAGGTTCTGCAACAATGCCTTTCGATGCGATTTCGTTCGGCTAAGGTTGTTGATTTTGTCTCCGTGTCTCATTTGACTTTTGTTTTAATACCGTACCGGTCAGGAATACGGCTATTTGCTATGTGATAAATGTGGGGAATGATATCAATGTGGGGATGGAGAACCATTCCACATTTATATCATTCATTTAAAATTCGTCTTTGTCGAGGCCCAGCTTGCTCAGGTCCATGCCAAACTGAAGGCCACGCTCATGAAGTACCTGCTCGATCTCAGCCAGAGACTTCTGACCAAAATTCCGGAATTTCATCAGGTCTTCCTGCTCGTACTGAACCAATTCGCTAAGGCTGTTGATCTTCGCTGCTTTCAGGCAATTAAAGGCACGAACAGAAAGATCCAGATCTTCCAGCGGAGTCTTCAGAATCTTACGAAGCTGAAGGGTCTGCTCATCAACCAGGTCTTCTTTCTTTTCCTCTTTATTGTCGAACGTGATGTTCTCGTCAGTGATGATCATGAGGTGCTGGATCAGGATCCGTGAAGCTTGCTTAACGGCTTCTTCAGGATGGATGGTACCATCTGTTGCTACGTCCATAACCAGTTTCTCATAGTCAGTACGCTGCTCCACACGGGTATTCTCGATACCATACTTTACATTCTTAATAGGAGTGTAAATGGCATCAATTGGAATATATCCAAACGGAGCATCTTTCACCTTATTCTCATCAGCCGGAACATATCCACGGCCTTTGGTGATGGTGAGTTCAATGTTCAGTTTAGCGGTGCTGTCCATGGTGCAGATCAGGAGATTTGGGTTCATGACCTGGAAAGAGTTTGTTGCTTCTCCGATCATGCCCGCAGTAAATTCACTTCTTCCTTTGATGGATAATGTGATTTTTTCGTTGCTCATGTCGTGGTCAACCACTTTCTTGAAACGAACCTGCTTCAGGTTCAGGATCATTTCTGTTACATCTTCAACAACACCTTTAATGGTGGCGAACTCGTGGTCTGCACCTTCAATGAAGATACCAGAGATCGCATATCCTTCCAAAGAACTTAAAAGTACCCTGCGAAGGGCATTACCGATCGTTACGCCATAACCTGGTTCAAGAGGACGAAACTCAAACTGAGCTTCGAAATCATTCGCTTTCTGAAGTATGATCTTGTCAGGCTTTTGGAAATTTAAAATGGCCATATTTAAATTTCAGATTTTAATTGGTGATCCCGGATTAGGGGAAATGGTGAATGGTTGTTATTATTTAGAGTACAATTCCACGATGAGTTGCTCCTTGATATTCTCAGGGATGCTCTCTCTCTCGGGCATTGCAATGAATGTACCGGTCTTCTCAGCTTCGTTCCATTCGATCCAGTTGAACTTAGGGTTCTTACCCTTCATTTTCTCCAGCAAGGAAGCATTTCCTGCGGTTTTTTCTTTCAACCCGATCACATCGCCGGGTTGGAGATTGTATGAAGGAATGTTCACTACATCACCATTCACTGTAATATGCTTATGGGCAACCAGCTGACGGGCAGCAGGACGGCTTGGAGCAATGCCTAAACGATAAACAGTATTGTCCAGACGTGCTTCCAGGATCTTCAGGAGATTCTCACCTGTAACACCCTTCATCCTTGCAGCAAGCTCAAACGTGTTGCGGAACTGACGCTCAAGCAAACCATACGTGTATTTCGCCTTTTGCTTTTCCTTCAGCTGTATGGAGTATTCACTTGGGCTTTTACGCTTGCGTGTTGCTCCGTGCATGCCTGGTGGATTCGGTCTCTTTTTCGGGTCAAACTTGTTTCCAAGGATCGGTTCACCGAAAATCCGGCAGATCCTTGTTTTGGGGCCTGTGTAACGTGCCATAATGGTTATTTCCTGATTTTTTACAAATGATCCTCGATTATTAAAAAATCATAAAACTGAATCGGGATCGGAATTATCGAATTATCGAATT
>Ga0164292_10002322_pt1 | contig 15534 bp, 14 predicted proteins | sample GEODES117metaG_FD_111486 | JGI IMG/M metagenome (GOLD analysis project Ga0164292, IMG submission 111486) | Eutrophic lake water microbial communities from Lake Mendota, Wisconsin, USA - GEODES117 metaG | ecosystem: Environmental > Aquatic > Freshwater > Lake | place: USA: Lake Mendota... | reverse complement strand
CGACGGCACGCTCGACGATCTGCAGGCGGCGTTCCGGCGCCATCACGCCTTGCAGTGCGGCTTTTGTACGCCCGGCATCCTGATGTCGTGCGTCGACTGGCTGGCGCGCTGCACGCACGGCCCCCTGCCTACCGAGAGCGATGTGCGCACCATGCTGTCGGGCAATTTATGTCGGTGCACGGGCTATACCCCCATCGTGGCCGCAGTCCTGGACGTCGTGCAGCAGCGCCGTGGCCACGCTCCTGCCAACGACCAACCGCTGCGGGAGACGCCCCATGCTTGATCTGGGTCGCACTTTTCTGCAAAGCGTCGAACGTCGTCCGCATGCGGTCGGCCTGGTCGATGCGGCCTTGCAACTGACGTATGCCCAGTGGGCGCGCCACATCGGCGCCACACAGCGCGGTCTGGCCGATGCCGGCCTGAAAAAAGGCGATCACCTGGTCACCGTGCTGCAAAACCGCTGGGAGATGGCCACCCTGCATTGGGCCTGCCAGTTCGCGGGTATCGTGATGACGCCTTTGAACTGGCGCGCCAAGCCCGACGAGGTGGACTACTGCATCCAGGACGCCCAAGCCCGCGCCATCGTCTGGGAACCGATCACCGATGCCGCCGTAACCGCCAGTACCGAGGCGCCGCGGATCGCTCGTATCGTCATGGACGGCGCAGCCCCTGGTAACGCCACCGTCCACCGCTTTGATCACTGGATGAACCAGCCAGTCGATCCGCTGCCGCTGGCCGGTGCGGACGACGGGTCGCTGATGCTCTACACCAGCGGCACCACCGGTAAGCCCAAGGGTGTACCTCGCCGACATCGCGCCGAACGTGCCGCGGCTCTCGCCCATGTAGCACAGAACCGCTATGCGGTGGGGGAATGCACGCTGGGTGTGATGCCGCTGTATCACACGATGGGTGTCCGGTCGCTGCTGGCCATTGCGTTGATCGACGGCCGCTTTGTCTGTATGCCGCGCTTTGAGGCCCAACGCGCCCTGCAGCTGATTCGCGACCAGGGCGTGAGTCACCTGTATCTGGTGCCCACCCTCTACCACGACCTGTTGTCGCACCCGAGTTTCAAGCGCAGCGATGTCGCCAGCGTGCGCAAGCTCGGTTTCGCGGGTGCCCCCATGCACGACGCCCTGCTGCAGCGGCTGCAGGCCGCCTTTGATCCGGAGCTCTTTGTCAATCATTACGGCAGCTCCGAGATCTATACCTTCTCGATCAACCAGCAGGCCACGCTCAAGCCAGGCTCGGCAGGCCGGGCGGGCTTCAACACCCGCCTACGCGTCGTCGCACTCAATCAGCACAATCCGGATGCAGTGACCGACTCGATGCAAGAGGGCCAGATCATCGCGGAGCTCACCAGCGACGAGGCCTTCGAGGGCTACCACCGTCGTCCCGATGCGGATGCCAAGAGCCTGCACGCGGGCTGGTACTTCACCGGAGACACCGGCTACGTCGATGCCGACGGCGATCTGTTCGTCACGGGCCGCGTCGACGACATGATCATCAGCGGCGGCGAGAACATCTCTCCGGTCGACATCGAATCGGTGCTCTCCCTGCACCCTGGGGTCGACGAGGTGGCGGTGGCGGGCCTGAAGGACGAGCGCTGGGGCCAAAAGGTGGTGGCCTTCGTCAAGGCGCACGGACCGATCGATGCGCAGAGCCTGGATGCGCACTGCCGTCGCAGTGACCTGGTCAATTTCAAACGCCCGCGCGACTACGTGTTCGTACGCGAGATTCCCAAAAGCCCGGTGGGCAAGGTCCTTCGCCGCCTGCTGCAGTCGGGCGACTACGAGCTCGCACCCTCACAACCCGCCGAAACCATCCAACCCGAATGAACCCGAGAAAGACCTTGCCATGACCCTGAGCGCCCTTGCCCACCCCGCGACCACACTGCCCGACGCACTGGATGGCTTTCGCGTCGAGATCCTGGCCGAGCAGCACCGCGCCGACATCGTGCTCGATCGACCGCCGCTGAACGTGGTGAGCATGCTGGCACGCGAACAACTGCGCATCACCTTCGAGGCGTTGGACGCCGATGACCGTGTCCGCGTCATCGTGCTGCGCGGCGCCGGCGAGCATTTCTCCAGTGGGGGCGATATCAAGGGATTTCTGGAAGCGTCGCCGGAGAAGGTCAGCGCCCTGGCCTGGAACGTCGCCTCCCCGGCGCGCTGCAGCAAACCCGTCATTGCCGTTGCGCGTGGCTACTGTTTTGGCGTGGGCTTCGAGTTGACGTTGGCCTGCGACTTCCGCTTGGCAGGAGAGAGTGCGCTGTATGCACTGCCCGAGCAGAAGCTGGGGCAGATCCCTGGATCGGGGGGCAGCGCCCGTCTGCAAAAAATGGTGGGCATCACCCGCACCAAAGACATGGTGATGCGCTCACGCCGTATCACGGGCCGGCAGGCCTACGACTGGGGCGTTGTCACCGAGTGCGTCCCCGACGCCGAGCTACCGCAGACCGTCGATGCACTGGTGGCCGAGTTGTGCAGCCTGTCACCCCTGGCGCAGCGCACCGCCAAAAAACTACTCAATGACACCGAGGACTCCCCGCTGTCGATTGCCATCGAATTGGAAGGTCACTGCTATTCACGGCTTCGCAGCAGCGACGACTTCCGTGAGGGTGTGACGGCTTTTCATGCCAAACGCAAGCCTCACTTCACAGGGCGCTGAACGCGCCCTTTTTGCGCACCCTGTTCCCCCCACTCCGCCCGTGAAACGGCGGCCTATGACTCAAAAGGAGACTCTGACCATGAAAACTGTTTTTATTGCCACCCTCACCACCCTTGCAGCCGCCGCAGCGTTCGCGCAATCTACGCCGATTCGCATCGGCGTGGTCACGCCGCTATCGGGGACTTACGCCGGCATCGGCCAGCAGGTACGCTGGGGCCTGGACTTGGCCGCCCGCGAGATCAATGCGGCCGGTGGCGTAGCCGGGCGTCAGTTAGAGCTGATCTATGAGGACGAGGAAGCCAACCCGGCGGTCGCCGTGCAGAAGGCGGAAAAACTCTTCCAAGTGTCCAAGGTCGACTTCCTGACCGGTACGGTCAACAGCGGCTCGACGCTCGCCGTGGGACAGGTGGCCGAGCGCAACGGCAAGCTCATGGCGACGACCGTGTCCTTCGCCGATTCCATCACCGGTGACAAGTGCTCGCCCAATGTATTCCGCGTCAATGCCCGCGCCGGCATGCAATCGGCCGCCCTGGCCGACTGGATGGCCACCACCCGACCCAATGCCAACGTCTTCTACCTGGGCCCCGACTATGAAATGGGTCGCAGCACCGTGGCGGCATTCAAATCCGCAGCCGAGGGCAAGGGCGCCAAGTCGGCCGGCGAGGTCTTCGCACCGCTGGACAACAAGGACTACTCACCTTACTTCGGTCAGATCCGCAGCTCACGCCCGACCGTGATCTACACCTCGGTGGCGGGGAATGACACCGTGCGTCTGTTCAACCAAATGGCGGAGTTTGGTGTCAGCCGCAACGTGCAGGTGGTCGGTGCCAGCGGCACTGTGACCAGCCAGAACCTGGCCGCCATCGGTCGCAACGCGGACGGCTTCGTGACGGGCGTGGGTTACTCGCCGCTGATCGATTCGCCCGAGAACAAGCGATTCGTCACCGCCTTCGAGGCCGCCAACAAAGCGCTGCCCGACTTGTATGGCACCGACAGCTACGGCGTGCTGTACCTCTACAAGGCCGCGGTCGAGAAAGCCCGAAGCACCGAGACCGACAGGGTGCGCGAGGCCATGCGCGGCATGAGCTGGTCGACTCCGCAAGGCGTCAAGACTATCCGCGCTGGCGACCACCAGGCCATGCAGGACATGTACGCGGTTCGCGTCAACAGCGGCAAGTTCGAGATCGTGGGCAGGGTGAGCGCAGCGGCCGCCATTGGCCCGGACGCCTGCACCCGGTTCTGATCCTCCACTTCACGTCAAGGAAATACGCGTGGACTGGCTTCAGTTCGTCCTGGCACCCCAGGTCATCAACGGTCTCTCCATCGGGGTGGCCGTAGTTCTGATGGCTTTGGGGCTGACCATCATCTTTGGTCTGCTGGATGTCATCAACATGGCCCATGGCGAGTTCTATGCGCTGGGCGCCTTTGTGGCCGTCGCACTGATCGGCATGGGCCTGTCGTTCTGGCTGGCGCTGCTGGTGACGCCTGTGCTTCTGGCTTTGGTCGGCTACCTCAGTGAGCGCACGCTGGTCCAGCGCGTTTTTCACAGCAAGGATCGGCATACGCTGACCTTGCTGCTCACCTTCGGCCTGGGCGTGGTGATGGAGGACGCGCTCAAGATCGTGTTCGGTGCCAACCCGCTGCGTCTGGAGGCGCCCATCCAGGGCGCGACCGAGATGCTCGGGTTGTTCTTTCCTCACTACCGCCTGTTCGTGATGCTGTTTGGCGGCGCCGTCATCGCGGCGGTGTGGCTGCTGGTGTTCCGCACCCCTTTGGGGGCGATGGTGCGCGCGGCCGCCTTCGACCGTCACATGACCGCCAGCCTGGGCGTACCGGTTCACAAGGTGTATGCCGCCACCTTCGCCTTTGGCGTGGCGTTGGCCGCACTCGCGGGGGTCTTGCTAGCACCGATGTACTCGGTGTTCCCGACCATGGGGCGAGACTTCGTGTTCATCGCCTTCAGCGTAGTGATCATCGGCGGCATGGGCTCCATCAAGGGCGCCGTGCTGGCCGGACTGGTGCTCACCCAGGTGCAATCGATCAGCAGCTTGTGGATCAGCCCCGTCTGGAGCGATCCGCTGCTGTTTGGAATCATGGTGCTCGTGCTCGTCTGGCGACCGCAGGGCTTGTTTGGGAGGCTCGGTCATGCTTGAGTCTGCTTTGGCGCGCGTCGCCCCGGCCTCGGCAACAGGCAGCCGACCTAACGACGCGCTGCGTTGGATCGCGGCCGTCTTCTTCGTCTCGGCGCTGGCCTTCGGGCTGATCGCCTGGGCGGTCGGCGACGTATTTTTCCTGCGCCTGGCCACCGAGGCCTTGATCTACGGCGGGCTGGCGCTCAGCGTCGATCTGCTGCTCGGTCGCACCGGCTTGCTGCCCTTGGGGCAGGCGCTGTTCTTCGGGCTCGGGGCCTACGTATCGGCGCTGGTGCTCAAACACTGGGACGCCTCCTTCTGGCTGGCCCTGGGTGTTGCCATCGGAGCTTCGGCTCTGGCGGGTCTGCTCGGTGGGTTGATCGCCATCCGCAGCAAAGGGGTGTATTTCGCACTCATCAGCTTTGGCCTCGCACAGGTGGTCAGCAAGGTGATCTACAACACGCGCGAGCTCGGCGCGAGCGACGGCCTCATCGGCGTCCCGGCGGCGCAGGTGGGCGGCGGGCTGACCTCTGCAGTGCCCCTGGGGTTTTTCCTCCTCGTGCTGACGCTCATCTTTATCGTCTGGGCACTGCTGTCCCTTCTGATGGACACCCCCTTCGGTCGCCAGCTGGCGGCGGTGCGCGGCAACGAGCAGCGGCTGGCCTTCATCGGCGTGGACCCGTGGCGCGTCAAGCTCGCGGTCTTCGTTCTGGCGGCGATGATTGCGGGGGCCAGCGGGGCGCTCTACCCGATGCTGCGTGGCTTTGTCAGCCCCGAGCTGATGTTCTTCCAGGTCTCGGGCAACGCGGTGATCAACGTCATCGTCGGCGGCACCGGCACCCTGATCGGACCGCTGCTGGGTTCGAGCCTGCTCACAGGTCTGCGCTCGGTGGTCGGCAGCTGGACCGAGCATCACCACATCGCCATTGGTCTGCTGTTCGTGGCCGTAGTGATCATGGCCCCGCGCGGTCTGGTCGGTGGCCTGGCCCCCTGGCTGCAAGCGCGACTCGACCGGCGCGGCGCAAAGGATCGCATATGAGCACCGACGTCCTCCTTCAAACGCGAAACCTGGGCGTGCGCTTTGGAGCCCTCCAGGCGGTCGATGATGTGAGCTTTGAGGCCCGTCGTGGCGCCATCACGGCCGTGATCGGCCCCAACGGCGCCGGCAAAAGCACGCTGTTCAATCTAATCAGCGGGTCCCTGCGCCCGCTGACGGGGCAGGTCATGCTCGACGGCCAAGACATCACGGGGCAGCCACCCCAAAGGTTGCTGGCGGCGGGGCTGGCGCGCAGCTTCCAAATCACCAACCTGTTCTTTGAACTGCCTGTGCGCGAGAACCTGCGTCTGGCGGCGCAGTTTGTCGAGCCGGGTCCCTGGTGGCGTGGCTTGCGCCATGTACGCACCAGCCGCAGCGCAATGCAACGCGTCGACGAACTGATCGCCCAATTTGAGCTGGCAGCAGACGCTGACGAACTGGCGGGTTTTCTCAGCCACGGCCAGCAGAGACGCCTGGAAATCGCCATGGCGCTTGCCTCGCGCCCGCGGCTGCTGCTGCTGGACGAGCCCACCCAGGGCATGAGCCATGCCGACACCGAAGACACGGCTCAACTGATTCGCAGCCTGGTCCAGGACGGACTGAGCATCCTCATCGTCGAGCATGACGTGGATCTGGTGATGAAATTGTCCGACCACGTGGTGGTGATGCACCAGGGTGCCAAGCTGTCGCAGGGCCACCCCGATGTCGTCCGGGCGGATCCAGCAGTGCAAGCCGCATACTTTGGCCAGGAGGTGCAGCATGCTTGAGTTGCAGGGTGTGCACACCCACTATGGTCTGAGTCACGTCCTGCAAGGGGTGACCCTGAGGGTGAACGCTGGCGAAGTGGTGGGCCTTTTCGGGCGCAACGGGGTGGGCAAAACCACTGTCATGAAGACCATCGCCGGCTGGGTCGCGCCCAGCGCCGGGAAGCTACAGTTTGACGGGCAATCCATCGGCGGCGCAGCCTCGGAGGTCATCTGCCGCAGGGGCATCGGCTTCGTACCCGAGGACCGGCGCATCTTTCCGGGTCTGACCGTCGAAGAAAACCTTGTACTCGGATTCATGCAGACGCCAGGCATCAGCCGCAGCGAACGTCGGCGCAAGCTCGAGCACCTGTACACGCAATTTCCGCGGCTGGGCGAGCGCCGCACCCAGATGGGCACCACGCTCTCAGGCGGGGAGCAGCAGATGCTGGCCATGGCACGCGTACTGGCTGGCCAACCCAGGCTGCTGCTCATCGACGAGCCAACCGAGGGCTTGGCACCGATGATCGTCGAGGAGATTTTCAAGCTCATCGACGGACTGCGCCGCGACGGGGTCCCGATCCTGCTGGTCGAGCAAAACCTGCACCGGGCCCTGGATCTGGTCGATCGCTTTTACGCCTTGGAGCGCGGTGCGGTGGTACTGGAGGGCCGCGGCGACCAGACGGACGACCGGGCGGCACTGGTTAGGCAGTTAAGCGTGTGACCGGGCAAACCGGGGCGGCCGGGGACCCTGCCAGCGGCCCCGGGAGTACCCCGTTGCGGTGGGCTCGGTAATCACTCCAGAATCTTGTCCGTGTCTACCGCCATCAAGATTTACCAGGGTCGGTTCGGCCGTGTCGCTTTACTCGACATGGACGCGCCGCTGGTCGGGCACGCACATCATCACTGCCACATCCTGCTCAAAGCGGGTGGCGCAGACAGCGCCTTCGTCGTGCGGGGTGAGCGAGCGCCTTTACGGGCCGATACCGCGGTACTCGTAAACGCCTGGGAACACCATGCCTACATCCATGATGCTCCGCCGGACGATCGGACACTCATCCTTGCGCTCTACATTGAGCCCGCCTGGCTAGCTGAGTTGCAGCGCTCGCTGGCCGTCACCGCTCATCCTCGGTTTTTTCCGCGCAAATGCGTGCCCATCACCTCGGCGACGCAGCGAATCGTCGAAGAGTTCGTGCTTGAGATGTGGTGGGGCGACGAGGTATCTCCCACGCGGATGGAAGAGCTGCTATTTAATCTCATCATCGCCGTCATCTCCAGCTTCACGGGCCCACGCGACCTGGCTGGACTTCTGCGCATGCGCCCGCCCGCAGCGATGGATCCACGGATTCGCCAGGCGATCGCCTTGATGCGGGACGACCTCTCCCGCGAACTGGATGTCGATGCCTTGGCCGCGCGCAGTGGCCTATCGCGCGCCCACTTCTTTTCCCTCTTTCAGCGCGACACACAAGTGACGCCGCTGGTCTACGCCAACGTATTGCGCTTTGAGACGGCCGTGCGACGACTGAGCCTAGGTACCGAGCCGGTTTCTGACGTGGCGCTAGACCTGGGCTTCTCGGCGCCGGGACACTTTGCGCGCTTCTTTCGCCAGCACCTGGGCATCACGCCCACTGAGTACCGGCGAGTCGTCAACTTGTTTGAGCCGCCCGCCCACAGAGGGCGCGTGGAGCCGCCGCTGATCTGACCGCGCGGGGTCAGCGAGGCAGCGGTTCTTCCTTGGGCCGATTCTCAGGTCGCAAGCGGGTCGGCACTTCAACTGGTCGAGCCGGTGCATCGACAGAGGTCGCACGCGCCAGCCGGGTCAGTCCCGCCGCGGCCTCGCGCGGCACGTCGATACCGTCGCAGTTGTTGATCAGTCCGGCGCACTTGAAAGTGGTGGCCAGCGCCAGTCGGTAATAGGTCCGCGCCGCCTCGGTGTGGCGGGTGGCCTCGGCCGCCCGGCCCAGATAGAAGTAGCCACTGTCCACGCGCATGCCCACCAACGCGATGGCACGCACCACGTCATTCCAGGATTGCGCGTCGTAATAGCCCTTGACGACACGTCGGTTCGCACCCCATGCGCCCGAACACGCGGTGTCGCAGGTCAGTCGCAGATCGCCGCTGCGAAAGGTGGCCATCCAATCGACCACCTGCTCGCCGCTGGCATTGCGCGGGCCCATTTGCGCGCAACCTGCGAGCAGGCAGGTCAGGACCACACACAGGAAATGAACTCTTTTCATGGATCAGGCCTCGAGGCGACGCCTGATTATCAACAAGGCGCGGATCACCCGACCGACGCATTCGAAGCCGGCCGCACCTGCTTTTCCAGTTCGCGGCGAATGGCGTAGGCGCGGGTGCCGGTATCGACCTGCACATCGTCCCAGGTGAGCGACTGGCCCTTGCGCACGGGCCGCACCACCTTGACGTCATGGGCCAGGCCCAGGGGCAAGCCGCCCACGCGCAGCGAATCTTCGGCCGGCGTGAGCTTGCCCCAGACCGTGTAGCCGCCCTCGCCATCGAGCATCTCGCCGGGCTTGAGATCCCGCTTGGCGGTGGCGACCACATCGGCCTTCCAGCACGTGGCGACGCCGGTAGGTTCGCCGCGTAGCGCCAGCGAAGCCACGGAGTAACCCACCTCCAGCCCTATCAGGTGCCAGCGCTTGTACAGGGTGAAGTAGCGGCCGCTGGGGTCGGTTTGCGCGTTGTATTCCTCAAAGCAATTGCGCACGTACTCCGTCTCGCCTTCTACCGTCACCCACACCCCCATGCGGATGTCGTAGTCAATGGGCTGGCCCTGCGCGTCGAGCGAGGAGATCACTTCCACCATCCCCTTGCGCTCCAGGACGCCGCCCTCGCTGCGCGGGCGCGTGAGCGAAGGGATCTGGTCGACGCTGCCCGAGGGATAGCTCAGGCCCTGGGAGGGGACGCACAGGCCGGTGGCATTGGCCACCGCGGTGCTTTCGATCGAGGGCTTGGAGCCATCCAGAAAGCTGTTGAACATTTTCGGATTGAGCCCGCCGCGCGCAGCCTGTTCGGGCGTGAGGCCGTAGTTAGGCCACACCGTGTCCGGCGTCGACTCGGAAAAGTGCGGCAGCCACTTGTGACCGCGCCCCGCCGCCACCACCGGGAAGCCGCAGGTGCGGGCCCAGTCCACCAGGTCGCAGATCAGGGCGGGTTGGTCGCCAAAGGCCAACGAATACACCACGCCGGCCTGCGAGGCCTTGAGCGCGAGCAGGGGGCCGCAAAAGGCATCGGCCTCGACCGTCACGTTCACCACATGCTTCTTGTGCTCGAAGGCCATGAGGCAGTGGTCGACCGCGGCAATCGGGTGGCCAGTGCACTCGACCACGATGTCGATGGCCGGGTGCTTGACCAGCGCCTGCCAGTCGTCGCCGATATGGGTGGCGCCGGTCTGGATCGCGTCGTCGATCGAGCGGGCTTGGGTGCGCTGAGGATCCCAGCCCACGCGAGCCAGGTTGGCGCGGGCGCCGTCGGGCGAAAGATCAGCGATGGCTACCAGGTGCATGCCGGGCGTGCGAGGCACCTGGGCCAGGTACATGGAACCGAACTTGCCCGCGCCGATCAAGCCGACACGAATGGGGCGGCCCTCCTGGGCGCGGCGGACCAGTTGCTGATGCAGTGACATGCGAAGGGACTCCTTATTCCCGTTTCAATCCCGCCGCCTTCACCAGAGGCGGCCATTTGGGCAGATCTTGCTCCATGAAGCGGGTCAGGTCGGCGGGGTTCGCGCTGATGCGGGTCTCGAGTGCGACACCAGCGACCCGCTGTTCAACCTCAGGATCCTGCGAGATCGCGATCACGTCGCGATGGAGCTTTTGCACAATATCCAGAGGCAATCCGGCAGGGGCGACCAGGCCGAACCACTGCAGGGTACTCACGCCGGGCAGGGTCTCGCTCACCGTGGGCACATTGGGCAACAGGGGCGTGCGCTTGTCGCCCGTCACAGCGATAGCCTTGAGCTGTCCGGACTTGAGAAACTGCAGCACTGGCGCCATGCCCAGGATCGCCACCTTCACCTGTCCACCCACGACGTCGTTGATCGCCTGACCGCCGCCCTTGTACGGCACGTGTGTCAGATCAATGCCGGCGCGCAGTTTGATCATCTCCATGCCCAAATGTTGCGCGGTGCCCTGCGCGGGCGAGGCGTAGGGCGTGCCGGGATTGGCCTTGGCGTAGTCGATCAATTCCTTCAGGTTGTTCACGGGCAGCGAAGGATGCGCCACCACGATATGCGCGCCGGTCGCCAACATGGAGATGGGCGTGAAGTCCTTGATCGGGTCGGAATTCACTTTGGCAAACAGCGCGGGCGCGATGGTGTTGCTGTCCAGGAACACGCCCAGGGTGTAGCCATCGGGCTTGGCGCGGGCGATGAAGTCTGTGCCGATCGTGCCGCCACCTCCCACGCGGTTCTCCACCAGGAATTGCTGCCCCGTGCGCGCGGTGAGCTTTTGCGCGTACAGGCGGGCCAGGACATCGGTCACGCCCCCCGCCGCGAAGGTCACGACGACGGTGACGGACTTGTTCGGGTAGGCGGACTGGGCGTAGGCTGGCAGCGCGGACGCCGCGGACAGCACGATCGTCGCGAGGAAGGTGGCGATTTTTCTCATAGCGTGTCTCCTGGTGGTGGTTGGAAAGAACCGGTCGAGTCAGGTGGACGGAGCAGCCTGAAACTTCGAGTCGGTGGGGGTCTCGCCCGGATATCCCAGGCGCAATGCGGCGTCGCGTCCGCCGAAGCGGGCAACCAGCGCGTTCTGGTCGTCCTTGGCCTGGCGGTCGATCCGCTCGGGATCGAGCATGGCGCGCAGGGCGGCTTCGAACTCGGCGACCACACCGGCGTGGGCCGGGTCACCTGCAAGGTCACGTGTCTCTTCGGGGTCGGCCTCGAGATCGAACAGCTCGGGGGCATAGCCCACGTAGTGGTGGTACTTGTAGCGTCCGCGCGTGAGCATGTAGCCCGCGCTCGGTGCGCCTACCGCGTGGTATTCGCTAAAGCCGATCCGCGTGGCGTCATCGGGCTCGCGCGCGAGATCAAACAAGGACCGCCCAGGCAGGTCCGCGTCCTGCGGCGACGGCGGCACCCCCAATGCGTCGAGAAAGGTGGGATACAGGTCGATCAGACCGACGTTGGTGCTGCGCACACCCACCGGTACATCCGGGCCGGCAACGATCATCGGGATGCCAGTGGCTTCACGGTACAGAACATCCTTGTTCCACAGGCCGCGCGTGCCCAGGTTGTCGCCGTGGTCGCTGCTATAGACGATGCGGGTGGTCTCGGCCAGGCCGGTGTCCTCCAGGACCTGCAGCACCTTGCCCACCTGGTGGTCCAGGAAAGAGATCAAGCCGTAGTAGCAGGCGATCGCCAGCTTGCGCCGCGCGTCGGAATCAAAAGTGGCGTCATGGTCCCAGAAGCTGGCCATACGCTCCACCCAGGGATGACGTTGGTAGCCGTCGCGGGGAAGGAGCTTAGGCAGGCGGATGTCTTCGCGCAGATACGGGTCGAGGAATTCTTGCGGTACTACCAGCGGCATATGGGGTGCCACAAAGCCCACGAACAGCATCCAGGGTTTGTCGTCTGGGTGCTTCGCGCGCTCCTGCAACCACTGGGTGGTGAGGTCGCCGATGCGAAAGTCGTAGCGGTTGTAGTTAGAGGTGCCAGGGCCGACCTTTTCATAAAGAGCCGAGGGGCCCGCCTTCTCGGGCATGGGATCGCGCACCGACCCCCACAACTGGCCGATGCCGTTGAGGATATGCATGGGTTCGTGCTGGCGATCAAAGCCGGTGGGATGCTGGGCGTCCTGGTAATGCAACTTGCCGATGGACTCGACACGGTGACCCTGCTGCTGCATGCGGTGGCCCCACCCCGGGATCTTGCCTTCGTAAGCGATGGCGTTATCCCAGTAGCCGATGTCATGCACCCAGCGGCCAGTGGCCAGACTGGCGCGCGCCGGCACGCATACCGGGCAAGGCGTCCAGGCATTGGTAAAGCGCGTACCGCGGGCGGCCAAGCGATCCAGATTCGGGGTGCGCACAAAGGGATGGCCCGAGCAGCCCATGTAGCGCGGATCGTGTTCGTCGGAAAAGATGAACAAGAGATTGGTGGGCTTTTTCATGCGGGGGCCCCCTGAGTGGCACGGGAAGCGGCAGTGTGGGCGGCGTCGAAAGCGGCGCCGCTTTGAAGCAGTTGCGCGATCTCATCGGCGCTGAACTCGCCGAGCGTACTTAACACCTGCACGGTGTCTTCGCCCACCACGCCGCCGGCATGGCGCACAAGCCCTGGCGTAGCCGACAGACGCGGCGCTGGGGCGGGCATGGCCACGGTGCCCAGATCCTCGTCGGGGGCATGAATGATGGTGCCGCGCGCCGCGAAATGCGGATCGCGAAAGATGTCGGCCATCGTGAACACCCGCGCGCCGGGTACGTCCTGGGTTTGAAGCAACTGGGCGAGCTCGCCCAGTTCGAAGCCGCCAGTCCACTCGGCGATGATGCCGTCAAGGACCTCCTCGTTTTCCACACGGGCCAGGCCCGTCGCAAAGCGCGGGTCGTTCGCCAACTCGGCTTGGCCCATCACCTGCGCCAACCGGCGAAACACCGCGTCGCTGGACGCAGCCATCGCGATGAAGCCGCCATCGGCAGTCGGGTACAGGCTATTGGGAGTGCTGCCTGGCAGATGGGTGCCGGCGCGCATCGCCACATGCCCCAGCTTTTCGAAGGCCGGCACGTGCGACTCCATCAGGCTGAAGGCGCTCTCGTACAGCGCTGCATCCACCACCTGACCCTGGCCGGTTCGACCCCGCGAGAGCAGCGCCATCGTGGCGCCCAGCGCACCATACAGCGCGGTGACCATGTCGGTGACAGGCACGGCGGCGCGCACCGGCGGGCGGTCTGGGTAGCCATTGATATGCAGCATGCCGCCCACCGCATCGCCTAGAAAGCCATAGCCGGGGCGTTCGCGGTAGGGCCCGGTCTGGCCGAAGCCGCTGATGCGGACCATGACCAGGCCGGGGTTGTCCTGGCGCAATTGCTCGTAGCCGATGCCCCATTTTTCCAGCGTGCCAGGGCGAAAGTTCTCCACCACGACATCACAGCGACTCGCCAGGCGCCGCACCACATCGCGCGCAGCCTGCTGTCGCAGGTCCAGCGAGATCAGCTGCTTGTTGCGAAGGATGGTGGCGGCATACAGAGACTTGCCGTTCACATGCTTACCCATGGTGCGCACCGGGTCACCCTCGGGCGGCTCCACCTTGATCACCTCGGCGCCGAAGTCGGCCAGCAAGCGTCCGCAGAAAGGCCCGGCGACCGTGGAGCCCAGTTCCAGTACGCGAAAGCCGGTGAGTGGCCCCGTCGCGGACGTCGCGGCGCTCATGCCCGCAGCCCCGTGTACTCGGCGCCCAAAAGATGGCGCACCAGAATCAGTTTCATGATGTTCAGGGTTCCCCCGGTAAAGAGAAAGGCGTGCACATCGCGCAGGCGCTGCTCGATGCCCACATCGCGTAGGTAGCCATTGGCGCCGAACATCTGCAGGCAGTCCTGAATCACGGTGACGCCGGTGGAAATGCCGAACCACTTGGCCATGGCGGCATCGGCTGCGGCGTCCTCACCGCGGTCGTTGGCCACCAGGGCCCGATAGGCCAGCAGGCGGCCGGCCTCGATACGGGCGTGGTGTTCGACCAGCGGAAAGCTGATGGACTGGTTATGGGCGATCGGCCGCCCGTAGACAATGCGGCGCTTCGCGAAATCGATGGTCTCCTGCAGCACCGCCCGCGCGGCGCCCAAGGCCGCCAACGGCGAGAGGCAGCGCGAGACGTTAAAGCGCGCGTACATGATGGCCTTGCCCTGGCCCTCGCCGCCCAGCGTGGCCGTGGCTGGCACACGCACGCCGTCCAGGTGCACCTCGCCCAGCATGTGAGCGCGTGCGCCCATTTGTTCCATCACGGTGGTGGACACGCCGGGCAGGTCGGTGGGCACGCGCAGTAGCACCATGCGGGACTTCGCGCCGCCAGGCTGCTCGACGCGTGCGGACACTGCCAGCACGTCGGCGCCGGGCACGGTGCTCACATGCACCTTGGTGCCGTGGATCACATAGTCGTCACCCTCGAGCCGCGCGGTGACCTCAATCGCCGACAGATCGGAGCCGGCATTTTCCTCGGATGTGGCCAGGGCCACCACGCACTCGCCGGCATAGACGGCGCGGACTGTGTCCTCACCCCAACCGGGAAAGAAATGCGCATGGGTGGCCTGCTGCCAGGCAATCAGTGCGCAGCTCACGTCGACGGCGGCGATCTCCTCGATCGCGATACCCAGGCTCACGTAGTCGCGCCCCAGACCGCCCAGACGCGGCTCGCCGATCACCCCCAGGATGCCCGCGCGTGCCATGGCCCGTATGGCCTCACGCGGCAAGCGCGCTTCCTGATCCCAGCGCTGGCTGTGGGGCCGCAGCTCACGCTCAGCGAAAGCGCGTACCTGCGCGCGCCACGCTTCGTGCTCGGGTGAGAAGGAAAAGTCCAGCGGCATGCGATTCGATCGTTGAAGCCCTGACCCATAATGCTATATAGTATTTTGACTTGTCAAGATCGTCATCCATGAAGACCAAGACGCCCACCTCGCCCACCAAGCTGCGACTGCTCGGTCGCACGCTGCACCGGGTGGGCCGTCACAACGAAGGATTGGCGCTGCATGGGCAGTTGCGACTGGCGTTGTTGCAGTGCATCCATGGGGGTCACTGGACAGCGGGCGATCGCGTGCCCACCGAAACCGAATTGATCGAGGCCACCGCGCTGAGCGCCGGCACCGTGCAGCGAGCCCTGCGTGACCTGACCGACGAAGGCGTGCTGCGCCGCCAGCAAGGCAGCGGCAGCTTCGTCGCCAGCGCGCCCCATCGGATTGACGACGTCGCGCATTGCCGCTTTTTCGACCGCGACGGCGTCACCGTGCTGCCGGT
>Ga0164292_10002317_pt1 | contig 15544 bp, 16 predicted proteins | sample GEODES117metaG_FD_111486 | JGI IMG/M metagenome (GOLD analysis project Ga0164292, IMG submission 111486) | Eutrophic lake water microbial communities from Lake Mendota, Wisconsin, USA - GEODES117 metaG | ecosystem: Environmental > Aquatic > Freshwater > Lake | place: USA: Lake Mendota... | reverse complement strand
TATATTCACATATAATACAATTTAGATTAATTGGACGTGGGTGTCGTAAATTATTCCATCTTTTAATTTGTCTATCTTTTGAAGCCATATATATATATAAAATAAATATAATAATAAATATAATAATAAATATAATAATAAATATAATAATAAATGATTATAACACCAAACTTAGGAATAGGTGATTTATTAATAGTTAAAATGAAACAAATATCTAATAATTTAGATATTGAATATATTAATATTAATAAAGATTTAATAATAAAATATTGTGAAAATTATGAAATCAAAATTAATTTCATTATAAATTTAATAAAACTGTTATTTTGTGGCACGAAATTTTATATAAATAATAAACCGACTGATTTTCATATTTTTGATAATTATTCCCTAAAAAAAACATATTTATATGATTGTATTAATGTTAATATAATGAATGTTAAAAATCAATATTCAAATTATATTATTTTTCATACTAAAATGAGACATGATAGTTTAATGGATAAATTTACTAATGAAATGTTATCAGAATTAAATATCTTTTTTACAAATTTTAAAATATCAAAAAAAATTATAATTTTAGGTGAAAGAAATATAGGACAAAATTTAGAAACAAAATTGCATAAAACAATTTCATTGTATAACAATTTATTATTACTAAATAAAAATAATGATGTAATTGATTTAACAAATGATATATTAACTTGCGGAAATCCAGATTTTAATAAATTTTTATTAGAGATTGAAATTATTAATAAATCTTCTTGTAACATTACTTTTGGAATCGGTGGTCCATTTAATATATGTAAAGCATTCTCTAAAAATAATGTATCGTTCATACCATTTTATCATTTATCTTCATATAAAACAATTTTAGACGAGTTTAATGCTATAGATAATACTATAGTACAAAATATTGAAGATTTAAATAACAGAATATGTAAATTTACTGTAGAAAGATAATAAGTTATTATTTTAATTTAGATAAACACATCATAAAATAACTGTCTCTTTCTTCGACAATATAAAAATTATATTTTTTATACAAACTAATGGCTATGTCATTTATTTTATCAACTGTTAAATAAATTTTATCAATATTTGTAATTTTTTCGTGATTAAATATGTGTTCCATTAATTTTTTACCATATCCTTTACCCTGATAATTTTCTAAAATACAAATACCAAACCAATATTTATTATCATCATAATCTATGTGAGCATAACCAACAGGTAAATTATCATCTATTAATATTAATGTAATTAAATGATTGCTTATTACATTAACGCTTCTTTTATTAAAATATCTAAAAGTACCAGGAATACTATTATTCAAAAATTCATTTAATAAATAATTATTATTTTCAGTAATTTCTATAATATTGTTCATAAACTATTTTACATATCTATATAATTTTTTTTATTTCTTTTTCTGTAATATTAAATAATTTATATAATTCATCTTCTATATATTCTTTTTCAATTATAACTCTACATTTATAATCAATTATTTCTGTTTCAACAGTAGATTTAAATAAAATAGTAATATCATAATTAAAATAATTTTTTAAATAATCTAAATTAAATTCACTTATAATAATTATTTCATCATAAATAAATGATAAATACTTTATAATATTTAAAAATATTTCGTTATTATTTGATTCTTTATTAATTACAATAATTAATCTATTTATTTTATAACTCTTTTGCTCTTTTAATAGTGATTTTGAAACATAATTTATTTTATTTTTAACACGAAAACGGATGTCATTGTATTCAATACATTCTTTACAAACTTTTAAATATAGCTCTTCATCTACATTTCCATCTCTTAAAACATCCATCATATCCCATATTAATAAATTTACTTTTTTCATTGTTGTGTATAACTGGGTGTAATCTATTATAAAACTTTTTAGTTTTTCAAATAATAAATCATATTCTTTTTGAACATCATTTTTCCTATTATCTTTTATTTTGTCCAATTTAATATCTAAAATAGTTAATTTATCAATAGCTTCACCTAAAGATACGGGTAAGTGTAGTAAATCATTATTTGACATTTTTATAATACAATAAAATATAATTTCTATATTGTATTTTATTATATTGTATTTTATTGTATTATATTATATTCTATTATAATAAATGTCTCGTGTATTAGTTTTACAAAATGAACATCATTTAGGAGATCATATAATTAACTTTATTTTTTTTTATAAAATTAAAGATTACATTGAAGAAAATAATATAATTATTCATTACCATTGTCTTGAAAAATATCATAATAATTTAGTTGAATTTAATTGTTCTAAAAATATAATAATAAAAGACTGGGAAAATATAGGATATGTTTTATGGCAAGAAACTTTTCCAAATCCTTATGATTATATAGAAGGTAAATTATGTAAAATGTTTAATATATTTTTAAAAAACGCTGCTATTCCATTGTTAGTAAATTCATTTGAATATCAAGACCCTGAATTATTTACACGTTATGAAAAATTAGATGATAAATATAAAAATATAGATATACTTGTAATTAATTCAACACCATTAAGTGGTCAATATGATTATAATAAGGATATATGGGATGATTTTATAATAAGACTAAGTCAAAAATTTTCAGTTGCGGTAACTCAAAAAGTAAATGATAATATATTATCTTTTCACGATATGTCTGTAAAAAATATAGCGGCATTAGCATTAAAAGTAAAAAAAATTATAGCAATAAATACAGGACCTTCAATTCCATTATATAATACTGATATATTAAACAATGTTGAGGTAATATATTTATTTGGAGGATCAGGTCACCATAAAACACGGAAATTTAAACAACTTTCCAAGCTTAAAGAGTTATCTTTTTTGTTATATTAACTATAATTTATTATTTTAATAAAATTATTAAAATAAAACAAATTAAATAAATACTTAAATTCAAATATTTATTTAATCAATATATATGTCAATTACATTTTCCAGTTGTTTTTATATTATAAAATCAAAATTTGATCCGAATATTTATATTAATTGGATGAATAATTTTCTCTCTATTCTTGTTAAAAAAGAAAATAATTTCAATTTGGTTATTTACAGCGACGAAAATAGCTGTCGATACATTGATACTAAAGAGAACCCAAAAATTAAGGTCGTTTTAAAACCCATTGATCAGTTTTATAATTTCAAGTACGAAGCTTTCTGGGTCGAAAATCACAAAAAGAACTTCTTGCTTAATGACAAGTCCAACTGGGTTTTAAATATGCTATGGTCTGAGAAAATTTGGTTTGTAAAAGAGACTGTAGAGAGAAAATATTTTGAAACAGAGTTTTACGGTTGGTGCGATATTGGTTATTTCAGAAATCGTCCTGAAGACACACATAGTAGCCAACTTTTACAATGGCCAAATGCGTCAAAAATTAGCGCATTAGATAAAAATAAAATTTGCTATGCTTGCATAAATAATGATGACCGATATATGAATTATTTATATAAAATAGTCAATAACAAGTCGCAACACGGATTACCGGTACAAGAAATACCCGCTATACAAAATTCAATAGCAGGCGGATTTTTTATTTGTCATAAAGATAAGATAAACTGGTGGGCGGAAACATATGAAGCAAAATTGGCAGCGTATTTCAAAAATAATTATTTGGTTAAAGATGACCAAATAATATTAGCAGATTGTATTCTTTCAAATTTAAATGAATTTTTACTGTTTAGAGAGAAAAATCCAATGTATGATAATTGGTTTATGTTTCAAAGGATTTTTTTATAAGTTAATTTTTGGCACTACCTTTTCTAAAGGTAGTATATGATAAGTATTTTAATGCCGATTTATAATGGAATTCAATTTATCGATGAATCTGTTTCATCAATTTTAACACAAACTTACGACCAATGGGAGCTGATTATTGGAGTAAATGGCCACCCTGAAAACTCTGATGTTTACAAAATCGCAAAAGAATATGAGAAAAAAGGTGGAGGCAAAATCCGTGTATTCGATTTTTACAAAATTAAAGGCAAATCAAACACATTGAATGCTATGATACACTATTGTGAATATGACCATATTGCACTACTCGATGTTGATGATATTTGGCATCCTCAAAAATTAGAAATTCAATCCCATTTTTTAAACTATTATGGTGTAATTGGCAGCAAATGTATATGGTTTGGTGATAGACCTGGCGTAATTCCAGATATACCGATTGGAGATATTAGTAATTTTGATTTTTCTAAAGTAAATCCTATTATTAATTCAAGTTGTATTATACGTAAGGAATTATGCTATTGGAATGAAAATGGCATAGAAGATTATGATTTGTGGATCCGTTTAAGAAAATCAGGCAAGAGGTTTTTTAATTGTAAAGAAATACTCGTAAAACATCGTATCCATAATGCGTCGGCATTTAACTCAAAAGGTAATGATAATAAAGTCGATGATTTATTAGTAAGTCACGGTTTTAAAAGTCGTGCCGAAAAAAATAATGACCCATCAAGAATACATGTTCCACAAATAAATAAAATGAATATGAGTTTACTTTAGTTATTTAGTTATTTAGTTTTGTATTTTATTCCAGTCCATAGGACACAAATCCCTTGTATCGTGTCCAGCCGCCTCACCAAACCATGTTGCCGGATAGCAGACAATTTTGTAAGGATTCATATTTAAATATGCGCCCCACCAACTAAAAGAACTATTTGCTATAATATTGTCACTACAACTGCTCATTAATATCATTTGCTCCCAATCGCTCAAATCGTTTGACGCCCGAATAAAATTCAATGTGGGAAAATCAGATTTCAACTTGGTAATAGTCTCATTTACATCTTCAAGATCTTCTTCCTCACAAAAATATAATACATTGTTTTTTAATTTCTCTCTTATTTTAAAAAAGGTTAATGATTTTTTATAATATTCATATGTCATAATCGGATGATAATGCTGTACTTTTTTATAGTCCCCAAGTCTAAAATGAAGACTAATTGTGTCATTTAGTGTATATTGTGTGAAACCTGATTTACTTACAACGGTCTTCCTAATTTGTTCAAGATCAATCATTTTACAAATCTTGTAAAAATTTTCTGAAAAATATTTATGGCTTTGAAAGTAACCAAACAAACAAATATTTTGACCTTGACTTTTATACTTGTATAAATTCAGGTCACTATACCTAAATCCGGATTCCTTTACAAGCAGCATTTGAGGAAATACCTTTGACGTAAACGGTTTCAGTCTAATCAAAAAATTATCCCAATATGTGGGTCTTATGATCGTTTGACCACCGCCTAATTTTTCTACATCTATAAAAGCAAATTTGGTTTTAATATTGATTGCGTGCGAAATTGTTGTAAATATTTGGAAAAGTTGGTTTCCAAGTCCACCCATTAAATTACAAGTTATCATTTTATATTATTTGTAATTAGTTTTTAAATTATTCCTTTACTTTTATTAATTAATTTAACCAATCTATTTTCTCATTTAATAATTCTTCCACTTTAATAAATATATTCGAATTGAAAAACCCATTGTGAGCTGATAATGGCGACGGATGAACGCCGTTAATTATTCTCTCTTTATTCAAAATATATTTCTCTTTTGCTTTTGCAAAGTTGCCAAGAAGTAGAAATATACAGCTTGGGTTTTGCGTGCTTATAAACTCGATTACACTATTTGTAAATAGTTCCCATTGATTCATATGAGATCCCGCTTTCCCTTCGACAACTGTTAGTGAAGCATTCAACAAGAATATTTTCTCTCTGTAAAACCATTGCTCTAAATTCCCTGAAACAAAATTATAATTGCGTTCCGGAAACTCGTTTTGGAGTTCCTTAAAGATATTTCTCAATGACGGCGGAATTTTTACACCGGTTGGCACTGAGAAACTTAATCCGTGTGCTTGGTTTGGCCCGTGATATGGGTCTTGTCCGAGTAATACTACCTTTATTTTTGTTACGTCCATTTCAAATACCCGGTATACATTTTCCTTTTCTGGGTACACAGGGTTTTCTTCGCTGGAATATAATGCGTTTAGATTAGGTGTTGATTCAAATTTGTCAAAGAATGGTTTCCAAGATTCGTTCATATTATTGATTATAATATTATTAATAATATGATTTTTGTATTCAATTTTATTATTATTCTTATATATATGTCGCTGAATATTATAAATAATGTTCTCTCTGAAGAAGATATAAATTATATTTTAAGTTTACAAGAAGTATTAAAAGCAAAAAAAAGTATTGATACAAAAACAAGTGGTTCTGTATATTTTTCGGTTAACCTAACCTCTTCAATTAAGAAAACGATATTTGACAACTTTGGATTAAGTCTAGATATAGTTCCAATGCGTTGGATTAAAGGCGATACAATGCCTCATATTGACAATGGTTCAAAGCAATTTGAAAAAACACATTTACTTTATTTAACAGATAGTCAAGGTGAATTTTTACTTGAAAATAATTCATATCCAATAATAAAAAATTCTGCGTTTGTTTTTCATGAAGGATTACGTCACGAAACAGTTTATACTGGTTTAGAACCTCGTCTTTTACTTGGTCCTATGAGCGAAGAAGGATTAGCAGTAGGTGCTGCTACAACTATTTCAGGTCCTGGTGGAACATCTGTATATTTACGTGATGTTGGTTCTGGAATGGAATATAGTTATGACCAGACTATTTGGCAAGGTGTATCATTACCAATATCTGTTCAAAATATATCACCTTTAAACGGTATGTTTACATTAGAATTTACTACAGATATTACTATATATAGTGATATTTTTTATTTCATATGTATTAGTGATAATATTCAATTTGGTGTAAAAACTTTAAATAACGATGGAACAAGACCACAAATTACTATAAATGGTGCCGTAAATTATCTTGGTTTAATACAAAATGGAACAAATTTAAACCCTGGTAATTCTAATATTAATGTTTTTAATTTAGAAGTTCTATCTATTGGTGCAACAACACTTGCTTCTGGGGCTGGATGGTTATGTCAAAGCAATTTTAGTAGGTCATTTACAGACAATTATATAATTAACTGTTATTCAGATGGTGAAATTGCAGGTCAATATTCTGGAGGAATAGTAGGTTCTAGCGCTGCTTCAAATGGAGGAAATCTAACAATAATAGGATGCTCAAGTAGTGGTGTAATATCAGGCGAACAATCAGGTGGAATAGTTGGATATAATTCAGGTGTTAATGGAGGAATTGTTACTATTCAATCTTGTTGGAGCACAGGAATAATTAGTGCTACTATTGACCCAAATTCTGGTGGTTGTGGTGGTATAGTCGGTCCTAACAGTATTAATACTACGGTAACAAATTGTTACACAACTGGTGCTATAGTAGGAAATAACGCAGGTGGTATTGTTGGAGCTAATCCTGGTAATACTGGCGTTTCGGCTATACCTATAACGATTAGTAATTGTTATTCAACCGGAAATATAACAGGTGCTAATAGTGGTGGAATTTGTGGTTCTTTAAATTCAAATAATACTGTTCAAATTACTAATTGTTATACAGTTGGAAATGTTGTTTCAAATGTTGCGTCTGGAATTTTTGCTGGTGCTATTTGTGGTTATAATTTTGGTTCAGCTTTAATAACTAATTGTTATGCTGTAGGTACTGTTACTGACACCATAGGTTACATTATCGCTGGCAGCACTGATATATCATTAACAAGTGCAAATGTTAATATATTAGATTGTTATTCAGAAGCAGGTTCTCCTGGTGGAAGTGCTGGAATATGGAGTGATACTCATGCTAATACAGTTTTAACTGATACTCCATCTGGTGGATATCCATCAACATGGACTACTAATGGTCAAAATATACAATATAATTTATTTAATATGGGTTACACACCTTATTCAATAACAAATATTTCTGGAATAAATTTAATAAGAACATCCTCTTCTACAATAACTATTGGAAATTCAACAAATTCGGCAATTAAAACAACTGGACCCTATTATGCTTTTTTAGAAGATTATATAACACCATTTCAAATAGATATAGACAATGCTACTGGTGCAATTAGTACAACATCATCAACACCTGTCGGAACATATACACTTTATATTTATAACACAGGAAGTTATAATATAACAACATTTACTTTAACAGTAACACAATCACCGACACCAACACCAACACCAACACCAACACCATCACCATCATCTTTTCCAGTTCAACGTATATCATTAAATCAAAAGAGCAGTTTTTGTGGAACACGAGCTGTTTCAGCAACAGCTGTAGGTATTGGAGCAATAAGAGGTAAAGGTTCAGCTACAAGAATATTTAATAACTGTAAAGGTAATAATAGCATAAACTTTCAGTTATGTCAATTTAGAGTTTTAGGTTATAAATAATAACATTGTATTCAATATTTTATTATTTATTAAAAATCTTCATTTAGTGAAAATGCGTCTTCCGACTTTTTGTTAGCTAAACTGTATTCTCCCACTTTACGCTCAAAGAAGTTAGTCTTCCCCTCCAAACTAATAAGCTCCATAAAGTCAAAAGGATTGCTCACATTGTAAATCTTTTTATAACCCAATTGAACGCATAAACGGTCAGCAACAAAACGGATATATTGGCTCATCAATTCGGAATTCATACCAATAAGACGACACGGCAACGCCTCACAAATGAATTCGGTTTCAATATCGACAGCCTCCTTGATAAGCTCATGAATGCGCGCCTTGTCAACCTTTTTCAATAATTTGCTGTACAAAAGGATAGCAAACTCGCAGTGGAGCGCTTCATCGCGCGAAATCAATTCGTTACTGAAGGTAAGTCCGGGCATTAGACCGCGTTTCTTTAACCAGTAAATGCTACAAAAGGCGCCACTAAAGAAAATCCCCTCTACACACGCGAAGGCGACCAAACGGGTGGCGAAACTGCTGCGGTTATCGTGAATCCATTTTTGCGCCCAATCGGACTTCTTTTTGATACACGGAAAATGCTCTATGGCATTAAACAGTCTCGATTTTTCATCCTTGTCTTTAATATAGGTCTCAATTAACAAACTATATGTCTCGCTGTGAATATTTTCCATCGCAATTTGGAACCCATAAAATGCTCTGGCTTCTGAAACCTGAATTTCACTCATAAAACGCGACGCCAGGTTTTCCAAGACGATTCCGTCACTCGCCGCGAAAAACGCCAAAATCATCGATATAAAGTGTCTCTCGTCAGCATTTAAGCTTTCCCAATTTGTCAAATCCTTCGACAAATCGATTTCCTCCGCGCGCCAAAAGCAGTCAATTTGCTTCTTATACATCTCCCATATATCATTATGCTTTATGGGAAACATTACAAATCTATTATCGTCAGGTACAAGTAAAGGCTCAGTAATATTTTTGGACATCCTAAATAATATATTACCAATATTTTAAATTTGTTTTTTAATAAATTTTAAAGAAAATAATAAAATAGTTGGATATTTTAAGATGAATACTTTAAGAATACCTACAAATTATATACATTTAGAGAACAGAGATCAACAACTATTGCAAATTGAAAATCTTATTGACGCGAAAAGAAAAATGTTGATTGATAAACAAAAAAAATTCAAAAACCTTACAAAAGAAAACGAGTTTTTAAATGAAGTTAAACAAGACTATAACAAATATTACGGTTATATTGTTAAACAAAAAGAGGACCAAATGAGCGCGTTAACTATGTTGAATGGTTATATTAAAGATTTAACAATTTCGGGCACTTTAAGTAAAAATAATATTGAAGATGCCAAAAATGAACAACAAAAAATACTTACTGAAATAAATTCAATTAAAAAGGGGATTGATGATATTATTAAAGAAACTGGTAATATTAATTCGGCGGTAAAACACAAAGAAGTTTAATATAAATATATTTTAATTTTATTATAAATTTATATATATAGTAATGAGTACCCCTATAGCACTATTAAATCAAAGTATAACAAATTTAGGTACGGCGGTTAGAAATATGAATACAGCAAATACGGAACAAAACAATACTCTGCGACCAGGTTTTACAGCTATTGCTACTTCACTTGAGGGTTTGAAAACCAGAGTTATGAATTTGATTGATTCGGTTAGACAATTGGGTATTTATATTAAACAATTAGAGAGTAAACGTGGTGCCAATATTAGTGATATTGGTAGTAATGTTGAGGATGTGAATGAATTAAAAAGACAAATCGCTCAATTGCGTGAGGATTACAAGACGTTACAACAAGAATTAGCCAATACTCAACAACAGAACGCAACCCTAAAAAATAATTTAGACACTACTACACAGAACCTTCAACAATGTAATAGAGAGAAAGCTCAATTACAAGCTGATGTCACACAATTACAGAAACGAATTGAAGCTATGCAAGCCGAAATTGATAGATTAAATAATTTGCCAAAACCAGACCCACAAGAAATCCAACAGCTTAAAGCTGAAGTACAAAGATTAAATTATGAAATTCAACAAAGACAGCAAGCACTCGATAATTTAAATAATGTTGTTATACCAGGTTTACAAAAACAAATAACAGACTTAAAAGCATCAATAGCACCATTACAAAAAGAAATAGCAGACTTAAAAGCATCAATAGTACCATTACAACAACAACTAGCACAATGTAATACTGATTTGGAAGCGGCAAATAGAAATATTGCTGCTTTACAAGCACAAAACCGAGATTTAACAGACCAGATTACAGCAAGCACCACAGCTATTAATAATATAATAGCAACAGTAAATGCTTCCAGATTTAAAATAGATCCAAATTTGACACAAGGTATAACGGAACAAAGAGACGAATTGTCAGCACAAATTGGTCGACTGGAAGACATTGTTAACAGCCTATTACCTGGAAAAGGTTCATCTTCTGGACGAGGATTTTCACCAAAAGTTGCTAATGTGTCTAAAGCCAGTTCAGAGACACGTGCTCTTCCTACAGGGTGGTACTCAGCAGTTGACCCAGAAACGGGAGCTACCTATTACATTAACGATACAACAAAAAAAAGTCAATGGGATTTTCCTGTTATTCCATCTTCAACCTCTTCGTCATCATCTTCATCATCATCTTTGTCGTCATCATCTTTGTCGTCATCATCATCAGGAAAATATGGTAGCTTTTTAGATGAAGAACCGAGCGATTCTTCATCATCGGGAGAAAATACACCTCCTTCACGTTCAGCAAGGTCTTCTATGAGACGGCCAACTTCTAAATCATATTCGAGTTCATCTAATATGGGCGATATTTTTGGTACACCTACTTCAAATGCATATGGTGCTCCAGTTAATATTACATCGTCATCATCTCAACCGTCTTTAATGTCAAGTTCTACTGTTGTTGGTACACTTAATAATCCCTTAACCCCAATAAGAATTGGTGGTGTAAATACAACTCTTGGTGAGCTTAAAACAGCTTTAATGAATAAAGGTAGAACTCAATCTTCAATTAATAATAGGTATAATACAGCGAATAGAGCTCTTAATACTATAAATAATGCAAGCGAAGCGCCTCAAATATTTTCTGATAACAAGATAAATGTAGCAAGTGATGGTAGTGGTGGAATTACTTTATCACCTATGTCTGGTGGCGGTAAAAAATCCAAAAAAACAAAGAATAAAAGAAAGATAAGAAAACAAAAAGGCGGTTTTGAATACAGCGGCAAATCTAAAAGACGTAGATTTAGTGTAACACGTAGTAGTTCATCTCCAAGGTCTTCTCAACAATCAAGATCTTCTTCTCAAAGGTCTTCTTATGAAACTCAATCAATGGTGCCACCAAAATATAGAGCAAGAGGAACTAAAAAATCAAAGATGTAATTTAAATTGGTAAAAACCCATATTTAATAATATATTAAGCTTATAATATTAAATGTCAAATAGAAAATTCGTAATATTAGGAGAAAGGTGTAGCGGTACAAATTTTCTGGAAGAAGCATTGACGCAAAATTTCGATATTACATATACGTCGGAATATGGTAACAAACATTTCTTTTGTTGGAATAAATATGGCAGCGCAAATGAAGACACGATTTTTATAGGAATAATAAGAAATCCCATTTATTGGTTAAACTCTTTTTCAAAAGAATTACATCATATACCGTCAATAAACAAAAGTTTACAAAACTTTTTATTTAATGAATTTTACTCGGTTCTCGATGAACAAAAAAATAAATTATCTATATTGGATTTTGGTAATAATTTTAATAATACTACAGAAATAGTAAATCCTAAGGATCTTAATTATTTAACCGGTAAAAAATATAAAAATATATTTGAAATGCGAAAATTAAAGAACCATTATTTGACAAATATAATGCCACGAAAAGTGAAAAACTATATTTGGGTAAACTATGAAAATCTGCTATACAATTATGAAGACACTTTAAACAATATACAAACTAAATTCGCACTACCAAAAAAAACAGACACATATGTCAAAATAAAAAATTACAAGAAGTCAAATAGTTATAATTACAAGCAGCAGCGAGCAATTACTTTTAATAATGCGTTGTTACAAGTGATTTGGGACAATCTCGATACAACTCAAGAAAATATGTTGGGTTATTTTAAAGGAGATGATAATGGTGCGTTTAAAAGCGCAGTTGACGTTGCTTCTGCCAGCGTTGCTTTAACCAGTGATGCGTCGTCTATTAATTAATAAACCTTGCAAAGACGGCCAATATCTACAATTTTCAGGCCACCACCCCGTAATCTCTCTATGCTTTAAGGATTGTAGTCGACAGCGCATTTGAATAATTTGTTTTCGTTCTTTAATCAACCTTTTCCAAGCGCGTTGTATTACTCTTAACCACATTGTTTTAATAATACAAACGGAGTGTCCTGTTGGTAAATTTATTATTTCGCCAATTTCAGGTTTAATGTAATTCGGTTGTGTTATCATATTTTTATAATTTCTGATAAATTTATGAGGTGTTATTTGCTCTTGACGGTCTATATAATCTTGGTTTAAAGGCGCCGTCCAATCATCGATAAAATCAGTATCCAGATTTTTAATTCTATTTATCAACAAATAATGTTTGCTGACGTCACTATTCGTTGATCCATGTAATTTATGGTTGAATAATTCGCACAAAACAATATTGTATTTAGTCGGACTTATTTCGTCACAATCATAAACATTTTCTTCATAATCATCGCTATCATAATCATCAATATCATAATCTTCGCTATTACTTTCACCATTATTATCAATATTTTCGGAATAATTTTCTGCCATTATTATTTTATTAATTTAAATATTAAATATTAAATAATTTATTAATCAATTTTTTTTAAACAATATATATATATAAATGAAGATTCCAAGTGTTTTACAAAATTTACTAACAAATAAAATTGTTTTGAATGTAGTTTGCATACTATCTGCTTTAAACCTTATTGGATACCTTGCAATGGGTAAAATAACCGCCATATTATTTTTCATTGTTTTAGCAATATTAATAACACAATTTAATAAAAATATGATTATTGTTTTAGGCGTTCCTTTGATTTTAGTTAACTTGTTTGTTGCAAAAGGTTATTCTTTTGTTGAAGGAATGGAAACAAACAGTGATACAACGACTAAATCTTCTGGTACTTCTGACACACCAGCTATGACACAAGATCAAAAAGACGCACTTAAAAGTGTTGCGAAGCAAGCCGCTCAAGATAAGAAATCCGGTCAGGGTTTACCAATAACTCCAATTGACCCATCTCTTAGTCAAGATACAACTAATACATCTGAACCTTTTGGCGTTAATCAAGCCGACAAAAAAAGAAGTTCTGGACATTCAATTGATTATGCCACAACAGTTGAAGAGGCTTATGATAATTTGAATAGTATTTTAGGAGGCGAAGGAATTCAAAAACTCACTGCAGACTCACAAAAATTAATGAAGCAACAGATGCAGTTGGCTGAGTCATTGAAAACTATAGAGCCAATGGTCGAAAGTCTTGCTCCTATGATGAAACAAGCACAAGATATGATGAATGGAATTGGAGGTAATGACGGAATGGGTAATATAATGGATATGGCGAAAAAAATGGGTCTAGGAGGAGCAACTAAAAAAGAATAAATAATCTTACAAGTATTTTATATTATATATTATAATAATATAATATGAAAAAATGTCCGCCAGGAGTAATATGCGTTGAAAATATTTCAATGTTTTTTATAATAGCATGCTTTATTATTGTTTTTTATTTATTTTACAGCAATATGAAAAATCAAAATATTGTTGTTAACAATAGACCTTCTGAAAAAATAGTTATAAATGATAGACAGAGAGAAAACGTTGGAGGTGGATGGTTTGGTGGTTTAAGTTGGCCTTACACGAATCTACCAAGCGACCCATTATTAAATCCTTATGCACCGCCATTAAGAGATGAGCGTTATTTTGTTTCATCTGGCACTTATGTCCCTCCCGGAACTATTCCGATAAATGTTCAGACTAATATTGGTGCTGTGCCTGAAAACACAAGTTATAGGCAACTTGGGATACTCACGGCGACCAATTCTAAGGGCGCAATTTTGCCTTTGATGGGAAGACCTGTATTCACCAATCGTGACAAATGGCAATATTATACCATGAGCGACCAAAATAATAGTGTTAAATTACCTGTTTCTCGTAATGGAAGAAGTTGTACGAACGAATACGGTTGTGATAGATTGTTTAATGGTGATACAGTGTATATTGAAGGCTTAAATGAAGCATATAGAGTGACGATGTATGATAATGATACAATCAGATACTTACCGGCAATTTAAAATATATTATTTTTTACTTTTTGTTTTTTTATTTGAATTTTTTGTTAGTTTTTTACTTGTTAATCTAAATTTTTGCGATTTGCCTCCTGTTACCGCAACAGCTGTTTTATTAACTGTCGATGCAAAAGAGTCTCCTTGGGGTTGTGGATTGTTTTGTAAATTTTTTAAAAATTCCTTAAATTTAGCTGTAGGAATTATTTTAAAATATGCGTCATCGTCTGTTTGAGCTTGAACAGGACCATTGGTTGTACCAGATTGAACTTGAGCTTCTACAGCACTACCTTCAGTTTTAACAGCACTACCTTCAGTTTTAACAGAACTACCTTCTACAGCAGCACCTTCTACAGCAGCACCTTCTACAGCAGCACCTTCTACAGCAGCACCTTCGGTTTGGGCACTACCTTCGTGAGAGCCTTCAGTAGTAGCAGTAGTAGCAGAAGTAGAACTAAGAGGACCTATACCAGTATTTAATAGTTCATTGTTTGTAGTACCTGCTTCTTCTTCTTCTTTAACACCTTCTTCTCCTTCCTTAGCACCTTCTTCTCCTTCCTTAGCACCTTCTCCTTCAGTTGTACCTTCTTCCTTAGCACCTTCTCCTTCAGTTGTACCTTCTTCCTTAGCACCTTCTCCTTCAGTTGTAGCACCTTCTTCCTTAGCACCTTCTCCTTCAGTTGTACCTTCTTCCTTAGCACCTTCTCCTTTAGCACCTTCTTCCTTAGCACCTTCTTCTTTAACACCTTCTCCTTCAGTTACACCTTC
>Ga0164292_10002314_pt1 | contig 15552 bp, 10 predicted proteins | sample GEODES117metaG_FD_111486 | JGI IMG/M metagenome (GOLD analysis project Ga0164292, IMG submission 111486) | Eutrophic lake water microbial communities from Lake Mendota, Wisconsin, USA - GEODES117 metaG | ecosystem: Environmental > Aquatic > Freshwater > Lake | place: USA: Lake Mendota... | reverse complement strand
TCTTTGATTTTTTCAAGATCAAAGTGATCCTCATCCAATACATCTTTCGCAAAATTAAGATCCGTCACTTCTTTTGATTCTTCTGACCAAGGAAGATCTACGACCCACTCTAAATAAGAGCGCAGAATGCTTGCCTCGGAAGAATCTGGATGCATTCTTTCAAGACGGCCTAGCTGCTTCAAAGCTTCCTTTTCAGCATCATGTGGTAAATGTTTAGCAGTGAGTTTTTCACGAAGTTCAGTAAATTCATCATTCTTATCAGATGAATCCTCGCTTAACTCTTGTTTCATGGCCTTAATCTGTTCACGTAAAAAGAATTCTTTTTGGTTTTTTGCCAAATCTTCTTTGGTGTTTTTGATTTTTGATTGTTGAGAAAGAATTTCAAGTTCTTTCACAAGAATTTGATTTATGTGTCCTAAACGTTCTACAGGGTCAAGAACTTCTAAAACTTTTTGTGCATCTGAAACTTTTAAATTTAGATTTGATGCAATTAAGTCTGCAAGCCTTCCTGGGTCTTGAATATCTTCAAGTACCATAAGAATATCTGGCGATAAAACTTTTCCAAGAGAAATTACTTTTTCAAGATTCTCTTTTACTGTTCGTGCCATCGCCTCAACAGTAGAGCTTGTCGCTGTTACAGTTTGAGGTTCAACTTTTTCTACTTTAACTTTGTAGAAAGGCTCAGTAGATTCAAATTCTTTAATTCTTGCCTTGGCGAGTCCTTGGATGAGAATTTTGATTCTTCCATCAGGAAGTTTTCTCATTCTCATAATCATTGCTACTGTTCCCATTTCATAAATCTCTGAAGGTGTTGGGGTTTCAGCAGTAATGTCCTTCTGTGATGAAAGGAGAATAAGTCTGTCTGTGTTGTTGAGTGCTTCCTCTACGGCCTTAATGGAAGTCTCGCGACCAACAAAGAGTGGCAGGATCATAAATGGATATACTACAAGATCTCGAACTGGCAGGAGAGGGAGACTTTCCTTGAATTCAATTGCTTCGCCCTCATAATTCGTAACCATACTTTTACTCCTCTAGCGTATGTCTCTTCCGTGAACATTTCTAAAAGCTAAATCGGGATTTTTACTGAAGCGCTTTAAAGTTATTTGATGTAAAATGAAGAAAAAATTGAAGTTTTTATATTTTTATACATGAATAGTTTGATATGTTTTTTATAGGGAATTCATTTAATTTTTCATCATTTCAAGAAGTTAAAAATAGACGACAAAAAGGTTCGAATTTATGAGTGACTCGATTGGTTTAGTAATACTGGCTGCAGGTAAGGGAACGAGGATGAAAATCGACACACCTAAAGCATTGGTGAAAACAGCTGGGAGAAGTCTCTTAGATTATGTTGTAGATGCTACTCTCAAATTTGCTTCAGCATCTTCCCTTAGAGCAGAAATTGGTCTCGTGGTTGGTCACAAAAAAGAACTCATTGAAGAGTGGTTGTCTTTGCATCCGGCAAAAAATATGCTCAAAACTGCTTGGCAGAGAGAGCAAAACGGCACCGCTGATGCTTTGAAATCCTGCTTTAATGATCTTCCTCATTTTTGGGATTTTGACTACACACTTGTTGCATGCGCAGATACTCCGATGATTCAAGCTTCTGAATTTGAAGCCCTGTTTTTAACTCTCAAATCTAATCCAGAACTTGTGGGGGTGGCCGCAACTTTTGATGCTCACGATCCTAAAGGCTACGGAAGAATCGTTCATAGCGACAAAGGCTTTCATATTGTTGAAGAAAAAGATGCCTCAGAAAAAGAGCGACTTATTACGGAAGTAAATTCCGGATTCTACATTTTAAAAACAAAACACGTAAAAGAGGTTTTGGGGCTCATTGGAAACAACAATAAATCTGGCGAATTCTATCTTACAGATCTTTTTCAAGATAAATATCCTGTAAAGCCAGTTAAATTTCGCTCTGAAGTTCCATTCTTAGGTATTAATACGATGGAGCAACTAGCAGAGGTAACAACTCTTTTAAGAAAAAGAAAACTTAAACAACTGATGATTGATGGAGTGGAATTTTTAAATCCTGAATCGATCCACATTGATGATGAAGTTAGAATTGGAGTTGGGTCAGTAGTTTATCCCAATGTAACTCTTCTAGGAAATACGGTTATCGGAGAAAAGGTTGTCATTGAATCTGGCGCATTTATTAAAAATTCGAAGATAAATAACGGGTCTGAAATTCTAGCGCATAGTTATCTTGAGGATGCCCTCGTTCATGAGGAAGTAACGATTGGTCCAATGGCACGTTTACGTCCAGGGGCCGATATAGGAGCAGAATCAAAAATTGGTAACTTTGTGGAAGTTAAAAAATCGAAACTCGCTAAAGGAGTGAAGGTTTCCCATTTAAGTTATGTTGGAGATGCTGAAATTGGGGAAAACACCAACATTGGGTGTGGTTTTATCACTTGTAATTATGATGGGGTTAATAAACACAAGACTAAAATAGGCAGCAATACTTTTATAGGATCAGACTGCCAAATGGTAGCGCCCATTGAAATCGGCAATGACGCATTCGTAGCAGCAGGCTCAACTATTACCAAAAATGTACCAGATGGCGCTTTTGGAATTGCTCGAGGCCAACAGGTAACCAAAGATGGGGCCGCAAAGAAATTTCTGAAGCGGAAAAAGACTTAAGAAACCCTGCGTAAAACTAGTAAGATCTCCCTCGATTTGATAGATTGGAGCCCTTAAAACTTCACTCTCATTTCTGGAGATTTCTATGTGTGGAATCGTGGGTTATTCTGGCCCAAATAATTCTGTTGGCCCAATTATTGAGGGTCTCTCTCGTTTAGAATATCGGGGATACGATTCCGCTGGAATCTGTCTTAAAATGAATAATGAGCTTCAAATTTTAAAAAAAGAAGGGAAGCTCGATAATCTTAAACAACTCATCAGCACTCAAAAGCCTTTTTCAAATATTGGAATAGGTCATACACGCTGGGCCACTCATGGAGCCGTTACAACAGATAATGCTCATCCTCACGGGAATGAGATTTTTGCCGTCGTTCATAATGGAATTATTGAAAACGCTGGAACTTTAAAAAAAGAACTACAGGCCGAAGGATTTCAATTTAAATCTCAAACGGATTCAGAAGTTTTTCTTGTCCTTCTCACTAAGTTTTTCAAACAAGGTCACTCGACACTTAAATCAATCTCCAAAGCTTTTGAAACAATTACTGGGAACTCTGCCTTTGTTATTATGGAAAAAGCAACTGACAAGCTTTACGCAGTTAAGCGATCCGCTCCTTTAGTCGTTGGTGAAAATAAAGATCTTCGTGAAGCTTATGTTTCCTCGGATCCATTTGCACTTGTGGGTTTTGCTCCCAAAATATATTTCCCTCAAGACGGAGTGATTTGCGAAGGAACTGTCACATCAAGTGAGGTAAAACTAAATTTTTACGAGCTGGATTTGTCTCCTTCAAATCGATATAAGTTTCAATCGAATTCGATGTCTGTGGACGCAACTTCCAAAGGCCACTATGAGCATTACATGCTTAAAGAAATTCATGAACAACCAGCACTCATAGATAGATTAGCGGCGTACTATATTAAAAATGAAGGCCGTAAGGTTCTAAATGAATTAAACGGATTTAAATGTGATGAATGGCATTTGACGGCCTGTGGAACCGCCTGGCACGCGGGACTAGTGATTAAAAACTATTTTGAGCAAATCAATCGCCAAAGAGCGTCTGTAGATATTGCCTCTGAATTTCGCTACAAAAACCCGATTTTGAAAAAGGGTGAGGTGGGTCTTTTTATTTCTCAATCGGGAGAAACGGCAGATACCCTTGCTTGTCAGGAACTCTGCAAAGAAAAAGGCATACCAACGTATTCCATCGTAAACGTCGAAGGCTCTACACTTTTTAGAAACGCCGATAAAAACTTCCTCATTCATGCTGGAGTTGAAATTGGTGTTGCCTCAACTAAAGCCTTTACCCTTCAGGCCCTCACTGGGTACCTCATGAGTCGAGCGATGGAAGGAACTCTAGATGATTCAAAACTTTTTTCGGAAATTAAACTCTTATCAAACAGAGTTGCAGATCTTTGCACGCAAGCTGAATCGATTAAAGAAGTCGCTGAAAAAATCTATACCCAAAAGGGTTTTATTTTTACTGGTCGTGGTAAATATTTTCCGATCGCATTTGAAGGGGCCCTAAAACTCAAGGAAATCGCCTACGTTCATGCCGAAGGGTATGCTGCCGGAGAATTAAAACATGGACCTATTGCACTGATAGATGAAAGCATTGTTAATATTGCGATCGTTGGCCCAGAACTTTTAGAAAAAACAATTTCAAATGTGGAAGAAGTGAAGGCTCGACGTGGATTCATTGTCATCGTTGGCCCAAAAAATCACCCTGAAATTGAGCATCTTGCTGACGCCTATATTCCGCTGGATTTCAGTGGGCTTGATAATCTCAGTCCCTTGTATGTCAATGTAGCTCTTCAATTTCTTGCTTACCATATTGCGAAATTGAAAGGTACCGATATTGATAAACCAAGAAATTTGGCAAAATCTGTGACGGTTGAATAATGAATTTAAACTTCCTCAATGAATCACAAAAAGAAGCAGTACTCATGACCGATGGTCCGGTGATGATTCTTGCGGGTGCAGGCTCTGGCAAAACGAGAACGCTTGTTGCTAGGATTCAGTATTTATTAGAGGATAAAAATATAAGTCCCTTTCAAGTACTTGCGGTAACCTTTTCTAATAAAGCCGCTAGAGAGATGCGAGAGAGGTTGGCCCATAATACTCAAGTCAACGTTGGCGCTCTGAACGTTACGACCTTCCATGCTTTTTGTGCCAAGGTTTTAAGAATGGAAGCAGTCTATTTGGGGCTAAGTAAAAACTTTACGATTTATGATGATGGAGAATCTCAATCAATCATCAAAGCGCTTTTAACAAAAAGAGGAATTAATCAAAAAGAATTATCTCCTTATACGGTTGCTGCTTATATTGATGGCCTAAAAAATCTCGGTTACTACGTTGGTCTCCCTCGTAGTCCAGAGGTTGAAAAGTTTGCTGAGGACAAAAGATTATTTGATCTTTTTATAGAGTATGAAGCCGAACTTCACAGGAGTAATGCCATCGATTTTGGTGGGCTTATTACCGGTGTTCTTAATCTTTTTAGATCCTTTCCGGAAGTGCTCCTTAAGTATCAACAAAAATTCAAGTATGTCCTTGTAGATGAGTATCAAGATACGAACCGTGCTCAGTTCGAACTGATTCAACAATTAAGTCATCTTCATCGGAATGTGTGCGTTGTAGGTGATGAGGATCAATCCATCTATTCTTGGCGGGGTGCTGACATAAGAAATATTCTGACCTACGAAAATGTTTTTCCTGAAGCTAAACTTATCAAACTAGAACAAAATTACCGATCGTCAAAAAAAATTATTGAAGCAGCATCTGAGGTTATCTCACGTAATATGGCCCGTAAGGGGAAACAGATGTGGACAAATAATGACGAAGGGGACGAAATCCGAATTGTAGAATGTCGTGATGATAAAGCAGAAGCTGATTTTGTTGGTCAAGAGATTAGAAAACTTCACCAAGAAGGAGTTTCCTTAAAAGACATAGCTGTTTTTTACAGAAACAATGCTCATTCAAGAACTATTGAGGATGCTTTAAGAAAAGAAAAATTTCCTTACCGAGTCGTTGCTGGAATAAAATTCTACGACCGAAAAGAAATTAAGGACATGATTTCGTATATGAGAATAGTAGTGAATAAAAAAGATTCACTCGCTCTCACTCGAATTATTAATACACCTGCCCGCGGTGTTGGAGCAACTTCATTGCGGAAACTTGAAGACGAAGCTGTCAGAATTGGTATTTCACTTTTTGAATTATTGGAAAAAATTGTTGAAATGCCATCTGAGTTTAAGCATCTTTCCCTTTCTGGAAAAGTTCAAAGTGCGATTTACCAGCTGGTGCAGCTGATTCAAGAAGTTCAGGTTCTAGAATCGCAGAACCATTCCCCGAGCTTTAGTTACGAAAAACTCCTCAATGAATCCGGTTATTATGAGATTCTGAGAGCAGATAAAAGTTATGAGGGAGCGGCAAGACTTGAGAATCTAGAAGAACTCATGAGTGCCCTAAAGCAATTTGAAGACTCAGAATCAAGTCCAAACCTTACAAAATTTCTTGAGGCAATAACATTAGATACGACAGTAAATGAAGAAAATAGCAGCGATTTAATTTCCTTAATGACTGTCCATGGATCGAAAGGTCTCGAGTATCCCTATGTCTTTCTAATAGGTGTCGAGGAAAATATTTTTCCATCGTATAAAAGTCTAGAGGTGGGGCCCGTTGCACTTGAGGAAGAGAGACGTCTTTTTTATGTCGCAATGACGAGGGCCATGAAGAAGCTTACCATTACTTTCGCTCAAGGAAGACTGTTGTGGGGAAGTTTAAAATTTAATGGACCAAGCCAGTTTTTACATGAAATTCCATCTAAGTTTTATAAGTGGGATTTTTTTCAGACTGCTTCAAAGAAATCTCAGTTTGATCAATACACAAACTTTGATGATTTCGATCAATCTTCTTCTAGCTCTGATGAGAATGTGTTTTACCGTGAAAAAGTATATCAAACAAAACGTGCTCCCACATCTAGTTCAAATTATCCCACTGGTTCAAAGATTGTTCACGCTTTGTACGGTGAAGGAACTGTTTTGGATTCAGAGGGACTGGGGCAAAATGAAAAGGTCACCATTCAATTCAGGGATGGGATAAGAAAAAAATTTATGGTGAAGTTTGCGCCATTACAAAAAGTTTAACATGAGAATCTCTCTTAAAATTTTAGCGTATTTATGGATCATCCTCTTTGTTATAATTGGTGGTCTTTTGTTTAATGCCTACTCAAAGTTAAAACCTGAGGCGATCATCACCCTATTAACTAATCAGGTTCAAAAAAATTACCCAGGATCAAAATTATCTGTGGGACAAGTCTCTTATGGCTTTTCGCTTGATTTTAACTTGAATCTACAAGAAGTTGATCTACGTCGGGACAGTAAAATTATCGCTAGAATTAAAGAACTCGAGTTGAAAGTTCCTTGGTGGTTACTTTTAACAAATAAGGGGAATGCACAAATCAACCTAACGGATCTCGATTTCTATGTTGATCATGGCGAGGATTTACCATTTAAAGAAAAAAAACAACCTTCAAAGCCTAAAACACTGAAATTCGAATTACCATCATATTTGTCAGAGGCAAAATATACTTTTCGTGCTTTTAATATTTCCGTCCGTGATATCCAATCGAGTCGACGATATTTTAATATTTCTAAATTACTTGTTAGGGAATTCCAATATGGGAAAAATTCAGCTTTCGAGCTCAATATCCCTATATCTATCAAAAGAAAAGATAGCCGATTCACTTCAGAGTTATGGCTTTTCGGAGATATGACTCCCCAAAGAGACCTTTGGAAAATGAATTTTAGAGGAGAGTTCAAAACAAAAGAATCTAACGAAAAATATCAAATCGAAGATCTTGTGATCGGTGGTAAAGCAATGTTTTCACCAACAGAAGCGAAAATAACCTCCGATGTTGAATTGTCAGTCGAAAAAAATTCAGCAGGCGAAGGAAAGTTTTCACTAGATGAAAATGAACTTGATTTCTCACTTGAAATAAAAAAGTTACCACTAAATTACTTCAGTTTTATTTATGAAGAGATTAATAATCCATACTTGGTAAATCCTGACGGTAACGCTATTGGGAGTGTGAAGCTTCATAAGAATTATGAAACTTCCCAAACAAAAATTTCTGGTAAGCTTAATTTTGATGGGAAATTGTTTTTATCTGAACAACATTCAATTCCAGGCAAATGGAAGATTAGTTTTGTTGATTTTCGCTGGGAAGTCTCTTTTATGTCTCCAAAGGGTGAGGCGAGCTTTTTTAGACGATCTGTCGTGGATCCACAAAAAAGCATAGTCTCCCAATATATCGAAGAATTAGGCTTTTCAGGGTTAGACCTCTCAGTTACAGCGGCTCCAATAGCTTCATTGCCAAACTTTATTCAAAAAACACCCTCTACTTATTTTACAACCAACGTTTCATATAAAAAATGTCTTTTGAAAGATCAAACTTTGGACGGTAATTTTAAATACGGTTTTACACCAGAACAAAAATTTTATCAGGGTGAAATTTTTGATGATAAGTCGAGCTTGAAAATTTCCTACTCAGACAGATCTCCAGCTCATGCTCTCGACATGGTACTAACTAATTTCAAATGGGATTCATCCTATCAATTTCTTCTTCCGATTTTTAATGTTAATTCAGGAGTCTTAGATGGAAAAATTGAAGGAAGATGGCCAACAGATTGGGATAAAGGACTATGGTCAATTCAAATCAAGGGCTCTCAGCTAGTTGAAGCAAACGGTAAAATCATTGATTTTATAAATACAACATCAAGTCTGTTTCAATTAGAAGCAAAAAATTATAACAAGAAAGTTCTTAATGCGTCCGTTAAAAATGGAGTATTGAATCTTTCTCCTCTCTCACTAGGTCTAAGCGAAAAAATTAGAATAACTGGTCAACTGAACTCAAACGCAAAATCTTTTTTAAATCTAATCTCTCCTAAGAACCCAAACGGATTAAAAAAAGAGGTATTAGAAAATTACTGGTTAGTAAAGGACGGACAATAATGGATACCTACAAACCTATCATTTGGAATAACCATAAGCTATTTCTCTTGGATCAAAGACTTCTTCCTCATGAAGAAAAGTTTGTGGAAATTTCGAATTTACAAGATACGGCCCGGGCGATTACGGATATGGTAGTTAGAGGTGCTCCATGTATTGGTTTTACAGCGATCTTTGGAATTGCTCTTTGGGTAAAAGATCAAAAGTATCTAGATGAGTCGCTTTGTCGAAAAGCTTGCGATGAAATGATTGCTGCCCGTCCGACTGCTGTTAATCTCTCATTTGAAGTTAATCGTTGTTTTGAAATAATGAAGAATCATCTTTTGGAAAATGGGCAGATCGCTGATCTTTACAATAAACTGATCTCTTTTGGAGAAAGACAGATTTTGGAGAGTCATCAGAAAAATACCACAATGGCCGAGATAGGTTTTAATGAGTTAGTAAAAACAGTCGGTGACAGGAAATGGAAACTCATGACTCATTGTAATACTGGTTTCCTCGCCTGCGGAAGCTTGGGAACCGCTCTCGGAGTTATTTCGTATGCTCATAAAAAAGGAAATGTTGAGCACGTTATTGCAGATGAAACGAGACCTTATATGCAGGGAACGAGGTTAACGGCATTTGAATTATCAAAGGAAAAAATTCCTTATTCGATTGCAGTCGAGGGAGCCGCTTCCTATTTGCTTTCTCATAAAAAAGTGGATGCTATTTTCGTGGGAGCAGATAGAATTGCACGCAATGGTGACACTGCTAATAAGGTTGGAACTTCAACTCTTGCCATCGTGGCAAAACACTACAACATACCATTTTATGTTGTCGCTCCAGTAAGTTCTTTCGATACCTCAATTCCCAATGGAACTCATATTGAAATAGAGATGAGATCCATAGCAGAGATCACTGAACTTAAAGGAATTAAACTTGCACCTGATCAGGCACATGCCATTAATCCAAGTTTCGATGTCACAGATCACAAATTAATTACGGGCATTATTTGTGAGAAAGGCTTCATTAATCCAGCAAATAAAGATGAATTATTCAAAGTGGTGAACTCATGAAAAAAGATATTAGAGCTTCAATAGATATCGGCTCCAACAGTGTATTATTACTGATTGCCGATTTTACGCATGGTAAACTTCAAGAGATTTTAAAGAGAAGTGAAATTACCGCCCTTGGAAAGGACTTAGATAAAAACAAGGCTTTTCATCCTGATTCCATGGAGGCCACTTATAATGCGATAAAATCCTACGCTGAAGCGTGCGATCAGCATGGAGTTTCAAGAGAAGATATTATTGCTACAGCGACTGAAGCGGCCAGAGTAGCACAAAATGCTTCTGACTTTTTTCAAAAAATTCACAATGAACTAGGGGTCACAGTTAATATTATTTCTTCTGAAGCGGAAGCCTTTTTCTCTACAAAAGGAATTCTTTTTGACTCCAAATTCGAAAGCGAATTGATCACAATCATGGATATTGGTGGTGCTTCGACTGAACTTATTAAAGTGAATACCAAAACCTTCCAAATTACAGAAACGATCAGTATGCCTATTGGCGCCGTTAGGTCCTCTCAATGGCTTGAAGATCAATTATTTGTTCAAAATCTACAAAAAGTTTTTCTCGATTTCAGAACGGAGTTGGATAAATTTCAAGACAAACAACTTTACTGTATTGCTGGAACCGTGACCTCATTAGGGAATATGCATCTGCAACACAAAGAATTTGTTGAAAATGAAGTTCACGGTCTCATTCTTAAATCTGAAGAAGTGGATACTTTATTTAAAAAATACTCAGATTTTACTCCTGAAAAATTTCAGGATCAGTTTCCTTTCTTGCAAAAAAGAGCGAATAGTATTCGTGGTGGATTGCATCTCGTTTACCATGTCATGCATCGCTTGTTAGTGAAAGATCTTGTTATTTCAACTTATGGTCTTCGCTACGGAACAATCCTGGAAGGGAAAATCAAAAAGGAATTTCTTCATGGAAAACTTTAAAGGAACTTTCAGGACGGTTGTTTTTAAAGAAGGCTCTAAAGCGAATAAGCTCTATGTGGTTCGTACAGGAGAAGTGTTGTGTCTCAAATCCTCTAAAGAGAGGCTTATCCCTATTTTTATGGCCAAGGAAGGTGACATCATTGGAGAGTCCGCAATACTTGATAATGTTATCCATACCTATTCAGCGATTTGCATGGGGCCAGTGGAGTTAATAGAAGTCTCATCGTTTAGTTTCAAACAAGTAATGAATAACGCACCTTCATGGATTCACGATCTGATGACAACGATGATCTTAAGATTTCAAGATATAGGTAGTCTCATATCTGAAAACAGAATAGTTCACTCAAAAATAATCTCAGAAGATTATTATAATGCTAAATTAGAAAATGAATTTAAGAAGCTTCTTAATTAATAAAACTGAATAATTCTATTTCTGTGTAAGCTCATCGCTAGCTCTAAAATCTTTTGTTGCGCCCTAATACACTCATTTCTATTTGCAGTTAAATCCTTCTGCATAATATCGAAGGCTTTCAACGCCATATCCCTAGAAATGAGAGAGAGGGCTCGACGTTGATTTTTAACATGAACAATACTCAATGCGAGTCCTAAAATGGCCGGTTGAATTTGTGAGACAACTGTTCTTAAAGATTCGTCATTCAAATCCCAAATACTCTCAAACGATATACATGACTCAGTAAGTTCTTTTGCAAGGGAAGGGTTACGAACTCTTAGGTTTTTAAGAAGACGGGCCTTGTCTTGGGCATCCATTGTTTTAAGAAGCTCAATTACTTGCTTCTTACCATTAATGAAAATACCATTTTCCGCGTTCTTCTGATTCATCTAGTCTCCTTCCTGGATTTGAGATGCTATTTGGCCTTAAATAAAGAGCAACCTTTGCCTTCTCTTAAAGCTAATGCTTTAGAAAGCATTATTAATTATCATACTTAGGTAAGACGGTTTATCACAAGGCAGGCAAAAAATGATGGGTCAAAATGGCCGTAAGGTTTTTATAGTTCAAGGTAAACGAACACCCTTTGGTAAGTTTGGAGGAAGTCTTGGTGGGGTTAGCCCAGTCGATCTCGCTGTAATTGCAACCAAAGCAATGCTTGAAGATATTAAAATCAATCCGGACACTATTGATCAGGTTATTTTTGCCAACGTTATCCCGAGTACCCCTGACACTCTCTATGCCGGAAGGCATCTTGCCTTAAAATGCGGTTTAAAGGTGGAAACACCAGGGATTGTGATCAATCGGCTTTGTGGATCTGGCATTCAGGCCCTTATTGATGGAAAAAGATTGATTCAAACTTATGAAGCAGAATGCGTTCTTCTAGCAGGTGCTGAAAATATGTCTATGGTCCCGCACCTTACTTATGGAGCGCGATTTGGAACGAAGTATGGAGGTCTTAAAAGTCAGGATCTTCTCTTAGATACTCTTTTTGATAAACACGCGCAGTTACCGATGGGACTTACCGCAGAAAACTTGGCGCATGAATATATCATTTCAAAAGAAGAGTCAGATACTTTCGCTTATGAGTCTCATCAAAAAGCGAAAACGGCGTATGAGAAAGGCTTCATTCAATCCGAAATTGCCTCAGTTAAATTGGATAAGATTGATTGCTCAAAGGATGAACATCTCCGTGAGGATGTATCTTTGGAAGAGATGAAAAAACTAAAACCCACATTTAAAAAAGACGGAACAGTTACTGCTGGTTCTGCATCTGGTATCGTTGATGGAGCTTGTGCTATTTTGATTGCATCAGAAGATTATGTAAAAAAGCACAATCTGAAACCATTAGCTGAAATTATTGATGGTGAAGTGGTTGGAGTTGATCCTGCTAAAATGGGAATTGGTCCAGTCCCGGCCATAAGTAAATTACTAAAAAAACAGGCCAAATCAATTTCAGAAATAGATCTTTTTGAAATAAACGAAGCCTTTTCTCCTCAGGTCATTGCTTGTATGAAGGCACTTGAGATCCCAAAGGATAAACTCAATGCCTGGGGAGGAGCAGTAGCACTTGGACACCCGCTTGGGGCGACAGGATTAAAGATCACTTTGACTTTGGCCCGTCAGCTACAGCATTATGGTAAGAGTTTTGGTATTTCCTCGGCTTGTATTGGCGGTGGTCAAGGGATTGCCTTATTAATTAAAAAAGTATGATGTTGAGTAAAAACGATTTTGAACATTTTAAGAATTGGCTGGACCTAGATATTAATTCTATCGCATGGGAAGGCCGTTATGCAGAATCTTTTAGTGGATTTTGGGATTCATTTTTTAAAGATCAGATTGCTCCCATTGAACTTGGAGAGAGGTTTGAATATGCTAAGAAATTAGCAAAATCCGGTCCACTTATCTCATGGTTAAATTGGTTATTTGAAAAATATATTTCATTTTCATTCATCAACCAAGGCCTCTCTGTTCGAGAAATTGCATTCACTTTTGATCTTGAAGTCAAATATGTTTCTACGATACTTCGGGATCACTTAATTAAAGTTTATCCTGCCTTTGAAGATCTGATTAATGAGAATTTTCAAATAAGTAATGTCAGCTCTAAAAATCTTTTTTTAAAATTTGAGGACCTCGTAAACATTCTTGGTGCTGATGCAAAAGTTAAAGGAACTTTTGAGGACGATATCCTTGCTCATATGGAAGTGACTCTTTACCCTGACTGGCCCAATCTTGTGAAAGAACTTAGAAAAGATATTCTTTCTTTGAAGGTAGATTTTGAAAACTTAAGAAAAAAAACGGCATTTCGAAAACAATTAAGATTTTTCCAAGAAGTTATTATTCTTCTTTTATTATTAAGTATCATCGTGTTTGCTCTAAAAAACACAAATAAGTGGTATGAAGACTACCTGATTAATAAAATAACGTTATTTGAACCAAACTTTTTCTGGCTCGATAAATCTCTTTCTTATCAAGAGCAGGACCTTCTTGCGAAACAACAAATTGATCTGTCTAACAAAGAACTCGAAGAGCTTGAAAGGTTGGAAGCTCAAACTGTATTCAGTGATGATAAACTAGATTCTCGATACGATCCTGAATCCGATGTTGTCGTTTTGGACTCTGTTGAAGATGTTCCAAAAAGTTTTGGGGAAGCAGAGACCGAACAATCTGAGTATGAAGAAAATAAGAAGGGTGGTTACAGAGATAGTTCCTATGCGGCCTCAAAGAAGAAGGCTTACCGTATTATGATGGCATCAGTTGAACCTTCAAAAATTCGAGATAATATTCTTCCTTTGATGAAGAGATACGGCGTTTCTCAGGTTGATAACGTTAAACCAGGAACTCGAATTCCAGGGGGCCTTTATTTTAATCTTCAGGTTCCAAGTAAATCATTAAAAGATTTCATGACAAGAGTCTCTTCGTTCGGTGAGGCAAGCATCTTCGAAAGTCCATCCCAGGGGGGAGATCATCCAGGAAAGAATCGTGTTTTTATTTGGGTCAAATCGATTTGATCTATTTGTCCGGTTTCCCTAAGAGTGTATCTATAATTTGAAACCCTGAAATTTTATCCTCTCGACTAAGTCCTTTCGCCCCTTCATTTGAGCTCTTGATATTTTGAAAAAGACTTGAGTTGACTTGTGATGATTCTAACGACTGCTCTTCTTTTTTCCAAACATTCACGTTTCTTCCAACTACTGAGCCATCTCCTTTTTTTAGTTCAAGATGACTGGTGATAATATTATTAAAAAGGACCATTTGAGCAAGTCTTGCTCTTTCCTCTTTGGTTTCTTGAATAACTTCCTTAACATCATTTGCATTTAGTTTAGTTTGAGGATCTTTTGGATCCGTTTGAACTTGTCTCTTCCCAAGTTTTTTATTCATTTGTTGAAGGAGTGCAATTTTTTTTGCCTCAAAAGCTTGTCCCACTTTTTCCTCTATTGCAGCTTCATCAAGAGTTCCTTTCTCATATTGGGCGAGGATGTCTGCATATCCATTTTCCTCTAAATATTTTTTCAGATTTTCTTTATTCTTTTTGAGTTCTCTAATCCTTGCCATTTCAACTTCACGCCTAAGGGTTAACTCCTGTTCGACGTTGTGTTTGGCCTTTTCAAATGACTCACCATTAGAAATAATACCTTCGCATTCTGAGAGTTCTGGTTTCGCCTCGCATTTCTCAGCAGCTTGTTTAAATAATTCGTCTTTTGTGAAGCCACCTTCAACTAGATCTTTAGAGGCATAATTAGTAAGATCATCTACCGTTGGATCATCTTGACCGTTACCATAGAGCTTAACCGGCTCTCCTTTGAGTGCGGACAGCATTAAAGTCGCTGACTCATTTGAATTCTTCATATTTTCTTCAAAGTACTTTGCTAAGGTTTCAGCATCCCCAATTGCCTTTCTATAGCTCTGAAGTCGTGATTTAGCTAAGCAGGCCGATGCTCCTTTGGTCATTTTTGTATTGTTCGTTTGTGATTCAATGTCCCCTAGGTTTTTAACTTTTTGGAGTTTTTGAAATTCCTCACAAAGTGGCACAATGGTCCCACCACATTCAAGAAAAAAATCTTTCAATAAATCAACTGTGAGACCTTTACCATTTGCTCCTTGAATACTTTTAAATATGTCCTCATAAATTTTAGTTTTATCTTCCGTTTCTAATGTCGATCCAAATGTGGGGTTTCCATCATCTTTTACATTTAATGTGATAGATCCATCAGAGTTTTGTGTCATTAGAGATCCACGTTTATAGTTCGACCAATATTCGGCAAAACTCGTTCCAGAATTGGGAGGTTCAGATCTTAAATTCTCAAAACAAAAACGAGAGACTTCATAAAGTGCATTTTTACCAAGTTGAGTTTTGTACATTTCAATAAAGACTGCTTGATCAATATGTTTCTTCTTCCCAAATTTTAGATCTTCTTTAAGCTTTTGAAGATTTTTTTCACTTGGATCAACACCGGTCATCGATTT
>Ga0164292_10002312_pt1 | contig 15556 bp, 13 predicted proteins | sample GEODES117metaG_FD_111486 | JGI IMG/M metagenome (GOLD analysis project Ga0164292, IMG submission 111486) | Eutrophic lake water microbial communities from Lake Mendota, Wisconsin, USA - GEODES117 metaG | ecosystem: Environmental > Aquatic > Freshwater > Lake | place: USA: Lake Mendota... | reverse complement strand
TTGTTTTGAACAAAATGCGCCAATTACAAGATTTGGGCCATACGGTTATTTTCTTGATTGGTGACTTCACCAGCATGATTGGCGACCCGTCTGGAAGAAATGCCACGCGCCCTCCTTTGACTAAAGAAGAAATCGCCATCAATGCTCAAACTTACTATAAACAGGCAAGCTTGGTTTTAGATCCGAATAAAACGGAAGTGAGATACAACAGCGAGTGGAGTGATCCATTGGGCGCCAGTGGCATGATTCAATTGGCGGCCAAATACACCGTTGCTCGCATGTTGGAGCGGGATGACTTCACCAAGCGTTACAAGAATGGCATACCAATTTCTGTGCATGAGTTTTTGTACCCCTTGATGCAAGGGTACGATTCAGTTGCTCTAAAAAGCGATTTGGAATTAGGCGGTACAGATCAAAAATTCAATTTGTTGGTTGGCCGTGAGCTACAAAAAGAATATGGTCAAGAAGCTCAATGTATTTTGACAATGCCTTTGTTGGTTGGTACAGACGGCGTTGACAAGATGAGCAAGTCTAAAAATAACTATATCGGCATCAGTGAAGCTTCAAGTGAAATGTTCGGTAAGTTGATGAGTATTTCTGATGAGTTGATGTGGAGTTATTTCACATTGCTTTCTTTCAAGCCTATGACTGAGATTGCCAAAATGAAAGAAGAAGTTTCATCTGGCAGAAATCCTCGTGACTTTAAAGTGGCTTTGGCCCAAGAAATCGTGACGCGTTTTCATGATGTCGGTGCTTCTGAAAAAGCATTAGAAGATTTCAATCATCGCGCCAAAGGCGGGGTGCCGGATGATATTCCTGAGATTACTTTAACGGGAGCGCCCATCGGTATTGGTCAGCTGCTCAAGCAAGCTAATTTGGTATCTAGTTCATCTGAAGCCTTGCGCAACGTTGAGCAGGGCGGGGTAAAAATTGATGGTGCCACAGTCTCTGATAAAGCACTTAAAGTAGGGGCTGGAATATTTGTGGTGCAAGTTGGTAAACGCAAATTTGCCAAAATTACACTGTCTTAATTCATGACCGTTATTTATTTAATTCGCCACGGCGAAACTATGTGGAATCGCGAAAAGCGCTTGCAAGGCCATATAGATATTGGTTTGAATGAGGTTGGACTTCAACAGGCTGACCGCCTTGCAAAAAGTTTGGTTGATAAAAAAATCTCAGCCATTATTTCCAGTGATTTGAGTCGTGCCATTGACACAGCCAAGCCGATTGCTCTTCATCATCAATTGGAGCTGAGTTTAGATCCAGCTTTAAGAGAAAGACACTATGGTGTGATGCAAGGCTTAAGTTATCAAGAAATTTTAGATCATCACCCCCAACATCATCAGGCGTGGAAAAAGAGAGATATCCATTTTCAACCTGAAAATGGTGAAAGCCTGGCTCAATTTAATGACAGAGTGGTCACGGCCATTGCGTCTTGGGCCAAAAAATATGCCGGACAAGAAATTGCAATTGTTGCGCACGGTGGTGTGTTGGATTGCTTGAACCGCGCTGCTAGAAAAGTAGCTTTGGATGCGACCAGAGATTTTGAGGTATTGAATGCAAGCTTGAATACTCTGACGTATCAGAATGAGCAGTTTGCTTTAGTACATTGGGGTGATGTGAATCACCTGATTGAAAGCCAGGGCCAGGGTCAGCCGAGCAAATCTTTGGATGAGGTGGACGGTAGTCCAAGGTGAGCATAGGCCAGCGGTGTGGCCACTCTTCCTCGCGGAGTTCTTTGTAAAAACCCTTGCTGTATCAAGTAGGGTTCAATCACATCTTCAATTGTTTCCCGCTCTTCACTGATGGCTGAGGCCAAGTTATCAACACCAACGGGTCCACCATCAAATTTGTGCACGATGGCTTCAAGCAATTTTCTATCCATCACATCAAAGCCGACGGCATCAACATCTAGCATTGATAAAGCAGCATCAGCAATGCTTTGAGAAATTTTTCCGTCTGCTTTAACTTCCGCATAGTCTCTCACGCGGCGCAGTAGGCGATTGGCAATTCTAGGGGTGCCTCTTGAACGTTTAGCAATCTCCAGGGCGCCACCATCGTCTAAGCCTGCATTCAAAAGATTGGCTGAGCGTTTAACAATCGTTGCTAATTCTTCAATTGAATAAAACTCAAGGCGCGCAACAATACCAAAGCGATCTCGCAATGGATTTGTGAGCATGCCTGCCCTCGTGGTTGCACCAATGAGGGTGAAGGGCTTGAGATCAAGTTTGACGCTTCTAGCGGCTGGGCCATCGCCAATCATGATGTCAATGGCGTAGTCCTCTAATGCTGGATACAAGATTTCTTCTACCACTGGGGATAGTCGATGGATCTCATCAATGAATAAAACGTCATTGGTTTCTAAGTTGGTCAGTAGTGCGGCCAGGTCACCAGGACGATCCAAAACAGGGCCGCTGGTTTGGCGAAGATTAACGCCCATCTCGCGGGCAATGATGTGTGCGAGCGTTGTCTTACCAAGGCCTGGTGGCCCAAAAAGTAAGACGTGATCAAGAGCTTCTTCGCGTTGTTTTGCGGCAGAGATAAAAATCTCTAGTTGTTCACGGGCTTTTTTCTGGCCAACATATTCTTCAAGCTGTTTTGGACGTAAAGCACGCTCCAGCACATTGTCATCCGTGCTGGCAGCGGCTGTGACCAGCCGCTCTTCTTGCGGATCAAATGATGGGGTGATGTCGTCAGTTTTAATTGCCATGAGCAGAGTTTATAACTATTTCTGCTTTGACTTATGCTTTAGATAGGGCTTTGAGCGCTAACCTAATACCATCAGATACAGAGCTGCCCGGAATAACTTGTTTAAGAGCGAGTTGAGCTTCTTTATCGGAATAACCAAGCGAAGTCAAAGCTTGCAGAATCTCAAGCTGGCTATCAATCTGTGGCGCTTGACCCGTCAAGCCAATATCTACACCAAATTTACCTTTGAGCTCTAAAAGTAGGCGCTCAGCTGTTTTTTTACCAATGCCGGGTACTTTGGTCAAGCGTCCAGATTCTTGTAATGTGATGGCTTGAGAAAGTTCTTCGACACTCATTCCCGAGAGTAATGAAAGTGCTGTTCTTGCCCCCACGCCGCTGATCTTGATCAGCGCTCTGAAAGCTTCTCTTTCAGACTCTGTGGCGAAGCCAAATAATTGTTGAGCATCTTCTCTGACGACAAAATGCGTCAGCAAGGTGACCTGTTGACCTAATGAGGGCATTTGATAAAGGGTACTCATTGGAACATCCACTTCATAGCCAACGCCATGGCAATCAATGATTAATCTGGGTGGGGTGTTGGCAATCAATGTGCCTTGAATTCTTCCGATCATGTCGACATCTTAAGCTGATTAGCGAAATTGGTGAAGACGTTCGTTGAGTTCTCGATGATGAGCCGCACAAATGGCGACCGCAAGAGCATCTGAGGCATCTGTGCCAGCAATCTTGTTGAGCTTCAGTAAACGTTTGACCATCTCTTGAACTTGGTTTTTGCTGGCTCTGCCGGTCCCTACAATGGCTTTTTTGACTTCAAGAGCGCTGAATTCAACCATGGGTAAACCATCTGAGACCAAAGAAGCGATTGCAGCTCCGCGAGCTTGACCCAATAAAAGAGTGGACCTTGGGTTGACGTTCAGAAACACTTGTTCCATCGATGCCGCATTGGGTTTGTACAGTTCGACCACTTCACGAATACCTGCATACAGTGTGGCCAATCTTTGCGGCACTGGTATTTCTGTGCCGCCAGTTTCAATCGTGCCAGATGCAATGTAATGAAGGCGTTGACCCTGTACTTCTATCACGCCAAAACCTGTGACGCGAAGTGCTGGGTCAATACCTAAGATTCTCATTGATTAATGACGGAAATGGCGCGTGCCGGTGTAAACCATGGCAACACCGCGTTCATCTGCAGCAGCAACCACTTCATCATCACGCATGCTGCCGCCTGGTTGAATCACACAAGTAGCGCCTGCATCTACGACCACATCCAAACCATCTCTGAAGGGGAAGAAAGCATCACTGGCCACCGCAGAGTTTTGTAGAGTTAAGCCAGCGTTTTGTGCTTTGATGCTGGCAATTCTGGCTGAGTCAATGCGGCTCATTTGGCCGGCGCCAACACCAAGAGTCATACCGTCACCACAGAAAACAATTGCATTGGATTTAACGTATTTAGCAACACGCCAAGCAAACATCAAGTCTTCCATCTCTTTAGCAGTAGGTTGACGCTTGGTCACTACGCGCAATTCAGATAGAAGAACGTTCTTCGAATCAGGGCTCTGAACCAAGAGACCGCCACCCACACGCTTGATGTCTTGAGGGTTGGTGGTTTCGGCCAATTCAATTTCTAACAAACGGACATTTTGTTTGCTGGCAAAGATGGCCAATGCTTCTGGTGTGAATGCTGGAGCAATTAACACTTCAACGAATTGTTTGGAAACAACTTCTGCTGTGACGCCATCGCATGGACGATTGAAAGCAATGATGCCGCCAAAAGCCGAGGTGGAATCAGTTTTAAATGCTTTTTGATAAGCTTCAAGTGCTGATGATGCAACCGCCACTCCGCAAGGATTGGCGTGTTTGATGATCACACAAGCGGGTTGTCCGGAGGTCACAGTGGAGCCAAAACTCTTAACGCATTCCCACGCGGCATCCGCATCCGCAATATTGTTGTATGACAACTCTTTGCCTTGCAATTGGCGGTAATTGGCTAGAGCGCCAACGATTGCTTGAGTGTCTTTATAGAAGGCAGCACTTTGATGCGGATTTTCACCATAGCGCATTTCTTGAACCTTATCGAAAGCAAGGTGGAAAGTTTGCGGATAAGCACTTCTGTTGCCATGATCCAAGTCATCGCCAAGACTGGATAGATAGTTTGCAATCGCACCATCATATTGAGCGGTGTGGGCATACACTTTTTTAGCCAACGCAAAATTTGTTTTAAATGAAACCTCATTTTTATTAGCACGCATTTCAGATAAAACCGCATCGTAGTCAGATGGAGAAATCAGTACTGTCACGTCTTGATGATTTTTTGCTGCTGCACGCAACATGGCTGGACCACCAATATCAATGTTCTCAATCGCGTCTTCAAATGAACACGTTTGCTGCGCCACTGTTTTTTGAAATGGATAAAGATTGATAACCAACATATCAATCGCTTCAATACCATGCTTTTTAATGGCCGCCATGTGTTCTGGGGTATCTCGGCGGGCAAGTAAGCCGCCATGCACCATCGGATGCAATGTTTTCACGCGACCATCAAGCATTTCAGGAAAGCCTGTGATTTCTGAAACTTCAATAACAGGCAAGCCATTCTCAGCAAGCAATTTGGCAGTACCACCAGTAGAGATTAATTTGACGCCGCACTCGTGAAGTGATTTTGCAAATGGAACAATGCCAGATTTATCGGAGACAGAAAGTAGGGCTGTGCGAATCATAGTTATCTTTGAGGTAAAGGTGGGTAGATGAAATGGAATTTAAATGAAATCGAGCTTATAAGAGACCGTGCTCTTGTAATTTTTTTCTGAGGGTGTTTCTGTTGATCCCTAAATAGTTTGCTGCCAGAGATTGATTTTGACCTGCGTGCTCCATGATCAGTTCTAGTACAGGCTTTTCCATGACAGTTAAAACCATTTGGTAAACATTGCTTGGGGCGGTATCACCCAAATCATCTAAATAACGCTTCAGGTGTTTTTCAATGGTTTGACTGACTGGGTGTTGAACTGGAGGTTGCATATCAAGCAGCTTCTAAATAAATTAAGTGTTCAGATTCTTGTTTCAGTGAATCAAAGAAATGGTTCACTGCGTTTAATTGTTCTTGGCAATCATCTATTGTATTCATGTGCTGCTTGAATACATGGGATCCTTTGAGACCTTTGCAATACCAAGCAATGTGTTTGCGAGCAGTTCTAACACCGGCATATTCACCATAAAAGCTATAGTGATCCATCAAGTGATGGTTCATGATGTCTTGAATTTCTGAAATTTTCGGGGCAGCTAAATGTTGACCCGTTTCTAGGAAATGCAAGATTTCACGAAAAATCCAAGGACGACCTTGCGCAGCACGACCAATCATCAAAGCATCGGCACCTGTTTGTTGAAGAACAAAGGCTGCTTTTTCTGGGGAGCTAATGTCGCCGTTGGCAACTACAGGAATATTGATGGCAGCTTTAACGGCGGCGATTGTGTCGTATTCAGCTTCGCCGCGATATAAATCAGCTTTTGTTCTGCCATGGATGGTGAGCATTTCAATGCCGCTATTGACAGCGATTTTTGCAATATTGAGAGCGTTTTTATTGTCTCTGTCCCAACCAGTTCTGATTTTTAGGGTAACTGGCACCAGGGGATGATCTTTTTTAATCGAAGAGACAATCTTTTCTAAGATTCTGCCCACCAAGACCTCGTCTTTTAATAAGGCTGATCCAGAGGCCACGTTACATACTTTCTTTGCGGGGCAACCCATATTGATATCGATGATTTGTGCGCCACGATCGACATTCAAAAGAGCTGCTTCTGCCATCATGTCGGGATCTGCGCCGGCAATCTGGACTGAAATAGGCTCAACTTCACCATCATGATTAGCTCGTCGCAGTGTTTTTGGACTATTCCAAAGCATGGCATTGGAAGCAATCATCTCCGAAACCGCATATCCCGCACCCAAACGCTTACAGAGCTGCCTAAAAGGGCGATCTGTGACTCCGGCCATCGGAGCAACAAATAAATGATTGGGGAGCGTGTAGGGACCTAATTTCATCAGGACGCCACTCTAACATGTCAGACTGACTTTTGCCTAAATTTTAGGCAGCTTGGTGTTTTACCGCTGACCAAACATCATTTGTCTTGTGATGCTTTGCTTGAGGGGGCTGAGTAACTGAAGGCTGGACAGTGCAATGCCTCGCCCCCAGATCACCGGCTTTAGTTTTGAAGTGAAAATTCTGGCTAAAAAGTCCGTTGCACCAATCGTGGCTTTTCGATCTTTCTTTCGAAGTTGTTCGTATTTTTCAAGTGCCACAAGAACATCACTTTCTTCACAGAGCACATCAGCCAAAGTGTGGGCATCTCTTAATCCTAAATTAAGACCTTGGCCAGCAACCGGATGCATGGTTTGTGCTGCATTACCGATCCAGACCTCATGTTGGTCAATGATCTTTTTTCTGGCATTTAAGCCCAGTTGGTAACTTTTTAGTTCCGCAACATCAATGAATGTGCCCGCGCGGGATCCAAACGCTTCTTGTAATTCTTTGATGAAAGTGTCTTTATCAAGTTGCAAACGTCGCTCGGTGGATGCGGGGCTGCCACACCAAACCAAATTGAGATATTCAGCGCCTTGGTGATTTGGCAGTAAGGCGAGCGGACCTTCGTCCGTGAATCGCTCCCAGGCCATGTTGTGATTTACTTGATTGGTTTTAACCCATCCAACAATCGCACTTTGTTGGTAATCACGATAAATCTCTTGCCACTCTTGTTGTTTAAAAAGACCGCCTTCAGCATGAACGATCACATCGCCGAGATGCTCATGATTCAATTGATCATTGGCTTGATTGAAGTGCCATTGAAAGTTCGGTGACTGATCAGCTATCTTTTTTAAGGCTTGCCTTAAAGCCAGATGAATGTCTGCATAGCGAACAATATGGCCCAAGGCATCTTGTTGCAACTCTTCTCTTCTCACGATAGCTTTGCCAAAGTGACCTCTGTGAGAAATATGAATTGTGTGAATGGCTGGGGAGGGTGTTGGCCAAGCGTTGATTGTTTTAAGCAGTAAATGACTGCCTTGAGAAACAGCGATGCCACGACTATCACCTTGTCTGATTAAGTCATCAGATTCTGGCATGCGATCAAACAGATGCAAATGCGCATCCGGTTGTTTACTCAACACCCAATTCGCACATGCTAAACCTACTGGGCCTGCGCCGATGATGGCAATTTTTCTCATGGATTTACTTGTGATGCCTGCTTCACGACGTCTGTTTCATTAAGTACTCAATCTCATCGGCTTTGACTGGCACGCCGCGACTCATCAGTTCACATTCACCGCTGGTGACCAAGGCATCATCTTCAATCCGAATACCAATGTCCCAATACTGTGGATCGACATCATCCGCTTTGCGGATATACAAACCTGGCTCAATGGTTAAAACCATGTTTGGTTTGAGTAAGCGCCAGGCTTTTGGTTCTGTAGAGCTGCCAGGCTCTCGATAGTTCCCAACGTCATGGACATCCATGCCCAACCAGTGACTAGTTCGGTGCATGTAAAAGCGTTGATAGGCTTTAGTCTCTAGAGCGTTATCAAGTCCACCGATGGTTTTTTTATCAATCAGATTTAAATCAAGCAAACCTTGAGTGAGAATCTTTAAAGCAGCGTCATGAGGTGCTTGGAAATCAAAGCCCACCTTGGTGACCTTAATCGCTGCTTCTTGAGCTGCTAAGACGATGTCATAGATGGCTCGTTGTGGTCCAGAGTATTTGCCGTTAATGGGAAACGTGCGCGTGATGTCTGAGGCGTACCCGTCTAATTCACAGCCAGCATCAATCAAACACAAATCACCATCTTTTAACTCAGCATTACCGGCGCGATGATGAAGGACGCAAGCATTGGCGCCGCCTGCAACAATGCTGTTGTAGGCGACACTTTGTGCGCCTGCATTTCTAAATGAATACAAAAGTGACGCTTCTAAGTGGTATTCGCGAAGACCAGGTTTAGATGCTTTCATGGCGCTGATGTGGCCATCTGCAGCCATCTTTCCTGATGCGCGCATGATGTTGATTTCATGAGAATCTTTAAATAAACGCATTTCATGAATCATGGCTTCAACATCTTCGATTCTGTTGGGTGTGCTTGCACCTGCGCGAGACATACCTCTGACTTTTTGCAACCAATTTTTGAGTTGATTTTGCAGTGGACCTTCGCTACCAAGTCTTGCGTAAATGGCTGGTTGATCAGCCAGGAAATCAGGCATCAGATTATCTAATTCATTTTGCGCAAATGCTTGATCAACACCTAGTTGGCTCGGGGCTGCTTCAGGCCCTAGACGCCAGCCATCCCAAATTTCACGTTCTAAATCTTTGGGGCGACAAAAAAGAATGGATTTGCTTGATTTCTTATCCACCATCATCACCAGCGTAGCACCTGGTTCTGTGAATCCAGTTAGGTAATAAAAATCAGAGTCATGACGGTATGGAAAGTCGCTGTCCCGATTTCTAAAACGTTCCGGTGCCGTTTCCAAAACCAAAACGCCGCCATTACTTTTCCCCAGCATGATTTCTGCCAAGCGCGCTCTTCTATCAGCGTAGATTTTTTGAGGGAAGTTGTTCATTGTTGTCATGGTCATTTATTCAGCTCAGCCAATCTTTCGGGAGTTCCAACATCCGTCCATGGGACACTTAAAAACTCGCCTAAAACTCGATCTTCATTCATGGCATGTCTCAAGATTGGAGCAAGTTTGGCAATTTCTCCTATCTTAATACTTTTAAGCAAATCCTGATGGTAGATGCCAGCTCCTGAAAAGGTCAGGTTAGGGCCTTGTGAATCTTTGTCTTTTACCAAGGAACCTTTTAGTTGAAAATCTCCTTGAGGGTTGTGATCAGGATTTTTAACTAAAAAAAGATAAGCCAGAGTTGTTGGGTGGCTATCTCTTAATCTTTGAACAATGCCTTGAATTTTTTCAAATGGAAAGTTAGGGCAAAACACATCTCCATTGACAGCAAAAAAGTAATCATCCAGTTTCATCAGACTCATGCCTTGGCGCAAGCCACCGGCAGTTTCTAAGGCTGTGAGTTCTTTAGAAAATTGCACATTCAAGTTTGTACGTTTAGGTTGAGATAAATGAGCGACCACTTGTTCACCCAACCATGCATGATTAACAACCACTTGGCAAAAGCCACTCTCCAAAAGACCGTCAAGATGCCAGTCAATCAACTTCTTGCCTTGCACTTCAAGTAATGGTTTGGGGGTGTGATCGGTCAATGGACGCATTCTTTCTCCTCGGCCTGCAGCCAATACCATGCAAGGAATGGAGGAGAGTTTGGTCATTAAAAAGTTAATCCATCTGGACGATCAATGCCTTCGATCGTATCTAAAAGCCTTAGAAGGGGTTTGAGTGCGATATACCTTTGGGCAACTTTTCTAGTGTATTTGAAAACCAATGGGATATCTTTCAAATAACCATCTTTGCCGTCGCGGTGATAGAGGCGCGCAAAGATGCCCAAGACCTTTAGATGTCTTTGTAGACCCATCCATTCAAAGTCACGATAAAAGTCACCAAACTCAGAGGGTACTGGCAACCCTGCTTTGCGAGCCTTGTCCCAGTAGCGGATGAGCCAGTCCATTTGCTCAGGCTCTTCCCATTCAATATAAGCATCACGATACAAGGAGGCCAGGTCATAGGTGATTGGTCCGTAGACGGCATCTTGAAAATCTAAGATTCCTGGATTGTCATTGTTAGTCACCATCAAATTTCTGCTGTGAAAATCTCGGTGAACGTATACCTGAGCTTGGGAGAGGTTATTGTCTAGAATCAGCTCAAAAATATGGGCTAAATCCGCACTTTGTTTTGGATCCAGATCTAAATGCAGGTGTTTATTCAAATACCACTCAGTAAAAAGATTCAACTCACGACTTAGCAGATCTTTGCTGTATTCCGGAAGAATGCCTGGTTTGCTGGCCAGTTGTAGTTGAATCAAGGCTGAATTGGCATCTTCATAGAGCTTTGGCGCAGATGCTGGATTAAGCGCCGAGAGATAGGTTTCGTTACCCAAATCACTCAAAAGTAACAATCCTTGAGCAACGTCTTGCTCCAAAACCAGTGGCACATTGAGTTTGGCTTGAGCAAAAAGCTCTGAAATAGCGATAAAAGGCCTTGTATCCTCGGTTGTGGGTGGGGCATCCATCACTATGAAGCTCTGGTGAGCCCCGTTTTTGGTGCCTGCAACCCTGAAATACCGTCTAAAACTGGCATCGCTTGATGCGGGCGCCAAGCTTTCAAGAGTTAGTGACCACTTGCCTGCCAAATTGGCCAACCAAGAATTTAATTGAGATAAGCGGATATCAGGGTTCATGGGTTCGTATAATAAAAGCACTTAAGTCATATGCCTAAAACTTTTATCGTTCCGAGCGCCATTCTCGATATCAAACGACTCCCATCACTTCTTAAGGTGGGGGGTTTTTGCGCATCTTTTTCTCTGGTCTCGGTGGTTTTAGCCCAAGATGTTTTACTCAAAGAAGATGCTCTCAAGCTTAAGTTAGAAGACCAGCTTCTGGTAAGGCCTGTTGTTCCCGATGATGTAGCGCCGACTTTTACCTCTTCTAAGCAATTGGACGGGGTCATGGATCGTCAGATGCGCTTAGAAGGTGATGCGGTCATCAGAAGAAATCGCACGGTCATCAAGGGTGACGTCATTACTTATGACCCTGATACAGATATTGCAGATGTTGATGGCAATGCAACTTTATTAAAAGACTCAACTTCTTTCAAAGGACCAAAAGCAAAAATCAAGGTTGATGCTCAAGAGGGCTGGATGGATCAACCGGATTATGAGCTCAGAGACATCGGCGGCGGCGGTAAAGCTCGTCGAGTTGAGTTTAAAGAAAATAACGAAATTGAATTTGAAAAGTTAACTTACAGCACTTGTCGCCCGGAAAATTTAGATTGGTATTTGACCGCTACTCGAATGGATGTTGAGCAAGATACTCAAACAGCCATTGGAACCAATGCCATTCTTCATTTCTTTGAAGTGCCTATTTTGTACACCCCAGTATTTTCTTTACCAACTGGTTCTGGCCGTCGTTCAGGATTTTTATCACCAACATACGGTCGCGCAAGTCGTGGTGGTGTGAAGGGTTGGGATATCACGGTTCCCTACTATGTCAATTTGGCACCCAATCGAGACATGACCTTGTTCCCGCGCTATCTTGAGGGTCGTGGTGAGCAATTGGGCGTTGAATATCGTTATCTCGATAGAAACTACGCGGGCGTTTTAACCGCTGAGGCTTTAGATGATGCTGCTTATGGCAAAAATCGTTGGGCCTTTGGTTTGAAGCACACACAAAATCTCGCCAATGGATTGGTTGGGTATACGGACTATAGCAAGGTGTCAGATGATTTGTATGTTGATGATTTAGGTAAGAGCTTAAATGGTGTGGTCAATCGTCAGTTCAATCAAGAAGTCGGAACAAGATATGGTTATGCTGGTTGGAATATTTTGACCAGAGTGCAAAAGTTCCAAACTTTACAACCAGATCCAAACCCTGCATACCAAGTCTTACTTCCATATGAGCGAGAGCCACAAGTCAATGCCAAATATGTCAGAAATAACTGGAGCGGCTTGAACGTCACTGTGGAGACTGACGCCACAAGATTTACTTATAAAGGCATGGCTGCATCAAGTAGAACATTCAAAGAAGGTAATCGTGCTTACGCCACCACATCGGTTGCACGACCATTCATGACGCCAGGCTATTACCTTACGCCAAAAATATCGTTCAGAACAACGCAGTACTCGGTTGATCCTTTTCCAGGTCAAGCAGATTTAAATAAAAATATTGCTTTACCAACTTTTAGCCTCGATTCCGGCTTGATTCTTGAGCGTGACGCTCTTGAGTTAAATACATTGTTCAGCAGAAACATACTGATGACTCTTGAACCAAGAGCTTTTTATGTTTACACGCCTTACCGTTATCAAAATGATTTACCTTTGTTTGATACGGCTGATGCAGGTTTTGGTATCTCTCAAATTTTTAGTGAAAATTCGTTTGCTGGTAACGACCGTATTGCTGATAACAATAAAGTAACTTTTGGCGTTACTTCAAGAGTTTTGGATGCAGATACTGGTATCGAGCGATTGCGCGGCACGATCGCTCAACGTATTGATATGGATGGTCAGCGTGTTGGATTAACCACTGAACAAACGCCTGTAAAGAGATCCGATTTATTGGCAGGTTTATCAACCCGTTTGATCGGCAATTTCAATCTCGATGGCGTGATTCAGTACAACGAGCAAGTCTCTAAACTGGTCCAACAAAGTGTCACTGCCAGTTATCGTCCTGAGCTAAGAAAATTATTAAACGCCAGTTACAAAAGAGTTGTTAACCCAGCCGACACCAAAGCAACCTCTGATCAGTATGAGGTTTCCGGACAATGGCCGATCACACGCCAGTGGTACGGTATTGCACGATATAACTTTGACTTAATTTCTAATCAAGTTCTAAATAGAGTTGCTGGCCTTGAGTATGATGCAGATTGCTGGGTAGTCAGAGTGGTTCATCGCCACTATCAAAATACATCGGTGCTATCAACCTCTGAAATTTATATGCAAATTGACTTTAAGGGCTTCACTGGTCTAGGAAGCAACCCCATTAACTTAATTAGATTTAATATACCTGGGTATGAGCCAATCAGCCCTAATCCAGCACCAATATCACCATTTGAAAGTTACGAATGAAGCTAGCTAATATTATTTTCTGTGCAATTGCTTTGGTGCTCTTTAGCGAGACGCCTTTGGCGCAAAATAAAAATAGATCAATCGATGAAGTGATTGCAGTTGTTGATACAAGCCTGGTGACCAAATTGGAGCTTGAAAATAGAATTGTTCTTATTGAAAAGCAATTTAAAGCCGCCAATAGAGCTTTGCCTCCTGCAAATGAATTAAGGGTGCAAGTTTTAGAGCGTTTAATTTCTGAGCGTATTCAACAAAACTTGGCAAGAGAAACTGGAATTAACGTGAACGATAAGGATTTGGAAAGAATCCTTGAAAATATTGCGGCACAAGGTAAGTTATCAGTTGCTGAATTGAAAGTAAAAGTTGAAAAAGAAGGCACACCTTTTAATAAGTACAAAGAAGAAATTCGAAAAGAAGTGCAGGCTGCAAGATTACGTGAGCGTGATGTAGATGCTCGTGTCAAGGTCACCGAAAGCGAAATTGACAGCTATATTTTTGAAAAAAATAGAGGCAAGGTATTGCAAGCGGGTAATGATGAGATTTACCTTTCCCAGTTAGTCATTGGTTTACCAGCAAATCCAAGTGAGTCTGATGTTGCTGCAGCGAAAACTAAGGCTGAGGATGTTCTAAAGCAGGCAAGTATTGAAAAAGACTTTTTAGCGTATGGCAAAAAGATTGCTTTGCCAGGGTCAGGCATTCGAGTGGAAGATCTGGGTTACAGAACCTTGGATCGTTTGCCACAATTATTTGTTGATGGCGCACAGGGTATTGGCTCAAATCAAATGATTCCTCGAGTTTTACAAAGTGGAGCTGGTTTTCATATCATCAAAGTAGTTGATAGAAAAGGTGCTTTATCAGCAAATTCTCAAAATATTGTTGTGACGCAAACCCTGGCTCGGCATATTCTTTTGAGACATCGCGCAGGGACTACAGATCTTGATGCGCAACGTCGTTTAAATAGTTTTAAAGACCAGGTTAAGGTGAAAGCATCCGACTTTTCCCAGTTGGCAAAAAAACATTCCGAAGATGGCTCAGCGCCTAATGGCGGTAACTTGGGGTGGATGTCTCCTGGCGAATTAGTGCCAGAATTTGAGCAGGCCATGAATCAATTAAATATCAATGAAATCAGCAATCCAGTAAGAACTGAATTTGGTTGGCATCTGATTCAGGTGGTTGAAAGACGTCAAGCACAGCTATCTGCGGATAAGCAACGTGACTACGCCAGGGCCGCCATCAGAGAAAAGAAATTGGATCAGGCATATGAAGATTGGCTTCGTCAAATCAGAGATGCGGCCACTGTAGAAATCCGCCAATCGAATTAACGATGATTCATATTGCGCTGACAACTGGTGAGCCTGCTGGCATTGGCCCAGAAATTAGTCAAAAGGCTGTTCAGGAGTTTTTGGCGCAACACAAAGATGTCTGCGTTCATCTAATAGCAGATCAATCTCTGGTGAGTTGTGAGCCTCGTACGGGTCATGATCGATTATTTGTGAAGCATTGCGATTTAGCAGCCCCAGTCATTCCTGGTCAGCTGAATGTTTTAAACGCACCCTATGTATTGCAAACTTTGGATGTTGCTATAGATGGTTGTTTGAATGGTGATTACCAAGCAATGGTCACAGCCCCAGTTCAAAAAAGCATTATTTCTGATTCTGGCGTGAAGTTCAGTGGTCACACTGAATACTTAGCCCAGAGATGCAAGACTGACTTGGTCGTGATGATGCTTTGCGGCAAACCTATTTTTGAATCCAGTCTGCTGCCAGATCAGTTAAGGGTGGCATTGACTACCACGCACATTCCATTGCAAAAGGTATCCGCATCTATCACAGCAGAATTGATTGAGAAAACCATTGAAATTGTTTGGCAAGACCTAAAGAATAAATTTGGCATCAAAGATCCATCAATTTATGTCACGGGCCTCAATCCTCATGCTGGTGAGTCTGGTCATATGGGTCTTGAAGAGAGAGATGTGATTTCTCCGGCGATAGAGCGCATGAAAAAGAAAAACTATCGTGTCTCAGGACCTTATCCTGGCGATACTATTTTCAGCCCCGATAAGCTAAAAAGCGCCGATGTGATTTTGGCCATGTATCACGATCAAGGATTGGCTCCTTTTAAATTTGCCACATTT
>Ga0164292_10002309_pt1 | contig 15562 bp, 12 predicted proteins | sample GEODES117metaG_FD_111486 | JGI IMG/M metagenome (GOLD analysis project Ga0164292, IMG submission 111486) | Eutrophic lake water microbial communities from Lake Mendota, Wisconsin, USA - GEODES117 metaG | ecosystem: Environmental > Aquatic > Freshwater > Lake | place: USA: Lake Mendota... | reverse complement strand
GTTGAGTACGTCGCGGAGTTCAAGAAAAAGAGCAAATTTGTATTGCTTACCAACGACATTTATCCAGACGATTGGCTCAATGTTGACATTGAGCCGGGGGCCTGTCGATCTCTTCGACTCACAAAAGAGCCGTTTAATTTTCACGCTTCGGTAATATTTCGCGATGCCTTCGTGTCGCACGGTGTTTTTGTCGAAAAAGAAGCTTGTTTAATCAAGGGTAAATTAGATTGATTTCATATTTGATTTACAATAAAATTTTAAGTTAGCCGCCTTGATTTTATTGAGGTTTCACGATTTTATTTAGTACAATTTCAAGGGTCGCTTGCTCCATGACCGATAACACAGACATTGGCTGCGTTCATTGCCGAGAGAGCGAGGGCGGCTCGTCCACAATTGTGTTTAACGAGAACTCACAGGCCGCCCGTTGCGGAGCCTGTGGCGCTACTTTCGATGACATAGGGGAAGTCCTTTTCTTCGGCGGCTACGAGCCGCAGGACTTTCTCGGCCTTATCGAAGTGGTCGCAACCGGGGAAATGAACCAGACCCCGATCGACGTCGGTTTCGCCCGTCATCTACACCAGCTGCTGACCGATTACCACCATGCGACCGACAAGCCCGAATTCATTCGCGCCCACCCCGACGACATGGTCCGCGCCCCGTGGTTTTCCGAGCATCGCTATCACGAGTGGATGCAGACCGATGCGATGCTGGCCGGCAAGGACCTGGCCGGCAAGAAGGTGCTCAATGTCGGCGCCGGGTTCGGCTTCGATAGCGTGCCGCTTGTCGATGCCGGTGCGGATGTGACCTGCATCGACTATGCTCCCACCATCGTCGCCCTTGGCAAGAAGGGTCTTCCTGCAGCTCGTTGGGTCGGCGGTTTCTCGCACGCGCTCCCGTTCAAGGACGAGAGCTTTGACATCGTGCTCGCGAATGCCGCAATGCACCATATGCGCTCGACGCCGGTCGCGCTGCGCGAGATGTTGCGGGTGCTCAAGCCGGACGGTTTTATGTTCACGGTCGGCGATCCGATTCGCCCGGACAGCTCGGACGACAGTCTCGAATTCGAGGTCTTCAACCGGCACGAAGGCGTGCTGTCCGGGGTGAACGAGGGCATCATCCGGTTCGGCGATTTCTACGATACGCTCGCTGCCTTCGGTGATGCCATCGAGCTCGCCCTGATCGCCAGCGTCCCCGATCCCTCGGCACTGCAGGGAACATCGCCGGTCGGAGACGGCGCCTTTAACGATTTCTGGGTGCCATGCTGGCCCGAGAACATCGAGTATCTTCGGCAGGCCCATGGTGCGGGTTTGTGCGTCGCAGTGAAGAAGGCCCGCTCGATCGACCTGCCGGCCGAAAGGCAGTCGCAATATGTCCTGCCCGCCGGGATCCTTGCATCGTGGATCGGCCATCCCGATACCGCCTTCGCTCGCCTGATGGCCTGGGCGCCCGATGAACTCGTCAACCTGCCGTTCCCGGGTCAGGAGCAGGATTGGTTCAGCCTGCTCAACGGCTGGCAGCGGCCCGAGCCGCCCTTCGATTTCCGCCGCGGCTTCCAGCGTGCACGCTGGTTGTTGCGGGGGTCGGGTGTGACGAAGCTGGCATTTTCGGTCCGCGCCGTCGAGGGTGACCGCACGCTGGAGGTGTACGTAAACGGCGCGCTTGCAACGTCAACCGCGATCGATGGCGAATGGCGCCGGATCGAACTCGATATCGCCAATCTGGTCGGCGATCTGCCATTCTTGGTGGAGCTGCGGTTGGCTGGTAGCATGGAAGACCTTGGCTTTGATGCGCGGTGTTTCGACATCCGCGACCGGAATCTCGCCTGAGCCACATGTCGGCAGGGATCGGGTCTTCGGAAGGTCACCGCAGTCGCGCGGAAGCATTCATTTCGATTTGCGCTGGTCGCCTTGGTCAATGATCGCTAAACGGCACGCGAGTGCCTTCCTCTCGTGATTGATGGATGTGTGTGATTTTTCCTGTGATTAGTAACAAGGGTCGTACCTTCACCGCCGCTTTCGGCCGCCGCGATCCACTGCCGGCCTTGAGCCTGCTGCTTGCGGGGCTCTGCCTTGCGGGCTGTAACAGCCTCGGCGGGGATGGCCCTTCGTGGCAGCGCGTCGTCGCAGCCGACGGGCAAGCGCTGGCCGAGTCGGCGATCGAGGTCGTGGATCTCGATAGCGTCGCGGCCGACAAGCTGACGCGGCACAATGCCCCGCGATTGTTCTCCGATACCTTCGGAGAGGTGCCCCCGACCGCTGGCGTGATCGGTCCGGGCGACGTGCTCGAGGTTTCGATTACCGAAGCGCCACCGGCCGTGTTGTTCGGAGGCGGGGCGGGGGACAGCGTGCTGCGAAATCCCTCGGCGGCATCGAATGTCCAATCGGTCACGCCCGGGCGCGGATGGACCTCGCCGCAGCAGTCGATCGACCGGGACGGGACGATCTTCGTCCCCTTTGCGGGCTCGGTGCCGGCCGTGGGCCTCACCGTGCGCCAGATCGAGCAGACTATCACCGATCGCCTGCGCGGCAAGGCGCACCAGCCGCAGGTGATTGTTCGCCGGGTTGGTAATTCCGCCGCGACTGTGACGGTGCTGGGCGAAGTCGGGCAGAGCGGCCGGTTCCCCATTTCCGCGCACGGCGAGCGGTTGCTCGAGGTGATCGCCGCCGCTGGCGGCCCGAAGCAGCCGCTCGGGAAGACACTGATCCAGATCAGCCGCGACCAGCAGGTTTTCGCGCTACCGATGGGGGTCGTTGCGAGCGATCCGAGGCAGAACATCGTGATGCAGTCGAACGACGTGGTCGCGGTGTTGTTCCAGCCCTACAGCTTTACCGCGCTCGGCGCGACCGGTGAGAGCAAGGAAGTCCCATTCGAGGGTTTCGACGTCAATCTCGCCAACGCGCTCGGCCGGATCAACGGGCTTGATGAAAATCGTGCTGATCCAAAGGGCGTGTTCGTGTTCCGCTTCGAGGACCCTGCCGTGCTCGACCCTGTCCGCATTGCCGGCAAGCCGCGCACAGCGGATGGCAAAGTTCCAGTCATCTACCGGGTCGACCTTGGTTCGCCAGCCAACTTCTTCATTATTAAGCGTTTTCCGATACAGCATCAGGACGTCATTTTCGTCTCGCAGGCGCCCCTCGTCGATTTCTCGAGGTTCGTCGGGATCATTGCCTCGACTATCCTCCCGGTCGCCACCGTGGTTCCGCTGGTCAAATAGGCGGCCGGTCGGCACGCATTTCAAGTTTTTCCAAATGCTGTGGGTGGCGCCACAGCATGGGCTAGAGTGAATTTAATCGAGGTGTAGCACAATGTCGGAAGACCAGTCAGGCAAGGTTGCCCTGATTACCGGTATCACGGGTCAAGATGGTTCCTATCTTGCTGAATTTCTGCTTCAGAAGGGCTACATCGTACACGGGATCAAGCGCCGCTCGTCCCTCTTCAACACGCAGCGGATTGACCACATCTACGCTGATCCGCATGTCGAGCATGCGCGGTTCAAACTGCACTACGGCGACCTTAGCGATACCTCGAACCTGACGAGGATCATCCAGGAAGTCCAGCCAGACGAGATCTACAATCTTGGCGCGCAGAGCCACGTCGCGGTCAGCTTCAACGCCCCCGAATACACCGCCGATGTCGACGCGCTCGGGACACTTCGCCTGCTTGAGGCGATCCGCCTGCTGGGGCTGCAGGACAAGACGCGCTTCTATCAGGCGTCAACCTCGGAGCTTTACGGCCTCGTGCAAGAGATACCTCAGCGCGAGACCACGCCGTTCTATCCGCGTTCGCCATACGCCGTGGCAAAGCTCTACGCCTATTGGATCACTGTGAACTATCGGGAGGCATACGGCTTTTACGCCTGCAACGGCATCCTCTTCAATCACGAGAGCCCGAGGCGCGGTGAAACTTTCGTGACCCGGAAGATCACGCGCGGCCTCGCCAATATCAGCCAAGGGCTTGAACCCTGCCTGTTCATGGGCAACCTCGATGCGCTGCGCGACTGGGGGCATGCCAAGGACTATGTCCGCATGCAGTGGATGATGTTGCAACAGGATGAGCCTGCCGATTTCGTGATCGCGACCGGGCAGCAGTACTCGGTTCGCGAATTCATCAGCTGGTCGGCCGAGGAATTGGGCATCACCCTGCGCTTCGAAGGCAGCGGCGTCGAGGAGGTCGGGCTTGTCGAAAGCATCGCCGGTGACCTTGCTGTCGCGGTAAAGCCGGGTGATGTCATCGTCCGCATTGACGAACGCTATTTCCGTCCCGCCGAGGTGGAAACCCTGCTCGGCGATCCCTCGCTCGCGAAGGAACGGCTCGGCTGGGTGCCGGAAATCTCGGCCCGCGAGATGTGCGCGGAAATGATAGCGTCGGACTTGGAGATCGCTCGCCGACACGCGCTGCTCAAAGCTCACGGCCTCGAGGCGCCCGTCTCCATCGAAAACTGAGGTAAACCATGTCGATTTTCGTCGCGGGACATCGTGGGATGGTAGGGTCGGCGATCGTCCGCCGGCTCGAGGCGCGCGGCCAGACGCTGCTGGTCCGCCCCCGGGCCGAACTCGATCTGACCGATCAAGTCGCGGTCAGGGACTTCTTGCAGGCTGAGCGGCCCGAAGCGGTGGTTCTCGCCGCTGCCAAGGTCGGCGGCATTCATGCTAACAACACCTATCCGGCCGACTTCATCTACGAAAACCTGATGATCGAATGCAACGTGATCCATCAGGCCTTTGCGGCGGGCGTGCGCAAGCTGCTGTACCTTGGTTCGTCCTGCATTTACCCGCGTGCGGCGGACCAGCCGATGGTGGAAGATGCCCTGCTGACCGGAATTCTAGAGCCAACTAACCAGCCCTATGCGATCGCCAAGATCGCTGGGATCAAGTTGTGTGAGAGCTACAATCGCCAGCATGGCACTGATTACCGCAGTGTCATGCCAACCAATCTTTACGGCCCTGGCGACAATTTCCATCCCGATAACTCGCATGTCCTTCCAGCCTTGATCCGGCGCTTTCACGAGGCAGCCCAAGCGGGTCAGGATACGGTCACCATCTGGGGAACGGGCATGCCAAAGCGCGAATTCCTCCATGTCGATGACATGGCCGAGGCCTCGCTTTTCGTCATGGAGCTTGACCAGGCCACCTACCAAGCCAACACACGCCCGATGCTGAGCCACATCAATGTGGGAAGCGGCAAAGACGTGTCGATTTCTGAACTGGCCTCGATCGTCGCCGAGGTGGTCGGATTTGGCGGGCACATCGCTTTTGACCATTCCAAGCCCGACGGAGCGGCCCGCAAACTGATGGATGTTTCGCGCCTTTCCGCGATGGGCTGGACGGCGCGGACTGCTCTGCGCGACGGAATCTTAGAGACATATGAGTGGTTCAAGGCCAATCAGTCAGCGCTGCGGTCTTGACGCCCGCGGCGCGCAGGTTGTCTCCCTAAGCGTACAATGGGTGCGCCGAGGGGCCTTCTCCGTTCACCGGCAGACAGAAGAGATTTTCGTGAAGGACTGCATCGCATGACCGCAAGGAATGAGGTCGACCTAATTCACCCGGTGATCCTGTGCGGCGGTGGCGGCACGCGGCTTTGGCCGTTCAGTCGCAGGGCGGTGCCAAAGCCGTTCCTCCCGCTGGTCAGCGAAGAGACGCTCTTCGAACAGGCCGTGCGCCGCGTTGCCGGTCACCCGCAGTTCGCACCCCCAATCGTGGTTGCTGGCTCCGCGCACGCGAATCTCGTGATGGCGCAGCTCGCAGGCGCGCCGGGCGCCCGGCTGGTTATCGAGCCCGATGCTCGAAACACGGCGCCTGCAATTGGGCTCGCGGCAAGCCTCCTTCCCGAAGATGCGGTGATGCTGGTCTGCCCGAGTGATCACCATGTCGTCGACCCCTCCGCCTTCCGCGCCGCCGCGCTTGTCGCGGCGGATATCGCGCGCGAGGGATACCTGGTGTCCTTCGGGATCGCCGCCGACCATCCCGAGACGGGCTACGGTTATCTTCAGCACGGCGAACCGCTCGAGGGCGGCTACACGATCCGCCGCTTCGTCGAGAAGCCCGACCTTGCCACGGCGCAGTCCTATGTCGCCAGCGGCGAATACAGCTGGAACGGCGGCATCTTCGCCTTTCGTGTCCGTGATCTTCTTGCCGAACTCAACAAACATCGGCCCGACATGGCCCGCCTCGTCGCGGCCGCGATCGACAGGGGCGAAGCCGAGGGTGCGTCTTTCCACCCCGCCCGCGAACCCTTCGCCGCGATCGATGGGGACTCGATCGATTATGCCGTCATGGAAAACGCGGCGCGCGTGGCCATGGTCCCGGTCCAGATGGGCTGGTCGGACATCGGCAACTGGGCCTCGCTTGCCGCCGCGCTCGCGCACGAGGCCGATGCGGACGGCAATTTCGTGCGCGGCGGCGTTGCCGATCTCGCACAGTGCTCGGGCGTTCTGGCGATGACCGACGGGCCGCGTATCTCGGCGGTGGGTCTGAGCAATATCTCGATCATCGTGTCAGGCGGCGAAGTACTGATAACCAGCCACGAGCATGCGCAGATGGTTGGCAAGCTGCCCGGAGCATCCGAGCAATGACCGCGGTTCGCCGGCTGCAGACTCGGATGGTGGCGAAGGTGTGGGGGCGCGACGAGCTGCCTGCTCCCTTCAAGGCGCCTCCCGGCGAACGGGTCGGAGAGATATGGTTCGAGCCTCCGCCCGAGCTGCCGCAGGTGCTCGTGAAATACCTTTTCACTTCCGAGAAACTCTCCGTTCAGGTGCATCCTTCAGATGATAGCGCATTGCCCGGGGAGGCGGGCAAGGAGGAGTGCTGGCTGGTCCTCGATGCCGAGCCGGATGCGCAGCTGGCAATCGGCTTTTCCGATGTGATGACCCCTGCCGAAATCGGCGCCGCCGCGCAGGACGGCACGATCGTGTCACGACTGGCTTGGTTCGATGCGCGGCCTGGTGACTTGTTCTACATCCCTGCCGGTACTGTCCACGCCATCGGTTCGGGCCTGTCCTTGGTTGAGGTGCAGCAGTCAAGCGACACGACGTTCCGTCTCTACGACTATGGCCGGCCCCGCGAACTGCACCTCAATCGTGCACTCGCGATTGCCAGTGGCGCCCCTTACGGTTCCGAGCATCGCCGTTCGATCGCGGACGGTTCGGTTATGGTTGACGGGCCGCACTTTCGCCTCGAGCGGATCGAGGGCGCACCACACGCCGAGACGATCGCCGCCTACCCCGGCGCGCTCCTCGTCCTGCCGCTCGGCGGCAAGGTCAGCGCGCGTGACGGGACGGCCTATGCGGACGCTGGCGAGTGCCTAGTGTCAAGAAGTATCGACAGCCTGGATTTCGGTGAAGCCGGGGTGACGCTGTTGGTGCGCAACTCCTGACAATGGGAAGCCTCGGGTTGTTCAGGGCCTCGGCTTTCCGCGCCGAACGCGGGAACGACGCCTCCTCGACGCCGCTTTGCTGGACGGAGAAGCTTCCGCTCCTCACGACGGCGAGCTGCTCGTCCTGCGAGGGCTCACGATGACGGAGCGGCTTGCCGTCTATGCCTTTCCGAAGCTGACCTATTGGTATTCGCGGCTCTTCGGTGTCGTGACCCGGGCGCCGGCGCTGGCTGAGCTTCCGCCACGCGCTTTGCTGATCTGGCGCGAACGGCCAGACCTTCAGGGTGCCTTCGACCTAAAAACGTCCAAGGGACGTGTCGGACTGTTCTGGTGGTGCCTGCTTCACGGCTTTCGCGAGCTGGGCTGGCGTTTCGACCGGGCCCTCGACGGCGGCTTCGCGATGGCTAACGAGGCTCTTCCGCATCTGCCCCGCAAGGCCTTCACGCCGGTCACCTTTTTGACGCGCGCTCTGTATGGGCACCACCGAAAGGGGAAGGGTGACCTACGGCAGGCCGGCGCACAGTTCGATGCCCTCGCCTTCGCATTTGGCCTTGAATTAACGCGTGCGAACTTGGGGGCACTTCTCGATGCACGTCAGGCGGAAGCGCTCAAGGCGCCCGACCCAAGCTCGGGCCTGCCGATGATTTGCCGCCTCATCTGGCACGCCGCGCCGGACGTTCGGGCAAGGTTCGCAACGTGCGATGCCGGTCCTTTCGAAGCGTGGTGCCGTTCGGCAGGCGCCCGCGAATACCCGATCCTCGCGCATCCGCTGATCACACTCGCTCCCCCGCCCGAACGAAGGAGGCACCAGGGCAAGATCAAGGGCGTCAACCTCTTCGGCCACGCTTTAGGCCGCCTCGGCCTCGGCGAAGACGTCAGGATGGCCGCCAAATCGCTCGAAGCGGCCGGCATCCCCTATGTGATCCGCAACGTCGAAGCGGTCGCTGCAGGTCAGGATGAGGGGGCGAGTAGCCTGAGCCTCTCGGCCGACCTGCCATACGACGTGAACCTGTTCTGCATGACGGCGGAATCCACCCTAGCTGCCATTATCGCGCAGGGACCAGCCCTCGGCGAGGGGCGGCACAATGTCGGGGTCTGGCCCTGGGAGCTTCCCGAGTGGCCGAAGGCTTGGGACCATGCCTGGGACTTCGTCGACGAGGTATGGGCGACAAGCCGCTTCACCTACGAAGCCTATCTGCGTTCCGCACCCGTTCCCGTCATGCACATGCCGATGGCGGTCAATGCCGATGCCACCGAGGGGGCAACTAGGGCGGACTTCGGCTTGCCGCAGGACCGATTTCTGTTCGGGTTCAGCTTCGACGGGCTCTCGAGCTTCGCCCGGAAGAACCCGCAGGCCGTGATCGCCGCATTCCGAATGGCGTTCCCGCCGGGTGAGCGCCATGTCGGGCTCGTCCTGAAGAGCATCCGTGGGATGGCTGACCAATCAACCTGGCGAACGCTCGCGGATCTGGAGCGTGGGGATGAGCGGATCCATGTCATTGACGAATCCCTGTCGCGAGGGCGTCTGCTGGATCTCTACCGGTCGTTCGACGCCTTCGTTTCCTTGCACAGAAGCGAGGGCTTCGGTCGCAACATTGCCGAGGCCATGCTGCTCGCAAAGCCGGTCATCGTATCGGCCTACTCGGGCAACATGGACTACACCGACGACGATACGGCCGCGCTGGTTCCGACGAGCCTGCGCCAAGTGAACCAGGGCGAGTATCCTTTCGGTGCCGGGCAGGAATGGGCGGAACCCGATGTCGACGCGGCGGCCGGCTTCATGCAGCGCATGGTGACCGACCGGAAGTGGCGCGAAGGCCTTGCAGCGAACGCTGCGGAGCGCATAAAGCAGAAATACTCGTTGGATGCCGTAGGCAAAGTGTGGTCCGGGCGGCTCCGCGAACTCGTCTGACGCCGGTTGAGACCCTACATCGAACGAAAGAGTCGCTTCTTGGCCGACACATGCTTAGGATTTTGTTCGATTGGCTTGCTCACCGCAAGGGTAGTCAGTGTATCCGGAAAGATGCAGTGTGATCCGCGGGCATGGCGTGGCTCGAGATCGGGAGAGCCGCGATGACGCTGCTTCCTCTTGAAGGGGTCCGCTCCCGTCTCCTTGCGATCTTGATTCATTCGGAGGCGCTGCTGCGGCACCCGCGCGGATACATGCTCGCGAGCTGGTGGCGCATCACCGGTAAGCGCGTACGTGCGCGCGCGCAATTCGCTCCGCTGCTGGGACGCTCCGGTCGTGCTTACGACTACTGGATGCAGAAGCAGCCCAAGGCGGAGGCCGCGGCGAGCGACGAAGGCCCCACGATCATCGCCCTCGTCAAGGAAGCACCCGGTGGCGATCTGGAAGCGACACTCGAATCGCTCCGTGCGCAGGGGATCGTCGCCTTCGTGATCGGGCCTGACTCGCGGGATGATCTGCACCGCCTCACCAACGCGATTGACTGGGAGCTGAAGCCTTGGCTTTTGCCGATCGCGTCAGGCGATGTGCTGTCCGCGGGTGCAGTGCATGGCTACCGAGAATCGATCCGCAGGTGTACCGGCAGCGTGATCTACGCCGATGATGACCTGATCGACCCGCGAGGACACCGGACCTCGCCCCATTTCAAGCCGGACTGGAACTCCGAGCTGTTTCGCCACTTCGACTTCGTGACAGGGGCCTGCGTGGTCCGCGCAGATCGCGCTGCAATGGTGGCGGCTAGCGATGCAGCGGATTGGGACGGCGCGCTCGTCGGCATGATGCTCGGGGACGGCGATGTCTGGCACATCCGCCGGATTCACACTCACCGCAGGAGCCGTCCTAATCCCCGATTGCCGCTCCCGCCATGCCCCATTCCGGCCGAATGGCCCCGCGTCTCCGTCATAATCCCCACACGCAACAAGGTAGACCTGCTGGCCGCGTGCCTGAGGGGCGTCGCCGATACCGATTATCCGGACATCGAGGTGATCGTCGTCGACAATGACAGCGATGATCCCGAGACGATCCGTTTCCTGGAGGGCATGCGGAAGCGTGACGTTCGCGTGATCCGGCACGTTGGCGAATTCAACTATTCGCGCATCAACAACGGCGCTGTTGATCAGGCAACCGGTGAGCTGCTGTGCCTGCTCAACAACGACATCGAAATGACCGATCGCAACTGGTTGTCCTACATGGTTACCCAGGCTCTCAGGGACGATGTCGGTGCGGTGGGGGCCCAGCTCCTCTATCCCGACGGAAGGATCCAGCACGCCGGCGTGGTCCTGGGCGTGGGAGGCGGCGCTGCCCACCCGCACCGCCTCCTCCGGCCGGAAGACGAGGGCTACTTCTGGCGCCATGCTCTGCCGCAATTCGCTTCGGCGGTGACGGCGGCCTGCCTGGTGGTCAGACGTGACCGTTTCCTCGCCGTCGGAGGCCTCGACGAGGCGAATTTCGCGGTCGCCTTCAACGACGTCGATCTGTGCCTCAAGCTGAACGAGCGCGGATGGCAGTCACTTTACGAGCCGCGGGCAAGGTTGATCCATCATGAATCTGTCTCGAGAGGGTTCGATCGGGACAAGGCCGGGGCTGAACGCCTGTCACGCGAACTGGCCGCGCTGAAGCGGCGATGGCGGACCGACACTACGGTCGACCCCTGCCATCATCCCCACCTGAGCCGCGCAAGCGAGCAGTTCGTGATCGCGATCTGACATGTACAAACGATCCGAACCGAACATCGCGCTTCCGCAGGTCACGCTTGTTGCCGCGACGTCGGTCAACCTCGCGGCGACGGTTGCCGCGCTCCGGAGAAGCTTGGACGAGGTTGCATTCGGCGGTGCCATGCTGCTGTCGCACGAGCAGCCGCATGATCTCCCGGAAGCGGTCGATTGGCACCGGATCGAGCCCTTGCAATCGTCCCGCGCCTATTCAGAGTTCATCCTGCGCAGGCTGCCGGCCTACGTATCCACGTCGCATTGCCTGCTGGTACAATGGGACGGGCATGTCCTGAATGGTGCGCGCTGGCGTGACGAGTTTCTCGGCTACGATTACGTTGGGGCTTCCTGGCCCCAGTTCCAAGACGGTCACGACGTTGGCAATGGCGGCTTCTCGCTGCGTAGCCGGGCACTTCTCGAGGCGTGCCAGCACCCGGACTTCGTCGTGTCGCATCCCGAGGATCTCGCCATTGGCCGGACGAACCGGACATGGCTCGAGGAGCTGGGGCTGCGGTTCGCGACCGTTGACGTCGCCGACCGGTTCTCGGCGGAACGCAGGGGCGATCCGCTCCAGTGCTTCGGCTATCACGGCGTCTGGCATATGCCGCGCGCCCTCGGCCTCGACGATTTCTGGCGCATCTATGCGGGCTTGGACGAGCGCGGAACGGTGAGGCACGATTTCGGCAGCATCCTCTGGCAGTGCGCTAAAGGCAGAGGCGCGCCTGGGCGCGCCATGCGCCTCCTTCATGACAGACTCGTCGATGCGACGGGCCTCCGCAGCTGACGCGACTGGAGCGTCACAGGGAATGGGTCCCGCCCCGCCCCGCCTTGCAGCAGAAGGGAGGGCTGCAAGGACCGTACTTGGCTATTGGCAGTGCGGCCGCATCTGATAGATCAGCCCGGAGGTGTATGGAGGAAGGCGGCGTGGTCCGACGTCAGTTTCCGGCGACAAACCGCTGGCAGCGGCCGGAGCCGATCGCGGGCAGGGAAGGGAAGATTTCGTGATGCACCTTGAAGGATTTGCGCTTTGAAGAACCCCCTTCCCGGCCTTCCCCTGATCGAATCCCCGCTCTTCCCGCGTCTCCATCCCGAACTCGGCCTGAGCGCCGAGGACGCGCGCGTAGGGATCGAGCTCTTCGAGCGCGGGTATGCTGTTCTCGACTTTCCCGATCCTGCCCTTAACCAGCGTATCGATAGGATCAAGGCTAGTCTCGGCCCGCGCTTCGCGATCGATTTCGATGATCCACAGGCGAACAAGACCTGCGGCGAAAGGCGAATACAGGATGCCTGGAAGTTCGACGAGGACGTTCTTGCCATCGCTGTCAACGCGCAGGTCACGGCGCTGCTCGGCCGTCTCTACGGTCGTCCCGCCTTCCCATTCCAGACGCTGAATTTCCCCGTCGGCACCCAGCAGGCCGCCCATTCCGACATGGTGCATTTCTCGAGCCAGCCCGAAAAGTTCATGTGCGGTGTCTGGCTCGCGATGGAAGACGTGACCGAGGACGCTGGTCCGCTGTTCTACTATCCCGGTTCGCATCGTTGGCCGGTGATGAGCAATCTGCTTGTGGGCCGCAAGGGCTTCGGCCAGCAGTTGAACTCTGCACAGGACCCGTTTGCTGAAGCATGGGCGGCTATCGTTGCGTCTCAGCAGGCTGAGTGTGAGACCTTTCTTGCTCGGAAGGGCCAAGCTTTGATCTGGTGCGCCAATCTCTTGCACGGAGGTAGCATTCAGACCAACCCTTGCGTGACGCGCTGGTCGCAGGTCACGCACTATTACTTCGAGGACTGCCTTTACTACACCCCTGCATTCTCGGACGAAGCCATCGGCGCGCTCGACCTGCGTAAGATTAAGGCGATCAGCGACCAGCGTGAGCGGCCCAACCGCTATCTCGGTAACCTGATAAACCTCCGTGGGAATCGTCCATTCCCTTCTCGAAAGCGATCGCTGATTTTCAAGGGCTTGTTCAATCGGTAGATTATGGTCGGTTATGCAGAAGGGCGCGGCCTACACAGGACATTTAATGGTAAGACTCGATTGGCGTAGCTGGTATGCGACTTCAATGAATGACAATGACGCGCCGCTTCTGCTCGATGTCTCGCGCCTCGTTTGGCGGCGTTGGACCGGCACGCGTCCAACCGGTATCGATCGGATTTGTCTTGCCTGGTTGGACCATTACGGGCCTAGCGCGCAGGCGGTCGTCATCCATCGCCAAGGTCAGGCAATCCTGCCGTTGACGACCTCACAGGCCCTGTTCAAGTTGCTTGCCCGACATGATCGATCGCGCGGCGACGCACTGCACTTTCGCGCAGCATTGGGTGGTCTTGCGATCAGGCGCGGCGCGCACCTGCGCGACCATCTCGAGGGGCGCGGGCGTGTCTGGCTCAACCCCGGCCACACCGGGCTTGATAATCCGAGAATTGGCGCATGGGTGCGGCGGCGGAATTTGCGCCCCGTGCACTTAGTCCACGACCTGATCCCGATAACCCATCCCCAATACTGCCGTGAGGGCGAGGACGAACGCCACCGCCGTAGAATGCGCGCTGTGCTTGATACCGGCGCCGGTGTGATCGCTAATAGCTCCCACACGCTCGAGACGCTCGCGGTTTTCGCTACCGCGGAGGGGCGCGCCCTTCCACCTGCGGCAGTTGCGTGGCCAGGAACCCCGGTTCTGCCGTGCGAATCGCCTCGGGTTGATGCCGAGCCCGCATTTGTAATCCTCGGGACCATCGAAGGCCGCAAAAACCATGCGCTGTTGCTGTCGGCGTGGCGCAAGATGCTCGAAGGGAGCGGCGGCTTGCCAGTGCCTCGCCTTGTCATCGTCGGCCGGCGAGGCTGGCAGGCGGATCACGTCTTCGAGTTGCTCGATCGGGGCGAGTTCGGCGACCGAGTGGTCGAGGTTGGCCCACTTGACGACCGACGGCTAGCCGAGACGCTTGTGGGGGCGCGAGCCCTGCTGTTTCCGAGCTTCGCGGAAGGCTACGGCATCCCGCTGGCCGAGGCGCTGGCCGCCGGTGTCCCGGTGATCGCCAGCGACCTGCCGGTGTTCCGAGAGATCGGCCAAGGCGTGCCGGAGCTGCTGCCGCCAGATGATGTCGCGCCTTGGAGCTGCGCGATCGCGGACTATGCCCGCCCCGACAGCGCGCGGCGACGCGAGCAGCTTGACCGGCTCGCGGCATTCTTGGTGCCCGACTGGCGCGGCCATTTCACGAAGATTGATAACTTCCTTACGGAGCTGGCGCGATGAGGTGGCGGGCGTGGGGCGGACCGGCCGGCGGTCCTTGCCGACTGATTATCAGTTTGACCTTGCGAGACACAAATGCCAGCGAGTGCTGACCTCAAGTTGAGTGCAAGGTAGCGGATGAATAGCGAACCAACTGGGGCGCCGCGGCGCGGCATCATTCTTGCCGGCGGCTCAGGAACGCGGCTATATCCGCTCACCCGCGGCGTTTCGAAGCAGCTAATGCCTGTCTTCGACAAGCCGATGATCTATTATCCGCTCAGCACGCTAATGCTGGCGGGAATCCGTGACATCCTGATCATCACCACGCCCGACGATGCCGACCAGTTCAAGCGGGTGCTCGGCGACGGTTCTGATTTTGGCGTGTCGCTGTCTTACGCGGTGCAGCCGAAGCCTGAGGGGCTAGCGCAGGCCTTCCACATCGGCGCCGATTTCGTCCGCGGCGGGCCAAGCGCACTGATCCTCGGCGACAACATCTTCTACGGCCACGGCCTGCCCGATCTGCTTCGCAGCGCCAATTCGCGTCAGAGCGGCGCCACGGTGTTTGCCTACCGGGTTAGCGACCCAGAAGCTTTCGGGGTGGTCGAGTTCGACGCTGCGGGCAAAGCGATCTCGATCGAGGAGAAGCCCAAGGCGCCTAAGTCGAACTACGCGATCACGGGCCTCTATTTCTACGACGAGACAGTAGTGGATCGTGCGCGCGAAATGAAACCTTCAGCGCGCGGTGAGCTCGAGATCACGGATCTCAACCGCCTCTATCTCGATGAAGGCGCCATGGCGGTGGAGATAATGGGGCGCGGCTTTGCCTGGCTCGACACCGGCACACACGCTTCGCTGCTCGATGCCGCGACCTATGTGCGGATCACCGAGGAGCGGCAGGGGCTGAAAATCTGTTGCCCTGAAGAAATCGCATGGCGCCAAGGGTTTGTCACCACTGACCGCCTGCGCGAGATTGCCGAGCCGCTGCGCAAGTCGGGCTACGGCGAATACCTCATCAAGCTGCTCGAAAGCCCGGTGCTGTCGTGAACATCATCGAAACCGCGCTCCCCGGCGCGCTGATCTTCGAACCGCGCGTCTTCGGCGATGCGCGGGGCTTCTTCATGGAAACCTGGAACGTGGGCGCCTTTGCCGCGGCCGGACTGGATCTGGCCTTTGTGCAGGACAATCACAGCCGCTCGCAAAAGGGCGTGCTGCGGGGCTTGCACTTCCAGAACCCCGGCCCGCAGGGCAAGCTGGTGCGGGTGACGAACGGCGCGGTGTTCGATGTTGCGGTCGAT
>Ga0164292_10002307_pt1 | contig 15564 bp, 18 predicted proteins | sample GEODES117metaG_FD_111486 | JGI IMG/M metagenome (GOLD analysis project Ga0164292, IMG submission 111486) | Eutrophic lake water microbial communities from Lake Mendota, Wisconsin, USA - GEODES117 metaG | ecosystem: Environmental > Aquatic > Freshwater > Lake | place: USA: Lake Mendota... | reverse complement strand
CCATGCCCCGGATCAGCGGCTGCGGGAGGAACTGATCCCCACCGCCCACACCTATCCGATCGAGGAGCTGCTGGAGGATTGCCGCCGCTACGTGACGATCACGGGCCGGAGGGTGAGCTTTGAGTATGTGCTGCTGGGCGGGGTCAACGACCAGCCCCGCCACGCCGAGGCGCTGGCCCGGCTGCTGCGGGGCTTCCAGAGCCATGTGAATCTGATCCCCTACAACCCGATCGCCGAGGACGATTTCCGTCGTCCCAGCCCGGAGGCGGTGGAAGCGTTCCGCCGCCTGCTGGGGGCGCGGCATGTGGCAGTGAGCGTGCGCACCAGCCGCGGCCTCGACGCCGATGCGGCCTGCGGCCAGCTGCGTCGTCGAATCATGACAGAAATCGATCACCGCACTTTTTCTTGACAGGTCAAAGCGCAACGGCTATGCTCGGGCTAAATGGTTACCCTAAATCATGACCAGAATCCTCCAGAAAGCCAAGTTTCGTAGAAGTTCCGCCCTAGTGGCGCAGCTTTTTTCTTTCGGCATGGTTTGTTCGGCAATCGGAAATGCGAATGCCGCTTCATTGGTTTTCACCACCCAGAGTTCTTCCCCCGGGGGGCAGAAGCTTGGCCTCCCGCCCGTCGTTGCTTCAGGCCAGGTCACACCTCTTCAGCTAAACTCCAAGGGTAACGCATTTCATACTTCAAACACTCCACCCGGCCGAAAGCTTGATTTTCTAGGGCTCACAACTACAGGAAGCTCGGGTCTTTTTGAAGGTGTAAATGGGATTCAATGGATTGGAAATCCTGGCAATCCAGGTATTCTCCGAAGTGACTATTTAGCGCCTCTTGCTGGAACATGCTTGCCTCCAACAACTATTTGGGATGGTGGCACATGTGACTGGTCTGGTATGGAATTTACCCTTAGGCCTTTTTATTTTATTGGTGACAGTACCTGCATTATTTGTGGACCCAGTAATGTAGTGCCACTTGTAAATCTTACTGGTAATGGCAAAAGAACAGTTTCAAATTCTACCTTACCAGTTACTATTGAAGATTCAGTAGAAACGCTTTTTTCGAATATTGTATTTGGCACAGCAGTGACACCCCAAGCTAAAGTTCGATACACTGCTAGAAATTCCTATATTGCTGGCGGTGCATCAGGGGCCTCTTTTGAATCCGATGGAGTGATTACCTTTGAAGAAGTTCCTGTCCCGGGGCCATTGCCTATTCTAGGAGGATCCGTTGCGATTAGCTTTTCAAGGAAGCTTCGTAGAAGGTTGCGCCTTGCTAAGAAAAACACTTAAAGTTTGCCATTTTTTGTAATATAAAAAGTTAAAAGTATGTATATACTGTAAGCAAATTCTTGTTCCAACCTTATTTAAGTTCTGTTAAATCTAATTTAGTCTAGGTAATCTTATCCGTTTCCCTACATCGATATGAAGCCTGTAGCCGTCATCACCCCTTACTTTCGCGAATCTATTGATATTTTACAACAAAATCACCAAAGCGTACTTTCCCAGTCATATCCAACTCGCCATGTATTTGTTGCTGACGGAGAGCCGAATCTTTCCCTTGATTCATGGGATGTTGATCATGTCATACTGCCTCGATCCCATCATGATATTGGTTCGACCCCGCGTTTAATTGGATGCTTCCATGCAATTGGGCTAGGGTACGAAGCAGTGGCTTTTTTGGATGCTGATAATTGGTATCATATAGATCATATCAGTACCGTTATGCAGCTTCGCGAACAGCACGGCGCTGATATTGTATCCAGCGGACGTATGCTTTGCCGTCTAGATGGAAGCGAAATGGCGATCTGTCAGCAGACTGATCCTCAGCGTTTTATTGATACGAATTGCATGCTTCTTGGGCGGAGTGCATTTCATCTTCTTCACCATTGGGTGCTTATGCCTTCATATGGACATGTCATTGGTGATAAAATTTTCTGGTACTATGTTCGAACTTCTGGAGTTCGCATTATTCATAGCGATGCACCTACTGTTTATTACCGTTGCCAGCGGGAAGGAATTTATAGACTTCTTGGTGAGCCATTGCCTGCAGGCGTTAAGCCTGTTCCTGACTATGCGTCTGGTTTTCAACAGTGGGCGGCCGATGGGTATCCTCCTTTCATGTGATGCAGCTGCACAGAGGAGTATTTAGTTTGGCTTGAAAGCAGCCCACTTTACCCACATGTTTGTACCATGAATAATTGCAATCCTTTGGCGTTGTCTGCGGAGATTAAAGAAGTGGAACAGAGCCCAATCCCCGTTTTTATCATTAGCTACAATCGTACTCAGATGTTGCAACGCTGCGTAGCTTCTATCGAGGCTCTAGATACTTCACTAAAGCTTATTATATATGACAATGGAAGTGATCGCGAGGATACTCTAAATGCTCTGGATCATTTTGAACGGCGTGGTATTAGCGTACATCGCTCTTCAAGGATTAATTCTCCTGAAGATCTTAATCTCATGGCTGATTTCATTCAAGACCACTGCAGCGCCATGGGGCCAGCAACTCCCTACATTGTGACTGATAGTGATATCGACCTCTCGTCATGCCGAAAGGATATTGTGAAGGTTCTGCAGCATATGCTTGCTCATTTTCCTAAAGCTGAATGTGCTGGACCAATGCTGCGGATTAGTGATGTTCCTCGCGAGCATCCTGTGTGGGCACATATCTATAATCGACATATCGATCAATTTTGGCATAAACTCCCTTCTTTTGTCAATCTTCCTTCAGGGCTAGTCGCATTTCAGCGTGCTCACATTGATACTACTTTCGCGCTTCATCGAGGCGGTCTACGCTTTTATCGGCCTCGACTAGGGATCCGGGTGTACAAGCCCTATGAAGCTTTACATCTTGATTGGTATCCTCGCTGCTGGGAAATTGAATATTCTCATTCTTCATCTGCGATGATTTCGCACTGGTCTAATCCGCGCTATATACAAGAACATCAGACCGAAAAGCTAGCCCACAATCAGTATTATGATGTCATTTATGATGAAAAAGTGAATGTTTTTACTGTCGTAGATGTGGAGCTGGAGTGAAATGCTGATAGAACGGACCTACATTAAATATGACGTAATTAGCAGGGTTTACATGATCGGGCAAAGACTATCTGAATAGCTTACTCATTTTCAAGCTTTAGCAGTCTTTCATACACTTCTAAGCAGCTGGGCTCAACATGGTTGATTGCCCTGCTGCGATTAAGACTTTTGTCAGGAAGGCTTCGATCAACGTTCAAGCCACAAAACTTTTCAATCCGACTGAGACCTTCATCTGTAAACATGCTTTCATGGGAAACAAAAAGCCACCTTCCATGTTGAGAATGCTTTTGCAGGATATGCTGATAGCACAAACTCCAATAGGCATAGATTTGATCGACACTAATAGCGAGGCTTCTTAGGTATTGTGCAGTCCGCATCTCTTTGAGTAAACTTTCTGCAACTACGGCGGGATGTCTAAATACGCATAAGAATCGTGCGTTTAACCCTTGTTGCTCCCCAAGAAGATTTCTCCAGACATTTAGGGTATAGCAAAAGCGCGGATCTTTAAAGCAGCTGTTTCCCCGATTGTAGAGGGATCTAATTCGCGTGCTTATTGCTTCGTTGGTTGTTATTGACTTGCTCAAGGGCAGACGAGCTAGCCACCGCTGAGAGTCGCCTGGTATGTCCTGGCAATAGTCTCCACTATGAGCGCCTTGATGTGTAGGAACAAGTGGGGCAATGAGTGCTTCATTGATGGCATTGACTTCTCTATCTTCAAAGTAGCCATGAGGATTGGCTTCACTCGATTTCAACAGATTGTCTCCCATGAAGATAGGCTGTCGACGAAACAGGCCGGCTGCAAGGCTGGTTCCACTACGACCAGTGCCCAGCACAAAAATGCGAGCGGTTTCAATGCAGGAAGAATTCGTGCATTCCATTGGGTTTTACGGGGAAGACTTCAACATCCGATTCAATTTTGACAAATCTATCATGTCGCTCCCTGGAGGTCCCTGATGTTTGCTCCTGAATGGGACTCAATGACGACCATCACCCTGCAAGGGAAAGAGATGAGCCTACCGCCGCCGAGTACCGCTTACTAAAACTCTTGCCGATTACTTCTACAGAGAATGTTTAGCCAAAGAATGGCGTCTGAAGCCGACCGCAAGTGGATCCTCGCGCGGTGATCCAGTCTTGAGAGTAGCGATCGAGAAATGTCGTCAGGATGTTGTAGCCCGATAAGTTATTTGAGCCTTTGTGTTGTCAGCTTCTTCCTGATTAATCTTTGGAGGTGCTTTTCTTTCCAGCCAGGGGACCATCTTGGGCGCCATGACTTTTCAATAGCTAGCTTTATTGGCAGATTCTCTATTTAATGGCATCTTGCCTCGGTCAAGTCCCTGTCAACCTGGGAAAGGTAGTAAGCTAGCTGAGTGATTCACATCTTGGGATTCTTTGCGGCTAGTGATTTCTCCCGCGCAACCCTCGCTGGTAGTGCATTGAGCCACTGGCGATTACTGATGCTCGTCATTCCTTGTATCTTTTCTTGTCTCTACTCTTCCAAGGTTTCGGCTGAGAGGCGACAGTTGGATTAGGTGCCCTCTATGCAACAGAATCTAAAAGAAAGCCCATGATTTCAACTTGTTTGGAATGAATGATTCCAGAGCAGATCTAAGGCTGATGGCTTTGTTTCCGTATTTGTAGAGGCTGAATTCTTGTGCCTGATGAGGAATAAATCTTTCTTTATGGCCGCACTACTCTCTCCGTTACGCACTGAATGACAATCTGTGACTTGCCATGAAAAGGTTCGACAGTGCAGCCATCATTATGATGTCACAATTATTTTAGTGCATTGCCCGCAGCATGCAAGAGGTCAGCGCCGGATCTGAAATCATGCACATGGCCAGCCTGGTTTCCAGTGAGTGGATCAGGCGTCTTTCGTGGTCTACATCAATTTGTATTGTCAAGCCGTAGGCCAACCCATGCCCGAAGCGGTGCGTTATGCACCCTGTAATCCTATGTTCAATATCCTGAAGTTCAAAGACGTTGTTGAGATTCGCATCCGATTTCCTCACTTTTATCTCGCGACATCCGGCTGCATCTATGGGTGGTATGCATACACGATAGCCGTGAAGTAAAGCAATGCCCTTGAGGGAGGCATGTTGAAACATCTAATTCCCGAGACGACTCATTTTACCAAGATCATCGAAGGAAAGCATGGTCGGTCTGTCCGGGGTTAAAAATGTTCTATCAACGTCTTCTGAAGCTGGATTGTCGCGATCAGATCGTTCCTCAGGCGCTCATATTCGCCAACAGGCTCGCTCTCCTCCACCTCCCCTTGATAAAGCGTTGTCACGGGCGGACTCGCCAAGATTGTTGAGAGTATAGCCATTGATCCCTGCATGTCTGCAGAGAGTTTCTTGAGTCTACAAAAATGGTCAAAGCATTCCAGCGTCGCCAGCGCCAAGGCAATACGCTCCCTTGCAGGACGCATCGCCAGGCTGCAGGGCCTGGGCAGACGTTGCATCAGTGCATTTTGATTCCATAGCGGCAGATACTGAACGAACAGTCGATTGCGCCTGATCAGAAATGTTGTCACCGGGGTGTTCAGAGTCTCTGCCAGCTGCTGTTCGAGTCCAATGTGCTGATTTTCCGTTCTTGTCGCGGCGTCTTGCTCGATGTGAGTGATAGTGCCTGAATGGAAGAGGGCTGAGCCACTGCCGATTTCTGCAAGACGATGATAGAGATTGCCATCAGCAGCGCCGTAGGTGACAATCCGTTCGTCGTAACCGCCAACCGTGAGCAGTAACTCCAGAGAAGCGAGAACAGCACCGTTGATGAATTGCTGACCCACTGGCGCGTAGCGCCAGTGGCCACGCAAGAATTCGCTAGTCCCGCAGTGATGATCTTGAAAGATGGTCGGTGATATTATATATTCGCAATCAAGTTTGCAGACATAGGTTGAGCTGCATCGTAGGAGGGCCTCATTGAATGCCCATGAAGCCACCCATCTCCTCTGCTCAATTCGATGGATTTCAATTTTCTCACCCCCCTCCGCCAGCTGAAGTGAACTGTGGCTCAGGGGTTTTTGTGACCCCCAGTCCACAATAATGATACGTGTCGGGTTGGAGGCGATCCAGGAGGGCAGAACAGCCGCCAGGTTCCGCTCACGGTCCATGCAGGCGGTAATGAGCGTCACATCCTCGATCATGGGTTTCAGGTTTCGCTGTCGTTGGGCCCTGATCAAACATTGCGGGGCAGTGCTCCTGCGAGCGGTGTAAATCCGAAGGACCTGTGGCCCTGCCTGGAGGGTGAACAGGGGGCAGCAGGGTGGTGCCCTGCAGTGTAGACGACGAATCATCTCCATAGATCGAGTATGGATCAGAATCTACAAGAAATGTGCCTGACCGGCCAGGTTATGACCGTGGGCCACCTGAGTCGCCCATCTTGTAGGGCAGAAAGGTCGCAGTTCCAGGAATTCCTCCCAACCACCCTCCAGTCTCTGGCCTGGCCAGCATGGGTTTTGCTCCTGCAGCCCCTGAAGCGTCAAGGACAATGGCCAGCGCAGCAAGCGGGGCGGCCAGCAAGGGTATCCGCTCGATGGCCGTGTTCTGACGCCGTCTGCAATCTGCGATGAGGCTTTGGACCATTACCCCGACCAGTGCGGCGCCATGAACTCACCAGATCGACGACACCCGCCAGGCAGGGCCTGCTGCAAGTCAGCCAGCCTCTCCCTGGCGGCCACTCTTTTTCTGCGGTTGGCTTGGGCGCATTGCCTCAGAGCTTGTCCCACATTCATGTTTCCACTCCAGATCAAGCCGATCTGATCGGTTTTTTTCAGGGCCTGCCGGAGGGCCGCAAGCGTCGCGGTATCCGCTACCCCCAGTGGTTCCTGCTGCTGTTGGCCATCCTCGGGGTCTACTGCTTCGCAGAAGGCTGACGCCTAGAGCGGCTGTCGCAGCGCCAAGGATCTGGAGCGGTTTGCGGCCCGTCATCACGGGGCCCTCAATGCCGTTCTCGGCCTTGGCATGTTGCCGCAGGTTTCTCCGTAGGAGTAAGGCTCACCCCCCGACTCCACCTTAGGGAGCTGGGTGTGGCGATCGCCCAGACCTCCGTTGGAGATCAGCAAGAGCGAAAGAGGCCACGACCGCTCCGCCACCTGTGTCAAGCGACATCCGCTTTTGCCCCCGGACCAGTTTTCGATGTCGGCTCACAGGAGCCTCAAATTTGCTGAGGGTCCGACAGTGAAAGACGCTTCTGCCTTGATGCCGTTACGGTCGATGAGACTACTGGTATTCTAGTATCTCAATAAAACCGCATTGGCCCGCCGGAGCGAGCAGGGTCAACTCGTGAGTGCTTGTCACTGATTTGGCAATGCAGTTGGGACTTGCCTGTACTAGTGACTACTGTTACGATGATCAAAACTAGGGCGTTATGATTAATGTAGAATTGCTCTTGATTCCCCACGCGTTAATGGCTTGGTGATGAGTGAAATAATCAATCAACCAATGTCTGATTCCCGCTATCTGAGGTATGCTAGAAAGTATATTCCCTGTCATTGCACGCTTTGTCGCTGTCCTGCCAATGCTGCTGATTATTCATTTAGCTATGTCTGCGAACAGCGCCACTTTATCTACTACGATATACCAAAGTGTGCCTCATCTACGGTTCGCCACAAACTGTTTGGTGATCCCTATCTTTTGCCCCACAAGGAGTCCCTAGTGGAGCCTGTGAAGCCGCTGAGCGAGTACTTTAAATTTTCTATCATCCGTAATCCCTGGTCTCGAATGGTCTCCAATTGGCGAATGTTCACGACGCAGCCTTTCAGGATTGCCCAACTTGCGACAATGACTGATTTGGATTTGTCTTCATTTCCCGACTTCTGTGCATTTGCTGTCAATAACCCAAACCATCATTGGCAACCCCAGGTGTACTTTCTTCCTGACCCTTTAGATTATTTAGGGCGTATGGAGTGCATGGATGAGTCATTGAAGGTAATCGGTGCAAGTATCGCTGGCTTAGATACTCAGAACCTGGTGATTAATGCTTCCCGTATCTCCAGTGATCCTTTGCATTACCGGACTTATTATGATCGATCTACTCTGGATCTTGTAACCAGCTTCTATCGCCAAGATATTGACCGTTTTCACTATGTTTTTTAAGGGATAGTCTCCCGGGTCTTTCCTGCTTAACAGTCGTGTCTTCGCGCCGCTCTGTCCATCCCTCAGCGCTCATCGCCAAGCCAGCAACCAGGCAATAGGCAGTGCAGCGATCTGGCGGCATTGACGGCTTCCACCCAACGAAGACGATGGGCGTTCCACGCCTGCCCCAGGTCCTGCCATCAAGGTCACCCTGCTGCTGAGGTTGGGTAATGACGAGCAGGAGGTGGCTGCGGCAGACGGCACCACTTTCCGATTGAACTGGTTCATTGATCCTGCTCTGATTCGCCAACTGGCTGAGCGCTCCTCTGGCAGCGTTCTTGGTGGGCTCCATTCCCTCGATCTCCAAGAAGTTCTACAATCCATCAGCCTCCTTAAGGAGATTTTCTTAGGTGACCTCTATGCTGGCTCATTCCTTTTCTGACGCGCTGAGAGCACAGCTCCACCGACTCTTTGCAGCGTGGCAAGAAACGCGCGACGATTGGCCGATAGCCTTGGAGAAAGACTAGCTGGTAGCGCAGCTCCGATCTCTTTTCAAGCACCTTGTCGTTCAGCGATGGGGTTTGGAGCACGAATCAGGTGCGCCGCATACAGTATGCATTTCTCGCTGAGCAGGTTTGTTGTAAACCGAGAAGTGACACTCACGGCTATCCAGCCAAAGTGCGTTCCCCCAGATCAATGGCGGCTGTCAGGCGAAAACTGAGACAGAGGCGACAAGCAAACTGAGCCACCTGGATGGCGAGAAAGGGAGAGGCATAACGGTCTGCCGTATCGGGCTCTTACCAAAGCAAAGAACGAGCGGGGAGTGGCCTACGTCACGAAGAATGTTATCGCCGGCCTGGAGTTCGGCAGCTGGGAGGCACTCGATGCCCATCTGGAGCGCTGCAATCGCTCAGGGGCAGGCCGTCGTTCTTGGCGGAGCGGGAACTGCGCAGACCAGCGAATCCGGCCGGTACGTAGCCCGGAACTGGCACGCTCCCTGGCCGTCTATGCCATGCCGAGGTGATCGGGGAGGTGGCGGCATAACCCCAACCTTCGGAGCCGATCCACGCTGGTGCCGACCGAGGAGCGTGAGGCGATGCTTACCCGTCTACGGCTCCCCGTGATTTTCGATCGTCTAAATGCCCTGCTGGATGAAGCGGCGCGGCGGGAGTTGAACCTCAGAGAGGTCATTGCCTGGATGTGCACAGCTGCGGCCCCGCTAAGATCGAATTGGCCTGGAGATGGTGCTGCGGCTGGCGCGGTTCCCGTACTTGCGCAAGCTTGAGGCGGTCGATATCGAGGCCCAGCCCTCGATCGATTCCGCCCAGATCCAGGAGGTGTCAACCTTGCGCTGGGTGGCCAACGTCGACACGCTGCTGCCGCTCGGTATGCCGGGAGCAGGCAAGACCCACCTCGCGGTTGCGCTGTGCCGGGAGGCGGTGCGGCAGGCAGGGCCACAGCGTCCAGTAAGTCGGTGCGATGGAGCTCATCAGCTCCCGGGCCAAAGCCCAGGCCCAGCATGCGCTGGATGGCCGGCTGCCTCAGTACCCCAAAACCTGGCTGCTGATCAACCGCTGCGCGTAAGGTTGCGCCTACGATGAGCTGGGCTATATGCCCCTAGATCCGAATTTTGTATATCTGTTCTTCCAGCTGATCTCCCGCTGCTACCAGCGCGGCAGCGTGCTGATCCCCCCAAACCGACTCCTCATGGAGTGGGGGGAGAAGGCCTGAGGATGAACTCCGATCCACGGCCCGGCCTACCGGGCACCCATCCCCAAACCGTCATGCGGACCGGTTTTCGTGACGCCCGGGGACATCAATCGGCTAATGCTTGACATCAATTATGTGCTAAAGTGAATGGGTTGGCAAAATTGCATGCCATGTCACTTTCTGTCAATCTTGTTCAAACAATTAAGTCCCAAAGAGATTATCGAATAGGCGACATTATTTATCATTGGGGATATAAGTGGCGCGAGAGTCGGGATAATGTCTTGCTAGGCTCAGGGTACGATGGAATGATTTTAAAAGATTATCTCTTGGCCAACCCTGATCAGGATCGCTTTGACCCGCATCTCTTTGGCCATGTCATTGGCCGGCATGCGAAGGCGCAGGGTATTCCGGAGCGCAGCAATGTAATTAGTGTCCACATAAGAGCTGGCGACGTTATAACTGTTCCCCATAGATTTCTTAGCGTTGATTATATTCCGCTCCTTCGTAGTGTCCTGCTGCAGAACTCTGGTCTTGATTGCATTAATCTTGTTGTTTGCTTTGCCTATGGCAATTATCATGAGCGTGGTCTTTGGGAATACGATGATCGCAAGCAGCAGGCAAATCAATTGTGCCTTGGATTCCTTTTTGATGAGTTTGAGGCCTGTTTTCAGGGGCTCATTGATTTTGAGGTGACTTCAAGCTCGAATGCCGACATAGATCTTATTCATCTATTTACCGCGGGCTTTTTCGTTGCTGATCGGGGAGGATTCAGCCGAGTCATCTATGAGGCAAGGCGTGCCCACGGAATGCCCTCGATTGGCCCTGTCTCGTGAGCGCTGCTGGCTGGGATGCCTCAGGGATGACCAGTCAGCGTTGCGATGAAGCTTTTCCTGATGTTTAGAGCTAAGTATATCTGCCATGCTGTGTCCCCACGTTCTCTGCTGAAACGATGCAACTCTGGCCCCGACCATCATTCGATCCAGAAAGGCAGCCTCGCTTTATATTCATCATTACTCCTCCTAATTCCGGATCAACTGCCTTGGCGCAAATTCTTAATACTAGTCCGCGAACGATGTTATTGCGGCCAAATGGAGAAGGCCAGTGGCTCATTCCCGGGATGTGCGAAGCGGATCGCTGGAATCCAGACAAGGAAGTTGATTACGAGTCAGTTCGCGCAGTATGGTTGTCTGCTTATCAGAAGCAGCAGGAGTTGAACCCCTCGATTTGCGCAGTTATTGAAAAAAGCCCTCCCAATATGGTGCGACTTAATCATTTAATTGCCTTGTTTGATCATGTTACCTTGCTTGCAAATAATCGAGATCCTTATGCCAGTTGTGCAAGTATTCTTCATCGTCTGCAGGATGTATCTTTTCTCTCGCTTGAACATCGAGTTGCGATTCTCGAAGGGTTGGCCGGAGACTGGGTTTATCGAAGTCGCTTAATCGCTGCTTTGTTGGACCTCCATGGTTCTCCGTTGTTAACGTATGAGGAATTCTGTGCAGATCCATCGCGTGTCATCTCTGTTCCCGGGATGCCCCTTGAGGTTTCATCTTCAATTACTTCTTCGGACCTGGTTCATGTAAAAGACTATGCCCCGCAGCCCGTAATGTGTTATAATCAGCATCAAATCTCTTTGTTGTCTTTTGTTGAGATTCAGGCGATTGGGTCTGTATTGATCGGCTGCCTGGATCTTCTGGACCGCTTTGGTTATCGCCTTCTGTCATAATCTATGTGCGCGTTGATAGGGTTTTCGGGCTGGCCGCGAATGGCGAAAATCTACTCCTTCTGCTGCTTTCGTTATTGAGGGATTCCGCTGAACTGTTATTCGATTGTCTGGATCATCCTGCGCCTTTCTAGTTGGGGACTCCTGAAAAAGTCAGATCGACTGCGGCGCAGCTTGTTTCAGCGATCGAGAGCCGGTAAACTGGGCTCGATCGCCGCAATTGACGATTACTGCAACCTCTGAACGCCGCTATTGTACCGACTACACCATAACGGCAAGCTCTCAATCGAGGAGTTCCATGTGCCTTTTGGCGGCACGCTGGACTCGGACAACCGCTGGATGCTCTTCAGCTGCTGATAGGCATGATCGCTTTGACTGAAGCGGGTCGGAGTCGATCTGCCGTTGCCGCGGTGTCAACTCGGGCAGGTGGCCCTGCCGTGCCTGGGCTGAACGAGGTTCTGCCTACGTCCATCCGCCCCACTTTTGCTGCCTTGCTGTGTTGTGGAGGAGGGGGCTTTCGGTTGCTCGTGGATTCCGGCGAAGCTTTTTCGGGCTGATGTTGGCCCCGCCGGAAGACGTAGAACCGTTCATTCAACTGGGTGCAATCAAGCCGTAGGGACTGAGTCACCAGGCGTCGCCGATTGTGGTGCTCAGCCGCCTCCGATCACCCCACGCATCATGTCAACCCCGCCAGCTGTTGGTGTAGTGGCGAGCAGCTCTGCACCCTTTCTCAACAAGTCATTGAAGCTATTGGCAATGGTGGCGAAACTTCGGCGGCCATGGCCGGCACTTCATCACCGCATGGTGGGGGTTGATCGCCTGCAGGGCTCAGGCTCACGGGTGTCTGGTCAGGTCTGATTCAAAAAGTGTGTCACAGGCGCCTTGGCCGGGGCTGTCAGCATGGGTTGAGGTCGGCGGAATTGCTCCCTTCCCATGTCCGAAATCGCGCTTCCCGCAACCGATCTCGACCTAATCAGCTTTCTCATGGCGATTCCGGATTCGCGGATGTGGTGCGGGATCCGCATTCCAGCCTGGTATCTGCTGCTGGTGGCGGTGCTGGGAATCCTGAGCCGTTGCTAGAGCTTGCGGGATCTGGAGCGTTTTGCCAACCCTCACCACAGCGTGTTCAACGAGGCGCTGGGCATCGAACTCAGGCGTCCGCCCTCCGATTCAGCCTTCCACTACTTCTTCCGCCAGATGGACATGGCGGCTCTCTGCGCTGCGATCCGCGACTGGACCATGTCCCAGATCCCCGGTGGTGCAGCAGATCTCGTTCAGCTGGTCTGTGACGGCAAGACCTTGAGAGGCTCGATCGAGCCCACAGCCGGTGGCGGCTCGGCATTCATCGCCCAGGTGACGCTGTATTCGGCAGACCTGGGCGTGGCGATCAGCCAGGCCTGCTACGCCACCGGCGAGAACCACGAGCGGGCGGTGCTCAAAACCCTGCTCGGCGAGCTTGATCTCGAGGACGTTCTGATCCAGGCAGATGCTCTCCACACCCAGCGCCCGTTTTTCAACTCTTCCAGGAGCAGGGAGCCGACTTCCTCCTAACCGTGAAAGCCAACCAGAAGACGTTGCATTGCCAAATTGCCACCAATTCCAGGGAAAGCGCACGATCCCCTTTGTGGCAACGGATCAGGAGATCAGCCATGGCCGGGACATCACCTGGACGCTGAGGGCAAAGGAGGCACCGGAGCACATCCACGAGAGCTGGGTTGGCACCAGCTGGATTGTGGAGATGACCGCTACCGGCACCAGAGACGGCAGACCGTTTCAGGCCACCCACCTGTTTCTCACCTGTCTGGACACCACCCCAGAAGCCATGCCGCAACTGGTGCGCGACCGCTGGAGCATTGAGTGCTCGCACTGGATCCGTGACAGCCAGCTCCACGAGGATGCCCACCGCTACCGGGGCAACGGCGCTGGTGCGTTGGCCAGCCTGCGAACTGCAGCACTCAACCTGTTGCGGCTGGCAGGTCTTCAGTCGATCCGCGCTGGGATGCAGGCGGTGATGCACGACATAACGGCGCTGCTGGCGATGGCGATGCGTCAGCCAAAGCCCAAGACGTGCTGAACCTTTGAATCAGCCCTGGGTGTCAGGTGGGATCTCGGAGAGGATTGAAAGCCCCCTTCGCCCCGCTGCTATGCCAAGGAGTAAGGAAGAACATCAGCATGAAGGCGGGGAGGGAGGCGGCCGCTGTGAGCAGGAAGAAGCTGCTCCATCCAACCTCTTCGGCCAGAAAGCCCGACTGACCGGAGAGAACGGAGCGGCTGAGGGCGTAGATGCCCGACAGCAGGGCGTATTGAGTGGCTGAGAACCGGGGGTTGCAGAGGCTCATCAGCAGGGCCACGAACGCCGCCCCCACCAGGCCGCCGCCCAGATTCTCTAGGCCTACGGCCGCCAGCAGCGCCGTCATGCCTCCCGGAAACGTGGCCAGAGCCCAGTAGGCCAGGTTGCCGAAGGCGCCGATAATCGCGAAAATCCAGAGCGAGCGGTTGATACCAAGTCGACCGAAGAGGATTCCACCAACGATTGTGCCGACGATCGTGGCGCCGATACCCCAGCCGGCAAGCACCGAGCCCACAACCTCGGGGCTGAAACCTTTCTGGAGCAAGAACGGCACGGCCATCGCGTTGAGCAGACCATCAGGCCACCTGTAGAACAGCACCAAGGCCAGGAGCATCGCTGCCCTGCCACCGCCGGTTCGGTGGAGGAACTCCCGGGTCGGTCCCACCACCGCTTGTCGCAGGCTGAGCACCTGATGCTGAATAGGCGGCAATGATGGGGCCGAGAGAGTGAACGGCAGCACCATCAGCATCAGCAGGGCGGCGGCGGCGAAGGCGAACGGCCAGTCGTATCGTCCCGCCAGGGTGAATCCGCCGGCACCGATCGCGAGCATGGCGCCGCGGTACCCCAGGTTCGTTGCGGCGGCCCCTGCACCGCGCTCCTGCTCGGGCAGCAGGTCCGTTCGATAGGCATCCACCAGAATGTCCTGGGTGGCGCTCACGACCGCCAGCAAGAGGGCAATGGTGCCGATCGCGGCAAGGCTGACCGGATCCCTGCCGGGCCGTAGGAATGCCATGGCGCCAATTACGGCCACCAGAATGATCTGCAGCAGCAGCAACCAGCCACGGCGACGGTCGGGCCAGGGCAAGGGCCAGCGATCCACAGCTGGCGCCCAAAACATTTTTAGGGTGTAGGGAAGTTCCGCATAGGCGAGCAGGCCGATGAGCCCCAGCGGCACCCCGGTGGCCGTGAGCCAGCCCTGCAACAGTTTGGTGCCCACCATGTAGGGGGTGCCGCTTGCCACCCCTTGGGCAGACACTGCCATCAGGCGCCGCCAAGTGGGCACGAACGAAAGCGCGGCACCGCCCGGCGATGGGGAGACCGGTGGGCGGAGGGCCATGGGCCGCGTGCAGGTGGCGCAACCCTAGGTTGGGCCTGGTTCCTCGGTCGGCGCCCACTTACGCTCTGTCAAGCAGGAATCGCCGTGGCCTCCGTGACCTTCATCCGCTCTGTCCTCTTGCCAGCCGCCATCGTGCTGCTGTTCGGCATTGCCTTGTTCGCCGTCAGCGCTCGCATCTGGCTCCCAGGTGACATGTCAGCCCCGGCGGTGGGAAGCTGACCGCGCCTTCCCCTGCGCCTACGATCGCGATTCCACGCGCCTCCTCGCCCATGCCGGACGAGGCCCTGCCTTTTTCTGACCCCTCCCCGATTAGTCGTCCCGAGCTGGCGCTGGATCCGGATGTGTTGGCGCGCGAGCTGGCCCAGGAGCTCATCGGCGATCCGCTGGATGAGATTGATGCGCGTGAGCCTGATCCGATCGATGTAGCCGCCGAATGCGATCTCGGCCTCTCCCTCCTGCAGGGTGAACAGGAGCAGCGCATGCAGGGACTGCGCATCTTCTGTGAGCATCGCGATCCCCGGGCTATCCCCCTGCTGCTGCCCCTGCTGCAGGCCCCCTGCGCGGTGCTGCGGATGAGCGCGGTGTACGCCCTCGGCCGAAACCCCCAT
>Ga0164292_10002303_pt1 | contig 15573 bp, 10 predicted proteins | sample GEODES117metaG_FD_111486 | JGI IMG/M metagenome (GOLD analysis project Ga0164292, IMG submission 111486) | Eutrophic lake water microbial communities from Lake Mendota, Wisconsin, USA - GEODES117 metaG | ecosystem: Environmental > Aquatic > Freshwater > Lake | place: USA: Lake Mendota... | reverse complement strand
GCCAACATGGTGGCGACGGTCAGGGACACGGTGCTGGATGTGGCGGGTAACACGCTGGTGAGCGCGTCCAACACGCTGGCTGTAGACCGCGCGAATCCGACGGCAATGATCACGACGAGCAACACCGACGGTGTGGTCTCGGATGCGGATGCTGTGGTGACCTACACGGTGAACTTCAGCGAAGCGGTGCAGAACCTGAGCGAAACGGATGTCACTGTCACGGGCGGTGGGACGTACGTGGCGGGCAGTCTGACGAAGGTGAACGCCACCCAGTGGACGTTCCAGGCACAGGCGACCGATGGCAGTGTGGCCAATATGGTGGCGACGGTCAGGGATACGGTGCTGGATGTGGCGGGTAACACGCTGGTGAGCGCGTCCAACTCGCTGGCTGTAGACCGTGCGAACCCGACCCTGCTGTCTCTGGTGATCGAGTCAGCCGAAAGCGGCGCGACCAGCAACATTGGCAGCGGCTCGGTGGTCTATACCGCCACCTTCTCAGAGCCGGTGTCTGGCTTGGTGACTGGTGACTTCAATGTGAGCGGCGGGACGGTAACGGCTGTACAGGCGCAAAATCTGGTCAGCGGACGTAGCACGGTCTACACGGTGACCGTACAGCCTAGCGCCAATTCGACCACGCCTTTGAACCTGAGCTTCAAGGGAGCGACTGCCGTTGCAGTGGTGGATGCGGCGGGCAATACTTCGGCGCTTGGTGCAGGCGACGTTGCTGCGACCCAGTCGGTTGACACGGTGGCGCCCACCTTGGCGGCAACGCCGGTGCTGCGCGATGTGATCGAAGGTGGCATCGTTGTTGGCCAGGAGATCGAGATCCGTTTGAGCGAGGCTCTGTCTCTGGTCAAGGCAACGGATCTGCGTTCGCAGTTCAGCGTCACTGCGGGAGGTTATGGCGTTGAGGTGGCTTCGGTTGCCCTGGGTGGAGCCAATAACGATCGTGTCATTCTGACGCTGGCCGATGTGGTCACCAAGGGCCTGAGCGTGCAACTGGGCTACAACAACCTTAACGTCGATACCGAGCGTGCGCCATCGAATGACGTGGCAGTGCAAGACGTGGCGGGCAATGACTGGGTGTACGCCACTGTGATGCGGCCGACCAATGGTTCGACTGTGGATGCCAACACGGCCGACATCGTGCAAACCCGGGTGTTCTCATCGGGCAAATTAGGCGGTACTGTTGATAACCTAGGCGTTGACGCGTTGAGTTTTGCAATGGCGCGCGGTACAGAGTTCTTGATTGGCGGAGACGGCGAAGATCTCGTAAAAGTGTCTTCGACGGGTTCGGCGCAGGACTGGTTGATTGGAGCGACCAGCAGCAACACCGATCCGGCGCTGGCGGGCTTTGTCCGGTCGGCCATGGGCTCGGCGCCTGTGTTCAGCTTTGTCAACCCGAATGCGAACTTCGCCACGGCCTATGTGCAGGCAGAAACCATCACTTTCGGAAACGGCAGTGTGGGCACCAGCACCACGGGTACGACTTTCACGGTAGGGGCCGATGGTGTCCTGCAAATTATGGGTACCCGGGGGCAGAACCTGAGCATCGATACCGAGCTGGTGGGCAGCGCAAGCTCTATCCAGATTGGTAGCGGTGCAGGCAGTGACATCATCACCGACCAGGCTGACTGGACCGATCGTTCGGATACGGTGGTGTACAAGGCCGCCAGCTTGGGCCTGACCAGCACTGATGCGGCGCTCAACCCCCTGGCCAATGTGAACGCCTTGTTGACCAGCCTGACTCAGGTGGTCAAGCAGAGCACGGCGGGCCCCGCGTTGGTAGACAACTCCATCACGGTCACCTTGCCGGGTCAGACCGACACCCTGGCGGGTATTGAGAGGCTGCGCTTTGTGACCGCCGATAACCAGCAGGTGGATGTGGCCATGGTCGGCCAGCAGCAGGTCACTTCAGCGGGCGACACCAAGAGCCTCAACGGTTATGAGTCTTTGGCAGCCGCTGCTGCCGATTCAGCCAGTACCCATGTGCTGATGGTGTTTGACCCCACCCTCAGGGCGTTGGACCCCAGCAGCCTGGTGATGGAGCTGGATGGCCGGTTTAGCACCACCGTGGGCGGCAATACAGCCATTCGCCTGCCAGGCAGTTCAGTTCCGGTGCCGGTCGAGGGTCTGCAGCAGGTGATCTTTGCCTCCAAGGATGCGGCCGATCCAGTCCGTGTGCTGGTGGTGGGGGCTGACGGCTTCAGCACCATCGACCAGGCCATGGCCTTGGCGGAGCGTGGCGACGTAATTTACCTAGCAGACGATGCGCTCTTTGAAGCCACCACCTATGTGGTGCAGAAAGAGGGCATGGTCTTTATGGGTAACAGCAGCACGGTCGTCCAGAACGGCAACTCGGTCTCTCAGGGAGCCAATTTGCTGACCCTGCAGCTGGGCTACAGTGATGTGCCTGTAGCTGCGGGTGATGACCAGCAGGTGCGCAGCCTGGTCCTCCTGGGCGATGCCAACATCTCTGTGCAGGGCAATGACCTGGCCAACGTGATCGTGGGCAACCGCGGCAGCAACACCATCTGGGCTGGTGCCGGTGACGACGTGGTAAGCACCGGCGGCGGTAGCGATGTGGTCTACGGTGGCGATGACAACGATTTGATGGTGGCCGATAAGGGTGCGAGCGGTGAGCAAGCCTATCTGTTTGGCGAGGCCGGCAACGACCTGTTGGTTGTGGCAACCAACTCGAGCTCCATGCCTAACACGAGCGCGCGGGTGGTGATGAACGGTGGTACCGATGGGGACACCTTCAGGGTGGGTTCACTGGCCTCCGACAACGGTTCGGTCAGGGTGGATGCAATCATCAATGACTTGAGCTCCAGGAGCGGCGACGATCTGGATCTGAGCTTGGTGCTCAAAAATGCCCAGTCTGTCACTTACAGTGAGTTGTCGAAAACCTACTCGAACGGCACGCTGCAAATGAACTTTGGCGGCCTGCAGGTGGCGTCTTTCGACCGCGATGAAGCCTCGGGTTCGCAAGAAAAGACCGTGGAGCTGCTGGGTTCGTTGAGGGTGGAGATGACCACGCAGACCAATGTGGCCAATGCCTTTGTCAACCCTGGAGAGACGACTCAAACGGTGGCGCCGCAATTGCTCTCGCCCCTGACGGCAGAAGATCGCAGCGTGGCTGCCGATGTGTCAGCGGCTTTGACAGCTGCCCTGTCGAGCACCTCCGAGGTCAACAAGCTGCTGCCCCTGTTCGAGCACAATTCTCTGACCTGATGGAAGACGGCAGGAAGGTTGCACTGCAGTCCTTCACCCGCGTGCACCTGGTGCCGCGGGTAAACGGGGCGGCAGCGGCTGCGCTGGTTTTTGAGCGGCGCGACCAAGAGCCCCTGGCCATGTCACTGCCTTTGGAGGTGATGGGCCAGGTGTTCGGGGTGTTGCCGCAAGTGATTGCGCAGTCGTCCGCCGAGGCCGGCGCTGCCGCCACTCCGCTTGACGTCCCCACGCCCTGGAGGCTTGACCAGCTGGAGCTGCAAAGGGATGGCGAGCAGGCCCGTTTGCTGGTCCAGGTTCAAGGGGTTCGTCTGCAGCTGCAGCTCCAGCCCGAGATGGTGCTGGCGCTGGCCAAGCAGCTGGGCGGGGGTCGTAAGGCCGCCAAGCCGAGCGAGACTTCTGGCGAGAAGGCCGTTGTCGAGAAGGCTGTTCGGGTCAGCCCTGTGAAGGCGCCCAAGCCAGAGGGTTCTCGCAAGAGTACTGCTGCAGCCAAGAAGCCCAAGGCAGCCAAGTAGGCGGTCAGCCCCCTTTCCGGCGGCGAACTTTCTCGGCGATCCGATGGCTCGCCGGGCCTGCCTGCGTGTTGCAATAATGATTTACATTTCGGGCATGTTGTTGACGAATTCTCACATTTGTGTTCGAATTCGGTTATTACCTAGGTAGGAGCCGAAGTTGATCGCATCTTTTGCGCCCGAGCCAGGAAGTGACACTGAGTTGGCAGAGGTGCTGTTTTGAACTCTCCAGAATCGATTTTCTCCATGCTCAAGCCGGCGCTTGAGGAAGGGCCGCCCGAGGCGGTCGACCCCCCTGACTTTTATCTGCCTTGCCTGCTGGCTTTGCTGGCGCATTTGGAGCGACCCATTTCGGAGGCGGCTTTGCGCGCCCGGGTGGCCAACCCGGAGCAGGGTTTTAATTGGTCGCTGCTCCTCGACACCGTGCAAAGCCAGGGGCTGCAGCTGCGTGAGCAGCCGTGTACCGAGCAGTTTTTGACCGATGCGGTGGAGCCTGTGTTGGTGCGGCTGAAGGAGGGTGGCTGCGCGGTGGTGCTGCCTGCCTACGACTGGGACCGTCCACAGGTCTTGTGGCCGATGCGCGACATGAAGCCTCAGGAGTGGCCTTTGGATGCCTTGGCCCGGGCCAGCGATGGCATGGCTGTGGGCGTGTTGCCGGCGATGAGGGTGCCGAAGGAGGAGGCGGATTTGCCAAGGGGCCGGATGGGGCATTGGTTCTGGGGGCCTTTGATGGCCGGCCGCAGCATGTATTGGCGCGTTGGCGTGGCAGCGTTACTCACCAATGTGTTTGCGCTGACGGCATCGATTTTTTCGATGATCGTTTATGACCGGGTGATGCCGAACAATGCGATCGACACCTTGATTGCTTTGCTCATTGGGGTAGGCCTGGTTTTGGTGAGTGACTTCATCATCAAGACCGTGCGTGGGTATTACCTGGATGTGGCCGGTGCGCGGGCGGACGCCATGATTGCCGACGGCTTGTTTGACCAGGTGCTCGACATGGACCTGGCCGCGCGCAAGGGTTCGGTGGGCTCTTTGGCCAATGTGCTCAAGGAGTACGAGAACATCCGTGAGTTTTTGACTTCGGCCACGCTCACCACGCTGATAGATATTCCGTTTGCTTTCCTGTTCTTGTTCATCATTGCTGCCATTGGTGGGCCGATTGTTTGGGTGCTGGTGATCATCATCCCGGTGATGATTGTGGCCAGCTTGGCGGTGCAGCCTCAGTTGCGCAAGTTGGTGCAGACCAGCTTTGAAGATGGGCAAACCAAGCATGCGGTGTTGGTCGAGACGCTGTCGGGGCTGGAGACGGTCAAGGCCATAGGCGCGGGCGCGCAGATGCGCCACCGCTGGCAAAAGGCCATTGCCCACCAAGCGCAAATTGGCCTGAAAACACGGATGCTGTCGCAGTTTGCCGGCAACGTGGCCAATTTGGGGGCGCAGGCTGCCACGGTGGCGGTGGTGTCGGTCGGGGTGTTCTTGGCCAGAGACGGCAGCATCGGGACCGGCGCTATCGTGGCGTGTTCGATGCTGGCGGGCAAGGCGATCTCACCGCTGGCGCAGTTGGCGCAGCTGATGACGCGCATCAACCAGTCGATCTCCAGTTACAAGGCTTTGCGCGATTTAATGGCTGCCCCGCGCGAGCATCCGGCCAATGTCCAGTTCATTCCGCGCGAGCGGCTGCGCGGCGAGGTGGAATTCAGGCAGGTGGGTTTTCAGTACCCCGGGCAGCAGACCGGTGGCTTGCAGGGGATGAACTTTCGCATCGCGCCTGGTGAGAAGGTGGCCTTCATTGGGCGGGTGGGGTCTGGCAAGACCACGCTTTCAAAGTTGATCCAGGGCCTGCGGCAACCCTCAGAGGGTGTGGTGTTGGTTGATGGCTGTGACTTGCGGCAGTACGACAAGTCGGACCTGCGCCGGCATATCGGTACTGTTTTGCAGGAGGTGTGGCTGATTTCGGGAACGGTCAGGCACAACATTGCCATGGGTGGCATGCGGCCGAGTCCGGAGGACGTGATGTGGGCCTCGCAGGTGGCGGGGGTGCATGACTTCATTGCTGCGCACCCTGACGGCTATAACCTGAAGTTGGCCGAGCGGGGGGAGGGCCTTTCGGGTGGGCAGCGTCAGGCGATCAGTATTGCCCGCGCCTTGGTGGGGCGCCCTCAGGTGCTGATCATGGATGAGCCCACCAGTGCCATGGACATCAATGCCGAGCGCCAGCTCATTGAGCGGCTCCGCAAGGAGCTGAAAGACACGACCCTGATTTTGATTACGCACAAAGTTACCTTGTTGGAGTTGGTCGATCGGGTGATCGTGATTGATCAGGGGCGGGTGGTGGCCGATGGTCCGAAAGAGAAGGTGTTGCAACCGCAGGCGGCTGCAGCGCCCAAGGGGGCAGCATGACTTGGTTGAGCGCTTTGTGGAAACGTAAGCCGGCCCAGGCGACGAAGGCTGAGCGCTTGACGGTGGCTGAGGCTGGCGCCTTGGGTGAGGTCAGCCGAGCCTCCAATTACCTGCTGATTGTGATTTTTTTGGTCACGCTGGGCCTGCTGATTTGGGTGTATGTGACTGAGGTGGAGACTGTGGCGCGCACCCAGGGCCGGGTGATTCCTTCGGGTAAGTTGCAGGTGGTGCAAAACCTCGAAGGCGGCATTGTGTCGGTGATTCACGCGAAGTCGGGTCAGCGCGTCAATGTGGGGGACCTGTTGGTCACCCTGGACCAGACGCAGTTCCGTGGTGAGTTGCAGTCGCGCAACCAGCAGTTGCGGTCTTTGTCGGCACGCATGGCGCGGCTCAATGCTGAAAGTACGTCTGCCCCACTGCGCTTCCCGTCTGATTTGATCAAGAGCGGTGGTGAGTTTGTAGACCTTGAATCTGCGGCTTTTCTCAATCGCGACGCACAGCTTCGCTCGCAACTGAACATGCTGCAGGCGCAGATCGATCAGAAGACGCAAGAGTTGCAGGAGATGCGGATTGCCTTGACAACCGCGACCAAGACGCTGGAGTTGGGCCGCGAGGAGCGGGCCATATTGAGCATGCTGGTCAGCAAGGGTTTGGAGCCGCAGTTGGAGTTGGTTAGGTTGGATAGGTCACTGGCTGACGCTTTGGGGCGCCAAGAAACGGCCCGAACATCGATTGCGCGTTTACAGGCCGCTATTGAGGAAACCCGGGCGCGCAAGGAGAGTGCGTCAACGCAGTTTCGCGCCGAGGCGCGGGTTGAGGCCAATAAGACGCTTGCGGAGCTTCGGTCGTTGGAGGAGGTGATGCCCGCCCTGGCTGACAAGAAGGGCCGGGCCGAGGTGCGCTCTCCGGTGTCGGGTATTGTGAATCGGGTGTTGATGAGCACCGTAGGCGGGGTGGCGAAGCCGGGTGAGCCCTTGGTCGAAGTGGTGCCGGTTGATGATCAACTCGTGTTTGAGGCCCATGTCTCGCCCACTGACATTGGTTTTGTGAAGGTGGGGCAGGAGGCCCGCATTAAGTTGACGGCCTACGATTACTCCATCTTTGGGGTGATGACGGGCACGGTGAAGTATGTGGCCGCCGATGCGGTTTCCAATGAAAAAGGGGAGAGCTTTTTCATTGCGCGCATAGAAACGCCAACGCCTGTCTTGGAGGCCCGCGGCAAGCAGTTGCAGGTGATGCCTGGTATGCAGGCGCAGGTGGACGTTATCACCGGGTACAAGACGATCTGGAACTATCTATCCAAGCCCTTGTTGGCTGTGCGAGAAAACGCCTTCAGGGAGCGTTGAGCCATGGCAAATCGATCACGGCATCTGATGCCTGTCTTGGCCGCATGTTGTTTGGCCTGGGGCTCGGTAGTGGCCCAAGAGAGCCGACCTGCATTGACGGAACTGCCACCGGCCATCAATTCCTTACTCACTCAGCTCGGTGAAGGGCAGATTAGCTACCTAGAGGGCTTGTGGCGGACTGGGGGCGGCGCGGCCTCGAGCGCTGAGCAGTTACAAGGTTTTCGCAAGCGGGTCGCTGCTGCCGTAATGGTTCATCCGGATGTGCTGGCTGTTTCTGCTGCACGCGGTGCCTTGACGTATGCCATCCGCGAGGCGGAGGCTGTGCGTTGGCCGCAGGTGTCAGCGCAGCTGGAAAATGGTCAGAAGGCCAACGATCCAAATACCCTACTTAATACGCCGGCGCGTGACTATTCGTCGGCCGCCTTTACCGTGACTGTGCGTCAGTTGGTGTATGACTTCGGCGCATCGCGCGGAGCGATTGCCGGTAGCACGGCTCGTGACCTCCAGGGCTTCTATCGGCTACAACTTAGCAGCAGCGAAGTTGCGATACGAGCAATCCAGGCCTTTCATGAGTTGGTGCGGACGCAGCGCCAGTTTGACCTGGCGATGCGCAACGAGCAGGCCAGGGAATCGATTGTCGATCTGGTCAAGCAGCGCAATGACTTGGGGGGCGGTACCCGCAGTGATGTGGTCAGGGCGCAGTCGCGTATGGCTGAGGCTTCAGCCATGACGGCCTCAGCCAGGCAGAGGCTGGGCCTCGCACAAGCTGCGTACAGGGAAATTTTCAACGCAGACCCCAGTGCGGTTGGTGCGGCTGAGCATTTGGTTTATGCCATTGACCTGGAAAATGACTTTCAGGCTCGGCTGTCGCAAGCCGGCCAAGACTCTTGGAAGGTGCGTATGGCGCAGTCTGCGCGCGATGCGGCGCAGGCGGATGTGCAAAGTGCAAAAGCCCGAGCATTGCCGGCCATCAACCTGGAGTTCAGCAATTCCCGGCGCGACCTTGTTGGGCCCGGTACGCCTGGTACCGATCGCAGCGTGATGCTGGTAGCCCGCCAGACTCTGTTTGGCGGCTGGGCAGATACGGCGCGCATTGATCAGGCCGCGCAGAAGCTCAAGCAGGCTCAAGAGGAGTTCGAGTCGGCCCAGCGTGAGGCCACGCGGGTTTTGGAGCAGGCTTTTCTGGAGGCGGAATCCATGGCCTTGATGGTGCTTACCCGCGCCGATTCAGCACGCCTTGCCGCAGATTCCTTGCGCATGGTTCGCGAGCAATATGCTTACCGGCGGGGTACTTTGCTGGACTTGTTGACGGCCCAAGAGTCTCTGTATTCAGCGGGACGCGAATTGATTGATGCGCAGGTGGATCAGGCGGTGTCGCGCTTCAAGGTGCTGCATTCCGCTTCCTTGCTCAATCGCTTCCTGGATTTGCAAGCACAGCAGTCTCGCTAAATTGCGGCAGACTCAGCGGCTGGCGCCTGTGGCGGTCTCGTCCCGGCCGCTTGGTGTGTTCGGCGTGACGGTCCCGCGTCCGATGATGGACACCACCGAGGGGCCCAGCGTCCGAAAGATTTCAAAGGGGCGCTTGACGTCGTTCAGGGCCAAAGGCGCGATGCGGGGCCGGGCAGGGCTTTCTTGCAGGAAGCGTATCAGGGCCGAGGAACGCAGCGCGTAGTTGACGTTGGTGGGCGAGTCGTTGGTTTGCTGAGCGACCTTGTCGCTTTGCAGCTTGCGCTGCACCATCGCGACGACGGAGCCGTCTGGCGCAAAAACCGGCCCGCCTGAGTTACCCATTGAAATCTCCGCGCTGATTTGAAACATGCCGCTGTCTGTTGTTGCCTGTGTCGGCCTTTGGATGCCGTTGATGAGGCCCTGGGTGATTTTTCGGGTCATGCCTTGGTAGCGGGGCAGGGGATAGCCGATGACGGTGATCTCCAGCCCAATCGGTACCTCGCTGGAGGCGGCGATGGACAGTGCGGGCATGTTCAGGGGGGCTTTGATCAGCGCCAGATCTTGGGCAGGGTCTGACTTCACCACCTCGCCCTGGACCCAGCGGCCAGCCAGGTTTGGCCCAACCAAAATGCGCGGGTGTCGCTGCACAACATGCCAGGCGGTGAGGATGTAGCCGTCGTCGATGACAAAGCCGCTGCCAAGGCTGATGGTGGCCGTTGCCGGCTGCGCAGCTTCAGGCCGGGGGGCTTGATCGGCGCCGTCTTTGGGTTCGGGGGGGTGGGCAGGGGTCTGTGCGAATAAGGGTGTCCAGAGCAGTAGTACGGTTGCGCATGCCTGAAGTCTTGTAAGCCGTAAAAGGGTAGGCATTGTCATGTTCCGGTGCTCGAGGTCAGCGACGAAGGGTGTGATGGCGCACGACCGCTCGTCCGTCTGTCGATCTTGAAACCTTTTTCGATTTCCGAAACTTCAGGGATTTCTGCCGTGGGAGGTGACTTCATGGGTGGCAAGAATTGGTCGTCAAGTGAATCGTCTGGCGGCAAGGTATTGCCGCTGCGGCTTATTTTGACGCAACCGCAAGGACGCAGAACTGTTTTTTATCATATGGCATGGTTCATGCAGCGTGTCAGAAATTATTGAACTCGCTTGTTGTTATGAACCCATCCGATTTCGCACCGCTTTCCATCAAGGTGGAAGGTTGGCGTGGCATCAGCCACTCCTACTCGCTGGTCAATCAGTTTCAGTTGCTGGCATGGCGAAGGAGCGGCCTGGCTGAACTGCAGCACGTCGATATGCCTTTTGTGATGCCACATTGGTCGTCAGCGGAGAACTCTGCTGGATTTGACGATGATGATTGCATGCTAATTGGGGCGATTGCCCAAGAGGGCATACCCGAAGCCATCTACAGGATATTCGCTCCCTTCGGTCTAGATACCCCCCTCGAATTGCCAACTTTGACTTTTGCGGTCACGGAGTTTGGGCTTAGCAGCACGCATTACCTCCAAGCGTCTGTGGATTCATACGCCTCGCGAGGCGGCATGATTCACACGCCTAGCCGATGGAGCAAGACCCGCTTGATTGCCAACGGGATTCCCGAAGACATTATTCACGTGGTGCCCCATGCAGCCGATGCCAAGTACTTTTTTCCTCTGGATCGCACCATCATCGAACAAAACCGTCGAGCTCTGGGCTTTGGCTCAGAGGATGTGGTTCTCTTGAATGTGGGAACCCATCACTGGAACAAAGGATTGGATGTGCTGATCAAGTCCTTTGCCCATGCCAGAAGGAAGCATCGGTGTCTGAAGCTTTTGCTGAAGGACCAGCGCTCGACCTATCTCATGAATTCGGAGTCATATGTTCAGCAAGTTCTGACGGAGATCGGCATGAACGATGATGAAACAATGGCTGCAATACGTATGGTCCCGGGCCACCTGACTTTGGCGCAATTAAACTGTTTTTACAACTTGGCTGACGCCTACCTCACGCCTTATCGCGCCGAAGGCTTCAATCTCCCGGCCTTAGAAGCGCAAGCATGCGGTACCCCTGTCATCGCAACCGCGGGGGGCGCGACTGATGACTTTCTGGACGGCCCTGGCTACTACCCGATATCCGGAAGACTGATCGAGAACGCAAAACTCAAGGAGGAACTGCCTGTCAATGCGTATATCGAACCCGACCTAGACGAATTGATTCATCTGCTGGAGGCGATCCCACCTAAGGTCGTGCAACTTGGTCCGGCGTGCCGCCTAGATTGGGATCAGGTCTGCGAGCGCCTCAATGCTGTCTTTCGGACGAAGCGCGTGCAGGACATTGCCCGCAACGGTGCTCTGGCTGAAGCTTTTTGATCCAGCACTTACACACCCTCATTGAGCGCCATGCAAACTCCGCATTTGATGATTTTTTGCGACGGCGGTATTGGCAATCGCATCAATGCCCTGGTGTCCGGATTGGCGCTGGCTGGGCATTTCAACCTTGATTACCGTATTTACTGGCCAGAGAACAATTGGTGCCAAGCCGGTTTTTTTGATATTTTCCAGAATGAACATCCCGTATCCCAGTTGTCCATCAAGGGTCTGCGAGGCACCTTGTCAAGTGCGGTTGTACTGCTGCACGATGAGATAGCTGCAGATAGCCTGGGTGTGAGCTTTCAGTCTGCGTATGAATACGAGTCCCCAGATGATTTCTACAGCAGGTGCATGCATGTGGGTGACAGGATCTTTTTTTATCCTGCCTTGATTCCATCATGGATTCCTGGGAATGATGTCACCACAGAGCTGAAAAAACTAAGGTTTACGGATCACATCCAGCAGCAGGTCACAAAGTTTGTGCGGCAGAACTTAGGACGGCCCTTTCATGGCTTGCATCTTCGCCGTACGGATTTGAATGTGGGGCTGAGTGATCAGGAGGTTATGAGTCTGGTCCGCCGTCATCCGGATGAACTGTTCTTCGTCTGCTCTGATGACCCTCATTCGGAAGCGCTGGCTTGTGCCCATCCTAATGTCCGCGCCAGAGCCAAGACCAGTCACGTCACTAGGAAATACGAGGATGAAGAGTGGTTGTCCAAGTCTCTCGATGACGATGATCGGAGTTACTTCGGGAACATCTTTCGCGGCAAGGATTCAGTCATCGAAGGAGTGATTGACTTATTGATACTTTCACATTCGGAGATCGTTGGCTATTCTGGCTCCACGTTTCAAAAGATTGCCAGAACCCTGGGAGAAGTGTCTCCCTTACTGAGTTTGGAGAAGCCTTCTCCACTCAATTACGTCAGCGCCAGAGAGGCAAGAAGAAGACTTGATGCTAAAACGCTTTCTTGCGCTGAGCTGATTTCTCTGTGCAACGGCTTGGGCGTACAGGGTGACATGCTGGAGGCGATGGCATTGCTGCAAAAAGGGTGGTGCGTTTACGACGGACATGACTCGCTCGATGTGCTGCATACCCTGGGGGTCTTTATGCTGAATCAACAGCAGGCCAAGATGGCGCATTTGTGCCTCAAGCAGGTGGTGGGATTGGACAGCAACAGGCCTGCTTCCGTTTTGCATCTGGCCTACGCTGAACTCCTGCTAGGAAACCCGGCCGTCGCCGCCGTAAGGCTCAGGCAAGCCCAGGAGCTTGGGGCTGGACTTCAACATCCCAATGACCTTCAGTTGTTAGGATTTTTGGCCCAACAATTACAACTTACATCATAAAGGAGCTATTCCTATGAACAGCACGTCATTCTCGTTGGCGGACCAGTCTCTCATCGATTTTCAGACCGATGCTGCGCTGACCGTGCAGCAGATCGGTCGGCTTCTTAAGGTCGAGCGCCCTGTGATCCTGGAGATAGGTGCGAACTGTGGGCAAACGACCATTGAATTTCTAGAGGTATTTCCAGACGCGCGAATCTATTGTTTTGAGCCAGATCCACGTGCGATTGAGAAATTTAAGCGCAATATTGATTCCCCTAATGTCGAACTGGTGGAGGCAGCGGTTGGAGCGGACTCGGGCTTTGTGATGTTCCATCAGAGCTCCGGCGCTGAGTGGATAGACCCCTCAGGCTGGGATCACTCCGGATCGATCAGGAAACCCAAGACCCATCTTGAAGTATGGCCTTGGGTGAAATTCGAGAAACAGATACCGGTTCGGATGATCAAACTGGATGATTGGGTCACTGACCGCAAGATTGAGCGAGTAGACTTTATCTGGGCCGACGTTCAGGGTGCTGAGAGCGATTTGATTCTGGGTGCTTTGCAGACTCTCTCCAAGACGGATTATTTCTACACAGAGTTCTCTGATGACGAGTGGTATGAAGGACAGATCAATTTCCAGTTGCTGAGTTCACTCTTGAGCAACTTCTCTTTGGTCCACAAGTTCAACAGCGATGCCTTGTTCAGGCGGCGCTAAGCTTAATTTAATTGGAGTCATTAATGCAGCAGTCGAATCCGCGCTATGAGCTTCTTTCCAAGGGAGTTTTCATTGATCCCATGGTCGCCACTGATAAGCTGGTTGCACTTGCTCGGCAACTCAGGCCCCGTCTTTGTACCCATGAGTTGATCAGGGTCGGAGCAGAATCCGACGGAGGCTATCTCATACCTGATGATTTATTCGGTATAACCGCCTGCTTTTCCCCAGGAGTGGACGATATTGCCTCGTTCGAGCAGGACCTATATCGGCGTGGTATCGGTTCTCACTTGGCCGATTATTCAGTAGAGTCCGTTCCTTCTGGGACCGCCGTCCTGTCCTTCATCAGGAAGTTTCTGGGAGCTAATACCTATGATAATTTCATATCGCTGGAGGAATGGGTCCGAGGTCTGGCGTCCGATGCGGTTGATGACAGCTTGCTGTTACAGATGGACATTGAGGGCGGTGAATATGAAACGCTACTCGCTTGTCCAAGTGCCGTTCTGTCCAAGTTCCGCATCATGGTCATCGAATTTCATCAGGTCGAAAGCTGGGCGCAATCGGACTTCTTCAAGATGGTCGAGGCTACTTTCAGGAAGCTCCTGTCTACCCATTATGTTGTGCACAATCATCCTAATAATGCCATGGGCATTGTGGATATGAATGGGTTTCATGCGCCCAGAGTTTTTGAGTTGACTTTCATGAAAAAGACAAGGACGGAGGTGATGGGTTGGGCGGAAACTCCGCACAAGCTGGATCGACGTAATGTCGATTATTTGCCTGAGATCGTTCTTCCAAAAATGTGGCTGGAATAACTCTAGATCCTAATCAGAAACCCTTGTATCCGACCTGATATCCGGAGAAAACTGGCTTTATTCCGATGTTCTGAGCGTAGTCGGCTACGTACTTGCCCTTGCCGGATATTTGAGGGCTGCTTACAAAAGCAATCCCATCGTTGTTAGGAATTAGCATGGCTTCCAGAGGCGCGTCGTCCACCACGACCAGCGTACCGGGTCCGACCAGCGGGGCGATGGCGAGCAATTCTTTCATGTGGTGAAGCGCACTCGGGTGGGGAGCCGACCAATCTACGTCGTAGGAGTCTAGGTACAACACATCGAGGTGTTCGAAGCCTTGTGGAGGATTGGCCGCCAGCGTGCGCAGGAAGGCCACGCTGTCCGATGTGTGCACCTGAACGCGTTCGCTCACCAGTGAGCGGCACAGGGCCGTGGCTTGTGGGTCAAGGTCGACGCTGTGCATAACGGAGCCAGGGAGTGAGGCCACAAAATGATCGAAAAGAACGGTACTTTGTCCCTCGCCAGCCCAGGTTCCTGCATTGCGAACACATCCGGTCTCAACGATAAAAACCGCGCGATTGAGTGAGTCAAGGTGCTCAAAGACGTGCTTGAGCGAGTCTTTCCGATGTGCCAGTTGCGGATAGGCGATCGCATTGAAGAATTCCCAGAAACTCGTATTGTTCATCTCTTGAGGTTCCTCTAAGTTGGGGGTCGTTGAAGACGTTGAAATCATCGCTTTCAAGAGCGAGGCGGCTTGCCGCTGAACGGTAGGCGTGCCCCGATTTTACATGACCTCCGCTCATGAACGCCCAAGTTACGCTTAGGGTGGGCACTCGGATCAAGTTAACCCGATAGCGGCTCAGCTTGCTTCAGCCGTCATGGCCGCCCGATGGTGAATTCATCGGGCTGCTCATAGCGGTTTGGGGCTGACCTAAACCCCATTGCTGTTATTGCAGCGCCGTGATTTGGTCTGAAGTCATGACTGAGAACTGTAGCGTGCTCATGACGCCTAGCTGATCCGTGGTCAGTGCTTGAATCTGAGCAGTGGACAGCTTTTCAATCTGGTCCGTGGTCAGTGCGGCTACCTGAGCAGTCGACAAGGCATTCACCTGCAAGGTTTCCAGTGCCACGATCTGGTCGGTGGTCAGCTGGCTGACATGGGCGGTTGTAAGTGCCGACAGCTGCGAGGTGTTTAACACTGCCAGATCTGCCGTTTCCATGGCCTGGATCTGCAGGTAGCTCATGATCGCGATCTGTGCCTTCATCAGGGCCCGGACCTGATCCGTGGACAAAGCGGCCACGGCAGTGGTGGACAAGTCTCTTATCTGGCCGGTACTCAGTGCGGCGATATCGGCCGAGTCGATGGCCACCAGGGAGTCGGAGCTGAGCTTGTCGAGCTGTGCGGTGGTCAGTGCACGCACTTGCGCGGAGGTCAGGGCCTTGATCTGGTCGGTGGTCATG
>Ga0164292_10002302_pt1 | contig 15578 bp, 14 predicted proteins | sample GEODES117metaG_FD_111486 | JGI IMG/M metagenome (GOLD analysis project Ga0164292, IMG submission 111486) | Eutrophic lake water microbial communities from Lake Mendota, Wisconsin, USA - GEODES117 metaG | ecosystem: Environmental > Aquatic > Freshwater > Lake | place: USA: Lake Mendota... | reverse complement strand
TCGGGGCTCAAGACCGCGGTTGCCACCCGCATCGCCCGGGGCCTTCCCGACGATCAGGCCCGTGCCGATCTGGCCTGCGAAGCGCAGGCCGCCATCGTGGACGTGCTGGTGGCCAAGTCGCTGGCTGCCCTTCGTCAGACCGGACTGAGCACGCTGGTGATCGCCGGCGGCGTGAGTGCCAATCGGCGACTGCGCGAGCGACTGGCCGATGCGGCGCTGCGCCATGGCCTGCGGGTGCATTGCCCCGAACCCGCGCTTTGCACCGACAACGGCGCGATGATTGCCTTTGCCGGCTCGCTTCGCCTGCAGGCGCTGATGCGGGCCGGTGCTGCACTGCCGCAGCCTGGGGTGATCGATGTCAGGCCGCGCTGGCCGCTGCGCTCGCTCACCGCCGCCTGACACCTTCCGGGCCGCATGCGGGCAGCGCGATCCGGCTGCCAGGCTCAAGCCCATGAGCTCAAGCTCCTGACTGATTGGCCGATAACAAATCAAGTCGGATTTCCGAAGGAGATGCCATGTTGACGATTGCGCCCAAAACGCTGGATGCCTGGATGCAGGCGATTCACGACGCCGATATCCCGGTGCTCGCCCAGACAGCGCTCGCCATCGAGGCCATGCACGAACACGAAGACGACATCGCAGCGCGCGATATCGCCGAAGTGGTGCTCGACGATCCGCTGATGTCGCTCAAGTTGCTTGCCTACGTCGCCCAGCACCGACCCGCGCGGGTGGTAACCGACACTGAAACCGTGACTGGCGCCATCCTGATGATGGGCATCACCGCTTTCTTTCGGACCTTCGGCCAACAGGAAACCGTTGAGTCCCGCTTGAGCGCCTTCCCGGGCGCGATCGAAGGACTCGACCGTGTCTTGCGCCGCTCGCATCGCGCGGCACGCTTTGCGATCGGGTTTGCGATCTGTCGGCAGGACACCGACGCCGAGGTCATCCAGGAAGCCGCTTTGCTGAATGATTTCGCCGAGGCCCTGCTGTGGTGTCACGCGCCCGGCCTGGCACTCGAAATCGAGCGCCGGCAGGCTGCCGACCCCACACTGCGCTCAGCAAAGGTCCAGCGCGAAGTGCTCAACATCGAACTGACCGATCTCGAACAGGCTCTGATGAAGGACTGGCGTCTGCCCGAACTGCTCCGACAGCTGACCGACGACCACAACACTGCCGCACCGAGGGTTCGCAACGTCATGCTGGCCACGGCGCTGGCACGGCACAGTCAGAACAACTGGCGCAATGCCGCATTACCGGACGACTTCACCGCAATCGGCGAATTGCTCAACCTGTCACCGCAGGCCGCACGCGGATTGGTTCGCGATCTCGACGCAACCGCGATGGCCGAACTCGACTGAGGACGGCGCGCTGACGATGGCCGGTGCCTTGCGCGGGCTCAGGCCGCAGACTCTGGTGCGCGGCGCCGGCGCAGCAGGGTCAGATTGGGGCTGATGGCGATCATGACCATACCGAGCAGCGCAATCGCATCCGGCAGATTGCCGAACGCCACCCAACCGATCGGAATCGACAGCAGCATCTGCAGATAGGACCAGGGCGAGAGGCGTGAGGCCGACGCCAATTGGTAGGCACGCGCCAGCAGCAGATGCCCGGCGGCACCGAGCACACCGATCAGGCCGAACACCGTCCAGTCGAATGCTCGCATTCCGGGGATCTCCCACCAGCCCGGCGTCCACCAGAGCGGTGCAGCCAGCGTCATGATGGCGGCGCCCACCAGCCCGCTGTAGAGCACCTGCACCTCGGGCGAATCGGCATGGGCCTGTGCACGCGTCAGTGTCTGATAGGCAGCGTTGCCGGCGGCCGCCGCCAGCACCAGCAGCGAACCGGCCAGCGGCAGATCACTGCCCGGCCGGATGATCACCAGCACACCGGCAAATCCGAGTGCCACCGCTGCCCAGGTCTGCCAGCCCGGACGCTCCCCGAGAAACAGGGTGGCAAAGACGGTGACCAGAATCGGAGTAGTGAAAAAGACCGCCGCGCCCTGGGCAAGCGGCATGGTCTTGAGGGCAGCGAAATAGAGCATGGTGATCGTCACCATCAGCAGGCCGCGCATGCCCTGACGTAATGGATGAGCCGTCTTGAGAATCGACAGTCCGCGGGCTGGCATGAAGACCGCAAGCACCACCAGCAGGTGACCGAAATAACGCGACCAGGTGGTTGCGGCCACCGGCACGCCCCGCATGCCGAGCCATTTCCCGCTGGTATCGAGCAGGATCAGACAAGCAAGTGCAGACAGCATCAGCGCAACGGCGCGACCTTGGGCGGAAGAAGGCATCTTTGCTAGTCTACCGGCTTGGCCTCAAGCCCCCCTCATGCCCTGTTCATGCCTGCCAAGGCACCCCAAGGAGCACACCATGCAGACTCTGGCACAGGATGTCGAAGACGATATCGCGCAGGCCACCGCCGCCTTGCGAACCGATACCGTGTCGATGCTGTCCGAACTCGTTGCCCTGCCCTCGCTGCTTGGCGCAGAAGCCGGCGCACAGGACTGGATGGCCGATCGCCTGGGCAGCATGGGGCTTGCAGTCGAGCGTTTCGACATCGACGAAGCCAAGCTCAAGAGCCACAAGGGATGGTCGCCTTCGATCATTTCCTACGACGGCCGCCCGAATGTGGTCGGCGTTCACCGTCCGAGCCAGGTCAAGGGCCGATCGCTGATTCTCAACGGCCATATCGATGTGGTGCCGGTCGGCAACGACTCGATGTGGACCACGCCGCCCTTTTCGCCGCGCGTCGAAGGCGACCGGCTCTATGGACGCGGCGCGGCCGACATGAAGGCCGGCATCATCGCCTGGCTCAATGCCTTTCGGGCCCTGCAGTCGATCGGCCTTGAGCCGGCTGCGCCGGTCTATCTGCAGTCGGTGATCGAGGAAGAGTGCACCGGCAACGGCGCGCTTGCCTGCCTGGTGCAGGGCTATCACGCCGATGCAGCGATCATCACCGAGCCGGGCGACGGCCTGCTGCGCGCCCAGCTCGGCGTGATGTGGCTGACCCTCGAAGTCACCGGCGTGCCGGTACACGCGATGGTGGCCCATACCGGCACCAATGCGATCGATGCCGCGCGCAACCTGTTTGCCGAACTCAAGCTGCTCGAACGCGAATGGAACGAGCCCGCGAAACGCCACGCCCTGTGGTGCCATCACGATCATCCGATCAACTTCAACCTCGGCCGCCTGATGGGAGGCGAGTGGCATTCATCGGTCGCCACCACGGCGCGGGCGGACATCCGACTGTCGTTTTATCCGGGCATGAGCCGAGAGCAGGTGAAGGCCGCGGTCGAGGCGCGACTGGCCGAAGCGCATGCCGCCTCGCCCTCACGCGCTTCGGTGAACTACCGGGTGATCTATCAGGGCTTTCAGTCGGAAGGCTGCGTGATGGACGCCGGCGAACCGGTGCTCACCGAACTGGCCCGCTGTCACCGCGACGTGACCGGCCGCGACATCGAGCTGACCGTCAGCACCGGTACGACCGATGCACGAACTTTCAATCTCTATGGGCCGATTCCGGCAACCTGCTATGGGCCGATCGGGGAATCGATTCACGGCATCGACGAGTGGGTCTCGATCGACAGCACCATGGCCTGCACCGAAGTGCTGGCGCGCTTTATCGCCCGCTGGTGCGGCGTGAACCGGCGCGGCTGACGCGCCCTGCACCCACGGCTGGCGATCACCTCGGCGGATCGCCACCGGGGGCGCACGATACAATGCCGGATGGCCCGAACGCCTCCTCCGGCAGATTCTCCGCGGCCCGCAAGCTTTATCCATCGACTCAGGGTCAGAACCCGCGCGATTCGGCGGCAGGCTTCGGGCTTTTCGCCCAGCACCCGCGGCATCCTGTGGGCGCTCGGCGCGGGCCTGTCATTTTCGGTCGCCAATGCGGCGCTGCGGGTCCTGACCCTCGAGATCCATCCGATGCAGGGACAACTCCTGCGCTATGCCTTCGGCATGCTGCCGCTGTTGCCACTGCTGTGGCGAGTCGGTCTGCGCGATTTGCAGCCCGAATCGATGAAAGACCAGTTGTGGCGGGCGATGCTGCACACCGTCGGCCTGTCGCTGTGGTTTCTGGCCCTGCCGCACCTGCCCCTCGCCGACATGACCGCAATCAGCTTCACCAATCCGCTCTTCGTGCTGGTCGGCGCCGCCTGGGTGCTCAAGGAGCCGATGAGCACCGCCCGATGGGTGTCGGTGGCAGTCGGCTTCATGGGAGTGCTGGTGGTGGTTGGCCAGGGACTGACGGGCAGCGGCGGCTGGTACAGCTTGCTGATGCTGGCCTCGGCACCGGTCTTTGCCGCCTCTTTCCTGCTGACCAAAGTCCTCACCCGGCGCGACTCGGTCTCGGTGATCGTCTTCTGGCAGACGCTGCTGGTCACGCTGCTGTCCCTGCCGCTGGCGCTCGCCGTCTGGACCGGGCTGTCGGCCTGGCAATGGCTGATGGCTCTGATTGGCGGGATACTCGGAACCGCCGGACACTACTGCCTCACCCGATCGTTTGCATCGGCCGACATCTCAGCCACGCAGTCGGTCAAGTTCGTCGACCTGCTCTGGGCGGCGGGCATCGGCTGGATCGTCTTCAGCGACCCGATCCGACCGAGCACGCTGCTGGGCGGCGCGATCATCGTCGCCTCGATTGTCGGGCTGGCACGCTATGAGCGTTTGCGGCCCGCAAAACCCGCAGCCTGACAATGCGCATCGACGAGGTGCGCGAGCAGCTGCGCGGCTACGGCGCCCGCGAGCCCCATGTTTTGCATCTGCTTCGGCAATGGCTCGAAACCAGGCCCTTGGGCAGCGGCGGGCGCAAGCCGGCCGACTTCCTGCCGCTGCGGCTTCGTGAGGCCCTGCCCGCCCTGCAGCGCTCGCTCGACGACATCGCGCGGGTCAGCTCGAGCCATCCTGCGCGCGACGGTTCGACCCGACTGCTGATGGCGCTGGCCGACGGCCAGTCGGTCGAGACCGTGCTGCTGCCGCGTGAAGGCGTATGCGTCTCGACGCAGGTGGGCTGCGCGGTGGGTTGCGTGTTCTGCATGACAGGCCGCGAGGGCCTGCTGCGACAGGTCGGCAGCGCCGAAATCGTGGCGCAGGTGATCGCTGCCCGCGCTCGTCAGCCGGTTCGCAAGGTGGTCTTCATGGGCATGGGCGAGCCGGCCCACAACCTCGACAATGTGCTCGAGGCGATCGACCTGCTTGGCACGCTCGGCGGCATCGGCCACAAGAGTCTGGTGTTCTCGACCGTGGGCGATGCCAGGGTCTTCGAGCGGCTGCCCGCTCAGCGGGTCAGGCCCGCACTCGCCCTGTCGCTGCACACCACCCGCGCCGACCTGCGCGAAACCCTGCTGCCGCGTGCACCACGGATTGCGCCCGATGAACTGGTGGCGCAGGCCCAGGCCTATGCGCGCACCACCGGCTATCCGGTGCAATACCAGTGGACCCTGATCGACGGCATCAACGACGGCGACGACGAGGTCGAGGGCATCGCCCGTCTGCTGGCAGGCCAGTACGCGGTCATGAACCTGATTCCCTACAACGCAGTCGAAGGTCTGGGCTATGCGCGCCCCTCGAACCAGCGGGCCGTCACCATGGTGAGGATGCTGCGCGAGCGCGGCGTGCTGGCGACCCTGCGTCAGTCGGCCGGCCAGGATGTCGATGCCGGTTGCGGACAACTCAGGGCAAGAACAATCCCGATCGTGGCCGCTTAGCCTCTCATCAAGCCGACTTCAACCGGCTTTCTTCTTCCCGATTCGGCTTTCGGTGCCGGCCGCAAGCTTGGCGATATTCTGACGATGACGCCAGATCAGCAGCCCGCTCATGATCGCGATCGGCACGATCACCGCATCGGCACCGAAGAGCCACCATGCAAAAAGCGGCGCACACACCGCCGCCAGCAGCGCGGCAAGCGATGAATAGCGTGTGATCGCTGCAACCAGCAGCCAGGTGCCAAGCGTGCACAGACCGAGCGCCGGCGACAGCGCGAGCAACACGCCGGCGGCGGTCGCAACCCCCTTGCCACCCTGGAAACGATGAAAGACCGGATAAAGATGGCCGATAAACGCGGCCAGCCCGGCACAGGTGATCACCAGCCCGGTGAAGCCGAAGCGCGCCGCGAAGGCCTGCGCAAGCAGCACCGCGACCGCGCCCTTGGCGGCATCGCCCACCAGCGTCAGGATGGCCGCAAGCTTGTTGCCCGAGCGCAGCACATTGGTCGCACCCGGGTTGCCCGAGCCATAGCTGCGCGGATCCGACAGACCCATCGCACGGCTGACCAGCACCGCAAACGAAATCGAGCCGATCAGATAGGCCAGCAAGAGGGCGACAAGCGAGGGCATCGAGAAAGACATCAGGGAATCCATGGATGAAAGGGCAGATCAGCGAAAGAACATTGGCACAGCAGGCCGCGATTACTCAAGCAGCGCGCAGTTGACCGCGGTGGCCTGCAGCAGATCGATCAGCACCTGCGGCGCGATGCCCACCAGATAGCCGCGGCGACCGCCATTGATGTAAAGACGAGGCAACTCGAGCACAGTCTGTTCGACAAAGACCGGCATCGGCTTGCGCACCCCAAAAGGCGAAGTGCCGCCCACCTGAAAACCGGTATGGCGCTGGGCGACTGCCGGCTCGCAGGGGGTGATGGTCTTGCGTGCGGCCTGGCGCGCGAGATTCTTGGTCGAGACCTTGCAGTCGCCGTGCATCAGCACGATCAGCGGTTTGCCGGCCTCGTCCTGCATCACCAGGGTCTTGACCACTGCATGCTCATCAAGCCCGAGCTGACGGGCCGACTCGGCCGTGCCGCCATGCTCGACATAGTCATAGGCATGCTCGGTGAAGTCGACGCCGCGGGCACGCAGCATCGCGGTGGCCGGCGTCTCGGAGACGTGTCGGGTTGCCATGGGATCGATCGCGAGTCGCTGCGCTGCGCCTGCGCTTCAGTGCCGGACCGGCTCGGCGAGCAGCCGGGCCACCTCGTCATGCAGCCCCTGCGGCGTGACCGTGTCGGGCGCCACCGGCGGCCCGGCCACCAGCGCCACCCGATTGAAGAATCCGCGCCGAAAAGGCTTGACCATGGCCTTGCCGTTTTCGATACGAGAAAAATAGGACCCATAGAGGTTATGCAGCGCGATCGGTACGACCGGCACCGGGTCAGCCTCGAGGATCTTCATGACGCCGCCGCGAAATTCCTTCAGCTCGCCGTCGCGGGTGATGCCGCCCTCGGGAAAAATGCCGAGCAGATCGCCCTCGGCAAGCACCGTGCGCGCGGTCTCGAAGGCCGACTCATAGGTTCGGGCATCTTCACGCTGCGGCGCAATCGGAATGGCCTTGGCCAGACGGAAAACTGCACCGAAGCCCGGGATGGCGAAGATCTGGTAATCCATGATGAAGCGGATCGGACGAGGGCTGGCCGCCATGATCAGGACCGCATCCATGAAGCTCACATGATTGCTGACCACCACCGCCGCGCCCGAGACCGGGATGTTGTGATCGCCCTGTACCTTGAAGCGATAGATCAGCCGCGACACGACAAAGGCGATAAATCGCAGCAGATACTCCGGCACCAGCATGAAAATATAGAAAGCGACGATCGCGTTGGCAATGGCCAGCAGCATGAAAATCTCGGGTATGCTGAAGCCCGCACCCAGCAGCAACCCGGCAATCACCGAACTCGCAATCATGAAGATCGCGTTCAGGATGTTGTTGGCCGCGATGATGCGGGCGCGATGCGAGGGCTGCGAGCGCATCTGGATGAGGGCATACATCGGTACGCTGTAGAGGCCGGCCGAAAGCGCCAGCATGCCGAGATCGAAGAGCACCCGCCAGTGGCGCGGCGCGGCCGCGAACACACCAATCGACTGCATCTCCACAACCGGCAGACTGCGCACCGAAAAGTAGAGGTCGAGCGAAAAAAGCGTCATGCCGATTGCGCCCAGCGGCACCAGACCGATCTCGACATGCCGGCGCGACAGGGTCTCGCACAGCAGTGATCCGATTGCAATCCCGACCGAGAACACCACCAGCAGAAGCGATGCGACCTGCTCGTCGCCATGGAGCACATCCTTGGAGAAAGCCGGAAAGGTCGACAGAAAGACCGCGCCGAAGAACCACATCCATGAGATGCCGAGCAGCGAGCGAAACACCACCAGGTTCTCGTGCGCAAGCTTCAGATTGCGCCAGGTTTCGGTAAACGGATTCCAGTTGATCACCAGACCCGGATCGGTCGGGGGCGACACTGGAACGAACTGTGCGCAAAGACGGCCTGCGACCGCGACCGCGAGGCAAGCGATCGCGACATAGCGCACGCCGTCGCCAGGAATCGCGATCAGCAGACCGCCGGCGATATTGCCGAGCAGGATCGCCACGAAGGTGCCCATCTCGACCATGCCATTGCCGCCGGTGAGCTCCTGCTCCGACAGATGCTGGGGCAGATAGGCGTACTTGACCGGCCCGAAGAGCGTCGAATGCAGACCCATGAGGAAAACGCAGATCAGCAGCGCCGGAACATTCGCGGTGAAAAAGCCCCAGGCCGCAATCAGCATGATCACGATCTCGAGGTCCTTGACCAGCCGGAACAGGCGGCGCTTTTCGAGCTTGTCGGCGAGTTGCCCGCTGGTGGCCGAAAAAAGCAGATAGGGAAGAATGAAGAGCGCTCCGATGACCAGCCCTGCCTGCGCGGGCGGCAGCCAGCTGACCTGCAGCTGATAGGTGACCAGCACGGTGAAAGCGAACTTGAAGAGATTGTCGTTGCCGGCGCCGAAAAACTGCGTCCAGAAGAACGGCGCAAAACGTCGCTGCCGCATCAGCGCGAACTGATTGGGATGTTCGGCGTGGGCGTGAGCGGATTGAGCGTGATCAGTCATGACGGGCCATCGGGCGGGCTAAGGAGCAGATAAGGGGCGGATGAAAACGCAGCGCAAGTGTATCGGCTCTGCTCGCCGTGGTAACTTTCCGTGAATCAGGGCTCGCTGCTCGCGCGTTCCTGCCATCACATCAAAGGAGACGTTCATCATGGTCGACTACGTGATCATTGGCGGCGGATCGGCCGGTTGCGTGCTGGCTGGGCGACTGTCGCAAGACCCTGAGGTCAAGGTCTGCCTGCTCGAAGCCGGGCCCTGGGACCACTCGGTCGCCATCCACTGCCCGGCAGGTCTGGCGCTGATCGCAAAAAGCGGCCCCTCCTGGCGCTTCGATACCGTGCCGCAAAAGGGGCTCAATGGGCGACGCGGCTATCAGCCGCGAGGCAAGGTGATCGGCGGATCGAGTTCGATCAACGCCATGGTCTATGTCCGCGGGCATCGCGCCGACTACGACCACTGGGCAGCGCAGGGCAATCCAGGTTGGGGTTATGACGATGTGCTGCCCTACTTCAAGCGTGCCGAACACAACGAGCGCGGGGGCGATGCCTGGCACGGCACCGGCGGTCCGCTCAATGTCATGGACCTGCGCAGCCCGACCTGGATCTCGGAGGCCTTTGTGAAGGCCGGCGTGCAGGCCGGCTATCGGGCCAACCCCGACTTCAACGGTGCCGAGCAGGATGGCGTCGGCATGTATCAGGTGACCCACAAGAACGGCGAGCGCTGGAGCGCGGCCAAGGGCTATCTCACCCCGGCGCTCTCACGCCCGAACCTCACCGTCATCACCGAGGCGATCAGCACCCGCATCCTCTTCGAGGGCCGCAGGGCGGTGGGGGTCGAGTATCTGCAGCGAGGCGAGCGCAAGCAGATCAAGGCCAGCCGCGAAGTGCTGCTGAGCGCAGGCGCACTGCAGTCGCCGCAACTGCTGATGCTCTCGGGTGTGGGGCCGGCAGACCATCTTCGTGAACACGGCATCGAGGTGGTGCTCGATTCGCCCGGCGTCGGTGCGCAGCTGCACGACCACATCGATGTGGTCGAGGTAACCGAAGCGCCGCATCTCAAAGGCCTCTTCGGGCTTTCTCTGTCTTTTGTGCCGCGCGCAATCGCAGGCATTCTGGAATGGCGCAGCAAACGCTCGGGCCTGCTGACCACCAACTTTGCCGAAGCTGGCGGTTTTGTTCGCAGCGATGCCAGTCAGCCTGTACCTGATCTGCAGTTTCATTTCCTGATTGCCAAACTCGTCGATCATGGTCGTCAGACCAATTTCGGTTATGGCTACTCGTGTCATGTCTGCCTGCTGCAGCCGAAAAGCCGGGGCAGCGTGAAACTTGCCAGCGCCGACCCGCTGGCCGCTCCCCTGATCGATCCGAACTTTCTGGATGATGCCGACGACCTGCGCAAGATGGTCAGCGGCGTTCGACTCATGCGCAAGATCCTGTCGCAGCCGGCGCTGGCCGATCTGGGTGGCAAAGCCCAGGCGGTTTCGGCAAAGGCGGTCTCCGATGCCGACATCGGGCAATTCATCCGCAATCACGCAGACACGATCTATCACCCGGTGGGCAGCGTGCGCATGGGCCCGGGCGCGCTCGATCCGGTCGATGCCGAATTACGGGTCAAGGGCATCGAGGGTCTGCGGGTAGTCGATGCCTCGATCAAGCCGCGGGTGGTGAGCGGCAACACCAATGCGCCGACCATCATGATTGCCGAGCGCGCAGCCGATCTGATCCGCGCAGCCGCCTCGGTCAGTTCGGCATCAGTCCGCGAGCCTTCGCCATTACACGGGTAAGTCCCAGCAGCGCATCGAGGCTGGGCGTGGCCACACCGGTGCGTCGGCCGAGTTCGCTCACCGACGCAATCAGGGCATCGAGTTCGAGCGGGCGGCCGGCCTCGGTGTCCTGAAGCATCGAGGTTCGCACCGCCCCGAGCTTGCGGGTGATTGCATGGCGCTCCTCCGGTGTCATGCTGATCGGCAGCCCGATGCGCGTCCCGATCTCGGCGGCCTCGATCATGGCCCGAGACACAAAATCGCGAACCAGCGGATCGTCGAGCAGCAAATCGAGGGTGGCGCCGGTCAGGGCCGAAGCCGGGTTCATGGTCATGTTGCCCCAGAGCTTGAGCCAGACATCGAGCTCGATACGTGACGACACCTCCAGCCCGATGCCGGGCACCCGCAACTGATCGGCGACCGCCGCCAGGCGCGGCGTGCTCGCGCCGCCCGGCTCACCCACGATGTAGCGATCACCGAAGGTCCGGGTCACGATGCCGGGCGCAGGCGAAAACGCTGACATATGCAGCACGCAGCCGATCACGCGAGCCGGATCGATCGCCCTGGCGAGTTGGCCATCGGCATCGCAGGCATCGAGCCGTGTGCCCTGCCAGGGCGGTGCAAAGCCGTGAAAAAACCACCAGGGCAGGCCATTCATCGCCGACAGCACGATGGTGTCGGGCCCCATCAGCGGGGCAATGCTGGCCGGCACCGAGGCCAGCGCGGTGGTCTTGACCGCAAGGATGATCAGATCCTGCACACCGAGATCTTCGGCGCGGTCGCTTGCCCGCAGCAGCACACTGCGATCGAGTCGGCGCTGCGGATCAGTGGCCGCCGCATCGCGCAGCACCAGGCCGCGTTCTCGCACCGCTGCGAGCGTGGCGCCGCGCGCAAGCGCGCTCACCTCGCGCCCGCCTTCGATGAGATGGTGGGCCATCAGTCCACCCACGGCGCCCAGGCCGACGATGCAGATCTTCATCTGGTGCTTCTTCCTTTCAGTCCGGGCTCAGCCGCGGGGATGATGCTGCGCATGCAGCGACTTCAGGCGCTCGCGCGCCACATGGGTATAGATCTGGGTGGTTGAAATATCGGCATGGCCGAGCAGCAGCTGCACCACGCGCAGGTCGGCGCCGTGGTTCAGCAGGTGGGTGGCAAAGGCATGGCGCAGACTGTGCGGCGACAGCGGCGCAGTGATGACAGCCACCTGCGCATGGCGCTTGATCAGGCTCCAGAACATCTGCCGTGTCATCGGCGCGGCACGTGCGGTCACGAACAGCGCATCGCTTGCGCGTGGTCCGATGAGCTGGGGGCGCGCTTCATGCAGATAGCGCTCGATCCAGTGACGCGCCTCTTCGCCCAGCGGCACCAGTCGCTCCTTGTTGCCCTTGCCGACGACGCGGATCACACCGTCGACCAGACTGACCGACACACTGCTCAGGCCGACCAGCTCACTGACTCGCAGGCCAGTGGCATAGAGCGTCTCGAGCATGGCGCGGTCACGCAGACCAAGCGGGGTGGCAGAGTCGGGGGCGCCCAGCAGGGCCTCGACCTGCCCTTCCGACAAGGTGTGGGCGAATCGCTGAGGCTGGCGGGCCGCGGCGATGCGAAGTGTCGGGTCGTCAGTGCGATGCCGTTCGCGCACCAGCCAGCGATAGAAGCGCCTCAGCACGGTGAGGCGGCGGTTGCTGCTGGTGGCTTTCGAGCCGGCATGGCGGGCGGCGATATAGGCCTGCAGATCGAGCTGGCTGGCACTTCGCAGGGTGGCATCGCGGCTGGCCAGCCAGACGGCGAACATCGACAGGTCACGCCGATAGGCCGCAAGGGTATTGCCCGACAGGCCGTCCTCAAGCCAGAGCGCATCGCAAAAAGCGAGCAGTCGGTCGCGGTCGAGCGCGTCGGGTGGAACCGCCGCAGGCGGCCTTGCTGTGGCGCGCCGGGCCGGGTCAGCGCCGGCGCTTTGCCTGACACCGGGGCGCTGGATGGTCGATCGTGCTGCTGGCGCTGGCACCCTTTGATCCTCTGCTATCGTTGCGTCGCCCGACTATAGCCGAGCAGCGCGGCCGAGCAGTGTGGTCGCGCAGTGTGGCTGATGACTGCGGCCCTGCAATACCGGGCCACTCTGCCTGCCTACCGACATTGCCTGAATGGCGACACTCCTGCTCCTTGTCCCTGACCTTGCGCTGATCCTGACCGGCGTGCTGCTGGCGCGTCTGACGACATGGGGCGATGGCTTCTGGAGCGCGCTCGAAAAGCTGATCTACAACCTGCTCTTTCCGGCGCTGCTCTTTACCGCGATCGTGCGCAACAAGGTCGATCTGGCGCAGGCCGCGCCCTTTGCCGCCTCGGTGCTGGCGGTGCTGTGCACCGGCATCGCGCTGGGGCTGCTCGGCGGACGACTGATGAAGGTCGAGCCAAGGCGCTTTTCGAGTGCGGTGCAATGTGCCTTTCGCTTCAACTCCTATGTCGCACTGGCCCTGTCGCAGCGCATCGGTGGCGATGCCGGCGTGGCGATCTGCGCAGTGGTGGTGGCGGTGGCCGTGCCGACCGGCAACATCGCCGCAGTGTGGAGCCTGGCGCGCCAGAGCGGCGCCGGGCTGTGGGGCGCGTTGCTGCGCAATCCGCTGGTGGTCGCCACCGTGTCGGGCTTGCTGGTCAATGCCGTCGGGCTGAGCCTGCCCGAGCCGCTGTCGGCCTATCTCACCCGCCTGGGCGCCGCCGCGATCGCACTCGGACTGATCGCGGTCGGCGCCGGGCTCAAGCTCTCGGATTCGCGGGGCGACGACCAGTTTGCGTTCTATGCGGTGGCGGTCAAGCTGGTGGCCATGCCGCTTGCTGCCCTGCTGATCGCGCGCCTCGCCGGCTTCGAAACACTGCCTTCAAAAATCCTGGTGCTGTTCGGCGCGATGCCGAGTGCATCGGCCTGTTACATCCTCGCCACGCGAATGGGCGGTGATGGCCCTTATGTGGCGCGGCTGATCACCTGGACCACGATTGCCTCGGCGGTGGCGATTCCGTTCTGGCTGGCATGGGTGGTTTGAGGCAATGCCCTGGTGCGGGGTTCAAAGCGTGTAATCGGGTGACTGCGCTAAAGTGTCGGCGGTTTGATCATGATGTTTCGCTTTTTCGGAAATTTATTTTTTCGAGTCACCCCCTTTAACCCTCGAGGAACCCTGATGAAACAATCCACACGCTCGCTTCGTGCCGTCGCTGCCCTGCTCGGCCTCGCTTCGATGCCGGCCCTGGCTGCCGGCCTTGCCGCATCGTCGGCTGCAGGCGGTTCGTCCGCTTCGTCGGCCAGCATCAATTCGGTCGAAAATTCGAGCACCAGTTCGACCCGCGTGGTTGCCAACATCAACGGCCCCTACCGCATCGTCGACGTGACCCCGACGCCCCAGCGTCAGGGCATGGTCCGGATGACGCTGGCGGCGGTCGACAAAGCCGGCGATCCGCTGGTCATTGACCTGCCGCAGCAGACCTTCGAGCGCACCGGCCTTGCGGCAGGTGGCACGATCAAGGCAAGCCAGCGCCCTTATGGTGTGGAGTTTGCCGATGCCGGTAACGCAAAGGCCTTCTTCCTGCTGCTCAATAACGACTGGCACCAGGACCTGCGTTCCACACCGGTCTCGCTCTGATCTGATGCGCCTTGCGCAATTGCTGGCGCGATCGGTTGCAGGGGTCGCAGGGCTCGTCCTGCTGGCACTCGGCCCCTGGGCCGCGTGCTACGCCGGGCAATTCAATTACTGTGATCCGCCGTCCGAGCTCGACGCGAGGCAGCAGGACACCGTGCTGCGCTTTGCTGCGGTGGTCAAATCAACGCTCGATTCCTCGTCAACCCGCGTCGCCCTGATAGCTCGATCAGGCATCGATCTGAGCCGGTTCGACATGCGTTATTCGCATGCCGGGATCAGCCTGAGGGCCCATCCGAACGGCCCGTGGTCGGTTCGCCAGCTCTATTTCGATTGTGACGAGCGCCGCCCGCGCATCTTCGACCAGGGGATTGCCGGCTTTCTGGTGGGCAGCGGCGATCCGTCGATCGGCTATCTGTCGGTGGTTCTGCTGCCGGACAGCTCGAACGATCTGGAGCGCATCACGCTGGACAATCGTCGGGCACTCGGGCTGCTGGGCGCAAGCTACAGCGCCAACGCCTATGCCTTTGCGCAGCGCTACCAGAATTGCAATCAGTGGGTGGCAGAGATGCTCGCGGTCGCCTGGGGTCAGCTGAGCGATTCGGCACAACTCAGAGTGCAGGCGCAAAGCTGGCTTGCCGATGCGGGATACCAGCCGGCGCGATTCGAAGTGGGTAATCCGGTGCTGATGTGGCTGGGCGGCGTACTGCCCTGGCTGCACCGTGACGATCATCCCCAGGACGATCTGTCGCAATGGCGGTTTCGCGTCAGCATGCCCGAGTCGATCGAGTCTTTTGCCCGCGCGCGCGCTGCAGGTGCACGGCGGATCGAATTCTGTCATGCCGATCGACGCATCGTGATTCGCGAGGGCTGGGAGCCGATCGCAGCGGGGTGCAAGCCCGGCGAAGCTGACCGGGTGATCGAGATGGACTCCTGATCGACCAGGCATCCTGCTGAGCAGGCCTCCTCAGGCCTTTCGCTCGTGCCGCATCGTGTGCCCGTGCCGCGCCAGCGCCCAGGCGACATGCTCGGCCACCATCGGCGAGGCATCGTGTTCGCGGCTGCGCAATGCGGCAATCACTTCATCGCTCGAGGGCGCATTACCGAGCGCCACCGCAATGTTGCGCAGCCAGCGCTCATGGCCGATACGCCGGATGGCCGAGCCTTCGAAGCGCGACTCGAACTGCGCCTGACTCCAGGCGAAAAGCTCGACCAGCGTCACCTCATCGAGCCGCTGGCGCGCAGCAAAATCAGGCAAGGATGCAAGCGCCGCGTATTTGTTCCAGGGACAGGCGAGCTGACAATCGTCGCAGCCATAGATGCGGTTGCCGAT
>Ga0164292_10002301_pt1 | contig 15582 bp, 16 predicted proteins | sample GEODES117metaG_FD_111486 | JGI IMG/M metagenome (GOLD analysis project Ga0164292, IMG submission 111486) | Eutrophic lake water microbial communities from Lake Mendota, Wisconsin, USA - GEODES117 metaG | ecosystem: Environmental > Aquatic > Freshwater > Lake | place: USA: Lake Mendota... | reverse complement strand
GTTTCATATAACACACACACAGAACCTACACAATTCTCACTCAACCCCCTTGAAACTACAAACCTTTTCACTTCCGTCATATCCGATGATGATGCCATTCTATCTATTTACTACAAATTTATTAGAATGGTATCATATACACTCATTATTTTTTAGGCAACTCATTTACAAAAGAAGTATTTTGTACTATGATTTACATAAATCAGACTAGATATGAATATCTAATGTCATACACCGAACCGATCCACCTGAATTCTCAAATTCAGATGTATCCACTTCCTTCACCTTACGATTTGTTAATGATTCCAATTTTCCTTTTAACGATGGATCCGACAATTTATGCGTAATCAAATGAGCGCCATCGATCACTGCATTTAAACAAAATGAATCCTTTGTATCTATCACTGTTACATTATCCTTTCCTAGAAACGCCTCGATCTTTCTCAACGACTCATGAGAGACTGAACGCTTATGAATGATACACTTCTCATCATATTCCAACATCGCCACATCCAAATGATAATAATAAGGAGAAATTAGACGAATGACCAGTAATTCTGGTTTCTCTTTCCCATAGATCTTCTCAAAAAATCGATCGAGCTCCAGAAAGGTTTGCTTTGTCGATCGGTGACCATACCCACAAATTGCCTTTCGCCCCCCATCAAACCATTTCAGTTCTGCCTGTCCTTCAAATGGCTCCTTCCCTGGATAATCGATCGTCTCCAATTTCATATCATGATATATCTTTTTCAAATACGGCAATTCAGCCTGTCGCTGTTTGTATTTCATATTTGGAAGAAGAAGTAGAGGCTTCGAAAGACGAGGCAACGACAATCCTGCATTTGCTACAAAGACAATATCTGGTAAGGGACATGTCATGCTAGGCAATTTACCAACAATACTAGGAGACGCCGTAAAGGCACGAATAAGGCTATCATGCTGTTTCTTCAGCGTATGCTGATACTTATCCGCATCATACGATACATCAATATATGGATTTTGTCCATGCTGGATGGGTAGAATTTCAAAGTGGGACGCATCTATAAAAACACGTATCATTACTAAGAAATTACATAAAAAATAAAATAAATCATTTTGTGATTTATTTTAATCTGTAATACGATTGATATGCGCAACAATGTTAGGCTCTGCCATCATAATTTGTACAATATTTCCGAATTGATCCAAGAATTGATAGACCTGACGACCTACATAACTAAAATGCGCCGCAAATAATCCTCCATCCTCATGATCTGCACATATAAATCCTCCTACTGGCATCATTCCTGGCTCCAATGGGTCCACATACAACGTTATGTACGAATGTAATGCGATATTATGATGAGATCTCCCTTCCTCCCATTGCGAATTCTTACGCCGAATATAACATTTCTTTTCACTCATTTTCTTATCATTTCTATCTGTATCATTTTCTTTCAATTTTAGTCTAGTGTCATATCTTTACATAACCTAAATACGTCACTCCTTTTCTACGTATTATGCCAAACGATTGCGTCAATTATATTACACTTACCTCCACTAGTGAATCAGATATCGCCACAATTCTTCAAACAGAACTGCCATCCCTACACAATATCGATATCTGTCAACACGGTAAACGAGGCATCCGTTTTGAATATCTGACCGCTTGGAAACCAAATATCGAATGGGTCATCACACTTCTTGAAAAGTATCCCTCCTGCTGGATCAAACACAATTGGGTATCTGAAGATGGCACCGCTGGCATCTGGGTAGGTGATATCACAAATCATTCTACGATCGGATGGAATGATGTGTCATTGGAAGAGGAGCATTATTTCTTTCGTTAATGTAATTCTCTATTTGGCAATGGAATGTCGATGACTCTTATGTCGATGACTCTTATGCCGATGACTCTTGTGCCGATGACTCTTGTGCCGATGACTCTTGTGCCGATGACTCTTTCTACGAACATTACCCATTCGTATATTTTTTAATGTTCTATTTCGTAATCGCCGAATAGATGGAGATCTTCTGCAAGTAGATACAGATTGTTCATTATTAGAATTCTTTGGATAATCACGATAAACAGTACGATCGCCATCCGCACGAATATCATATTTCACAGCTAAAAGACGAAGAATAACTGGACCAAGATCATTTTTAGCGATCTTTTCATCAAAGATAAGTTGCGCCATATCCTTCCGTCTCTCTTCTGTAAATTCTTTTAATCGGGATATAATTTCTGGTTCAATCACATTGGATACGACATCGTTAATAGTAAATTCTCCTGTTTCACTTTGACACCAACCAATGTTTCTATTCTTTCTCTTTTTATTTGTTAATGTTATAATAATATTTTTATCATCATTACTATATTTCATATCATTATCTTCTATGATTCGTTTTAGAACACGATCAAAATCATTTCGATAAAGAGAGAAAAAAGGAGGAAGTGATTCCAATTCTTCTATTGATTCTTCGGATAAGACGTATGGATTATTAGCATTCTCTTCTATAATTTTTTCAAGAATCATTTTATCCATACTTTCAAAAAAATCTTCTACATCCTTCCTCTCCATTCCTCCTTTCTGTCTTCGTATCATTCTATTATATCTCAATAATTAAAATACCATCCACTATCACTGCAAACAACATGTATCAAAGAGCACACCAATTACACGATATGGATCCGTATCAAATGCTGGACGTCTGTCCTCAAAATATCCACAACCCGCTTCCAACGCCGCAGTCGGAACGCAACTTACTGCACCCATCTAACCAAATATACTCCAATATTACAGTATGTATCTACTTTTTTAGTAGTAGGAGTATTTTAATATGTGATTTGACATCAATCTTATGAACTACTTATCACCACGATAATAAGCAAAATAATGACACAACACATATATATGATAAATCTCTTAATTCCTATCATATGTATCTCTTCCAATCTAGGATCATTTATATCTATCCTATTTCTCTCCTCTCTCGTATCATTAATCTTTTTCATACAGAGAGGACATTTTGCTTTCACTTTAATCCAATTTTCTATACATTGTTTGTGATAACGATGCTGACACTCTAATTCCCTCCATTCATTCTCTACCTCATCCAAACAAATGATACACTCTTCTTTTTCTTCTTGCACATGATATCCTTCACTATTTATTTCCATTCTATTCTATCATACGACTTCTTATTTTAAACTACAAATTCAATGTAATATCCTTCTTTTGCTTACGATAATTTCTCTGATATTCCTTCATATACTCCTTCTTTGATAATGTTCCCACCATTTTCACAGTCTTTAACGACTCTTCCACTTGTTCCTCTTGCTCTACTTGCTCTGCTTTCTCTGCTTTCTCTGCTTTCTCCTCTGTATGCGAAGTAGCACCCGTAAAACAAGTAGCTGGTGCTGACGCCTCTGCTGCATACGCCGCATCATCAATCTCTACCATCCCATCCACCTTTGATTCCAATCTACGATTTTCCGCATACAATTCCGAATTCTCCTTTTCCAACATACTTATCTTATTCTTTAACGCCTCCATGATTTCCCTATCTTTCTTCGCATCCTCATACAAGGCATCAATAATGGGCTTTAGTATGAAAATTGAATTCGACATGTTCTATGTTCATATCGCAATCATACTTTATATCTAGATAGAAGATGTCCGTTCCAAACTTCTTCCAAACCACCCACCTCAAACCCATTACCTACGAACCCTACAACCGCAAATTACGGCTATGGCTTTCTCTCTTTCCCTCTCCACGTCAATCCATCGTCTTTCTCTACACCACCCCCAATTACTCTGTGGTGACCCTTCGTAAACACCTTGTTACTACCCAATCCGACACCGCTGTCACTCTCAATAGCTATATCAAAGCGATCATGGCAGCACAAGTCGCCAATCCCACTCTCTTTCAATACATTCCCTCTTCTAAAATGGAATCATGTGATGCACGTTGGCGTGAACTACGTCAATCCACTTACGCAGAAGCCTTTGCCTACCGTCTTCAAGCTCAACCTTCCCCCCTTCAATCCCTTCACTCTGGCGTCCATCTCACTTTTCAAGATCTTGTTCATAAACGTGAATCACTCCCTGACGGATCCTTTCACAAACTTCTCCTCGGTTTCTACACCCATCTTCCACCCGTTCGTGCCGACTATTTTGCCACTCAAATTCTAGCTTTCGGTGAAATACCCACTTCTCCCAACTACATCTATCATGACGCTACTCGATCTTATCTTGTTCTCACTGACTTTAAAACGAGTCACATCTATAAAGAAATCACTCATGATTTACCTCTCCCTCTCCATTCTCAACTCATTCTCTCTCTCTCTCTTCAACCACGCACTTTTCTCTTCGTCAATAAATTCCACGAACCATTTAATCGCTATACCTTCTCTCATTGGGCAAATCAACAACTCGAAACCATCTTCAAAAAAGGTCTCACTCTCACCATGCTCCGTCATATGTTCATTTCTACCATTGATTTTAATAACTCCACCCCTGAACAACTACAAACCATTGGTAATCAAATGGGACATCATATTTCTCAACAACTTCTCTACAAATGGAAATCGCAAGGCACCGAAGACGCACAAGACAAATCTTCCGAGGATTCCGATTCCTAAATTCTATCCCTATTTTTCATGGAGAGATGAGGAAAAATAACGAAATTAAAATAGAAAATAATATTATACAATGAGTACACCCTGCGCACAAATAGACGCACTTCAGCACGATTGGGATTCTAATTCACGATGGGATGGAATCGTACGCCCCTATACTGCTGAAGATGTCGTTCGTTTGCGTGGGTCACTTCTCATTGAACACACCCTGGCGCAACAGGGTGCTCATAAACTGTGGAACCTCCTTCATTCAGAACCATTTATTCGTTCCCTTGGTGCAATCACTGGTGGCATGGCGATGCAACAAGTCAAAGCTGGTTTGAAAGCAATCTATCTCTCTGGCTGGCAAGTGGCAGCGGACGGAAATACCTCCCATTCCATGTACCCTGATCAATCCCTTTACCCCGTCGACTCCGTTCCCAAAATGATCGAACGCATCAATCACTCCTTTCAACGTGCCGACCAAATCCAATGGTCCAAGGGTATCTACCCAGGCGATGAACGCTTTGTTGATTACTTCGCCCCCATCATCGCTGATGCAGAAGCTGGATTTGGTGGCGTACTCAATGCCTTTGAACTCATGAAAGCCATGATTACATCAGGTGCTGCGGCTGTTCACTTCGAAGATCAGCTGTCCTCTGTAAAGAAATGCGGGCATCTCGGTGGAAAGGTTCTTGTTCCCACGAAAGAAGCCATTGATAAGCTCGTCGCTGCGCGCCTCGCCGCCGACGTCCTCGGTGTCCCCACCGTCCTCCTCGCTCGTACCGATGCCGAAGCCGCCGATCTCATCACATCCGATTACGACGAAAATGACGCACCCTTCCTCACTGGCGAACGAACCAGCGACGGTTTCTACAAAACAAAAAAAGGCATCGAACAGGCGATCTCACGTGGACTCGCTTACGCCCCCTACGCCGACATTATCTGGTGCGAAACAGGTACCCCTGACCTCGCATTCGCCAAACAATTCGCAGATGCGATCCATGAACGCTTTCCTGGAAAACTACTCGCCTACAACTGCTCTCCCTCCTTCAACTGGAAGAAGAAACTGAGCAATGAAGTCATTGCCACCTTCCAAGACAAACTCGCTGAGATGGGCTATAAATATCAGTTTATTACCCTCGCTGGCATCCATTCCATGTGGTATAATACCTTTGATCTCGCTCACGAGTATTCCAAGCATGGTATGACCGCTTATGTGGAAAAGGTCCAGGAACCTGAATTTGAAGCTCGTTCCAAAGGATACACTTTTGTTTCCCATCAGCAAGAGGTAGGAACAGGCTACTTTGATGAAGTTACCACGACGATTCAAGGGAAGAATTCCTCCACCACAGCACTGCATGGTTCTACCGAAACCGCTCAGTTTCATCACTAGTCCCATGATTTCTATTTTGTTTTTGTCCATACAGTATATGCTAAGAAGAGTCCAAAGAAGTTTTTAGCAAATATATCCAATATGTTATATCCAGCATTTTTATTTGTATAATTCATCACCGCACACACACCATACAACGCCCAGAAAAAGACAAACCAATAAAATAGACCATTCTTAAATTTATCTCCAGATGGTAAGAATGTATCTTTAATATACTTAAAATTTAGAGTAAATGGGATAAAACCCAATGTAGTAGATAAATACGGGTTCAAATAGCCAAATTCTCCAACCAAACCAAAAAATAACATGGCAGCATTTAAGAGAACTATTTTTATCATAGAACCCTTATGATTTGATAAAAAGTCAGTTAATCGATTTGATGTACTTCCATTATGATTTAAAAATGCGGACAATGTGATTAACATTAAGGGTGTCGTAATTGCCCAATCAATATAGCGAAGAGGAGTGATATTTCGAGATATTTTACTGAAATAAAAAATTAAAAGAATATAAAATATAAATTCAATAATCTGAACCCATATTTCCACTTGTAATAAATCTTTTAGGAGTTCATCTTTTGAATCTACTTCTATATGTAATGCCAAATAGTCAATGATTCCAATGATAATCTGAACAATTAAAGAAATGATGCCAGTTGAGTATATCATTCTATTATTAGCATAGATTCATATTATATTCTTATCATGAAGCATCATCATTCCCGTATCGTCATTTTAAAATGGTTATCGATGTCCTATCAGAAAGGGATCCATCCTGATTTTCCATGTAATGTAGAAAAAGTAGTTACTGTGTTATAGTTCCGTTCCATTCAAACACAACACCATCCGCAGTGACATACCACTTCCATTCAAATGTAGTGGGTTCAGGCTGCATGTTTATTATGATAAGATATTATTTTATAGAATGATACAAGTGTTTAAGTTAAGACCATTTAATAAGAACATATCTTCTTGTGATATCAATACTAATATCACAGTCAATAAATAATGTTCTTACTTTTTCAATAAATTGCTGAAGATATTTTTCATCGGGTGCTACAGGAATAAGATGAAGACCTGTCCATGCATATTCTTTTAGTTTTAAATTACGTTCCATATTTCTACTAAATTCACTACATAGTCCACGAAGATAGTCACTCAGTTTCTTTTGAATTTCTTCCTCTTTCTCCTCTTTTTGATGAGCTTCCAGTGTATAGGTCTGAAGTTGTTCACGTGTAACAGGAAATTTCATTAGTAATATGATATTACTGCTCCTTATGTTCTAATTATAATTAAGAGCAGGCGGAGCAATCCCTGCTGCAGAACCATTTATATCACGAACGGCTCGTGGCTCTGGATTGTTCCATAAATAGGTGCGATAACTGTCATAGAGTTGAATGTTCATGACTTCTGTGATTTCCAAAGAAATAGAGAAATTTAAATTGTGTAAATCAATCGTTTCGCCATACATGTCCAGAAGACGAACACGAACCAACTTCATGTCTAGTGGTCTTGGAAAAATGATATCATTGGATAACACGGTGTATCCATCATCAAAAATGATACCATTTTCATTTCGTTTCACTAATATTTTTGCCAAACACTGAATGTAGGTATCATTTGTTTTATGCTCCACAGTATAGAAATCGTCAATGGCTAATAGAAAATAGTTGTCTCCTGTAGTAGAAATCAGAGACTCACCTGTTACACAAAAAGGGGCGTCCACACAATAGAAATGATTATTAAATCCTAAATTGTATCCAAGACCAAAATCGTAATTACGATTTTCTAATCCAATCATTACAAAGGTCAATCCATAGGAAACGGGACAATGCGTCGGTCGAATCGGACAAGGTGGTGCAGCTGATCCATCATGACAAATCGTTACTTTACGATTCACTGGATTCAATGTAATTCTAAAAAATAGCCCATAGGTATCACGAAATGCGTCAAATTGATCCTGTATGGCTTCGACAAGAGAAGTAGGTGTATAATCTCCATCTTCAATTGTCACTTGTAAATAATGATGATACCCTTCATAGTCCACAGCATCAATACGAAACATCGTATTCTTTTTCACCCGTGAAAAATGATAGAAACCGATAGGGATTTCTACCGATGCGACACGTGCTTTGATGACATTCTTGTAGGGATGAGCAAACTCATATTGGAAATTGGTAGGTGGTTCCAAATAGGTCTTTCGGAACCGCGAATCAATATTCACCAAATGTTTCCGTAAATCATTTGAATTCACGACATTGTTCTTTCCATAAATTTCATCGGTCTTCACATGCAACATCTACTTCTTCTTTTTATTTTATTAGTAGGTTATCTTACGCTATGCTATGTTTATACTATGCTATGTTATACTATTCTATGCTATTGTTACGCTACTACTCTATGAGTTCTATTCCGCTTTTCATTGCGAATGTACTGGTTCACATCCGCATTTAATGACATCGCCGCCATTTCCTCCATTGTCACCCATGCCGTTTTCATAATTTCATTTGTATCATGTGGATACAAATGAAATTTCATTGGCACAATAAACAGATAATAATAACCATACCCCACCTTCAGATACTCAATCGGATCTGGAAGATTATCAATCCCTGTCTCCTCCCATATCTCTCTCTTCGTACATTCCATTGGTGTTTCCCCATCATTAGAATGTCCCTTCGGAAAGGACCACTTGCCTGTGTGCCGTCCCTGAACAAGAGCGTATTCTTTCTTCCCATCATCATACGAACAAATGATACCTCCATATATTTTTGCCCGTGGCTCCACCTTTATGTCATGAGTGTCAGAACGCTTTGGTGTACGTTTCCTACACAGTGAATGAAAGGCACGATGAAAGCAATTGTCGCCTGCTTTCGATTCCGAATATCGATGAATGTGCAACATAGTATGATCTTTTTTATCTATATGGATGCCATCAAATTTATTCATTTCAAAAAAAAATAAATAAATTTTATTTTCTATTTATCCAGCATGTTCCAATATACCAATTTGTCCATTATAAGACCATATTTCTATCTGACACGTCTCCACCTCCTCCACAGGAGAATCCAATATCCTATTCCATTCCCATGAACGTGGAATGATAATATCATTCACAGTGATTTGATGCATATCTACCTGACGCATATGAAGTACTTGTCTTATCGTAATACGAGCTTCACGTGGCACATTGATAAAGGAATCTTGATTAGATTCATTGCGAAATACTGCCTTATTCTCTTGCGTATTCCAATTTACATCTAATATCACAGCATTTCCACGATCCACATGATACAATACTTGCGCTCTCTGCTGTGATTCAGATTCACTACTTTTTTCCTCTGAAATCATTTCAAACATTTAGAAATGGGGCACCCTTTTCTCACTCTTCTTCTATTTCAATTTTTTAATAAAAAATAGGGGTTTCCCCCACTTTTTAATTTATGTTTCTATTTTCTTAGAGATCAACCTTCTTCCCCTTTTTCGTCACTTTCTTTGGCTCCTCGACAAGTACTGCAACAGGTGCTGCGACAGGCACGACAGGTGCGACAGGTGCAACCACTGTAACCGCAGCAGGCACACTAATATCCACCTCAATCTCTTCTTCTGCCTCTGCCGCAACAGTCGGCACATATTGCGCCTCAAACTCACGATACAGCTCTTCATGCGTTCCCTCCTCTGTCTTCTGCGCCCACCACACCTTCGAGAGTGACATCGCATCTTTCTGAATCAGTGTCTTGCCCTTCGGATCCTTCTCTGAGATAGAACCCTCGAAGATGTGAACTCCCTCATGAAGCACCGATCCAGGCATCTCAATCGTTTCGATCACCTTCATGCCAGTATCTTTGTCCTTATGAGTCTGCTGCGCAGTAAAGGCTTCCCATCCATTCTTGCGTCCATAAGCAAGGACGAACTCCACCCACGCACGAGGCTTCATCAGATGCGGCGGCATCACACCCTTTACCGCACTCGCTCGCTTGGCTGCCTTGGCACTCGCCTTCGCCTTTCCCTTCGCTACCACCTTGGCAGCCTCCTTTGATTTCTTTTCGGTTTCCGCCGTCACCACCTTCATCACTTTGAATAGATTCTCCAAATCCATGTCCTTCAGCGCTGCCAGAATGGCAGACACCTCCACATGAGGCTCAGGGGTCTTGGAATGGATAGCGGATGCAGTTGGAATGGACATGTTCTAGAATTGATATGCTGACGTTTTCTACCGATTTTTTAGTTTCAATTTTAATTTTAGGGAAGATCTTCCCATCTATTTTTCCAGTGACACAGAAGGGTTTTATAAAAAATAATAGAACACGCCTTAGGCATATTCTATTACAATTTTTATTTTTTATGTAGTTTATTGTCTCCCATAGATAGGAAGACCAGGAGGAGGCATAATTTGTCGTTGAGGATGATAAGGATTGGGTCTTTGAATGTGATCAGACATCACAGAAGTAAATTGCGGCAACCATTCAGATGGTCTTCCATCAAACATACCATTTGGATAGGGTGAATCTCTCAGTTGGGGCGAATAACGATTCGGATAGGGTGAGACAGATGTCGGTGACGCCAGATAGCGCGTTTGAACTGGCGGAAGAGGTATCGGTCGCAGCGTATAAGGAAACTCATATGCCAATGGCGTAGAGACACGGGGCGAATCTTCTGATTTCTTCACCACACATGGTGACTTGGAAATTCGGAATTGTGGAGCGCGTGGATTGAGTGACATCTTGTATGATATTGTGGCGACTTTTTATGACCTGTTTTTTGATTTCAATTTTTAATTTCAAACTATTTTCTATATTTAAGACCATATGGCATAGAGCGTGATGCTTGCTCCACCGCTATATGTAGTTGTATAGCCAGGACCATAATTTGTTCCTGAACCATCCGCTGCTGTATTCCATCTGCTAAATGTAGAAGGTGCTGTAGATTTTGTTAATAATCCAGTATTTCCTCCAATTGTACTAGATGTAGTAGCAGTATAGGGAGACATATATACTGGTGCTGGTATATTACCGCCTGTAGCACCATTTCCATTATATTCAATTGTGTAATTGGGAAGTGCGGGAGATACATATTGAGAACCAGTCGATGGTATAATAGAAATAGTCGTTAACGCATTATCTGCTTTTGGAACAATAAGTGCGTATGGATATACTGTTCTTGATACGACTCCCCAAGTTGGAACCCTAGTATCTGAAGCATATAATACATTATTAGGTGAAGAAGCAATAAATGTACTTGTACTGTCTGAGAAATTTATTGTAAAACTTTGATTAAAGAAACTATATGATGTAGTAGTAAATCCTGAATTAGCAGTTGTTACACTTAAATTACATCCGCTAAGTGTATTTTTGGTTGAAATACCATATGTTGGCGCACTTGTGCTATTGGGCGCCTGCAGGGTTGCGTATGTGATGCTTGAAATCGTCGCACTTACTGGCCAATAGGTAACATCCACTCCATTTGTAATTGTTTTAGCATAATTATAGTCGTCTGCTGGATTAGAATAGGACGTATTCACATTAATTTGTACAGTAGTTTGAGTAATCACTGTCTTGCTTGCAATAGAAATAATACCTAAAGGTGCGGTACCATATCCATAGTTTGATGATGTTGTGCCTAACAATGCTGTTGTATAAATGGTTATTGTATCTAAACTCTGTATGATTAGGGCATATGGAAAAATATATGTGATAGCAGCAACTCCAGAGCCACTACTGGTTGTTGAAAGTCCACAATTTTTTATAGTAGAACCAGGCGCCCATAACGCATACAATGTAGCTGTTTTTGATGCAAATGTATATCCAGGAGCATAGAGTGAACCAGCACCTGTTGGCGACCCATTCCATCCCAAGAAGGTATATCCTGGTCTTGAAAGTGTACCATTACCCAAAATAGAAACTCGTACCCCTGCAGGATAATCTGTTGGAGCGGCGGGAACGGCTCCACCTGTCGCACCATTCGCATCATACGTTACTGTATATGGATATGGAGGAGCGGTCACCCATTGCGCGTATAGATTCGTATTTGCGATCATGGTTATAGTAGAACCAGGAGGATAACTGGTTCCAGTTCCATCTGCTAATGTATTCCAACCATAAAATGTTGGTGTTGGGTCAGAATTTGTATAAGGTCCTGTATTTTCTAGTATCGTCGCAGTAGAGCCCGAACTATAATTTGTTGGTAAAGCAGGTGCTGTGCCAGAACCATTTGTTCCAGGATTATATGTTAAACTATACGTTATCGCTGGATTAATCCATTGTGCGTACAAAGTAACTGTTCCAGAGCCTGGCATCGTAACATTTGAACCCACTGGATAATTAGTTCCAGAGCCATTTTCTGCTGTATTCCATCCACCAAATGTATAACCGTTGGTATTTGTAAATGTATTTCCAACAATTGGTTGTGTGCTAAAAGCAGCGTAATATGTTCCTGAACTTGCAGGTGCTGTTCCTGTGCCACCAGCAACCGTATTAGAAAAATATCTGAGACGAGCGCCACCAATGATCCATTGAGCATACACTGTGGTATCGGCGTTAATTGTGAATGTATTTCCACCCACATAGCCTGTTCCTGAACCATCTGGTTCTGTGTTCCATCCAGCAAATTGATATCCTGATTTTGCTAGAGTTCCTGTATTTCCTAGAAGACTAACAGTTGATCCAGATACATATGGTGATGAACCATCTGTTGGTGCTGTACCACTTGTATTCGTATTACCAAGGTATGTCATGATATATGATGAACCATCAGCAGTCCACTGTGCATACAGAATCGTATCCTCGCTAATGGGAAACGTATCCGTTGGAAAATAAGAGGTTCCTGAACCATCTGCTGCCGTGTTCCAGTTAGCAAACGTATATCCTGTCTTTTCTAGAGAACCTGTGTTTCCTAGAACGCTAACCGTTGCTCCAGAAACGTATGGAGACAACTCATCTGTTGGTGCTGTTCCACTCGTATTCGTATTACCATCATATGCTACAGTATACGTTATTGGCGCATCAGGCGTCCACTGTGCATACAGAATCGTATCCTCGCTAATGGGAAACGTATCCGTTGGAAAATAAGAGGTTCCTGAACCATCCGCTGCTGTGTTCCAGTTAGCAAACGTATATCCTGTCTTTTCTAGAGAACCTATCGTTAGAACGGTAACAGTTGATCCATATACGTAGGGAGATAAAACATCGGTTGGTGCTGTTCCACCAGTATTTGTATTACCATCATATGCTATAGTATATGATATTGGCGTCCATTGAGCATACAAGATCGTATCTGTGCTAATGGGAAATGTATCCATTGGTGAATAAAACGTTCCTGAACCATCTGCTGCTGTGTTCCAGTTAGCAAAGGTATATCCTATTTTTTCGAGAGAACCAGCGCTTAGAACGGTAACAGTTGATTCATACACATAGGGTGATGAACCATCTGTTGGTGCTGTACCACTCGTATTCGTGTTACCATCATATACCACAGTATAGGGTAGTGGTGTCCACTGTGCATACAGAATCGTATCCTCGCTAATGGGAAGCGTATTCGTTGGCGAAAAAGACATTCCTGAACCATCTGCTGCTGTGTTCCAGTTAGCAAAGGTGTATCCTGTTTTTTCAAGAGAACCTGTACCTAGAATAGTAACGGTTGCACCAGAAACATAGGGAGATAAACCATCGATTGGTGCTGTTCCACTCGTATTAGTGTTACCATCATATACCATAGTATATGTTGGTGTCCATTGAGCATACAGGGTTATATTAGTGCCAATAGGAAACGTATCAGTTGGCGAATAAGACGTTCCTGAACCATCTACCTCTATGTTCCAGTTAGCAAAGATATATCCTGTTTTTTCTAGAGAACCTGTGTTTCCTAGAACGGTAACGGTTTCTCCAGAATCGTAGGGTGATAAACCATCTACTGGTGCAGTTCCACTCGTATTCGTATTACCATCATATAGCACAGTATATGTTGGCGTCCACTGAGCATACATAACAGTATTAGCACTAATTGTAAATGTATTAGTTGGCGAATAAGACGTTCCTGAACCATCAGCAGCAGTATTCCAGTTAGCAAAAGTATATCCTGTTTTTTCGAGAGAACCTGTATTTCCTAGAATAGTAACGGTTGATCCAGTAATATATGGAGATGAACCATCAATTGGTGCTGTACCACTCGTATTTGTATTACCATTATATAGCATAGTATATGCTGCTGGAACATCATTAAAACCAATAGATACACTTAGTAATTCTATACATGAACTAGGATCAGCAAACACTCTAACAGCGACCGATCTATTTGAAATCGTATTATATGGACCAGCAGGTATTAGTGCTGATGTATTTACATCAGCATTTGCGCATTGTAAAGCATCAGCAGCAATATTTATCGTTCCAAACATTCCACCATCTGGTCCATTTGTAGCAACTGGTCCTATCGCAGTTCCAGTAGTAGTATCATTATATCTAGTATTAGTCATATCAAATAATCCTAAAGAAAAATTTGCACCTGTAGGACATGAGTTAGCATATGTTACTCCTACATATGCAATCGATAATGCTGCAGGTTGGTTAAATATTAATACATTACTAGCAGCTTGTAATGTTACACCAGCTGTACCATTATTAGATGTAAATGAAAATATACTCAAATCTCTATATGAAGTTCCTGAATAATTTACAACCGTTCCTGTTGCTCCTTGAGCCCCTGTGTCTCCTTGAGCACCAATAGATCCTGTGTCTCCTTGAGCACCAATAGATCCTGTGTCTCCTTGAGCACCAATAGCTCCTGTGTCTCCTTGAGCACCAATAGCTCCTGTGTCTCCTGTATCTCCCTGAGCTCCTGTTACTCCTTGAGCACCAATAGCTCCTGTGTCTCCTGTGTCTCCTTGAACACCAATAGCTCCCGTGTCTCCTGTGAATCCTTGGGCACCCATAGCTCCCGTGTTTCCTGTATCTCCTTGAGCACCAATCGCTCCTGTGTCTCCTATATCTCCTTGAGAACCAATAGCTCCTGTTGCTCCTGTATCTCCATGAGCTCCTGTTGCTCCTTGAGCGCCTGTTGCTCCTGTTTCAGAAGCAGTTCCATCATCTCCTTTCATTCCTGTGAATCCCTGAGCTCCTGTTGCTCCTTGAGCTCCTGTTGCTCCTTGAGCGCCTGTTGCTCCTGTTTCAGAAGCAGTTCCATCATCTCCTTTCATTCCTGTGAATCCCTGAGCTCCTGTTGCTCCTTGAGCTCCTGTTGCTCCTGTTTCAGAAGCAGTTCCATCATCTCCTTTCATTCCTGTGAATCCCTGAGCTCCAATAACACCTGTTGATCCTTGAGCTCCTGTGTCTCCGTGCACGCCTGTTGCTCCTTGTGTACCAATAGCTCCTGTTGATCCTTGTGTGCCAATAGCTCCTGTTGCTCCTTGTGTGCCAATAGCGCCTGTTGCTCCTTGAGCTCCTGTTGCTCCTTGAGCTCCTGTTGCTCCTTGAGCTCCTGTTGCTCCTTGAGCTCCTGTTGCTCCTTGAGCTCCCGCATCTCCTTGAGCACCAATAGCTCCTGTTGATCCTTGTGTGCCAATAGCTCCTGTTGATCCTTGTGCTCCTGTTGCT
>Ga0164292_10002297_pt1 | contig 15586 bp, 16 predicted proteins | sample GEODES117metaG_FD_111486 | JGI IMG/M metagenome (GOLD analysis project Ga0164292, IMG submission 111486) | Eutrophic lake water microbial communities from Lake Mendota, Wisconsin, USA - GEODES117 metaG | ecosystem: Environmental > Aquatic > Freshwater > Lake | place: USA: Lake Mendota... | reverse complement strand
TAGTTGCGCACCCCGGGGATGCCCAGCAGATGGGTCAGCACGAACCAGGTGTGGCTGGACCGCTCACCGATCCGGCAGTAGGCGATGGTGTTGCCGTCGGGTCTCACGAAGGAGTAGATCTCGTCCAGTTCGGCGCGGCTGCGGAACCGCCCGGCCTCGTCGGCGGCCTTGGCCCACGGCACTGAGATCGCGGTGGGGATGTGCCCGCCGCGCAGCGCCCCCTCTTCTGGATAGTCCGGCATGTGGGTGCGCTCCCCGGTGTATTCCTGCGGGGAACGCACATCGATGAGGGTGGATTTCCCCAGCACGCTCATTACGTCATCGCGGTAGGCCCGGATCGGCCCGTCGTCGCGTTTCACCACCGGATAGTCCGTGGTGGTTTTCTCCGGAACGTCCAGGGTGGTGTCGCGGCCCTCGGCCAGCCACAGGTCACGTCCGCCATTGAGCAACCGGACATCGGGATGGCCGAACAGGGTGAACACCCACAGCGCGTAGGCCGCCCACCAGTTGCTCTTGTCGCCGTAGATCACCACGGTGTCGTCGCGGGAGATGCCTTTGCGATTCATCAGATCGGCGAACTGTGCGCCGTCGATGTAGTCCCGCACCTGCGGGTCGTTGAGATCGGTGTGCCAGTCGATCTTCACTGCACCGGGGATGTGCCCGACGTCGTAGAGCAGCACGTCTTCATCGGACTCCACCACGACCAGGCCGGGGGCGCCGAGGTGTTCGGACAGCCAGTCGCCGGTGACGAGCCGCTCCGGGTGGGCGTAGTCCTTCAGGGCTGGGCTGGGATCAGGAGGTAAGGGCACGTCCAAAGCCTACCGATCATCCGGTCGGGTTCGCCCGCCAAAGCTCGCCGATCTCACACCCCACCGACTCCAACAGTCGACGGGTGACGGCCAGGCCCAACCCCACCACGTTGGACGGATCGCCGTCGATGCCGTCGATGAACCAGCCACCGAGCCCGTCGAGGGTGAACGCGCCCGCCACGCCGAGGGGTTCGCCACTGCCGATATAGGCCTGCAGTTCGGCCTCGGTGGGCACCCCGAACCGCACCGTGGTCACCTCCGCGGCCCTCGCCGAGGCCACCACGTCGCCGCTCTGCAGGCGCAGCACGCAGTGCCCGGTGAACAGCCGGCCGTCGCGGCCGGCCATCGCCTGCCATCGCCGGTGCGCCTCTTCGGGCGTGCCGGGCTTGCCGCACAGTTGGCCATCGAGATAGAGCATTGAATCGCAGCCGATCACCACGCAGTCGGCGGCGACGGCGGCGTCGAGGACCCGGCGCACGGCGTCGGCCTTGGCTCCCGCTAATTCGCTCACCACCTCCGCCGGGCTGGCGTCGGCGCCGAGCCTGGCGATCGCGGCGTCCTCGTCCACCCCGGACACCGCGACCAACGGGTCGATGCCGGCGCTGCGCAGCACCCGCAGGCGGCCGGCCGACGCAGAGCCCAGGACGACCCGGGTCATCGGCTGCCCCAGGCGGACAGCCTGATCATCGGCGCATATGGGTCCGGTCCTTAAGGGACACGATCTGGAAGCTGCAGAAGGGGTAGCGCAGCTTGTCCACCGGATGCCCCCACAGGTTCAGTTCCTGCGGACCGGGCGCCGACGTCCCGCCGGCCGCGGCCGCCAGCACGGTCACCACCGCGGCCAGTTCGGCGTCGGTGGGCTGGCCCTTGAGCACCCGGATCTCGAGGGCGGGGTGCCCGGAAGAGTCCCCCGCGGAGTCCCCAGCGGAGTCGATCGTCAGCTGATGGGGGTCGCTGACTTCGGTGATGTCTTCATGCCTCAAGAGATCTCCTTTACAGCGGGATGTTGCCGTGCTTCTTGGGCGGGATCTGGACGATCTTGCGCTCCAGCAGCCGCAACGAGGTCGCGATGTAACCGCGGGTGTGCGACGGCGGGATCACCGCGTCGACGAATCCGCGCTCGGCGGCGATGTACGGGTTGACCAGGGTGTCCTCGTAGTCGCGCTGCAACTCCAGCCGAAGCCCCTCGACGTCCTCCCCGTTGCGGGCCGCGTCGTTGAGTTGCTTGCGGTACACGAAGCCGACTGCGCCGGAAGCTCCCATCACCGCGATCTGGGCGGTCGGCCAGGCGACGTTGACGTCGCAGCCCATGTCCTTGGAACCCATCACGCAATAGGCCCCGCCGTAGGCCTTGCGGGTGATGACGGTGATCTTGGCGACGGTGGCCTCGCCGTAGGCGTAGAGCAGCTTCGCGCCGCGCCGGATGATGCCGTTGTACTCCTGCTCGGTGCCGGGCAGGAAGCCGGGAACGTCCACCAGCATCACGATCGGGATGTTGAAGCAGTCGCAGGTCCGGATGAAGCGGGCTGCCTTCTCCGAGGCGTTGATGTCCAGGCAACCGGCGAATTGAGTTGGCTGGTTTGCCACGATCCCGACCGGCCGGCCGTCGATGCGGCCGAACCCGACGATGATGTTCTGCGCGTAACCGTCCTGGATCTCCAGGAACTCGTCGTCATCGAGGATCCGGGTGATCACCTCGTGCATGTCATACGGCTGATTCGGTGAGTCCGGGATCAACGTGTCCAGTTCGAGGTCCTCGTCGGTGAGGTTGTCCTCGATGGCGCCGGGATGCGGCGGCGCGGGGTAGCGCGGCGGCTCGGCGGCGGAGTTGGGCGGCAGGAAGCTCAACAGGTCGCGGACGAACTCGAAGGCGTCCTGTTCGCCGGAGGCAACATAGTGCGCAGTGCCGGACTTGCCCATATGGGTGTGCGCGCCGCCGAGTTCCTCCATGGTGACGTCTTCGCCGGTGACGGTCTTGATGACGTCAGGTCCGGTGATGAACATCTGGCTGGTCTGGTCGACCATGATCACGAAGTCGGTCAGTGCGGGGGAGTAGACGTGCCCGCCCGCGGCCGCGCCCATGATCAGTGAGATCTGCGGGATCACCCCGGACGCCTTGATGTTGTTGTGGAAGATCCGGCTGTAAAGCCCGAGGGAGACCACACCCTCCTGGATGCGCGCTCCGGCGCCGTCGTTGATGCCGATCAGCGGCCGGCCGGTCTTGATGGCCAACTCCTGGACCTTGACGATCTTCTCGCCGTACACCTCGCCGAGGCTGCCGCCGAACACCATGGCGTCCTGGCTGAAGATGCACACTTCGCGGCCGTCGATGGTGCCGTAGCCGGTGACGACGCCGTCGCCGACCGGACGGTTCTCCTGCATGTTGAAGTTGGTGGAGCGGTGCCGCGCCAGGGCGTCGAGTTCGACGAAGGAATCATCGTCCAGCAGCGCCAGGATCCGCTCCCGGGCGGTCAGCTTGCCCTTGGCGTGGGTCTTCTCCACGGCGGCCTCGCCGACCGGATGCAACGTATCCTCGGCGCGCTTGCGCAGGTCGGCCAGCTTGCCGGCCGTCGTATGAATATCCGCGTGGATGTTCGGTTCGGTAACGCTCGTCATGGGTGACGATGGTAGCCGCGTCCGGCTCAGGCTCGGTCACCTACTCGCGGACGACGAGCACCGTTTCCAGCATCGGGTCCCCGCAGTAGGCGATCCGGGTGCCGCTGCGGGCCTCGGCCTGCAGCGCCGCCAGCGTCGTGGCGTGGATGCGCTCGCCGGGCGCCAACGCGGGAACGCCCGGCGGGTACGGCGCGGCGGTCTCAGCGGCGATCCGCCCGACGGCGTCTGCGGCCCGAACCCGCTCATGGTCGGCGAAGAACGCCTCGCGAGGGCTCATCGCGGTATCCGGTTCCAGCGTCCACGCGGTGATCGGAATCAACTCCCGCGGTTCGCCGCGGTGCGCCTCGATGGCGGCGATGATCTCGGTGACCAGGAAGTCCACCGTCTCCTCGGTGTCGCCCATCGTGATGACGGGCGCGAAGGTGTCACGGTCGGCGAACTCCAACTGCAGCCCCCGCTGCTCGAGGGCATCGGCGACGACCTGCCCGTCGGCCCCTGTTCCGGCCAGTGACAGCACGATCTTGGTGGGGTCGTGCATGAACAGGGCCGGCGAGCGCTCGGCGATCTCGAGGCCGACGACGCCGAGGCCCGGAACCGAGCGGAACCGGGCCCGGGCTTCGTGCGACAGCCGGATTGCCTGGCCGAGCAGTTCGGCGCCGCGTTCGGCGAGCAACTCGCGGGTCAGGTCGATGCTGGCGAAAATCGCCCCCGATGGACTGGTGGTGTGCAGGCCCTCGAACGCCGCTTCCAGCCGTTCGAGGTCGATGCGTTCGCCCTGGGCCAGCACCATGGAGGACTGGGTGAATCCGGTGACCTGTTTGTGGATGCTGGTCACCAGGATGTCGGCGCCGGCACCGATGGCGTGCGGCGGCAGGTCCGGATGGAAACCCAGATGGGCACCCCAGGCGGCGTCGACGGCCAGCGGGATGCCGTGGGCGTGGGCCAATTCGGCGTGCGCGGCCACGTCGGACACGCCCCCGACATAGCTGGGTTCCACCAGCATGACGGCCTTCGCGTCGGGGTGGGCCTGCAGTGCCGCGGCGACCCGGTCCACCGGCATGCCTGCCGTCAGTCCGGTCTGGGCGTCGATGTTCGGCCGGACCCAGACCGGGACCAGCCCGGCCAGCACCAGGCCGAAGAACAACGACTTGTGAATCGTGCGGGCGACGATGACCTTGTCGCCGGGCTTGCCCAGCGACAGACAGATCGCCTCGTTGCCGTGCGATGAACCCTGCACCGAGAAGCCGCACCAGTCCGCGCCCCACAACTCCCCGGCCAGCCGCTCGGCCGTCGCCAGCCGGCGGGTCGACACCCGCCGGTTCTCCACCCCGAGGTAGTGCGGCACGTCGAGTGCCAGGAACTCGTCGATCAGGTCGGGGTTGCGCTTATGGCCGGGTGTGCAGAACGGAGTGCCGGGGTTGGCCAGGAAACGCTGATAGGCGTCGTACAACGGTGTTTCGCCCATGTGGTAGGAGAACACATATGGGCTATCCGAAGGGTGTATTGGCGACCGACGAGCGGGTCGTGTTGCACCGCCACCCGCATTGGAAGCGGCTGGTCTGGCCGGTGCTCGCGCTGTTGATCTGCACCGCGGCGGCGTCGTTCGGCGCCGCGGTGGTCAGCCGCACCGACTGGGATCCGCGCACCCGGCAGGTGGTCGCGGGCGTGATCGGCGGGGTCTGGTTGATGCTGGTCATCTGGTTGTCCCTGCGTCCCATCCTGGCTTGGAAGACAACGCACTTCGTGATCACCGACCGGCGGGTGATGTATCGGCACGGTCTGCTCACCCGGGCCGGCATCGACATCCCACTGGCCCGGATCAACAGCGTGGAATTCCGGCACGGCATCGTCGACCGGATGGTGCGTGCGGGAACCCTGGTGATCGAGTCCGCCTCGCAGGACCCGTTGGAGTTCAACGACATTCCGCAGGTCGAGTACGTGCATTCACTGCTCTACCACGAGGTGATCGACGGCCCGGAGGGCTGGGCCGACGAGCGGTATTAGGTCGCCGGGGGGGTGCGGGGACGGCGTAGCTCCGTCACCACTGCGCGCCGGGTCTCGCGAGCCTCGATTTCGTCCTCCAGTGCCTCGGCGATGCCGCCGGCTGTCAAGGTCGATTCCAGCGCCCGGTCCGGGTCGTCACCCAACTGGTCGGGGAACACCCAGCGTCGGAACGCCCAGAACCGGAACGCCATCTGCATCAGGTTGCCGATGAGGTAGGCCGCCAGGAAGTCGGAGATGTTCTCGATCGTCAGCGACACGTGCGGAGTCTGCAGATGCAGCACGTAGCGGGAGAACCACAGCGGGACCATCGCCAGGATCACGCCCACCGCGCTGACTCCGAAGAACAGCAGCGCCTCATGGTGGCGTTCGCGGCCACCGCGGTCGCGGAAGCTCCACTCGCGGTTGAGGATGTAGGAGGCGATCACCGCCACGATTCCGGCGATCACCTTGGCGGTGACCGGCTTGGGCTCGAGGATTGTGAGCTTGAGCGTGAAGAAGATCGCCGAGTCGATGACGAAGGTGGTGGCGCCGACGATTGCGAACTTGATCAGCTCGTGATGCCGCTCGGCGAAGGGCCGGATCGGGCCGGGGAGCCGGGCGATCGTGGCGTCAGCGAAGGACATAGTGGTCGATTCTACGGAAATTGGCAGCCGCCTCAGTAGCGTCGCAGTTCAGCGGGGCTCCGACGGGGTCGGCGGCGGCATGCCACCATAGGGCTCGTGCCGAACGAACCTGTGGTGGCGATGGTGGGCGGCGGCCAGTTGGCCAGGATGAGCCACCAGGCTGCGATCCCGCTCGGCCAGACGCTGCGGGTGCTGGCGGTGCATCCGGACGATCCGGCCGCGCAGGTGAGTCCCGACGTGGTGATCGGCTCGCATACCGACATCGATGCGCTGCGCCGCGCCGCCGCCGGCGCTGCCGCGCTGACCTTCGACCACGAGCACGTCCCCACCGAGTTGCTGCACACCTTGGTCGCCGAGGGAGTGACGGTGCTGCCGGGCCCCGAGGCGCTGGTGTTCGCCCAGGACAAGCTGGCGATGCGGCGGCGGTTGTCCGAAATGGGAGCACCGGTGCCGCGGTTCGCCGCGGTAACGGCCCTTGCCGACGTCGATGCCTTCGCGCAAGAAGTGGGCGAGGCGATCGTGATCAAGACCATCCGCGGCGGCTACGACGGCCGCGGGGTGGTCCTCGCCGATGATCTCGCCGCGGCCCGCGAGGCGGTCGCGGGTTACCTGGCCGACGGTGTCGGGGTGCTCGCCGAGGAGCGGGTGCCGATGCGCCGCGAACTGGCGGTGCTGGTGGCCCGTTCGCCGCACGGCCAGGGAGCTGCCTGGCCGGTGGTGGAAACCGTTCAGCGGCAAGGGATCTGCGTGACCGTGCTGGCGCCCGCTCCCGGACTTCCGGATCAGCTCGGTGCGCAAGCCGAACAATTGGGACTGCGGATCGCCGACGAACTCGGTGTGGTGGGGGTGCTGGCCGTCGAGCTATTCGAGCACAGCGACGGCCACCTGGTGATCAACGAATTGGCGATGCGGCCGCACAACTCCGGGCACTGGACCATGAACGGTTCGGTCACCAGCCAGTTCGAGCAGCACCTGCGTGCGGTGCTGGACTACCCGCTCGGTGACACCCGGGCGGTGGCACCGGTGACGGTGATGGCCAACGTCCTCGGTGCGGCCCAGCCGCCGGCGATGGGCATGGACGAGAGGCTGCACCACCTCTTCGGGCGCATCCCCGACGCGCACGTGCACCTCTACGGCAAGCAGGAACGTCCGGGCCGCAAGATCGGTCACGTCAACGTCGTCGGGGAAGATGTTGCAGTCGTGCGGGAGCGCGCCGAGCAGGCGGCGCACTGGCTCTCGCACGCCGAGTGGACGGATGGATGGGACGGACATGACTGAGCCACGGGTCGCGGTGATCATGGGCAGCGACAGCGACTGGCCGGTGATGCAGGCCGCCGCCGAGGCGCTGGCCGAGTTCGATATCCCGTTCGAGGTCGGCGTGGTCTCGGCGCACCGGACGCCCGGCCGGATGCTGGACTACTCCCGCGGGGCGGCCGACCGCGGTATCGAGGTGATCATCGCCGGTGCCGGCGGGGCCGCGCACCTGCCCGGCATGGTGGCCTCGGCCACCCCGCTGCCGGTGATCGGCGTCCCGGTGCCGCTGGCCAAGCTGGACGGCCTGGATTCGCTGCTGTCGATCGTGCAGATGCCGGCCGGGGTTCCGGTCGCCACGGTCTCGATCGGCGGCGCCCGCAACGCGGGCCTGCTGGCGGTGCGCATCCTGGCGTCTGCCGACCCTGCGTTGCGGGTCCGGGTGCAGAGTTTCCAGGCGAATCTCGAGGCGGAGGTGCTGGCTAAGGACCGTGCGCTCAGGGAGCGTTTACTGGGAGAGTGAGTTCGGCGGTAAAGTTCCCGCTAAGACCCTTCAGACCCGAGGAGACAGTCATGGCTGGTGACCCTTCGTTCGATGTGTTCCGGTTGCCCGAGGAGCATGAGGAGCTCCGAACTGCAATCCGGGCGCTGTGCGAAAAAGAGGTCGCGCCCTATGCGGGCGCGGTTGATGAGGAAGCGCGCTTTCCGCAGGAGGCTCTCGATGCGTTCAACGCCTCGGGCTTCAACGCCGTGCATGTGCCGGAGGAGTACGGCGGGCAGGGCGCGGATTCGGTGGCGGCGTGCATCGTGATCGAGGAAGTCGCCCGCGTCGACGCGTCGGCGTCGCTGATCCCCGCGGTCAACAAGCTGGGCACCATGGGGCTGATCCTGCGGGGCTCCGACGCCCTGAAGAAGCAGGTTCTGCCGGAGATCGCCGACGGGAAGATGGCCTCCTACGCGCTGTCTGAGCGGGAGGCCGGCAGCGACGCCGCGGCCATGCGGACTCGCGCCAAGGCCGACGGCGACGACTGGATCCTCAACGGCTCCAAGTGCTGGATCACCAACGGCGGCAAGTCCGCCTGGTACACCGTGATGGCGGTCAGCGACCCGGATAAGGGTGCCAACGGCATCTCGGCGTTCATGGTCCACGAGGACGACGAGGGCTTCATCGTCGGTCCCAAGGAACGCAAGCTGGGGATCAAGGGCTCACCGACCACCGAGTTGTACTTCGAGAACTGCCGCGTCCCCGGCGACCGGATCATCGGCGAGCCCGGCACCGGCTTCAAGACCGCGCTGGCCACCCTGGACCACACCCGTCCGACCATCGGTGCGCAGGCGGTCGGCATCGCGCAGGGCGCGCTGGACGCCGCGATCGAATACACCAAGGACCGCAAGCAGTTCGGCCGCCCGGTCGCCGACAACCAGGGCATCCAGTTCATGCTCGCCGACATGGCGATGAAGGTGGAGGCCGCCCGGCTGATGGTCTACTCGGCGGCGGCGCGCGCCGAACGTGGCGAGCCTGACCTGGGCTTCATCTCCGCGGCGTCGAAGTGCTTCGCCTCCGACGTCGCGATGGAGGTCACCACCGACGCCGTGCAGCTGTTCGGCGGGGCCGGCTACACCGTCGACTACCCGGTCGAGCGGATGATGCGCGACGCCAAGATCACCCAGATCTACGAGGGCACCAACCAGATTCAGCGCGTGGTGATGTCGCGCGCGCTGCTGCGCTGACCTGACTCGCGGTCTTACTCGGGCCGCAGGTGGGTGACGTCACCTGCGGACACCGCGACTGTTTCTGCGCCGGTATCGATGTGAAGCTGGCCGAGGTCGCCGATATCGGTTGCCACGCCGACGATTTCGCGGTCACCTGGCATCAGGGCGCGGACCCGCGTGCCGAGGGTGAGGCTGTGCCTGCGGTAGTCCCCGACGAGGGAGGGGTCGGCGCCGCCGAAGGTTTTCCAGCGGTCGATGCGTGCGGTCAACTCGGCCAGGACGCTGCCCAACAGTGCGCTGCGGTCCAGCATCGTCGACCCCAGCATCAGCAGCGAGGTCGCGTTGGCGTCGGGGGCCGCCTCGTCTAATTCCGGGGCGGTGAGGGTGACGTTCAGGCCCAGGCCCACCACGATCAGCGGGGCGGCCATCTCGGCGAGGACCCCGCCGAGTTTGCGTTCGCCGATCAGAATGTCGTTGGGCCACTTCAAGCCCGGCTGCAGTCCGGTTGTCGCGTGCACGGCGTCCACCACGGCCACGCCGGTCAGCAACGGCAGCCAGCCCCAGGCCGCGGGTTGCAGGCCGGTTGTGTCGACCCCGAGTGACAGCGCGATCTGGGAGCGCGCCGGAGTGGACCAGCGGCGACCCTGGCGGCCCCGACCTGCGGTCTGGTGTTCGGCGACCAGCACGACGCCGGCGATGCCCTCGCCTGCGGCGTGCCGGGCCAGCAGGTCGGCGTTGGTGGAGCCGGTGGTGTCCACGAGGTCCAGGCGGCGCACCGCCCGGTCCGGGCCGACCAGGTCGCGGCGTACACCGTCGACGTCCAGGGGCGGGCGTTGGTTGTCGGCCATGACCGTGAGCCTAGAGAGCCGACGATTTCCACCTTGCCGGTCATCTCGGCTAAGTTGCAGTTTCATGACTTCTGCCCGTTTCTTCGGTACCGCAGCTCTGACCGGCGCCTTCATCGTCGGCTCCCTGGGATCGGCCGCGGTCGCCGCGGCTGACAACACCGTGCCGCCGTCCATGCTCAACACCACCTGCACGCTGGACCAGATCATGGCCGCCACCAAAGTGGTGGATCCGATCACCTACGGCGAACTGGTGGGCAAGTACATCACCGAGCCGCGATGGGTGCAGGGCGGCATCGTCTACCACATGAATCTGCTGCTGGCCAAGCCGCCGCAAGAGCGTCAGGCAGAGGTGAACACGCTGGTCGGCATCTTCCCGCAGTACGTATCGCTGTTCACCGCCGCCGAGCCGCAGGCCAACGAGATCGCGGCCAAGTGCCCGACGTTCCCGGCTGAGGATGCGGCGGTGTGGAACCCCTCGGCTCCGGCCCCCGCTCCGGTGGCTGCGCCCGTGGCCCCGGCCGCGCCTGCTGCCCCGGCTGCGCCTGTTGCGCCTGTTGCGCCTGCTGCTCCGGCTGCTCCGGCTGCGCCTGCCGCCCCGGCTCCGGCCGCCTAAATCACCCGTTCCGAAAGAGGTTCGCCCCATGTCTGATCTTCGCCTGCTCTCGGGTGCCGCGATCGCGGTCGGCGCGCTGGCCGTCGGTGCCCTCGGTTTCCCGGCGGTCGCCGCCGCCGAGAGCAACCTGGCGCCGTCCATGGTGACCACCACCTGCTCGCTGGACCAGATCATGGCCGCCACCCGGGTCGCCGACCCGGTGACCTACGGCGCATTGACCGGCCGGTTCAACGCCCAGCCCCGGTGGGTGCAGGGCGGCATCATCTACCACATGAACACGCTGCTGCAGGCTCCGCCGCCGCAGCGCCAAGCCATCGCGAACCAGTTGGCCGGCCGCTTCCCGGACTTCGTCACGCTGTTCACCGTCGCGGATCCGCAAGCCAACAAGATCGCGGCGACCTGCCCGACCTTCCCGGCCGAAGATCCGGCGATCTGGAATCCAGCCGCTCCGGCGCCGGCTCCGGTCGCCGCCCCGGTGCCGCCGGCACCCCCGGCCCCGCCCGCACCGCCGGCCCCGCCGGCTTAGCGGGCAGCCGCTCCAGGCACTGTCACAGTCTGCGAGTGACTTTTTCGGTCGCTCGGCGCCGGTCCATCAGGCCGGGGTCCGGATTGGCGACCTGCACCAGCGATGCCCCGGCGGCGAGTACGGCCAGCAGGTTGTCGACAATGTCCTGCGGGGTCGACCATGGCCGGTCGGAGATCACCCGGTCACCGGCAGTCAGTCCCTGCAGTTCGGCGCTGCGTCGCGCTTGCGTGAGAGTCTCCTGCACGGTGCGGCCGTCCAGCGCCGGCCCGGGCGCCTGTGCCGGGATCGCCTGGTCGCCGTGCACCCGCACCGCCGTCGCATAGTCCGTCACCCCGATCGGCAGATCCGGCGCCGGCTTGCCGAACGGGTCCAGCGACAGCACGGCCACCTCTCCGCCGGCCGCGGCGGCATCGGCGTCGTCCAGCAGATCGCGGGTGCACAGCGCCAGATCCGCCGCCAGATCCGCCGGGCGTTCGCCCAGCACAACCTCCGCACCGATCCACCACACGCCGAGCAGCACCGCCGCGCTCTGCCAGTGCGCCGGCAGCAGCACCGCCACCCGGCTGCCGGGTCCGGCGCCCAGTTCATCGCGCAGCAGATTGGCCGTCTTGGCCGCCCAGTTCGCCAGCGTCACGGTGGACAACTCGATGCGCTCGCCGGTCGCGTCGTCGTAATAGGTGATCCGTGGGCCCATCGGATTGGCGTCCGGGGCCAGCAGCGGATCAAGCAGAGCGTCGGTCAGCGTGGGCACGGCCGTCAGTTGACACACCGGGGGTCATCCGGCCCCGCGGTGATCACCGGCGAGGGCGGCACACCGCTCGGAGCGGCTTCGGCGGCGGCGTCCTGCACGGTGCCGGCCGTGGGCAGCGTCCCGTCCAGACCCGAGCCGGGGCCCTGGTAGTCCTCGGCGAGCACCACCCGTACCGTCCCGGCCGGGATCGCCGGGTCGGGAGTGACCGGCAGGCCGCCGAGTTCCGTGGCGACCGCCTCGGCACCGAGATCGTCGGCGGTGGCCGCCAGAACCCGACTCTCGGTGACCTTCGTCTTATCGTTGTTGCCGATCGCACCGCCGACGAAGCCGACCGCCGTCAACCGTTCCGACACCGCGCCGGCGAGGCCGTTGATGTCGGTGTCGTTGATCACGTCGACGACTGTCTGGTCACGGGAGTAGGTGACTTTGGCGGTCTGGCCTGCATCCTGGTCATCGAGCAGGCCTTTCACCCACTCCTGAACAGCCGCGGGCTCGACCGTCACCACCGACTGGGCGCCGTCGTCGCTCCAGCCGTTCTCGGCCAGCACCGGGATGGTGGCGAAGGCGACGTTGCCCGCCGCCAGGCGCTGCAACTGCTTGAGGAAATCCATCACATCCCAGCCCGAGGAGATCACCACCGAGCGCTGGATGGCGTCCTGCAGTCGGTGCATCGTCGCCGGGCTGCTCAGGGTTTTCCCGGAGATCACCTGGTGGGCCAGGGAGGCCATCACCACCTGCTGGCGGACCACGCGATCGAGGTCACCGCGCGGCAGATTCTGGCGCTGCCGGACGAAGCTCAGGGCCTGCGGCCCGTCCAGTTCCTGCCAGCCGGCCGGGAAGTCGGCACCGGAAAGGGGTTCGTTCACCGGGGCTTCCAGGCACACTTGCACGCCGCCGAGGGCGTCGGTGATGAGCGAGAAACCGAGCAGACCGATCTCGGCGTAATGGTCCACCGTCACCCCGGTGAGGTCGGTGACGGTCTTGATCAGCGAGTTGCGGCCCGACTCCACGGCCTGCGGTTCGGCTACGGCGGGATCCTCGCCCTGAGTTTCGACGAGTTCCTTCATCCGTTCCAGCTTCACCTGGCCGTATACGCCGTTGATCTTGGTCTTGCCCAACCCGGGTGCGGCGACGTAGGAGTCCCGCGGTATCGAGATCGCGGTGGCCGAGCGTCCGTTGTGCGGGATGCGGACCAAGATGATGGTGTCGGTGTTGGTCGCGGTCTCGTCGCCGGCGTGCAATTGGGCCAGTTCCTGCTCGGTGAGCGGGTTTCCATGTGCATCGGTGCGGCTGTCCATGCCCACCAGCAGGATGTCGGTGGCGCCGTCATCGCCGGACTCCCGGCCGCCCAGCAGGGCGGTGGTGAAGTGGAAGATGCCGCTCTCGAAGTTGCGCACCGAGCCCCAGGCGACGCCGGTGCCGAGCAGGACCGTCGCCGCGAGCAGCGCCATCAAGGTGCGCACCATCGGTCGGACGCGTGTCACTGCCGTCACTTCCGTCTCATCTGGCACTCACCTAGGCTACTGGTGAGCTGGCGGGATCCGTGGTAGCCGCAGTCGGCGTGCCAGACTTCCCACGTGCAGATGATCGTCACCGGCGCCGAGGGTCAAGTGGGGCGGCTTCTGGTCGCACAGGCACCCCGACACGGCTACCAGGTCCGGGCGCTGACCCGCCGTAACCTCGACATCACCGACCCGGCGGCTGCCCGGCGCCACATCGGCGAGGGCGATCTGGTGATCAACTGTGCGGCCTTCACCAACGTCGATGCAGCCGAGAGTGAGCCCGCGACCGCCCAGGCCGTCAACGCGGTGGGGCCGGGCAACCTGGCCCGCGCGTGCGCGGCCGCCGGGGCCAGGCTGGTGCACATATCAACCGATTACGTATTCAGCGGGGACGTGAACCGCCCGTATGAGATCTCCGACGAGTGCGGCCCGCTGAGCGTGTACGGCCGCAGCAAGCTCGACGGAGAACTCGCGGTGCACGCCGAATTGCCCGAAGCTCAGGTGGTGCGCACCTCGTGGGTGTACACCGGCGGGGCCGGAAACGACTTCGTCGCCGCCATGCGTCGACTGGCGGCCACTGACCGCACCGTGGACATGGTGGCCGACCAGACCGGCTCGCCCACTTACGCAGGAGATCTGGTGGACGCTCTGCTGCACATCGCCGCCGGCGGCATCACGGCCCCCGTCCTGCACGCCGCCAACGCCGGTGCAGCCAGCCGCTTCGAGCAGGCCCAGGCGGTGTTCTCGCAGCTCGGCGCCGACCCGGCCAGGGTCCGGCCGGTCAGCACCGACGCGGCGGTCCGCCCGGCGCGGCGCCCGGTCTTCTCGGCGCTGGGAATGGCCGAGTCGGCGCGCGCCGGTCTGACTCCCCTGCGGCCGTGGCGGGACGCTCTGGAGGCCGCACTTGCAGTGCCGGTGCCGCAAGGCCCGCTAGCCTCGACGCCGTGAGCGACGAGCCGGCCCTGACCGTGGTCACGGTGACCTACTCGTCGGGCACCCATCTCGAGCGTTTCCTGTCCTCGCTGACGGTGGCCACCGATCTGCCAGTGCGGGTGATCATCGCCGACAACGGTTCGATCGACGGGGCACCCGAAGAGGCGGTGCAGCGCTATCCGCAGACCCGACTGCTGCGCACCGGCGCCAACCTCGGCTACGGCACCGCCGTCAACCGTGCGGTCGCGACCGTTCCCCCCGATCAGCGGTATGTGCTGGTCGCCAACCCCGACGTCGTCTGGTCGCCGGGCAGTATCGACGCCCTGCTGCAGGCCGCGCAACGCTGGCCGCAGGCCGGCGCGCTGGGGCCGTTGATCCGCGATCCCGACGGCGCGGTGTACCCCTCCGCCCGCCATCTACCGAGCCTGGTGCGCGGCGGGATGCACGCGGTGGTGGGGTTCGCCTGGAAGGGCAATCCCTGGACCAAGTCCTACCGGCAGGAACGGATGGAGCCCAGCGAACGGCCGGTCGGCTGGCTGTCCGGTTCCTGTCTTCTGTTGCGGCGCAAGGCGTTCGATGCCGTCGGCGGTTTCGACGAACGCTATTTCATGTACATGGAAGACGTCGACCTCGGCGACCGCCTCGGCAGGGCCGACTGGCTGAACGTCTACGTGCCCGGCGCGGAGATTCTGCACGACAAGGGACATTCCACCGGCCGCAATCCGGACCGCAACCTGCGTGCCCACCACGACAGCACCTTCATCTATCTGTCCGATCGGCACAAAGGTTGGCAGCAGGCGCCACTGCGGTGGACGATCAAGGGTGCGCTGCGCCTGCGGGCGCGTGCGGCGGTGCGCAAGTCCCGCCGGGAACTGCAGAGGGGAGCATCATGAGTGCTGGTACGAAGCCGACCGTGGACCCGACAAAGGTGGACGCCGTCGTGCTGGTCGGCGGGAAGGGCACCAGGCTGCGGCCGTTGACCCTGTCCGCGCCCAAGCCGATGCTGCCGACCGCCGGTCTGCCGTTCCTGACCCACCTGCTGTCCCGGATCGCCGCGACCGGGATCGAACACGTGGTGCTGGGCACCTCCTACAAAGCCGAAACCTTCGAAGCCGAATTCGGCGATGGTTCCAAACTCGGCCTGCAGATCGACTACGTCACCGAAGAGACCCCGCTGGGCACCGGCGGCGGTATCGCCAACGTCGTCCCCAAACTGCGCAATGACACCGTGATGGTGTTCAACGGTGACGTGCTCTCCGGGATGAACCTGGGCGCCATGCTGGCCACCCACGCCGAGCGCGATTCCGATGTCACCCTGCACCTGGTGCGGGTCAGTGACCCCCGCGCATTCGGCTCGGTACCGACCGACGGTGACGGAAATGTGTTGGCGTTTCTGG
>Ga0164292_10002296_pt1 | contig 15589 bp, 15 predicted proteins | sample GEODES117metaG_FD_111486 | JGI IMG/M metagenome (GOLD analysis project Ga0164292, IMG submission 111486) | Eutrophic lake water microbial communities from Lake Mendota, Wisconsin, USA - GEODES117 metaG | ecosystem: Environmental > Aquatic > Freshwater > Lake | place: USA: Lake Mendota... | reverse complement strand
GCTTTCACCGTAAACTGCTAGGTCTTTGTTTTCGAAAATCGGCTTACTCGCAGGTTTTCCGTTTTCACTCCAGTCAAGAAGAAGTTTGCCAGTTCGCTCTTTGGCTTCGGTAACATTTGGTTGATTAAATGGATCGACCTTGAGCGCTCGGCACAATAACGCGGTTACCCATTCCCAAAGTATGAAGTGCTCACCCAGTGATGCATTTATATTGAGATCGCATTCGCCATCTCCAAATCCAATTGAAATTGCTGGGCCAGAGACCTTGGAAACACGGTTCTCAACAACGATTGGTAAGCGACCTTTCTGATCTTTGCCAGTTGATTCAGCTATTAATTGTTCAATCCAATCTCCGATACCTGGAACGCTAGATCCAGAATCATGAAGCGAAAAGTTCTGGATGGTTTGCTCGAAAATTAACGTGGCTAACTTGATTGCAGATGAATTACGCTCTGCAAAAGTTTGAGCAGCAACATCTGCATCATCGAGCAGTACTGAGGCATCGATTCCTAACAACGCAGCTGGAACAAGCCCGAAGGCGCTGAGGGCGCTAAATCTCCCACCTACAAAAGGATCGGCATTGATAACTCGTAAGCCTGAAGATCGAGCTGATGTATCTAATGGCGAACCAGGATCAGTCACAATTACAAAGTGCTCTCGAGGATCTAAATTTGCGTCAGCCAATAATTTCTCAAATAGTGCTTTTTGAGAGGCTGTTTCGATTGTTGATCCAGACTTTGATCCAATAATTATCAGAGTCTCACTAAGGTTTTCAGGAATCGCTAGTCGTATCTGATCTGGATCTGTCGTGTCGAGAATCGTTAGTTTCTTGCCGAAAGTTTTTGCAATCACTTCAGGTGCTAGTGAAGACCCACCCATTCCACATAAAATATAATTATTTAGATTCTTTGATCTTGCCCATGCGCTAAGCGCATCCAACTGGGGGAATAAATCTCGACTAGTTTTTGGTAGGTCAATCCAATTAAGGCGTTCGCGAGCTTCTGGCTCAGCTGCAGCGCCCCAGAGTGTTGAATCCTTTGTGGCAAGTGCAGCTGCAATTGAATTTAAATCCCTTGCTATTGAACTATCGCCATCAAACTTCTCTAGTAGCCGTCCTGAAATTTCGATCATTTAAGACCTTGCAATAGTTCTCTTCGCGGCTTCTGCGACATTTTCTGGGGTGAATCCATATTCTTTGAAGAGCGTTCCGGCAGATGCAGATGCGCCAAAGTGTTCGAGGCTAACAATCTCGCCATTATCGCCAACATACTTATGCCATCCGGCGCCGACTCCAGCTTCAACACTTACTCGTGCCTTAACGCCCTTAGGCAGAATGCTCTCTTTATATGAATCAGGTTGTTCCTCAAACCATTCCAAGCAAGGTGCACTTACAACACGTGCGGCAATGTTTTGATCTGAAAGAATTTTCGCTGCCGCAATAGCAACATGCACTTCCGAACCTGTCGCAATCAAAATAACATCAGGTTCGCTCTTTGCTTCCACGATTACATAGGCACCCTTTGCCACGCCTTCGGCACTGCCACATAGGGTGCGATCAAAAACGGGGAGATTCTGTCGCGATAACGCGATTCCTACCGGCTTATCACGAGTGATTATTTCGCGCCAAGCAATTGCGGTTTCGTTAGCATCACCCGGTCGAACAATTGAAAAATTCGGAATCAAACGTAGAGAGGCGATGTGTTCGACAGGTTGGTGAGTTGGGCCATCTTCTCCCAAGCCAATTGAATCGTGGCTCCAGATAAAGATTGATGGAATATTCATTAGCGCTGCCAAACGAACGGCACCTCGCATGTAATCACTGAACACTAGAAAGGTGCCACCGAAGGATCGAGTTAGGCCGTGAAGTGCAATGCCGTTAAGTATGGCTCCCATTGCATGCTCTCTAATTCCGAAGTGAATGATTCGACCATACGGATTTGCATCCTTCATTTTGCTATTTGCAGGTAAGAATGAACCACCGTTATTTATGGTTGTGTTATTACTTCCGGCAAGGTCGGAGGATCCACCCCAAAACTCGGGCAATACTCCAGCAATAGCGTTGATGACTTTTCCAGATGCCGCACGAGTGGCAATATCTTTTCCACTTTCGAATGTAGGAATTGCTTGTTGCCAATCTTTCGGCAACTTTCGGGTCTGCAATCTTTTGAGCAATTCATTTTTTTCAGGATTAGTCTTTGCCCACGTTGCTAGTTCGTTGTTCCAGATTGCTCGCTGTTCAGTACCACGTTCGATAACTTTGCGGGTATGTTTTAAAACAGAATCTGGGACATCAAATGATTTCTCCGGATCTAGCCCGAGCGCAACTTTTGTCGCAGCAACTTCATCTGCGCCAAGAGCAGATCCATGTGATTCTGCGGTTCCTTGCGCATTAGGAGCTGGCCAGGCAATTACAGTTTTTAATCTAATTAGTGAGGGTTTCATCTTTTCATTAGCTACTGCAAGCATCGCTTTTTCTAAGGTCGGCTGATCGACGTCACCATTAGCAAGGGCCGCAACTTCTACGACATTCCAACCATAAGCCTTGAAGCGCATTGAAACATCTTCAGTGAATGCAACATGAGTGTCGCCTTCAATTGAGATTCGATTATCGTCGTAGATAACTTTAAGGTTTCCAAGTTTCTGAGTTCCAGCAAGCGAACAAGCTTCAGAACTAATACCTTCTTGCAAGTCGCCATCGGAAGCGATTACCCAAATATTGTGATCAAAGAGAGATGTCTTACTGGCTGGATCAAGCAAGCCTTTTTCGTATCGTGCTGCCATCGCCATTCCAACAGCGCTAGAAATTCCAGAACCTAGTGGACCAGTAGTTATTTCGACGCCAGCAGTATGTCCAAACTCTGGATGGCCAGGAGTCTTTGCACCTGCTGTTCGGAAACTTTGTAAGTCAGAGAGCTCTAATCCATAGCCGCATAAAAACAATTGAACATAGAGAGTTAGCGAAGAATGTCCAGCAGATAGAACGAAGCGATCTCGACCAAGCCAATTAGGGTCGGAAGGGTCATGCTTTAGAATTCTTTGGAAGAGTGTGTAAGCAACAGGAGCCAGGGCCATTGCTGTGCCTGGATGTCCATTGCCAACTTTCTGAACGGCATCCATCGCGAGTGCGCGACTGACGACAACAGCTTGGTCATCTAAAGAGCTCCATTTTTCGCTCACTTGATTGTCACTTCCTGTTCTAATCGGGCCGTTAGATTCAATCGCCAACCATGTATCCAAACCAGCGTAGCCCCCAGTAAATGCGCACCAACAATAATCTCAGGAAGACCTGTCACATATTGCAAGTAGCCGATAGCGCCTTGGGCCAGCGAGATACCGAGAAAGATAAGAATTAGTCGACCATAAAGCTTTTTAACTTCAGGCGCTTCAGAGACTTTTACAACTAGATAAAGTGCAATCGTCAAACAGATAAGAACTATGACGGACTCAGCATGCAGCCAAGAGACTGCGCGGAAGTTAAATGGATATCGCTCGACACCTTCAGCGCCAGCATGTGGTCCAGTGCCAGTTACGACAACACCAACGAAAAGAACTATGAAGGTCAAGGTTGTAACAACTTTAGTTAAATTCCTCGTCATTGGAAGAACTTGAATAACCGGACGATCTAGAACTCTATGACGCAGTGCTAGTGCACACGCGATTAGCGGAAGAGAAAGAAGAAAGTGTGCCGATACTGTAATTGGAGTTAATTTTGTTAAAACGGTTATTCCACCTAATCCGCCCTGCGCCAGAATTCCAAGAATTTGTAGAATTGCTAAAAGCCGCAAACGCTTGAAATCACTACGGTCGCGCAATCTCTTCAAAATATAAATGAAGGCGGCAAGAGCGATAAAAAGTACGAGGGGGCCAATCAAGCGATTTCCGAATTCGATCCATGCATGCAATTGGCTTTCATCCTGCCCGATAACTGGCTTGATCGAACCATCTACACATTCCGGCCAGGTTGGGCAACCAAGCCCGGCGCCAGTTAAACGCACCGCCCCTCCCGTGACCACCAACCCTGCATTTACAACAAGCAAAGCAGTGAAAAGTGTTGAGCGTAGCTTCATGCTCGTAGCCTATGCGCTTGAAGTCTCCTCCTGCGGCAGTGCGCCGAGTGGCGGGTTTGGGTGAATTACGCAACAATAATGTTGTGAAAAAGACCGAGGACCGAACCCGTGATTTAGTGGCTCGCGCCATCCTCGAAAATGGTCCTGCGACCGCGGTTGCCTTGGCTTCAAAGCTACACATAACCCCGGCGGGAATTCGCAGGCATTTAGATAACTTAATTGCTGAAGGTGTTTTGACTGCTCGTGAACCATTCACAAGTGCAAAAGATTCAAGAGGACGTGGGCGTCCATCAAAAGTTTTTGTTATGACAGATCTTGGTCGTGAAAAATTTGAACACACTTATGACGATCTCGCTGTATCAGCTCTGCGATTTATGGCATCAAAGGGCGATAAGACATTAGTAAAAGAGTTCGCTCGAAATCGCGCGGAAGAAATCACCAAACGTGCAGCCCAGATTCTTGCTAACAAGAAGAATCTAAGTGAGAAGAGCGAAGCGCTAGCAACATTCTTAACTGGCGAAGGTTACGCAGCAAATAATCATTCTCAAGGAATTGGCGAAGAGCTTTGCCAGAATCATTGTCCGATTGCTCACGTTGCATCGCAGTTTCCCGAACTCTGTGAAGCTGAAACCCAAGCCTTCTCCGAATTACTCGGCACCCACGTTCAAAGACTTGCCACTATCGCTCATGGCGACGGTGTCTGCACCACGTTCATACCAAATCCAAAAAACCTAAGTAAATCCGGAAAGCGAGCTTAATATGAGTGATGTTTTAGCGAAGAACCCTGGACTAGAGGGAATCGGAAATTATGAATACGGTTGGTCGGATAAGAACGATATCAGCGCGAATTCACGCCGTGGATTGAACGAAGAGGTTGTACGCGATATTTCATCAAAGAAGAGCGAACCGCAGTGGATGTTGGACTTAAGACTTAAGGGATTAAACCTCTTTGAGAAGAAGCCGATGCCAACTTGGGGATCAGACCTAACCGGAATTTTCTTCGACACAATCAAATATTTCGTGCGTTCAACCGAGAAGCAGGCAACATCATGGGAAGACCTACCCGATGACATTAAAAATACTTACGATCGTCTAGGAATTCCGGAAGCAGAGAAGCAACGCCTAGTTTCAGGTGTCGCAGCGCAATACGAATCAGAAGTTGTTTACCACTCAATTCGTGAAGATCTAGAACAACAAGGAGTCATCTTTGTTGATACCGATACTGGACTTCGCGAACATGAAGAGCTGTTCAAGGAGTATTTCGGAACTGTTATTCCAGTCGGCGACAACAAGTTTGCAGCGCTAAATACTTCAGTCTGGTCCGGCGGATCATTTATCTATATTCCTAAGGGTGTAAAGGTTGATATTCCGTTGCAGGCATATTTCCGTATCAACACCGAAAACATGGGACAGTTCGAACGCACCTTGATTATTGCGGATGAAGATTCATATGTGCATTATGTTGAAGGTTGCACAGCGCCTATTTACTCTTCAGATTCTTTGCACAGTGCGGTGGTAGAGATCATTATCAAAAAGGGTGCTCGTGTTCGTTATACGACTATTCAAAACTGGTCTAACAACGTTTATAACCTAGTAACAAAGCGTGCTACATGCGCTGAAGGTGCAACCATGGAATGGATTGATGGAAACATCGGTTCCAAGGTAACCATGAAGTATCCAGCTGTAATGTTGATGGGCCCTCATTCAAAGGGCGAGACTCTCTCAATCGCTTTCGCAGGCGAAGGTCAACATCAAGATGCTGGCGCAAAGATGGTTCACGCAGCCCCACACACATCATCAACAATTATTTCTAAGTCAGTAGCGCGCGGAGGCGGCCGAACTTCCTATCGCGGACTTGTTCAAATCAACGAGGGTGCTCATCACTCTAAATCAACAGTGAAGTGCGATGCGCTACTTGTCGATTCAATATCTAGATCAGACACCTACCCTTATGTTGATGTTCGTGAAGATGATGTTTCGATGGGTCACGAAGCTACGGTTTCGAAGATTAGCGATGATCAACTCTTCTATTTAATGTCGCGTGGTCTAGGCGAAGATGAAGCTATGGCCATGATTGTTCGTGGCTTCATCGAGCCAATTGCTCGCGAACTTCCAATGGAATACGCACTGGAACTTAACCGTTTAATTGAAATGCAGATGGAAGGTGCAGTTGGTTAATGAGCACTTTAACCACAAATTATTTAGCACCAACCGGTAGGGAAGAAGCTTGGCGCTTCACTCCTCTTGCCAGGGTTGGTGGCTTACTTGATTCGGCCGTCGCAGTTAGTAGCGTCAACAGCATCAAGATAGTCAACTCGCAAAACGGTGTGAAATTAACTGTGAAAAGCGCGGGCGATCAACCTGCGATTTCAACAAGTGATGACTTAGCTACTATCCGAGCTCGTGAAGTTATTTCAGAGGTTTCACATATTGAAGTGAGCGCGAATGTTCAACTAGAACAACCATTGCTTCTGGAACGTGCGAATCTGAGCGGTAAACCACAAGCTTCTAGAACCTTAATATCTTGCGGCGCAAATTCTCATGCAACCATAATTCTCAATAATTCTGGTGATGCAATTTTGGCAGATGAAATCGAGTTCGAAATTGCGCAAGGTGCAACTCTCACCTTTGTCTCACTTCAGGAGTGGAGTAGCAAAGCTATTCACCTAGGTCGTCAGCATGCAATTATCGCCAAGGACGCAACTTTCAATTCGATAGTTGTAACAGTTGGTGGATCGCTTGTGCGACTACTGCCGACTGTTGAATACAGCGGTCCTGGTTCAAGTGCAGATCTGCAAGGCTTGTATTTTGCAACTGATGGTCAGCATTTAGAACATCGATTGCATGTGGACCACAATGTTCCAAATGCAAAGAGCCGGGTAAATTACAAGGGTGCTCTTGCTGGTGATAAGGCGCACACAGTTTGGATCGGGGATGTGTACATCCGTTCAAATGCTGAAGGAACTGACACTTACGAACTAAATCGCAACTTACTTCTTTCGGATGGTGCTCGCGCAGATTCTGTTCCGAATCTAGAGATTGAAACTGGCGAAATCGTAGGCGCTGGTCACGCAAGCACGACTGGTCGCTTTGATGACGAACAACTTTTCTATCTCTCTTCTCGCGGAATTCCAGCTGAGATTGCGAGACGACTTGTCATTCGTGGTTTCTTTGCTGAAATTGTCGGCAAAATCAAAGATGAAGAGATTGAAAACCGCCTTATGGATCGCATCGATGTCGAACTTGCAAAGGTTGGCGCGTAATGGCCAACATTTCATTTGAATCACTTGTAGATAGCAAGCCGGTAAAAATCGATTTAGATGGGACATCGGTTTGTGTTACTCGAATTGGGGACGAGGTCTTTGCGATTGCTGACACATGTTCGCACTCGGAAGCTTCGTTATCTGAAGGTGATGTAACTAATTTCAAGATTGAATGTTGGCTACACGGCGCCGAGTTCGATCTCAGGACTGGGGAAGTAGCAACTCCGCCAGCATCAATTCCAGTTGAAACTTTCGAAGTAAAACGCAATGGCGATGAATTAACTATTTCCAGCAGAAAATCTGCAGAAGGCTAAGGGGAGAAAATGAGCACATTAGATATCAAGGGATTGCAAGTATCCGTAGCAACCGAGGCCGGCTTTACAGAAATTCTTAAGGGCGTTGATTTAACAATCAAGTCTGGTGAAACCCACGCAATCATGGGACCGAATGGTTCAGGCAAATCAACTCTTGCTTATTCAATTGCAGGACACCCAAAATACACAATCACAGGTGGATCAGTCACTCTCGATGGCGTTGATGTTTTAGCCATGTCAGTAGATGAGCGAGCTAAAGCAGGTCTATTTCTTGCGATGCAATATCCAGTTGAAGTTCCTGGCGTTTCCGTAACAAACTTCTTGCGTACAGCAGCAACCGCAATACGTGGCGAAGCACCAAAGGTTCGCACCTGGGTTGGGGAAGTTAAAGAGGCAATGAAATCTCTTAACATGGATCCAAATTTTGCGGAACGAAATGTGAATGAAGGATTCTCTGGCGGTGAGAAGAAGCGCCATGAAATTCTGCAGCTGGAACTTTTGAAGCCAAAGTTTGCGATCTTGGATGAAACCGATTCGGGGCTTGACGTCGATGCACTTCGAATCGTTTCTGAAGGCGTAAATCGTGTAAAGGCAAACAGTGATTTAGGAATCATGTTGATTACTCACTACACAAGAATTCTTCGCTACATCAAGCCAGATTTCGTGCACGTCTTTTCTGCCGGAAAAATTGTTGAAGCAGGTGGCCCAGAACTAGCCGACAAGCTAGAAGAGAAGGGTTATGCAGAGTACACAACTGCATAATTGATGAAACCTATGTTTTCCCCAGCAGAGATTCGGAGAGATTTCCCAATCTTCTCCAAAGTCATGCGTGGTGGAAATCGTCTGGTGTATCTCGACAGCGGCGCAACAAGTCAGAAGCCCCGTCAAGTTTTAGATGCCGAACGGAATTTTTATGAGCACAGTAATGCCGCTGTTCATAGAGGTGCGCATCTACTGGCCGAAGAAGCGAGCATTGCATATGAAGGTGCAAGGCAGGTCCTTGCCGATTTTCTAAATGCAGAACTTGATGAAGTAATTTTCACCAAGAGTGCCACCGAAAGCATCAATGCCCTTGCATATTCCTTTGGGAACAGTGCAAATGGCTCGCGCTTTGCATTGAAACCAGGTGACCGAATCGTGGTTTCAGAAATAGAACATCACGCAAATCTGATTCCTTGGCAGCAGTTGGCTAAGCGCACTGGAGCCGAATTAGTCTGGTTCTCTGTTGACTCTGAAGGTCGATTAGATGTGAGCAACCTAGAAGAATTGATTAATCCATCTACGAAAATTGTTGCGATTACCCATCAATCAAATGTACTTGGAACGATAGTTCCGTTAACGGATATTGTTGCACGGGCGCACTCAGTAGGTGCAGTTGTTGTCCTTGATGCTTGTCAGTCAGCACCCCACTTTGCAATTGATGTTAAATCGCTTGAGATAGATTTTCTAGCTTTCTCTGCACACAAAGCTCTGGGACCAACGGGAATTGGAATTTTGTGGGGGAGAAGTGAGTTCTTAAATTCAATGGAGCCATTTTTAACGGGTGGTTCGATGATTGAATCAGTAACAATGATGGAAGCTAAATGGGCGGTGTCACCTAAGCGATTTGAAGCAGGTGTTCCAAATATGGCTCAGGCGGTTGGTTTTGCTGCCGCTATAGATTACTTGAACGAACTAGGCATGGATAACGTTGCAAAACATGAGCAGGATCTAACTGCCTACGCACTTAAGAAATTTCTGCAATTGGATAAGGTAGAAGTAATCGGGCCAAAGAACAATATCGATCGCGGTTCAGTTATATCTTTCACAATAGATGGAATTCATCCACATGATGTTGGTCAAGTTCTAGATCAATATGGCGTTGCGGTTCGAACCGGTCACCATTGCGCGTGGCCACTTATGCGCAAGCTGGGACTTGTCGGAACTACGAGAGCTTCATTTTATGTCTACAACGACGAAGCTGATGTTGACGCTTTGATTGATTCGATTCTCGAAGCTCAGAAATACTTTAAGGTTTAACATGGAACTTGATTCGTTATATCAGGAAGTGATTCTCGATCACTACAAGCACCCTTTGAATAAAAAGTTGAGCCCGACATTTACGGCGCAGGTCCATCACGTTAATCCAAGTTGTGGCGATGAGATAACGTTGAATGTGAATATAACTGATGGAATTGTCACTAACGTTTCTTGGGATGGCGTTGGCTGCTCTATTTCGCAGGCAAGCACTTCGATAGCCAGCGATTTAATGACCGGTAAAAATTTGGAAGAAGCCCTCAAGATAGTTGAATCCTTCTCTGACCTGATGAGCAGCAAAGGAACTATGGCTGGTAATGAAGATATTCTTGAAGATGGCGTAGCGTTGGCTGGTGTCTCCAAGTTCCCAGCTCGTATAAAATGTGCCCTATTAGGGTGGATGGCTTTTAAAGATGCAGCAATTCAGAGTTCGAAAAACTAAGGAGAAATATGAGCAGCGCTAATACAACTTTGGATGACATAACAGAGGCCATGAAAGATGTGATTGATCCAGAATTGGGTATCAATGTAATTGATCTTGGTCTGGTCTATGACATGCGTCTTGATGAAAATAACGTTGCGATTCTAGATATGACGCTAACTTCAGCGGCTTGCCCATTACAAGACGTGATTGAGGATCAGACTCACCAGGTATTAGCGGATATAACTTCTGATGTAAAGATCAATTGGGTTTGGATGCCACCTTGGGGCCCAGGAAAAATTTCTGATGATGGTCGCGAACAACTGCGGGCGATTGGGTTCACGGTTTAATTAGTGTCGATGCATGGCCAGTGGATGGCCTTAAGATCGATGAGTTCAGATCAATCGGTTAAGCACCAAAAGTTAAAGTCCGGAACCCTAAAGAGAATATTTAGTTTCGCACTTCCGTATCGTAAGTTTCTAGCGATTTTTATTTTCACAGTCATTATCGACGCAGTACTGGTTGTTGCCACACCGCTTTTATTGCGCTCATTAGTTGATGAAGGTGTGATTCCAGGTCGTCCTGACGTTGTCACAAGATATGCGCTAATTGTTGCGGCCCTAGCGATTGGTGATGCCGCATTCAGTATGTTGGGCAGATGGTTCTCAAGCCGCATCGGTGAAGGTTTGATTTACGATCTTCGTAGTCAAGTCTTCGAGCATGTCCAGAAGCAATCCATTGCATTCTTTACCAGAACTCAGACCGGCTCACTAATTTCTAGAATCAACAGTGATGTTATTGGAGCTCAGCAGGCGTTCACATCGACACTTTCTGGCATAGTCAGCAATTCGTTGACTCTTCTTTTGGTTGTAATCGCGATGTTTACGCTCTCTTGGCAGATAACCCTGGTCTCTCTGGTTCTGCTCCCAGTTTTCATCATTCCAACAAAATGGATAGGTAGAAAGCTTGCAAATTACACGAGGCAATCCTTTGATTTGAACGCCGAAATGTCTTCGACCATGACTGAAAGATTTAATGTTTCTGGCGCACTACTCGTTTCGTTGTATGGAGATCGGGTTGCCGAAGCTAGCAATTTCCGAGGCAGGGCTCGGCGAGTAGCGGACATGGGTATAAAAATCGCGATGCTCAATCGCATTTTCTTCATAGCAATGACTTCAGTTGCAGCAATCGCAACTTCCTTCGCATACGGAATTGGTGGAAACCTAGCAATTAACAAGGAAATTACTATTGGAACTCTGCTTGCGATAACAGCTCTTCTTGCTCGTCTATATGGACCGCTGACCTCACTTTCAAACATTCGAGTCGATGTGATGTCAGCGCTGGTTTCTTTTGAGCGAGTATTTGAAGTTTTGGATCTGAAACCGATGGTTACAGATCCTGCTAATCCAAAATCGATTCCTCAAGCCATGCCTACGGTTGAATTTTCCAATGTGAGTTTTACTTACCCGAAGGCAAATGAGATATCGATTGCCTCACTAGAAGGCGCAGCAGTAGCTGAAACTATAGATACGGAAGCAGTTCTAGAAGAAGTTTCCTTTATCTGCAAGCCTGGAACACTTACTGCAATTGTTGGCCCATCAGGGGCTGGCAAAAGCACGATCTCTGGTCTGTTACCAAGACTTTATGATGTAACAGAAGGATCGATATCAATCAACGGGGTTGATATTCGAGACACAACGATTCTGGAGCTTCGATCTCTGATTGGAATCGTCACTCAAGATTCTCATATGCTCCACGAGAGCATTGCGGAAAATCTTCGCTATGCAAAGGTAGACGCTACGGAAAATGAAATATGGTCCGCTTGTGATGCTGCACAAATTGGTGAATTTATCCGGACCCTTCCAAATGGATTAGACACTGTGGTTGGCGAGCGAGGTCACAGATTATCTGGCGGAGAAAAACAACGGTTAGCGATAGCAAGATTGTTGTTGAAGAAGCCACAGATAGTTATCCTCGATGAAGCTACCGCACATCTAGATTCCGAGAATGAGGCCTTGGTTCAGAACGCTCTTGCTAGCGCCTTGGCGGGGAGAACAAGCATCGTCATCGCACACCGACTATCAACAATTGTTCACGCAGATCAAATTTTAGTTTTAGAGAATGGAAAGATAGTTGAATCAGGCAAGCATGATGAACTAGTGGCAAAAGGCGGTTTATATTTCGACCTTTACCAGAGACAGTCTCTTGGATTCACGGAACAGTAAGAATCTTCCGATAATCGCAAGAAGTGCGAAGGCCAACCACTGAACCCCATAGGCATAATGCGGACCATTCGATAGTTCTGGCAATTCGATTTCGGTTAGCGGCTCTACTTTTCCATCAGGACTTCCCAGTAGATCTAAGTAATAAGCATTTGCTTCAACACCTTGAAGTTTGGTTATGGATTCGGGTTTCTCGTTAGAAGCTCTTGTAACAAAGAACGATCCTTGCAACTGCCGGCTTAAATTCTCAGATCTAATTCGAGCAATTATCTCTAAGTTCTCAATCGAAATGGGCTCCACTACGGGAGGGGTAGCCGCATTCGGACCAGCTGCAACCCAGCCCCGATCAACCCAGAAATTTTCACCATTGGAAGCAGTGAACAAGGTCAGAACTTCAAATCCAAACTTTCCTTCGTAGTATCGATTGCGAACAAGCTCTTGCTTATCTTGAGAGAAACTGCCCTCCAAGGTTATTTTGCGCCACTGGTTATTGACGGGATCCAAATTCTCAATGTCAGGCATAGTAAGACTAGGTAAATCTAAATTTGCTGAAATGATTCTGTTTGTTTCTGATTGACTTGCGCCTCTACTAAATTGCCATTGGGCAGCGAATAAACATACTGCTACTAGAACCAATGCGATGAAACTCTGAAGAAGTGAGACTGGATTAAAAAAGCGCTTCACCAGTTAGTTGCTTCCGATTTCCTTTGGCCCCTTGTTGAGCACTGTCGCCTGACCTCGAATGCTTTCTCGTCCGGCATTCGCGACGACGACTGCTATGTATGGAAGCACCACAGCGCCAAATAGCGCAATCCAACGATATGGACTAGGTAAAACAACAGCGAGAATAAAACAAGCTGTTCTTATCATCATTGAAATAAAGTATTTTCGTGCCCTAGAGGATTGATCTATCGATAGTGGCTGGCCAACATTGGAGATTGAAGCCGACACTGATTTCGCAGGACCCTCTGGATTCGTCGCCATGGGATAACTGTATGCCGATGAGCATAAAATTTCGCATTGGCGTCAGTGTGGACATTTGGCTACGCAGTAGTAACAGGTAAGTTTCTCCCATGACATCTGATTCGAAAGTTGCCTTGATTACGGGCGGAAACCGGGGAATCGGTCTTGCAATAGCGAAAAAATTTAAGTCAGATGGCTATCAGGTTGTTATTACGCATCGCTCAGGTTCTGCGCCGGATGGCTTTGATTCCGTAATTATGGATGTCGCAGATTCCGAGAGCGTTAATTCAGCCGTATCAAGCATCGAAGCAAAATTTGGGAAGATAGATGTGTTAGTTGCTAATGCTGGAATAACCAAAGATGGCTTAGTTATGCGAATGAGTGATGAAGATTTTGAATCAGTAATAAATACGAATTTGAATGGTGCTTTCAGAGTTGCCCGCGCCTGTACTCGGGGAATGATGAAGCAGAAGTCTGGGCGGATGATATTTATTGGATCTGTTGTTGGGATGCTCGGTTCGGCAGGTCAAGTGAACTACGCAGCAACGAAGAGTGGACTGATTGGAATGGCGCGAAGTTTTGCGCGCGAACTTGGTAGCCGTGGAATTACGGCGAATGTCGTGGCCCCAGGATTCGTAGAAACTGAGATGACTGCCGTTCTCGACGAGAAGCGAAAATCCGAAATTAGCGCAGCGGTTCCGCTTGGAAGATTTAGTTCGGCAGATGAGATTGCTGGAGTGGTAGCTTTCTTGGCATCACCAGAAGCGGGTTATATAACTGGAGCGGTTATTCCAGTTGACGGTGGATTGGGAATGGGGCACTAATGGGAATTTTGGCTGGCAAGAATGTGTTAGTTACCGGAGTCCTTACTGAATCCTCAATCGCTTTTCACATTGCCCGAATCGCCCAAGAAGAGGGTGCGAGCGTTGTGCTTACATCCTTTGGCAGAGCTCTAAGTATCACAAATCGAATCGCAACCAGGCTGCCAAAGCCGGCTCCAGTTTTGGAATTAGATGTCACCAACGTCGAGCACTTAGATAGATTGGCATCGTTAGTAAAAGAGCACCTCCCACATTTAGATGGAGTTGTTCACTCAATAGGTTTCGCACCAGAAGCAGCGTTGGGTGGTAATTTCCTAAACACAACTTGGGAAGATGTCGCGACCGCGGTTCATGTTTCGACTTTCTCGTACAAATCTCTTGCAATGGCATGTAAGCCGCTATTCAACAGCGAAAAAGGTGCGGCAATAGTTGGTCTGACTTTCGATGCAACTGTCGCCTGGCCAAAATATGACTGGATGGGCGTTGCGAAGGCAGGGCTCGAATCTGCAAATAGATATTTAGCACGTGATTTAGGAGCAGAAAATATTCGCTGTAATCTCATTGCAGCAGGTCCGATTAAAACTATGGCAGCTAAATCAATTCCAGGATTTCAAGAATTCGAAGATGTTTGGAATGAACGGGCGCCATTATTCTGGGATGTGGCTGACCCAGTCCCAGCAGCCCAAGGCGCAGTTGCCCTGCTTTCACCATTTTTCCCAAAAACTACCGGAGAAATCATCCACGTAGACGGGGGAGTTCACGCGATCGGCAGCTGATTTCTGGATACCGAGATCCTGAGGTAACCTTGCGCAATCAAGTGGAGCTAGTCGCTCCCACCTTTATTGCTTCGGCGAATCGGTCATTACAGGTTTTTTAACCTGCATTTGCGACTGTCTCCACCTGCTTCAAAAACTGAAGCGATTAACCAGGGGGGAGAAGTTATCAGCACTGAGCCAAGAATCAACGATCGAATTCGCGTTCCGCAAGTTCGTCTGATTGGTTTTTCCGGTGAACAAGTAGGCGTTGTCGATATCGATACTGCATTAAAGATGGCAGATGAAGTCGGTTTAGATCTCGTCGAGATTGCACCAGAAGCCCAACCTCCAGTTTGTAAAGTGATGGATTTCGGTAAATACAAATACGAAATCGCACAAAAAGCACGTGAGGCAAGACAGAACCAAACACATATTGTTGTAAAGGAAATGCGGTTACGACCAAAGATTGAGCCACACGATTATGAAACCAAGAAAACACATATCGAACGTTTTCTAAAGGGTGGCGACAAGGTGAAGGTGACAATTCAATTCCGTGGACGTGAGCAAGCTAGACCAGAAATTGGTTACCGCTTACTTATGAAACTCGCAGAAGAATTATCAGAGGTAGCTTTCGTTGAATTCACCCCAAAGCAAGAGGGACGAAATATGACGATGGTTTTAGGAACAAATGTAAAGAAGGGCCAGTCAGTTTCGCAGCAAAAAGCCGCGAAGGCAGCTAGTCGCAAG
>Ga0164292_10002294_pt1 | contig 15596 bp, 14 predicted proteins | sample GEODES117metaG_FD_111486 | JGI IMG/M metagenome (GOLD analysis project Ga0164292, IMG submission 111486) | Eutrophic lake water microbial communities from Lake Mendota, Wisconsin, USA - GEODES117 metaG | ecosystem: Environmental > Aquatic > Freshwater > Lake | place: USA: Lake Mendota... | reverse complement strand
CGGGGGTATGAGGCCATCGCCACGATCTGCCCCGTCGCGTGGTTAATCAGCACCGTTGAACCCGCCGGAGACTTGTACAACACCGGTTCAGGTCGAGCGGGATCGATTGTGCCGTCTTCGAGGCGATAGTTCCCCGCCTCTACTCGTCGCCGCAACACCAACTGCGTCTCGAGGGCCTGTTCGGCAAAGAGCTGCATCTCCATATCGATCGACAGTTGTACGTCATTTCCCACAATTGGCTCCACGCGCTCCATCAAACGGAGCAGCTTGCCCTGAGCATTGACTTCATATCGGACATAGCCCGGGGTACCCCGCAACACCGTCTCGTAGGTTTGCTCTACGCCGTAACCCCCGACACGTTCGTTGGGTTCGTACCCAATCGAGCGGTAATACGCGAGATTGCGCTCGAGAATCGCGCCCATGTACCCGATGACGTGACTGCCGATTGCGCCATAGGAGTAGTTACGTCGCCAGTCCTCCCGCACATAGACGCCCGGATAATCCTCGGCGCGCTCGCCGAGATAGAGCGCAACCTCCTCGGAGACACCCTCTTTGAGCGGCAACGCCTCGAGAGGACCAAAGCGCTGATCGTCATACCGCTTGAACAACTGCTCCACGGTCATTTCGAGTGGGCCGGAGAGTCGGCGGAACATTTCGAGCCGATCTTCGGCGTCCTTCAGCACCTCTCGATCGATCGTCACGGTCAATATGCGCTTGTTATCTGCAACGACCCGTCCTTGCGCGTCAAAAATACGTCCGCGCTCGGGCAGCAGACGAATAGTTCGCGTTCGCACCGCGAGGACCGTCTCCTCATTTGCTTCGGCCTGCACGGTCTGCAAAAACCACATTCGTGTGGAAAGACCGCCGAACAACACCCCAGCGATCACCGCAAGGGCCACGAGACGAGGAGTACGTTTGCGGGTTGCCACTCGCGCTTATCCCCCAAGGCTTTCTTTTAGGGTCCAGCGCGTGAGCAGCAAGACAACCGGCGCAAGGATCACATTGACCAATGCGACGATCAACGCGACGAAAAACATCCGTGGTTGCACCCACCCCTCGTAGCCAATAACAGCCTGAACAATGGGAAACAGCACCTCGCCCAGCGCGCTCATCACCACGACAACCGCCACCCGCGACCACCACGTGGGCTCACGAACGAAATAGGGCAACCCGCCGGCGGCGGCTCCCACCAGAGCAAAAACCAACGCCGTCGAGCCGAGCGGCGTGGTCAACACCGCGTCATACATCAATCCGACAACGAATCCGGCAATAGCACCGATCTCCGATCCATACAGCACTCCCGCAGACGCAACAAAGAGCACCAGCACTTGCGCCATCACCCCAAACGGGCGCAGCTCGTTCAACAGCGTCGTCTGAATAGAGAGCAATACGAGCGCCACCAGAACCAGCCGCGTCCACCTACTGCCAAGAATTGCAATGAGTCGTTGCATCAAGGCGCCACCGAGGAGGAGGGAGTTCCATTCTGTTCAGTCACGGGTTGATACAACAGAATGCGCACAAACGAGAGATTGGTCAAGTCAGCCACCAAACTCACTTCCAACACTGGTCCAGCAGTCCCCAGCCGTTCGTTGATTCGCGAAACCGTGCCCACAACAATGTCGGGCGGGGCAAGACTCAATGAACCACCAGACGTCACGATTGGCGATCCAACCTGTACTCGCCCAAATCGCTGCGAAGAGTCGATGAAGCGCACGATGGGAAGGCGGGTCGGACCGCGACCCTCAAGCACGCCGGTTTCGCGCACGGAGTCGACATTGCCCACGGGAACCGTGAGCGACGGCACTTGCACCGTCGGACGGGTTACTTGATCGGGAATCGTTGTTGTACCGGGAGTGAACCCAGCAATGAACGATGTCGTAGGTGCGGGCAGCGTCGTCGTGGTTGTTGTCGTGGTCGGTACTGCTTCGCCCGGGATTGCAGGCTCGGGTTCTTCTGGCAACTTGACGATCTTTACCGACAACGCATACGCGGGATCAGTGATCAGCATGACGATGGAACGATCGTCGTATACACGCGTCACCTTGCCCACTAGGCCCGCCGCATTCAGCACCGGCATACCTACGCGAATGCCGTTTTCACTTCCCTGATTGATCTCAACAGTCTGCGAAAAATTGGATGGCGAATCGCCGATTACCTGGGCAGTGACCGAATTGATGCCGGCGAGCGTTGGCAATCCGTTAAGTGCCAACAACTCCTGAGCGAGTCGCACCGAGGCTGCAGCAGCGACCGCGGCGCCTTCCTGTTGGGCGACCTTCTCGCGGAGAAGTTCATTTTCATCAACAACGTCCTCGTAATTCGTGATGCCATACCAGGCATTCGAAACAGGCCTTGTCACCACACGTGCAACGCCCTCCACCGGACGAAACACGCTGCCAAACACGCTTCGCACTCCAGAGGAGGCGCCGCCGCCTCGGATATCGAGGGTGATCAACATCACCGTCGTCAATGCAAGGAGCACCACCGCTCGCTTGCGCTTACCGGAATAGGTGGCCACTTCGAGACCCGAGTGCTACCTAATCGAAGCTCGTCGGCGACGTGAGATCTTTCATCGCTTCGATGTTGTCGAGGGTGAGCCCACAGCCAAGCACAACGGAATACAGCGGCTCATCTGCAAGATGCGCCTCGATGCCGGTCTCATTGGTCACGCGCTCGGCCAACCCCGTAAGGAGCGCCCCGCCGCCCGAGAGCATCAACCCATTGCCAATGATGTCGGCCGCAAGCTCGGGAGGGGTTCGTTCGAGCGTCGTCTTGATCGCATCGATAATCACACCGACAGGTTCGTCTAAGGCACGCCGCACGTCTTCGCTTGTCACTACTTGCGTGCGCGGCAATCCCGACTTGGTGTCACGGCCACCCACATCCGCCGTCAACTCCTCCGCCAACGGCCACGCAGAACCAAGTTGAATCTTGACCTCTTCGGCTGTGTTATCGCCGATGTCTAATCCGAATTCGGTTCGAAACATCGTCACGATTGCCTCGTTCAGTTCATCACCCGCAACGCGAGCCGAATGTGCGGTCACAATGCCACCCATGGAAATGACGGCGACTTCTGTAGTGCCACCACCAATATCGACGATCAAATTCGCACTTGGCAGATGCACTGGGAGACCAGCACCTATCGCCGCCGCCATCGGCTCTTCAATGATGTACACCGGTCGACGTGCACCCGCAAACTCTGCCGCGTCCTGTACTGCGCGACGCTCGACCCCCGTGACTTCAGACGGCACTGCGATGATCATGCGTGGCTTGTTCCAGCGATTGTTATGCACCGCCTGGATGAAGTGCTTGAGCATCTTTTCGCATACATCAAAGTCAGCAATGACACCGTCTTTCAGTGGTCGCACCAGTCTGATGTTTTGCGGGGCACGGCCCCACATCCGCTTGGCTTCAAACCCCACCGCAACCAGCTGACCTGTGCGGTTATCAACGGCAGCGGCCGAGGGCTCGTTTAAGACAACTCCTTCACCCTTGACATAGATCAAGGTATTGGCGGTGCCCAGGTCGATGGCGATATCGCGCCCCAACGAAAGTGAACCACCAGCCATAGATACGGTCTCCTCGGCACAGCAACGTGCCTGAACGGGGGAAATTCTAACGAACGAGTGGCTACCGCGGGGGTCAGTCGACCTCGCGTTGATCCCTACAACTGGGGAAAGAAGATGCCAATCTCACGCGCCGCAGACTCCGCAGAGTCACTGCCGTGCACCAAGTTCTCGGTGAATATCGTGCCGAGGTCGCCACGAATCGTGCCACTCGCAGCAGAACGGGGGTTTGTCGCTCCCATCATGTTGCGCACGATCTCCCAGGTGTCCTCAGGACCCTCCAGCACCATCGCGACAACTGGGCCACGCGACATGAACGCCACCAAGTCAGCGTAGAAACCCTTGCCCTTGTGCTCCTCGTAGTGCCGCTCAAGAATTGACGCGTCCAACTGACGAAGTTCCATTGCAACGAGTGCAAGGCCCTTGCTTTCGAAACGCTGGATGATGTTGCCAACGAGGCCACGTTCAACGGCATCGGGCTTGAGGAGAATGAGAGTACGAGTAGTCACGGGTCACAGGATACGGCGCAGATGACTGCGCGCACTACCTACCACGTACAACGAACCGGCGATCAAGACCGCGTCATCCTCGCCGGCAAGGCTTCGCGCGCGATCACACGCCTCTTCAACCGTTTGACAGGTCTCAATGTCGCTACACCCGAGAGCCAACGCCGTGCTCGCTAATACCGATCCGTCAATGGCGCGCGGCGACGGAGCGGTGCAACACACAATCATGTCGAACTCGTTTGCCTGCAAAGCGAGCAGCATCTCCTGCGGATCTCGCCCCTTCAACGCACCGACTACCAATATGCGGCGGCCGACAATTGCGAAGTCGTCAAAGAACACCTGCGAACAGACATCCGCTCCTGCAGGGTTATGAGCACCATCGATTATCACGAGTGGCTGATGCCCCATGACCTCGAAACGACCAGGCATATCAACCGCAGCAAATCCCTCACGCACAACATCTTCGTGTAACGGTCCATCGAAGAACTCCTCCACCGCACACACTGCAACCGAGGCATTGAAACCCTGATGGTGACCGTGCAGCGGAAGATGCAGATCGACATATGTTGCGCGTGGGGTGCGGATGGTGAGCGAGCGGCCCCCAACAGACAGATTGTTTTCAAGACACTCAAAATCGAGTCCACGACGCACGAGTTTGTTGAAGCTCGCCTGCGACCAAACCGGATCGAGGTCGCTGTTCTCGTCTCCGACAATCAAGGTGCTATCCGCCTTCGAGATTCCCATTTTCTCTCGAGCAATATCTTCGAGCGAGGGGCCGGCGAACTCGGTGTGATCAAGATCGATGTTGGTGATCACCGCGACTTCGGAACGCACGACGTTCGTCGCATCCCACCGACCGAGCATTCCCACTTCGATTACCGCAACGTCGACGGCCTCGTCGGCGAAGTAGCGAAAGGCAACGGCGGTCATGATTTCGAAATAGGTGGGGCGCACACCGGAGAGCACCTCCACTTCGGCGACCGCAGCAACGGCATCTGCAAAGTCTTGAGGATCAATTGGCTCACCATTCCGACAAATGCGCTCGGTGAGGTGCTCAAGATGCGGGCTCGTGTACGTGCCGACCTTCAATCCGTGCGCCATGAGCAACTTGGTCACGATCTGCGTCGTTGAGCCCTTGCCGTTCGTTCCCGTCACATGGACGACCGGATAACTGGTGTGTGGGTCGGCCATCGCGTACATCAACTTGGTGATGTTGTCGATCGATGGCGCATCAACTCGACCGGTCTTGTCGTAACTGGCGTGGTCGTCTAGGTACGCGAGCGCCTCGTCGAAATCCATCGGCGCTTGACGCTAGTGGTCAGGAGGCGGCGCGGCGTTGGCGCGATGCGCGAGGGGCTCGCGCAATGACACTCGGGGCAGATTTGCCCGCCACGGCATCCGCATCCACAACGATCTTGGCCACGTCGGTGCGGCCAGGCATCTCGTACATGGTGTTCAACAGCACCTCTTCGAGGATTGCCCGCAACCCGCGCGCACCCGTTCCACGCACCAAGGCGGCGTCAGCAATTGCCTCCATTGCCTCCTGCGTCAGTTCGAGTTCGATGTCTTCAAATTCGAAGAACTTCTGGTACTGCTTGAGCAGTGCATTTTTCGGTTCCGTGAGAATTTGGATAAGCGCGGCTCGATCAAGACTGTGCACCGCGCCGATCATTGGCAGACGTCCGATGAACTCGGGGATCATGCCGAACTTGAGTAGATCTTCTGGCAACACCTGAGCGAAGAGCTCCCCGGGATCCTTCTCGTGCTTCGAACGAACGTTGGCATGGAAACCAACGCCCTTGTGGCCAATGCGCGACTCGATGATTTGGTCCAGTCCAGCAAACGCGCCACCCACGATGAACAACACATTGGTGGTGTCGATCTGGATGAACTCCTGGTGCGGATGCTTACGGCCACCTTGAGGTGGTACCGAAGCAACCGTGCCTTCAAGAATTTTCAGGAGCGCCTGCTGCACGCCCTCGCCCGACACGTCGCGCGTAATTGAGGGGTTCTCGCTCTTGCGCGCGACCTTGTCGATCTCGTCGATGTACACAATTCCCGTTTCCGCGCGCTTGACATCAAAGTCGGCTGCCTGCAGCAACTTGAGAAGAATGTTTTCGACGTCCTCGCCGACGTACCCCGCCTCGGTTAACGCCGTCGCATCGGCAATCGCAAACGGCACGTTGAGCAGACGAGCCAACGTTTGGGCCATGTGCGTCTTGCCGCACCCCGTTGGGCCGAGCAGCAACACGTTGCTCTTTTGCAACTCCACCTCGTCGCGCTTCGCGCCTGGCTGACTCTTGTGTCGAATCCGTCGATAGTGGTTGAACACCGCCACCGCCAAGACCTTCTTGGCTTGATCCTGACCCACCACGTACTCATCGAGGAAGGCCCTGATATCTCGAGGAACGGGAAGGTGCTCAAGGCCGACGTCGGCCTGCTGGGTGAATTCTTCGTCGATGATTTCATTGCACAGGTCAATGCACTCATCGCAGATGTACACGCCAGGGCCGGCAATCAACTTTTTGACTTGCTTCTGCGACTTGCCGCAGAAGGAACACTTCACCAATTCTGCGGTGTCTCCGAACTTTGCCACGCCCTCAAAACTAGGCGATCAACGGATCGGACCAGTGCGATCCACTAACTGCCTGGTATTGATGATTTCATCGATTACGCCATATTCCAGCGCCGCTGGGGCCTCCATGACGAAATCGCGGTCAGTATCGGCATGCACGCGCTCGATGGACTGACCAGTGTGCTTGGCGAGAATTTCTTCCAGCAACTCACGCATCCGCAAAATTTCACGAGCAGCGATTTCCAAGTCGGTGACCTGCGAGTAGCCCACCTGACCATACGGCTGATGGAGCAGGACTCTCGAGTGCGGCAACGCAAGTCGCTTGCCCTTGGTGCCCGCAGCAAGTAACACTGCGGCAGCCGAGGCGGCCTGGCCCAAGCAAATCGTGGCGATGTCATTCTTAATGAACTGCATCGTGTCGTAGATCGCAAATAGGGCCGTGATGTCGCCACCGGGGCTATTGATGTAGATGTTGATGTCCTTGTCGGGGTTTTCGCTCTCCAAGTGGATCAACTGGGCGCAAATGAGGTTGGCGATTGTGTCGTCGATCGGCGTGCCGAGAAAGATGATGTTCTCTTTCAGCAACCGGGAATACAGGTCGTATACGCGCTCCCCCCGCGAGGTCGTCTCGGTGACATTGGGGACGTAATAGTTGCGCATCTGCTTTTCCGGACTCATGAAAGCCTCCTGACGACGAATCTAGTGCCCAACTCGGCGCTAGTCGTTGCCGGAGCCCTCTTCGGATGACTCGTCGTCACCGAACAGTACCTTCGCGTCGACCGCGCTTCCCTCGGCATCAACAAGTGACGAATTGCGTAACAACCAATCGACTGCCTTCGACTTGCGAATCTGCGCGGCGAGGTCGTCCATAGCGTCGTTCTGCTCGTACGCCTTACGCACTTGTGCCACCTTGCGGCCGAGCTGCATCGCAATGCGATCCAATTCGTTTGAGAGATCCTCTTCGGTCGCCTCAATTCCTCGCGCCCCTGCGACCGCACGCAACGCCAAGTCGATCTTCACGGCCTTCACCGACTCCTCACGCATTGCGTCGACGAAGCCTTGAGTCGACTGTCCGGTCACGGACAGCCACTGATCGAGCGAGATCCCCTGCGCCTGAAACTGCTCGACCATGTTGCGCACGCGGGCCTGCAGATCATTCGACACCATCACTTCGGGTGCTTCGATCTCTACCAGTTGCGCAAGTGCGGCCGTCGTGCGTTCTACAAACACGCTGCGAGCCTGACTCAACTTGATCTCGCCAAGACGCTCGTGAATCGACGTCTTCCATGCCTCGACCGTGTCGAATTCCGCCACATTGGTGGAAACCCACTCGTCAGTCAGGTCATCAAGAACGAGCTCCTGCACCTTCTTCACGAGGATCGTGATCAGCGCATCGTCTGGCGTGCCATTTGGCGCCTCGGCGTATTCGATGCGGTCACCGATTTTGGCGCCCATCAACTTGTCATCAAAACTCGGCGACACCCAAGCCTTACCAACCTCGTACATCCAATCCTCGACATTGAGCCCAGGAACCGGAGCGCCGTCACGCGTACCGGTGAGGTCTACTGACACGCTGTCACCCTTGGCAATGGTGCGATCAACGTCGACCAACTTGCCATGACGCTTGCGCTCGGAGTCAACCGCCTCGTCGACCTCGCTGTCCGACACGATCATCGACGGCAGCTCGACGCGAAGGCCCTCGTAACCCGGCACGGTGATCTCGGGCCGCACTTCACAGGTGGCGTCGAAAGCAATGGGGCCCGACTCCTCACCCTGCGTCACCTTGACATCCGGAGTGGCGATCAAATCAACATGGTGAGTGCGCACCGCCTGAGCGAGATACTCCGGGATTGAGTCCTGAAGTGCCTGGGCGCGCGCGGCATCGAGGCCGATCTGCGCTTCAAGAAGCTTGCGCGGGGCCTTGCCCTGTCGGAAGCCAGGGATGCGAACCTGCTTGGCGATCTTGCGAAACGCGTCGTCGATATTGCGGTCGAATTCGACCTCGTCAATTTCCACGACGAGCTTGACCTTGTTGCCTTCGAGACTTTCAATCGTACTTTTCACAGGGCGCAAAGTGTACCCTTGGCACTCGTGACAGCCTCTTGGAAACCACACGCGCTCGCCAATCCCCACGATGGACAGATCAACCTGCGAATTGGCGACAAGGTGGTCACCACTAGTGAAATCGACGGCGTTCCAGTTGGCACCGAGGGTCGCGTCATTCTCGCTAATGGGTTTAATTGGCTGCGCTATCGCGTCGCGTTTGCCAACGGCGCCGAAGTGGGCGACCTCGATCATCGACACATTGCACCGATTGGCAAGACCGCCAAGCGACTTGCGAAACTCGCCAAACGCTCCGCATAACCCGCTCCCCACAACCGATGTGGACAGCCCGTAGGCTGAGGCCCGAAATACGGGGAGTGGCGCAGTTGGTAGCGTGCCTGGTTTGGGACCAGGAGGCCGGGGGTTCAAGTCCCCCCTCCCCGACTCTGGTGGTGAGCAGCCTTACGTGCTGCGGATACTGAACGTTTCCCGAGAGCCGAGGATGGCATTCATTCGTTCGGGCAATGGCTCGCGGCCAATACCCGGCCCGGTGGGCACCGCCAAGTAGCCCTCTTCAAGAACAAACGGTTCGGTGACGTCACGTACGAAGTATCGATCCGATGCAGAGGTGTCACCGGGCAACGTGAAACCTGGAAGTGCTGCGAGCGCAAGATTCGCCGCACGACCGATGCCGGTCTCCAACATGCCGCCGCACCACACCGCAACACCCCGCTCCACACACAAATCGTGAATGCGCTTCGACTCGAGATAGCCGCCTACACGACCAGGCTTGATGTTGATTATCGAGCATGCACCGATATCCAATGCCCCCCGTGCCACGTCGTACGACGTAATTGACTCGTCGAGACAAATTGGCGTGCTGATCGCGCGCGCGAGCGTGACGTGCCCCACGACATCTTCTTCCGGCAATGGCTGCTCGATGAGGAGGAGGTCGTACTCATCCAATTGCGCCAAGTGGCGGCCGTCGTCCACCGTGTATGCCGCATTGGCATCCACTTGCAGGAGCAACGCATCGCCAAACGTGGAACGCACCGCGCGCACCGGCTCGATGTCGAATCCCGGTTCGATCTTCAACTTGATGCGTAGATACCCCTGACCGAGATAGCCGTCGACGACACGAAGTAGCTCGTCAATCGTGGGTTGGATTCCCACCGATACGCCGGAGGCCACCTTCGACTGGGTCGCCCCAAGAAAGTGCGCAAGCGATTCGTTTCGCATGCGCAACCAGTAGTCGAGTAACGCCGCTTCGACGGTTGCCTTCGCCATGAAGTTGCCGCGATAGATGCGTGCCCGTTCGACAAACTCCTCAGCGGTCGTCTGGGAGCCGACAAGCGGGAGCAAAAACTCCGTGATGACGTGTTCGCACCCATCCACGTATTCGGACGAGTAGGCCGGCGTCGACATGGCGACGCATTCGCCCCACCCCTCTGCGTCATCTCCGACTACACGCAAGTAGAGCAAGTCGCGACCAGTCTGCGAGCCAAATGACGTGCGAAACGGCGCAACGAGGTCGATCGATCCGCGCAGCAGTTCAATCGTGTGAATCGTCATCACCTGCTCCTCAATACATATGAATAGGACGCCGATAAGCCTGCCACGAAGCGATCTTCGGCGCCCTCGAATGCGGCGCGCTGTCGCTGGCGCCACTCGCTGGCCACGGCGCGATCGGACACGCGCAACGACGCGATATCGGGAGGTGTCTCGACAAGCAAATCTGATGTTTGGACCGCAATCACAGCACCACGTTGCTGTTCGTCTGCGCCATCTACATTCCAGCGCACGAGGAGCCGATCGCTCTGCTCGCCCGCATTGATGCCGTCATGCAACTCGCCGTAGAAATTGCGGTGATAACCAAGTACGTGAACGCCAAGCGTCACGAGATTGAACCATGCATTGCGCCGCACGAGAGGATCGAACGTCCACGTGATCGTTGAAAAACCATGGTCGCGAGCCCACTGCCACTGGTGACGTTTGATTGCTTCCCCCACACCGCGGTCGGCCAACGTCGGCAACACGCCCGCCGCGTGTGAATGCAAATTGGGGCCACTGGCGCCGTCCAACGGCATACCCACAATCGCGAACGCCGCGCCCACGATGGCCCCATCAACACGTGCGAGCGAGGCATATGCGCCGTTGTGCATCGCGGCAACAATGATTTCGGGAGACACCATGGTGGTGACGCCCCACACCCGGTCGAAAAGATCAGCAACCGCGACGGCCCCTTCGGGGCCATCAACCGCGACCACCTCAATGCCGCCCTGTATTGGCCCACCCTTGCCGTTGCGATCGGACACCGCTGCCGACTCTACCGATCAGCAACAATGAGTACATGCCCGTCACCGTCACCGTCGTCGATCACCCCATCGCAGCAGAGGCCCTCACTCACCTCCGCGATATGAACACCACGAATCAGTTCTTTCGCGCAGAGATGAGGCGATTGTCGCTCATCGTGATCGCTGAGGCAACGCGCGACGTACCTACGCGCTCGATTCGTGTCACGACGCCGTTGGCAGAGACTGATGGCGTCAAGATCGCCAACCGTCCCGTTCTCGTGCCGATTCTTCGCGCCGGGCTCGGCATGCTGCCAGCAGCGATGGAGCTCTTACCCGACGCAGACATCGCCGTCATCGGCGTGCAACGCGATGAGGAAACCCACGAACCATCCGAATACGTTGCGAAACTGCCGACGAACCTGAGTGGACGTCACTGCGTCGTACTCGACCCAATGCTCGCCACGGGTGGCTCACTTGAACACGGTTGTCGCATTTTGGCGAAGCGTGGGGCGCCTCAACCCATCACCATCGCGTGCGTCTTAGCGGCGCCAGAGGGCATCGACTTTCTCGACAAATCAGACATGAATTTGCACATCGTCACCGCATCCATTGACGAACGCCTCAACGAGAATGCATTTATCGTTCCCGGACTCGGCGACGCAGGTGACCGTCAGTTCGGTCCGCCCAACTGAGTTAGCCAAAAAGCGACGACGAGACGTCGTCGAGAAAGTCCAAGTCGATGCACTTCGTGGCGCCCTTGGCTACGTGAAGCGATTCACGTTCGATTCGCCCACAGCGCAGTACCACCATCTGACCAAATGCGCCGTCGCGAATGGCATCCACTGCAGCAAGACCAAAGCGTGTCGACAACACGCGGTCGTAACTTGTTGGAGTGCCACCGCGTTGCACGTAACCCAACTGTGTAACCCGGGCGTCGTAACCCGTTCGCTCGCTCAACACCTGCGCGATCACTTGCGCGATCGGACCGTATTGCCGGTGGCCGTAGCGGTCGCGCACTGGCTCTTCAACTGCCAAGGTGCCCGGGATCGGCATGGCGCCCTCGGCCACCACCACCACCGATGCATACCGTCCGCGATCGTGACGCCGCGCAACGAGTCGGACCAGTTCGTCGATATCAAATGGTTTTTCGGGTACCGCAATTGCCGTTGCCGCTCCGGCGATTCCCGCATGCAATGCGATCCACCCTGCATCACGCCCCATCACTTCGACCACCATGATGCGGTCATGACTCTCTGCAGTCGTATGCAACCGGTCGATCGCGTCAGTCGCAATCTGCACTGCCGTTTGGAATCCAAACGTGGCATCGGTACCCACCACGTCGTTATCAATTGTTTTGGGAACACCAATCACCGGCAGACCAATTTGCTCATGCAGCATCGCGGCTACGGACAGCGAACCATTGCCACCAATCACGATTACGCCATCCAGCCGGTGCACGTCGAAGGCGTTGCGCACCCGCTCAAGGCCGTCAGCATGGTCAAACGGGCTTCCCCGCCGCGTGCCCAAAATGGTGCCGCCCCGCGAGACGATGCCGCGAACCACATCGGTCGTGAGCTCGACTGCACGTTGCTCCAGTACACCGTCCCAGGAGTCGTAGAACCCGACCACGCTGTCTCCCGGTTGGGCCGTTACCTTGCGGGTGATTGCACGAAGGACGGCATTCGTCCCCGGACAATCGCCACCTCCGGTTAACACACCCACGCGCATTGGGTCAGGGTAGGCAGGCTGGCCCGTCTCACCACTCAGGACCTCAGTACCAAGCAAGAATTTGTTTAGTTAGATGCGGACTTCTGTCCGCACGGCCTGATACCGTGCTCTGTATGGCAAAACGGGGTGCCAAGAAGGCCACAACACCACGCAAACCGACAGAGACCATGCTCAAGCGCGATGTCGTATTGATGCGTGAGGTGCTGGCTGAACGCCTCAACGAATTGCGTTGTGCGCGCGATCTCAGCCAGGCCGCCTTGGCCGACTATGCCGGCGTGGACCGCAAGACCATTAATCGCATCGAAAATGGTCACTTTTCCCCAGCACTGGACACGATCGTGCGCCTGAGTGTGGCCCTCGGAATCAGCCCCTCCGAACTCCTTATTTATTAAGACGACACGAATCGTCGGGGTCATCACCCGCGCCTATCGCTTCAGGCTGAAAATTCATTGACGAACGCCGCCGTCCTGTGACTACTGTTACGGGAGTCAGTACCAACTATCAGGGGGAATCAATGTCAGAAATCGAGCAAGGCAAACTCGATGCCGCAACCACGTCTCGTGGCTTGTCGCGTCGCCATTTCATTCAGGGCGTTGCAGCAACCGGCGTAGGCGCGGGACTTCTCGGTCTTGCCGCATGCGGTGGCGATGATGCGACAACCGAAGAAGGAGTCACCGAGTCCACCGAAGCAGCCGCCACCGGTGGCACGCTTCGCGTAGCGGGCGGCAAGGTCGCCAACCCACCAACGCCATTCACCACGAACGACCAAGGCTCGCTCCAGATTCTTGGTTGCGTAGGTGAGTACTTGATGTGGAACAACGACAAGGGCGAACTTGAGCCACGCATTGCCGAAAGTTGGGAATCGACCGACGGCGGCGTCACCTGGACATTCAAGATCCGTCAGGGTGTTACGTTCCACGACGGCTCGCCACTCACCACCGACGATGTCGTGTACTCGATTGCCAGCCACTTGGATGAGGCCAATGCCTCGAACCAGGCGGGCACCTTTGGTGGCATTCTCACGGCTGACGGCGTGACCGCAGTCGACGACACCACCGTGCAGATTGTTTGCGCCGCCCCGACGGGAGCGCTACCCAACCTGCTGTCCAGCACCACGTACGGCTTGATCATGATCAAGTCCGGCGAGGCAGGCGGAGACGGTTGGCAATCCACGATGAACAGCTGTGGCCCGTGGGTGCTCAACACCTACACCGAAGGCGACCGCACCACGTTTACCCGCAACGACAGCTACTGGGACACCACCCGCACGCCTGCGTTCGACTCGATGGAACTCATCCAGTTCGACTCGGCCGACGCCGCTGTGGCCCAGCTGCTTGCTGGCGAGTTGGATGCAGTGAGCTTGGTGGAGGCCTCTACCGCCGCCACCATCGACACCAACGTGGCCGACCTCGTTCGCGTCGGTTCGGCTGCTCACTTGTCGATCCACCTGCGCAACGACTTCGGTCCATTCCAGGACAAGCGCGTCCGCAAGGCAGCAGCACTCACCCTTAACCGCGCCGATTACTTGACTGGCGTGTTGCAGGGCGAGGGCGTTGTCGGCAACGACTCCTTGATCGATGCCTTCCCAGACCTCAAGGACACCTCGGTCGCCCAGCGCGAGCAGGACCTCGAGGCGGCAAAGGCGCTCATGGCCGAGGCAGGTGTCGAAGGATTCGACGTCGATCTCTCCAGCTACTCGCGTGACGACATCAACCTCCTCGCGCCATACCTGAAGAGCTCGTTCGCCGAGATCGGCATCAACGTGACGATCAAGCAGGCCGACTCCTACTACTCAGAGCCCTGGTCGTCCTTGGACTCGAAGCAAGTAGAGAACAACATCTGGCTTGAGTCCAACTTCGGCATCACCGACTTCGGTCACCGTGGTTCACCCGATGTGGTGCTCAATCGCGTGTTCAAGTCAACTGGTGACTGGAACGCCGCTCAGTACAAGAGCGACGACATGGACGCTGCGATTGACGAGTTCATTGCTGCAACCACGCCAGACGCACGAAAGGCAGCGGCCAAGAAGATTCAGGAGATCTCCCTCGAGGACACTCCCTACATCCTCTTGTACTTCCCCACCGCAACTGCGGCAGTTCGTAAGGGCCTCACGGGCTTCTATACGAACGGCATGGCGCAGTTTGAGTCGGCGGCGGTCCGCTCGGCCTAATTACCAGGTACGACACAAAGGCCGGTGCACTTCGGTGCACCGGCCTTTGTGCGTTTTCGCAATCATTTCTGTTTCGTTGCAATTGGTGAAGTCTCTTTTCGAGGCGAGACGGAGGTCACCTAGGATGTCCGCGTGCTGAACTACGTCGCTAAGCGATTAGGCCTGGCGCTGATCACCGTGTTCGTCGTGACAACTGCGATCTTCTTTATGACGCACATCCTCCCGGGCAACGCAGCAGAACGCATTTTGGGCAACCTTGCAGAGCGCGAGAATGTCATTGCGCTCGAAAAGGAACTTGGGCTCGACAAGCCGCTGCTTGTGCAGTATTGGAACTGGCTTTCCGACACCCTGCAAGGAGACCTCGGGACGTCCATCCAGCACCGCATTCCCGTCGTCGACTACATCATGCCGGCCATCGGCAAGTCGCTTCGTCTCGCCGCGATTGCCTTCCTCCTCACCGTGCCGATCAGCATCATTGGCGGCATCGTGGCCGGCATTTTCCGTGGCCGTCCAGTTGACCGCACCATCACGGTCGGCGGTCTCTCCGCAGCGGTCGTTCCCGAGTTCGTGTGGGCAGTGTTGCTGGTATTCGTCGTTGGCGTCCGCTTGAAATGGTTGCCCACCAACGCCTACCCCGGCCCCGATGAGTCGTTGTTGACCTACGCCTACCACCTGCTCCTGCCATCGCTAGCACTCGTCCTTGTGCTCTTCGGCTAT